>WBJT01000006.1_pt3 | contig 28560 bp, 28 predicted proteins | sample 5109881 | NCBI WGS metagenome assembly WBJT01 (sample SAMN11895465, study PRJNA545514) | wastewater metagenome | isolation source: saline BTEX enrichment culture, original innoculum from Kuwait petroleum... | place: USA:Stillwater, OK | collected 2018-09-01
GGCCGAATCCAGCCCGACGAGAGAGGCACAGCATCCCATGGCCACCGAACGCTACGACTACGTCATTATCGGCGCGGGTTCCGCGGGGGCGGTGCTCGCCAACCGCCTCACCGAGGACCCCGCCACCTCGGTGCTGCTCATCGAGGCGGGTCCCATGGACCACAGCCTGTTCATCCAGATGCCCTCGGCGTTCGCGCACCCCCTCGCCAACGACCGCTACAACTGGTACTACCACACCGAGCCGGACCCCTGGATGGACAACCGCGCCATGTACTGCCCCCGCGGGCGTGTGCTCGGTGGCTCCTCGTCCATCAACGGTATGGCCTACGTGCGCGGCAACGCCGGCGACTACGAGGGCTGGGCCGAGGACTTCGACCTCCCCGGCTGGCGCTACCGCCACGCCCTCGCCTACTTCAAGAAGGCCGAGGACTTCGATCAGGGCGCCAACGCCTACCACGGCAGCGGCGGTCCCCTGCACGTCACCACCGGCAGCATGGAGAACCCGCTGTACGGCGCGTTCGTCGACGCGGGCGTGGCCGCGGGCTATGCCCACAACCCGGACACCAACGGCTACGCCCAGGAGGGGCTGGGGCCGATGTTCATGACCACCCGGGACGGGCGGCGCTGGTCCACCGCCAACGCCTACCTCCGCCCGGTCATGAACCGCGACAACCTCACCATCCACATCAACTGCCTCACCGAGCGGCTGCACATCACCGACGGCCGCGCCGTGGGCGTCGAGGTCTACCACCGCGGCGAGCGCCGCACCATCGAGGCGGACCGCGAGGTGCTGCTGTGCGCCGGCGCCATCAACAGCCCGCAGCTGCTCATGCTCTCCGGCATCGGCCCGGCGGAGCAGCTGCGCGAGCACGGCATCGAGGTGCGCCAGCACCTGCCCGGGGTGGGCGGGAACCTCCAGGATCACCTGGAGGTGTACGTGCAGTATGCCTGCACCCGCCCGATCACCCTCTACAGCGCCCTCAAGCCCTGGAATCAGGCGCTGATCGGGCTGGAGTGGCTGACCCGCCACACCGGTCTCGGCGCCACAAACCACTTCGAGTCCGGCGGCTTCATCCGCAGCGAGGCCGGGGTGAAGTACCCCAACCTCCAGTACCACTTCCTGCCCATGGCCATCAGCTACGACGGCAGCGCCACCGCGGACAGCCACGGCTTCCAGGCCCACGTCGGCCCCATGCGCCCCGAGAGCCGCGGCAGCGTGCGCCTGGCGAGCGCCGACCCGCGCGAGGCACCGCGTATCCGGTTCAACTACATGGCCACGGAGCGCGACCGCCGCGAGATGCGCGACGGCATCCGCCTGACCCGAGAGATCATGGCCCAGTCACCGCTCCAGCCCTACCGCGGCCGCGAGCTCGGCCCCGGCGACGACGTGCACACCGACGCGGAGATCGACGCATGGGTGCGCCAGAACGGCGAGAGCGCGTATCACCCGAGCGGCACCTGCCGCATGGGCCATGACGACGACGCCGTGGTGGACGGCGACGGCCGCGTCCACGGCATCGACGGCCTGCGCGTGATCGACGCCTCGATCATGCCGCGCATCGTCAGCGGCAACCTCAACGCGCCGACCATCATGATCGCCGAGCGCCTGGCGGATGCGGTGCGCGGGCGCGAGCCGCTGGCGGACGACCAGCCCTGGCACGTGCCGGAGAACTGGCAAGAGAACCAGCGCTGAGGCCGCGCGGATGGCCGTCCCCGTGCCGGGGGCGGTATCCTCCGGGGAAAAGGACAGCACGGGCACGGTCCGGTTGACGGACCGCGCCGATCCCGGAGGACCGACAGGGCATGCTGGAGACCGCCGAGCTCGGGCGGCGGGTCGACCGCCGCACCTACCACGCGGAACTCGACCCGCTGCGCCGTGAGCTGCTGGAGCTGCAGTGGCGGCTGCGGCACGCCGACTTCCCGCTGGTGCTGATCTTCGAGGGCGTGGACAACGCCGCCAAGGGTGAGCTGGTCAACACCCTCAGCGACTGGCTCGACACCCGGGCAGTCGATTTCGTCGCCTTCGGCCCCAAGACCGACGAGGAACGCGGCCGCCCGCGCTTCTGGCGCTACTGGCGGGCGCTGCCCGGGCGCGGGCGCACGGCGGTGTTCCACAGCTCCTGGTACACCGGCACGCTGATCGAGCGCACCCTCAACGAGCTGCCCGACGCCGACTTCGATCATCACATGCGCCGCATCGGCCGCTTCGAGACCCTGCTCACCCGCGAGGGTGCACTGGTGCTGAAGTTCTGGCTGCACATGTCGGCAGCCCGCCAGAAGGCCTACTTCCGGGAGCTCGCCAGGCGCCGGGACGGCCGCTGGCTGACCTCGCCGCTGGACCGGCGGCTCAACCGCCACCACGACCATCTCTGCCAGGCCGCCGAGCGCGCCATCCGGCTGACCGACCACGCGCGCTCGCCGTGGGCCGTGATCGAGGCCGAGGACCGGCGCTACCGCAACCTCGCCGTCGGCCGCCACATCCGCGATGCCCTCGCCGCCCGGCTGGATACGCCGCCGCCGGCGGCACCGGCACCCGCCGCCCCGGAAACGGCCACCGCCGCCGCGGACGAGGACACGGTGCTCGACTACCTCGACCCCGGCCACCACCACCTGGACAAGGCCACCTACAAACAGCGCAAGCGCGAGCTCACCCAGCAGCTCGCCGCCCTCACCTGGCGGGCCCATCACGAGGGGGTCTCCGTGGTGCTGGTCTTCGAGGGCTGGGACGCCGCGGGCAAGGGCGGCACCATCCGGCGGCTGCTCCGCGGCATCGACGTCCGCCTCGCCCGGGTCATCGAGATCGCCGCCCCCACCGACGAGGAACTCGACCACCCCTACCTGTGGCGCTTCTGGCGCCACCTGCCGCGGGACGGGTTCGTCACCCTCTACGACCGCAGCTGGTACGGCCGGGTCCTAGTCGAGCGCGTGGAGAACCTGACCCCGCGGGAGCGCTGGCGCGAGGCCTACCCGGAGATCAACGAGTTCGAGGACCAGCTCGTCGAGCACGGCAGCCTGGTCATGAAGTTCTGGCTGCACATCGACGCCGACGAGCAGCTCCGGCGTTTCGAGGCCCGGGCCAACACGCCGCACAAGCACTACAAGCTGACCGACGAGGACTGGCGTAATCGCGAGCGTCGCCCGGCGTACGAGCGCGCCGTCCACGAGATGGTCGCGCACACCTCCACCGCCGCGGCCCCCTGGCAGCTCATCCCCGCCAACGACAAGCGCTACGCCCGCGTCGAGGTCATGCAGCGGCTGGTGGATGCGCTGCACGCCCGCCTCGGCGGAGAGGGGCACAAATGAGCCTGTGGCAGCAGTTCACCGACGGCCAGAGCACCCTCGCGGGGCTGCTCCTGGCGGCCCTGCTCGGCGCGCTGATCGGCCTGCAGCGGGGCTGGCAGGGCCGCGAACTCGCCCCGGGCAAGCGTATCGCCGGCTTTCGCACCTACACCCTGGTGGGTCTGCTCGGCGGCTTCGCCGTGGTACTCGCCGACCCGCTCGGCCCCTGGCCCGGGGTGGCGCTGCTCGCCGCGGTGATGGCCGCCGCGCTGGTGGCCTTCCGCCTGCAGGTCCGGCACACCGAGGACTACAGCATCACCGGCCTGGTCGGCCTGATGCTCACCTTCTGCTTCGGCGCCCTGGCGGTCGCCGGCGAACCGGTGGCCGCCGCGGCCTCGGCGGTGGTCACCGCCTTCCTGCTCGACAACAAGCAGTCCATCCACGACCTCCTCCGCCACCTGGAGGCCCGCGAGCTTGACGCCGCGCTCAAGCTGCTGCTGATCTCGGTGGTGATGCTGCCGCTGCTGCCCAACCACGGCTACGGCCCCGGCGGCGCGATCAACCCCTATGCGGTATGGTGGATGGTGGTGCTGATCGCGAGCATCTCCTTCGTCGGCTACTTCGCGATGCGCATCGGCGGCCCGGAACGGGGGACACTGTTCACCAGCCTGTTCGCCGGGCTGTCCTCCTCCACCGCGCTGACCCTGCACTTCTCGCGGCTGTCCCGGGACAACGCCGCACTCTCTCCCATGCTCGCCGCCGGCATTCTCATCGCCTGCGGCACCATGTTCCCGCGTATCCTGGTCATCTGCCTGGCGCTCAACCCGGCCCTGCTGCCCGCGCTGACCCCGCCGGTGCTGGTGATGATGGCCGCGCTCTACATCCCTGCGCTGGTGATCTGGCGCCGATACCACGGCCGCCGGGTGGAGGCACCACCAGTGCGCCAGAATCCGCTGGATCTGAAGACCGCGCTGTCCTTCGGCGCGCTGCTGCTGGTGATCCTGCTGCTCGGCGAATGGCTCGAGGAGGCGCTGGGCAGCGCCGGCATCTACCTGCTCGCCGCGAGCTCCGGCATCACCGACGTGGATGCCATCACCCTGTCGCTCACACGCATGGCGGAGAAGGGGCTCGCCACCCCCGTGGCGGTGGTGGGCATCGTCATCGCGGCCAGCGTCAACAGTGCGGTCAAGGCGGGTATGGCGGCAAGCATCGGCACCCGCGCGGTCGGCTGGCGTGTCGGCGCCGCCATGGGCGCGGCACTGGTGCTCGGCCTCGCCACCGCCGGCGCGCTGGCCCTCGCCTGATCCGCGGGCCCGTCACGGCCACGCCACTGGACAGCCCCCTCGCATGCCGGCACCGTTAGCGGATCGCATGCCCGGCCGCAGCCCGGCGACAGGAGAGCGTCATCGACCCGGACACCGCGTACCCCCCGGCACTGGAGACCGACACCGCCTCGCGGCGTGCGGCAGCCACCGGCGACTGGCGCATCGACACCATCGCGCCGATCGCCCGTGACCTGGAACGCCCGCGCGCCGGCGACAGCGGCTGGACACTGGAGCTCTCGGGCCTCGGCACCCTGGACACCGCCGGCGCGGTCTGCCTGGAGCGCCTGCGGCGCTCGCTGGGCGGCGATACCCGCGTTACCGGCGCCAGCGCGGATCACCGCGCGCTGCTGGAACTGGTCACCGGGGAGGACAGCGAACCGCCGCCTCCGCCCCGTGAGGGGCGGCTGGCCCGGCTCGGCCGCCACGCGGTGGAACGCGGCGGCCGGGTCACCGGCTTCCTCGCCTTCACCGGCGAGCTCACCGTGGATGTCCTGCCCCGCCTGATCCGGCCCCACCGCCTGCGCTGGCGCGCGATCGTCGCCGGCATCGAGCAGGCCGGGCTGTACGCGCTGCCCATCGTCGGTCTGCTGGCCTTCCTCATGGGCGTGGTCATGACCTACCAGGGCGGCTCGGTGCTGCGCTCCTACGGGGCGAATGTCTTCCTCGTCGATCTCATCGGCATCACCATGCTGCGGGAGATGGGCCCGCTGCTTGCCGCGATCATCGTCGCCGGGCGTACCGGCTCGGCATACGCCGCGGAGATCGGCACCATGCAGATCACCGAGGAGGTCGACGCCCTGCGCACCCTCGGCATCACCCCCTACGAGATGCTGGTGCTGCCCCGGGTCGCCGCCCTGGCCGTGGCCATGCCGCTGCTGGCCGTGTGGGCGGACGCCATGGGCGTACTCGGCGGGATGATCGTGGCCAACGGCCTGTACGACGTCAGCTTCGCGACCTTTCTCGACCGCCTGCCCTACGCGGTGCCGGTGCGCATGTTCTGGGCGGGCATCGGCAAGACGCCGGTATTCGCATTGCTCATCGCCATGGTCGGCTGCTATCACGGACTGCGGGTACGCGGCAGCGCCGAGGAGGTGGGCCGCGCGACGACCATGGCCGTGGTTCAGTCCATTTTCCTGGTGATCATCGCCGATGCCGTGTTCTCCGTCGTCTTCCAGCAGTTCGGGATCTGACGTGGCCGCGCCCGTCATCGAGGCCCGCGACCTGGTCACCGAGATCGGCGGCCGCCGCATCCACGACGGGCTGGACCTGCGTATCGAGCGCGGCGAGCTCATGGCCATCGCCGGCAGCAGCGGCTCGGGCAAGACCGTGCTGATCCGCGCACTGACGCTGCTGCTGCCCATCGCCGGCGGCGAGATCCGGCTGTTCGATGCACCGGTGACGGGACTGGACCGGGCCGGCGAGCGGCGCCTGCGCCGGCGCATGGCACTGATGTTCCAGCGCGGGGCGCTATTCACCGGGATGACGGTGCTGGAAAACGTGATGATGCCGCTGGCGGAGCACACCCGCCTGCCCCTGGGGCTGCGACGGGAGATCGCGCGGGTCAAGATCCGCCTGGCCGGCCTGGAACCCGACGCGGCCCACCGCTACCCTGGCGAGCTCTCCGGCGGCATGACCAAACGCGCGGCCCTCGCCCGGGCCCTGGCGCTGGACCCGGAGCTGCTGTTCCTCGACGAGCCCACCGCCGGGCTGGATCCGGTGAGCGCCGCCGCCTTCGATTCACTGATCCGCGAGCTCCGCGACCTGCTCGGCCTCACCGTGGTGGTGGTCACCCACGATGTGGACTCGCTGTGGGAGATCGCCGACAGTATTGCCTTCATCGGCGAGGGGCGGGTGCTCGCCCGCGGCGACGCCGCCACCCTCGCCGAGTCCGACGAGCCCGCGGTGCGGGCCTATTTCTCCGGTACGCGCATGCGCCGCGGCAGGGAACGATCATGGGAAACCGCGTGAACTACACCCTGGTCGGGCTGTTCGTGGTCGGGCTCACCCTGGCCACGGTGGTCCTCGGGCTGTGGCTGGCCGACTCGCTGCAGACCGGCGAGACCCGGCGGTACTCGGTCTACCTCACCGATACCGCCTCCGGGCTCGGACGCGACTCGCCGGTAACCTACCGGGGCGTGGATGTCGGTCAGGTGCACGCCCTCGACATCGATCCCGAGCACCCGGAGCGGGTGCACGCCATCATCGCCCTGCGCTCGGACCTGCCGGTGCGCGAGGGGATCGCCGCCACGCTGAAGATGCGCGGGCTCACCGGCATCGCCTACCTCGACCTCGCCGGCGGCGATCCGGGCAACCCGCCGCTGGAGGCGGAGGCCGGGGAACGCTATCCCGTCATCCCCTATCACAAGTCCCTGCTCATGCGCCTGGACACGGCCGTCACCCAGGGCCTGGACACCCTCGACACCCTCAGCCAGCGGGTCGGGGAACTGCTCTCCCGGGACAACCGCGAGGCCGTGGACCGCAGCCTGGAGAACCTGGCGACGGTCTCCGAGCACCTCGCCGCCAACAGCGAGCGGCTCGACAGGATCATCGCCGACAGCGAGCGCCTGCTGGAGCGCGTCAACACCGGCGCCGAACGTATCGGCCCGGCCTTCGAGGCCGTGGAGGGCGCCGCCCACGCCATCCAGCGCACCGCCGAGTCGCTGTCACGCACCAGCGAGGAGATCGCCGAGCTCGGCAACACCGGCGAGAACGGCATGCGCCGGCTCAGCGAGACCACGCTGCCACGGGTGGATGCGCTGACCGGCGAGCTGCGCGAGCTCTCCCGGCGCATGGGCCGGCTCGTGGACAATCTCTCTGAAGACCCCCAGCAGGTCCTCTACGGCCGCCAGCGGCCCGAACCCGGCCCCGGTGAGGAGTAAAGCACATCATGCCCGCCACCCTGCGCACCGTCGCCGCCGCCTGCCTCGCCGCCCTCATGGTCTCGGGCTGTAGCGTGGTGCAGCGCCCGCAGACGCCGCCGCCCCGGACCCTCCAGCTGGTCGAGCCCGCGATGCTGGTGCCCGCGGAATCAGGTCCCCACGGCGTGCTGCTGGTCGAGCCCGCGGAGGCCCGGGCCGGCTACCGCGACACCGGCGTGGTCTACCGGGAGAAACCGCAGACCCTCGACTACTTCGCCACCGCCCGCTGGGCGGAGCCGCCGGCGGCACTGCTTGCCGACGCCGCCACCGACGCCCTCGCCGGCGCCGGCCTGTTCCACGCCGTGGTGGCCGGCCCCGCCAGCGTGAGCGCGGACTACCGCCTGCAGCTCGAGCTGCTGTACCTGGAGCAGGACTACCGCGACGGCATGCCCGGCAGTGCCCGCCTGGGCGTGCGTGCACGCCTGCTCGAGGGGGGACGAATCCTCGCGAGCCGGCAGTTCTCCGTGACCCGGATCGCGGAGGCGGCGGGACCGGTCCCCGCCGCGGAGGCCGCGGGCCGTGCCACCCGGGAATGGCTCACCCGGCTGACCCGCTTCGTCGCCGACACCCTGCCCGCCGCACGGGACGACACCGGCGGCTGAGCCGCCGCCACCGCCATCACCAGGGAGACGCCACCGTGTTCACGCCGCCACCGAGCAAGCTCCCGGACGTCGGGACCACCATCTTCGCCGTGATGTCCGCACGCGCCGCCGAGGCGGGCGCCATCAACCTCGCCCAGGGCTTCCCCGATTTCCCGCCCCCGCCGGGCCTGACCCATGCCATGGACGAGGCCATGCGCGACGGCCGCAACCAGTACGCGCCGCTCCACGGCCTGCCCGCCCTGCGCGAGGCAGTCGCCGAGCGTCTGGCCACCGCCCAGGGGGTGCGCCCGGACCCGGACCGGGAAATCACCGTGACCTCCGGCGCCACCGAGGCCCTGTTCGACGCGATCCAGGCGGTGGTCCGCCCCGGCGACGAGGTGGTGGTGCTCACCCCCGCCTACGACGCCTACGGTCCCGCGGTCACACTGGCCGGCGGCCGGGTGGTGCCGGTCTCCCTGCGCCGCGACGATTTCCGGCCGGACATCGACGCGCTACGGGAGGCGATCGGCCCGCGTACCCGGCTGGTCATTCTCAACAGCCCCCACAATCCCACCGGCGCGGTCTGGCCCCGAACCGACCTGGAGGCAATCGCCGCGCTGCTGGCGGACGGCGACACCATGGTCCTGAGCGACGAGGTCTACGAGCACATCGCCTTCACCGACGAGGGCCACGTCAGCGCCCTCGGCGTACCGGGTCTCGCCGAACGGGCATTCGTGGTCTCCTCGTTCGGCAAGACCTACCACTGCACCGGCTGGAAGGTCGGCTACTGCATCGCCCCGCCGGCGCTCACCACGGAGTTCCGCAAGGTCCACCAGTTCGTGACCTTCGCCACCCATACCCCGAGCCAGGCGGCCTTCGCGGCCTACATGCAGGCGGCGCCTCACCACGCCGACGAGCTCGCGGCGTTCTACCGCGACAAGCGCGACCGGCTGCTCGGCTGGCTGGCGGACAGCCGCCTCGCCACGACTCCGGGGTCAGGCACGTATTTCCAGCTGGTCGACTACTCCGCGGTGAGCGACGAGCCGGACACGGACTTCTGCGAGCGGCTGATCCGCGACGCGGGGGTCGCGGCGATCCCGCTGTCGCCGTTCTACGCCGATCCGCCGTCGGACCTGCGCCAGGTGCGGCTGTGCTTCGCCAAGCAGGATGCCACCCTGGACATGGCCGGGGAACGGCTATGCAGGCTCTGAGGGTCTCGCTGGTCCAGCCCGCCCTCGCCGACCGCGAGCCGGCGGCGAACCGGGCCACGCTGGAGCGGCTGACCGCCCCGCTCGCCGGGACCACGGACCTGGTCGTGCTCCCGGAGATGTTTGCCACCGGCTTCACCATGAACCCGGAACGCGACGCCGAGCCCGCCGACGGCGACTCGCTGGCGTGGATGCGCGCGCAGGCCCGGCACCTCGGCGCGGTGGTCACCGGTAGCCTCGCGATCCGCGAGGGGACGCACTACTTCAACCGCCTGTACTGGGTCGGCCCGGACGGCGGCGTCCGCCACTACGACAAACGCCACGGTTTCCGCATGGCCGGCGAGCACGAGCACTACAGCCCGGGCCGGGAGCGGCTGATCGTCGAGCTCGGCGACTGGCGGGTCTGCCCGCTGGTCTGCTACGACCTGCGCTTTCCGGTGTTCAGCCGCAACCGCGGCGACTACGACCTCCTTATTTACGTGGCCAACTGGCCGGCGGTGCGACGCACCAGCTGGCAGCGCCTGCTGCCCGCGCGGGCCATCGAGAACCTCGCACCGGTGATCGGCGTCAACCGCGTCGGTGCAGACGGCAACGGCCGGCACTATGCCGGCGAGAGCGTGGCCCTCGACTGGCTGGGCGAGCCGCTGGCGGACGCGGGCCGCGACGAGGAGGCCGTGACCAGCGCGACCCTCGACCCGGAGCGGCTGCAGCGCTTCCGCCGGCGCTTCCCGGCGCTGGACGACGCCGACCGGTTCATCCTCGACGACACGCCGCCGGGCTGAACCGGCGCCGACGGTGGCCGACGGTGGCCGCCGCAGGCGCCACGACGTACAATCGCCGCGACCTCGTCACGCAGGCTCCGCACCCTATGCCGCACGTCGTTGCAATGGCCGACAACGTCCAGCGCCTCGGCTTCTTCGCGCGCATGACTGACGGCCTGGACACGCTGGGCCTGACGCTGACCGTGATCGTCCCGCGCCCCGCGCTGGTCCGCGAGGGCCGGCGCCGCGGCATCGACGTCCGGCTCATCGGCCCGCGCGACGACGCAGCCACGGCATCGGAAGAGGCGCTGGAGCGGCGCACCGACACCCTGACACCCCGCCAGGCCGGCCGGCTGCACGCGGGCACCCGGCAGCTGCTGGCGCAGCTGCACCACGAACGCGGCATCGCCCTGCTGCTCGTCTGGAACGGCCGTCAGGTCGCCGGCCTCGCCGCAACCGGTTTCGCCCGGGAAGCCGATGTGCCGGTACTCTTCCTCCAGGCACCATGGCTGGCCGGCCGACTGATGGCCGACCCCTGCGGGACGCACCTTGCGAGCAGCATCCACGCCGCACCGCAGCGGCTCGACGCCTACCCGGTCAGCGAGCGGGCATACCTGCGCTGGCACGGGCTCTACCGCACCCGCCGCCGGGAAAGCGCGTCGGTCCCCGCCGGCTCCCCTACCCCACCGGCAGGCAGCCCCGGCCGCTGGCTCGACCGCCTGTACACGCGGCTCGGCGCATCGGCGGTGCCCGCGCCCCCGGCCCGCCGCCGCCAGCTACGCCAGCAGCGGGCCGTGAGCGCCCAGCTCAGCGCCCTGCGTGACCCGATGCCCGGACGCTACGCGCTGTACATCGCCCAGCCCGACGACGATCCCCTGGTCGCGCTGGACAGCCCGGTCAACGCCGCCACGGCGCTCGCCAATGCGCTGGAGCGCGCCCGCGCCCGCCACCTGCCGCTGGTGGTGCGCCTCGGCCACGATTTCCATGACCCGCGGCTCCTCGCCGGTATCATCGCCCGACTGCGTCAGTACCGGGATGTGTACCTGACCGCATCGGCGATCTATCCGCTGGTGGAATACGCCGAACGGGTCATCACCATCAACGACGTCGCCACGGTACTCGACGCCCGGGTACTCGAGCGCCCCCTCGACGTGCTGGGGGGCAGCCTGCTGGCGGCCCTGGATGAGGACCGCCTGGCACGGCTGATCCTCGGCTACACCGTGCCCGTGGACTTCTTCTCGCACCGCCCGGTCCCGGCGGAGGCGATCCGCGAGATGATCACCCGACTGCCCCCCGGACAACGCCCCGCGCTCGCCGACGGGAGCGCGGCGGCGCCGGAGGATGCAGTGATGACACTCAGCCCCGGAATGGAGTCGAGATCGTGACCCTGGACGACGACCAGCGTGCCGCCTTCCGCGAGGCCGCCGCCGGACTCAACGGCGTTGACGAGGCCGTCTACGAGGCCTTCGGGCGCGACCCGCTGCAGCCCGTCATCGGGCTCGGCCCCGCGGACGCCCCCGTGGGCTTTTTCGGACGCGATCCCGGCCGCGAGGAGATCCGTCACGGCATGCCCTTCATCGGCGGTGGCGGCCAGATGCTGCGGCGCGCCCTCTACGCCCATCACCACGGCACGGAGATGCCCGGCTTCGACGCCTCCGTCGAGGTGGGCCGGGGCTACTTCTGGGCCAACACCGTCCCGTACAAGCCGGTGGGCAACAAGGCCTGGTCGATGGCCGCGAAGCGGCGTTTCCATCCGCTCATGCGCTCCGTGCTCGTCCACGGCTGGCGGGGGCGGGAGCTCATCACCCTGGGACGCGAGGCGTTCCTGTGGTTCGGCATCGACCGGCCCCGCGGGGAACGCCGGTCGCTGGAGGCGTTCTGGCAGCGCCCGGACCGCTTCGAGGCCAGCTTCACCGTCACGCTGACGGCCCCGGACGGCACCGACGCGCTGGTGCGCCTGCATCCGCTGCCCCACCCGTCCCCGCTCAACGCGACCTGGTACCGCCATTTCCCGGGACTGCTCCATGCCCGTCTGGCGACCCTGCCGGCGCCGCGGACACCCGACACCCGGCCGGTGTGACGACCCCGCGACCGGGGCAGGTTTCCCGTGCCTTTCGGCCGCCCGAGGTGGTGCCAGCGGTGACCGGGTTCGTTAATATGTGGCGTTGACAATGCCGCCACGGCGTCACCCGCATGCGGACACCTCCCCGCGGCGGCCGGACCACAGCGAGACGGGAAAACGATGACCGAACTCAGCGATCTCTCCGACGAGCAGCTCCGCGGCCTGCACGAGGACACCCTCACGCGCTACCGTGCCTTCCGCGACCAGGGCCTGAAGCTGAACATGGCCCGCGGCAAGCCCGCACCCGAGCAGCTCGACCTGAGCAACGATCTTCTCGGCCTGCCCGGTGCCGGGCACTACACCGCGGCCGACGGCACCGACTGCCGCAACTACGGCGGCGGCCAGGGCCTGCCCGAGGCGCGGGCGCTGCTCGGCGAGATCGTCGGCGCGCCGCCGGAGAACACCGTGGTCGCGGACAACGCCAGCCTGGCGATGATGCACGACCACATCGTCTACAGCCTGCTCAAGGGCAACCCGGACAGCGCCGCGCCCTGGTGCCGGGAACCCCGGGTGCGTTTCCTCTGCCCCGTGCCGGGCTACGACCGTCACTTCGCGATCTGCGCGGAGTACGGCATCGAGATGATCAACGTGCCCATGCTCGAGGACGGCCCGGACATGGACCGCGTCGAGGCCCTGGTCGCCGAGGACCCGAGCATCAAGGGCATCTGGTGCGTGCCCAAGTACGCCAACCCCACCGGGGCGGTGTACTCGGACGAGGTGGTCGAGCGCATGGCGCGCATGCCCACGGCGGCCGCGGACTTCCGCATCTTCTGGGACAACGCCTACGCCGTACACCACCTCACCGGGGAGCGCGTGGAGATCGCCAACCTCATCGAGGCCTGCGGGACGGCCGGCAACCCGGACCGGGCGCTGGTGTTCGCCTCGACCTCCAAGATCACCTTCGCCGGCGCCGGGCTGGGCGTGTTCGCCAGCTCCGCGCGCAACGTCGAGTGGTACCTCGCCCGCGCCGGCAAACGCGCCATTGGTCCGGACAAGATCAACCAGCTCCGCCACCTGGCGAAACTGCCGGACATCCACGCCCTCCACCGGCTGATGGACGGCCACCGCGAGCTCATCGCCCCCAAGTTCGACGCCGTCCACGAGGCCTTCGCCCGGGTCTTCGGCGACTACCGGGTGGCGACCTGGACACGCCCGCGGGGCGGCTACTTCATTAGTCTCGACACCCCGCAGGGATGCGCCGCGCGCACCGTGGAGCTGGCCCGCGAGGCCGGCGTGGTGATGACGCCCGCGGGCGCGACCTACCCCCACGGCCGCGATCCCGAGGATCGCAACGTACGCGTGGCCCCGACCTTCCCGTCACTCACGGAGGTCAAGCAGGCGGCGGAGGGGATCGCCGTGGCCACGCTGCTCGCCGCCGTCGAGCGGGAGATCGCCCGCCGGGAAGCCTGACGACCAACGACAAACCATAAACCGACACCGACGACCAAGGAGCCGGTATGAAAAAGGCCGTATTCATCGCAACCATGCTGGTCGCGAGCACCGCCAGTGCCTCGTGGCTGAGCAGCATCTTCGGCGGAGACGGGGGGAAGGACCTCCTCGCCTACGTCCCCGCGGACAGCGACTACTACGTGGGCTACAGCGAGCCCTACGACGTGGCCGCATACCTCTCGCACTGGGAGGGTGTGCTCGACCGCGGCGACGCCCGGGAGGAGCTGCCGAGCCCGGCCGAGGCCACCGAGAAGGGCGGCCCGGCCGCCGGCATGCTGATGGCGCTGCTGGAGCAGACCTACCTCGACGACGAGGCCGAGACCCCGGGCGCCTCCATCGGCCTGGACGACGGCGGCGTATCCGGCTTCTACGAAGTAGCCGGACTGCCGGTACTGCGTTACCGGCTCGACGACGTCGACACCTTCAAGGCCGCGCTGGACGCCGCCCAGAAACGGGCGGGCGTAACCCCGGCCGCCTCGACCGGCGAGGACGTCCGCCGCTACCCGTTCGCGGGCAAGGGTGACGCCGCACCGCCGGCCCTGCTGATCGCCGTGCGCGACGGCGACGCGGTATTCACGCTCGCGGTGGCCGGCATGGAGGATGCCCTGCCCAAGGCGCTGGGCGAGACCCTGCCCGAGGAGAGCATGGCCGACTCCGGGCGTCTGGAGAAGCTGGCCGAGACCTACGGCACCCTGCCCTGGGCCACCGGCTACATCGATCACCGCGCCCTCGCCAGCGCGGTCACCGGCACCGGCAACGGCGGCACCGCGGCACTGGTCAAGTCCATCGCCAGGGCCTACGGCGAGGAGCCGCCGGAGCTGGAAGCCGGCTGCGTGGCAGACATGAATGCGGTGGTGGATGTGTGGCCGCGCAGCGTGCTCGGTGTCTCCGAGCTCGACCCGGACACCGGTGGCGCACGCGTGCGCTGGGTGACCGACATCGCCGACGGCGACCTGCGCTCGACCCTGAAACGGTTGCGCGGCCATATCCCGTCGGCGGCGCAGGGCAGCCTTGCCAGCGCGGGACTCGGCCTGGACATCTCGTCGGTGGTGCCGGTCATGCAGACCCTGGCCAATCGCTTCAAGTCCGCGCAGTGGCAGTGCCCGCAGATGCAGCAGCTCCAGCAGCAGGTCAACACCCAGCAGCTCTCCCAGATGGGCATGCTGACCGCGATGCTGGGCGACGTCCGCGGTGCGACGCTCACCCTGCTCGACGGCCCGGCGGAGAAGGGCCGGATCCCCACGGGTACCCTGGATATCGCCACCTCCCGGCCGGGGGCGCTGTGGCAGGTGATACAGGGGTTCATCGGCACCAACGTGCAGCCCGAGGTGGGCGGCGAACCGGTGAGCATCGACCATCCGATGGTGAGCGGCAAGGACGTTCGGGTCGCGCTGCGTGACGGCCGCTTTACGGTCCTCGCCGGCCAGGACGCCGCAGTGCCGGACTCCGGCGCGGACCTTGCGGCAAACGGCATTCTCGACCTGCGCTACAACCCCTCGGCGCTGAGCGGGGCGCTGATGAGCGACCTGGAGGCCGTGCCGGGTGACCAGGCGGAGATCGACGAGGTCCGTGACCAGCTCGAGTCGATGGACATCGACCAGGAGATCATGCTCGACATCACCGATCAGGGCCTGCTCCTGGACGTCGCCGCCACGCCCGGATCCGGGGACTCCTGATCCCCGTGCCGGAACGGCCGGCTACCGCGGGGCGCGGCAGGGACGCCGCGCTGCTGCTCGCCTGGCTCGCGGTGGTGGCGCTCGCCGCCGCCAGCGGCATCCTGACACCACCGGGCGAGTGGTACGCGGGCCTCGCCAAGCCACCGCTCACGCCGCCGGACTGGCTGTTCCCGGTGGCGTGGACGGTACTCTACGTAATGATGGCGGTCTCCGCCTGGCTGGTGAGCCGCCGGGTCATGCTGCCCGACGGCCTGACCGTGCTGCTGCCCTTTATCGCCCAGCTCGGGGCCAACGGACTGTGGTCGGTGATCTTCTTCGGCTGGCACCGCCCGGTCACCGCACTGCTCGATCTCGCCGTCCTCTGGCTGCTGATCGCGCTGTGCATCGCCCGCTTCCACCGGGTCTCGCGGCCCGCCGCCTGGCTGCTCGCACCCTACCTCGCGTGGGTGAGCTTCGCCGTCTACCTGAACACCGGCGTGATCCGGCTCAACTGAGCCGCACCCGCGTCCGGCGCCAGTGGGCGCCCCGCTCCAGGGACTGTACCGGCATGGCCAGCGGCCGTTCCGGCGGCAGTGCCGGCAACCGCCGCGCCGCACCGCGGCCCTCCGCCGCGAGCGTCGTGTCCAGCAGCCCCAGTACCGCCGGCGGGCGGCGCTCCTCCGGCGCTGCCCAGGTCCCGCTGCGGACCATCCATTCGCCCCAGTCGAGGCGGCTGGAGCACACCACGATCGGGGCGGCCAGCACCAGCCCCGCCACGATGGGTGTCAGCCACCAGAAAAAGCCGAGTGCCAGCCACGCCGTCACGCCGCCCCACAGCAGACCGCCGATGGTGGCCAGGGCGGTGCGCCGCGCCGCCTCGCGCCAGGCCACGGCACGGCCGTCACGGACCTGGGGGTCCCAGCCGGTGCGGCTGCCGCTGAGCACGGCGAGCACGAAGCCGGCATGGAAGACCATCATCACCGGCGCGATGAGCACGGAGAACACCGTCTCCGTCAGCGCGTTCCACGCCAGGCGCCAGCCACCGCCGAAGGCCCGGCGCTCGTCGGCGCGGAGGAGCGCCCGCAGCACGCCCAGCACCTTGGGCAGGAGCAGCAGGGCTACGGTGATCATGAGCAGCGAGGCGATCTCCGTGGTCTTGGCCACCGGCCAGTCCGGAAAGAGCTGGTAGCCGCGCCGGAAGAACTCGCCCTGATTGAGTGCCCGGGTGAGGGCGTCCACCGTGCTCAGCGCGAGCATGAACAGCCACAGCAGCGACGAGATATAGGCCGTCGCCCCCATGAGGAAGTGGACCCGGCTGAGCGGATGCAGCCCGTACGCGGCGAGCAGCCGCAGGTGCTGGAGGTTGCCCTGGGCCCAGCGGCGGTCACGCTTGGCAAAGTCGAGCAGGTTGCTCGGCACCTCCTCGTAGCTGCCCTCGATCTCGGGCAGGAGGTAGACGTGCCAGCCGCCACGCCGCATCAGCGCGGCCTCCACGAAGTCGTGGCTGAGGATATCCCCGCCCAGGGGCGGCCGCCCGGGCAGTGCCGGGAGGCCGCAGCAGTCGCTGAAGGCGCGCACGCGGATGATCGCGTTGTGGCCCCAGTAGTTGGCCGCATCCATCTGCCAGAAGCTCAGCCCCGTCGCCAGCATGGGGCTGTACAGCCGGGCGGCGAACTGCAGGAAACGCCCGAACGGCGTGCGCTGACGCACCGGGATCGGCACCGTCTGGATGATGCCCGCCGAGGGGTGGCGCCACATGGTCCGCGCCAGCGCCAGCAGCGCATCGCCGCTCATCACGCTGTCGGCATCGAGCACCACCATGAAGTCGTATCGCCCGCCCCAGCGCCGGCAGAAATCGGCGATGTTGCCCGCCTTGCGTCCCGCGTTGTCGTCCCGGCGCCGGTAGAACAGCCGGCCATCGGCGTCGAGGCGCTCCGCCAGCTCGGCGCAGCCGGCGGCCTCGGCCTCCGCGATGGCCTCGTCGCGGGTGTCGCTGAGCAGGTGGAAGTCAAAGCGCTCCCCCGCCCCGGTCGCCACCAGAGAGTGCCAGGTGGCTTCCAGCCCGGCCAGGACCCGGCCCGGATCCTCGTTGTAGACCGGCATCACCACCGCAACGCGGCCGGTGGGCCCCGAATCCGGTACCGGGCTGGCCGCGAGCGTCAGTGGATGGCGCCTTGCCAGCGACAGCACGAAGCCCGCCACGGCGCTCCAGAAGGCGGCCACGATCCAGGTGAACGTGACCGTGAACAGCGCCAGGATGCCCCACTCCAGGATGGTGGTGTCGTTGGCCCGCAGGATGCTGAACATCAGGAACACCCCGCCCGCCGCGCTGGAGAGCACCAGCAGCGCGAATACGGCACGGCGCAGGCCGGCCCCGGGGCAGTGCACCCGATCCGTCACCGGCGATGTCGATGCTTCAGGGGAGTGCATCGGGATCCCAGACATAGTTCCACGTCTCGCTGACGCGTTCGCCGCGCAGTTGCAGGAACAGCCTCAGGTCGGAGGGCTTCTCACCGTCCGGCGCGAGCCGGAAGCTCGCACGCCAGTGGCCGTCGGGCAGACGGTGGACGGTGACGTCCTGGGTGACCCCCGTGGACTGGCTGAGCTCCGCGGTTACCGGCTGCGAGCCGGCCAGGCCGTCGAGCTCACCGCCGGCGAAATCGACGATGAACTGGCGCAGGCTCTTCGGCGGCTTGTCCTTGGTACCGGGAATGGCCGCGTAGCCGATGCGGGTACGAACAGCGCGGGCCAGGTCATGCCCGGGGGGTGCACCTTCGAGGCTGCGCAGCTCGTAGCTCAGGGTCAGTGACTCCCCCGCCTCGAAGGGATCCTTCGGGCTCCAGAAGGCGACGATGTTGTCGTTGACCTCCTCGTCGGAGGGCAGCTCGACAAGGTGCACGGCACCCTCGCCCCAGCCCTCGCCGCGGGGCTCGACCCACATACCCGGCCGGCGGTGATAGTCCGCCTCGGCGTCCAGGTAGTGCTCGAAGTCGCGGTCTCGCTGAAGCAGCCCGAAGCCACGGGGATTGGTGTCCATCAGCGCGCTCTCGCGCAGCGCCCGCGGGTTGGTCAGCGGCCGCCAGATCCACTCGCCCCCGGCGGTGTGCATGGCCAGGCCGTCACTGTCGTGGACCTCGGGGCGGTAGTCATCGTGGCGGCGCACGCTGTTCTCGCCGTAGAAGAACATGCTCGTCAGCGGCGCGATGCCCAGGCGCTGGACGTCGTCCCGGGCAAACAGCCGGGCGGTCACCTCGACACGTGTGGACTCCCCGGGATGTATGCGGAACCGGTACGCCCCGGCCAGCGACGGGCTGTCCAGCAGGGCAAAGACGGTGACCGTGGTGGCGCCCTCCTGCGGGCGCACCAGCCAGAACGCCTTGAAACGGGGGAACTCCTCGCCGCTGGGCAGAGCCGTGTCGATGGCCAGTCCCCGCGCGGACATGCCGTAGCCTTCACCCCGGCCGAGGAAGCGGAAATAGGAGGCGCCCTGGAAGGCGATCACCTCGTCCGCGTAGTCCGGCCGGTTGAGCGGGAAATGCAGGCGGAAACCCGCATAACCGAGTCCCTGCGGGGGCTCGCCCTCGAAGATCTCTCCGCCGTCGTAGCGGAACAGGCCCGGGTCGAAGGGCAGCGTACGGACCTGACCGTTCTCCACCAGATGGATGGTTACCGGCTCGTTGTAGAGAAAGCCGGGATGGAATAGCTGGACCTCGAAGAGGCGTTCCCCCTTCCAGATCGCACGGTCCGGGCGGAAACGGATCTTGCGGTAGGCGTCGTAGTCCATCGACGCCAGCGACTCCGGCAGCGCCGTATCCGGCGCCTGGTAATCCTCGCCCGCGAGCGCGCGCGCCCGCTCGGTCACCCGCTCGAACACGCGGACATCGTCCCCGTCCTGAGCGGAGGCAACCGTGATGTGACCCGCAGCGGCGAGCACAACGGCGACAAGGGGGATCAGTGGCAGGCGGTTCCGTCGGCGCATGGGCACTCCTTCCAGCGTCTCTGCCGGAACGGCTGCCCGTGCGTTCACCCCGTCTCGCTCTCCAGGCGGGCAAGGCGCGCCAGCGCCTGTCCGCGATTGTCGCCGCACAGCTCGGGCGTCGCCGAGAACCGTTCGCACACGTCGGGCCGCTCGGGGCTGGCGAACAGCCCGCAGCGGTTATCCGCGCTCAGGTGCACGCAGCGTACGCCCGCCGGTTTGCCCTCAGGCATTCCGGGCAACGGCGAGGAGATGGACGGCGCGATGCAGCAGGCGCCGCAGCCGATCCGGCATTTCATGATTATCCGTCACCCTCTGCCCCGAAGAATGCGGCCACCGCCTGCCGGTGCTCAACCGAATTGAGCTGTTCGGCGAAAACTGCCGCCTCGCGATCGACCGCCTCGTGCAGCCGGGCCCGCCACTGCGGGCCTCGCAACAGGCTGCGCGTGGCCGCGACAGCGCCGGCGGGCGCTGTCGCGATGCGACGACACCACGCCCCGGCGACCGCCTCCAGTGCCGGCGGCTCGCACACCTGGGAGACCAGACCGAGGCGCTCCCCCTCCCGCGCGTCGAAGCGTTCGCCGAGGATAAGCAGCCGCGCAGCCCGCTGTGGCCCGACCAGCTCGGGCAGCAGCAGGGTGCTCCCGAACTCCGGCACCAGACCGAGTTGGACGAAAGGCATGGCAAAGGTGGCATCGGTGGCGGCGATCACCGCGTCACAATGCAACAGCAGCGTCGTCCCCAGGCCAACGGCATTGCCGCGGACCTCGGCAACCAGCGGCCTCGGGCAGTCCACCACCGCATGCAGGAAGCGGAACACGGGCTGCGTCTCCACCGCCTCACCGGCCTGCGCCAGCACCTGCAGGTCGTTGAGATCGTTGCCGGCGGTGAAGTCGGCGCCGTCGCCGCGCAGTCGGATCACGGACACCGCCGGGTCCTCGCCCGCCGCGGTGACCGCGTCGGTGAGCGCGGCGTACATCGGCTGCGTGAGCGCGTTGCGCTTGTCGGCGCGCATCAGCGTGATGATGCACACGCCGTCGTGCATCATCGTGTGGATACCGGTATCCGCCATCAGCTCTCCCTCCTCTCCTCGGCCGCCACCGCCTCGGCACGGCCACGCCACTCGCTGGCGTCGAACTCCAGCCCCTCACGCTCCCACGGCGGCACCGGCGTGAACACCTCCACGAGGAAGTCCACGAAGGTCCGTACCTTGCGTGAGAGATGGCGGCGGTGGGGATAGAGCACGTAGAACGCCGAGCTCTCGTGGGGGTACTCGGGCAGCACGGGCACCAGGCGCCCGGCGCGGATATCCGGCACCACCAGCCACGAGGACATGCGCGCCAGCCCGGCGCCGGACAGCGCCGCCTGGTAGAGGGCGTCGACGTTGTTGGCGCGGAAGTTGCCGGAGACGTGGAGCACCCGGCGCCCGCGTTCGGCGTCCTCGAATTCCCAGTCGTTGAACAGCTCCATCTCCGAGAGCGTCAGGCAGTTGTGCTCGAGGAGCTCCTCCGGGGTCCGGGGCACGCCGTGGCGTTCCAGGTAGGACGGGGCGGCACAGATGATGCGGCGGTTGACGCAGAGCTTGCGCGCGATGAGCGAGGGATCCTCCATCTGTTCGCGCCACTGGATCGCCACGTCGATGCCCTCCTCCACCAGGTCCACGTGGTGGTCGGTGAGCTCGAACTCCATGTTGATGTCCGGATAGCGCTCCAGGTACTGGTTGATCCGCGGCAGGATCTCCATGCGCCCGAAGGAGACCGTGGCCGCCACCCGCAACCGCCCCCGGGGGTTCTCGTTGAGGGCGGTTATGGCGTCCTCCGCCTCCTCGATCTCCTGGATGATCCGGGCACAACGCTCATAGTACGCCTGGCCGGCCTCGGTGAGGCTGATGCGCCGGGTGGTGCGGTTGAACAGCCGTGCCCCCAGGCGGTCCTCGAGGCGGCGTATCTGCTTGCTGACCGCCGAAGGCGTCAGATCCAGATCCCGGGCCGCCGCCGAGAAGCTGCCCTCCTCCACGGCCCGCGCGAAGATCATCATTTCGGCCGCCTTGTCCATGGGTGTTCCCCCGATTAGTGATTCCGGGTCACAAAGTTTTTGCCATTCGGCCGGATTGCGGCCGACAGCGGATGCGCTATTGTGCCATGCAACAAACGTTGGATGGCGCCTCACCGGATCGGCGGTTACATGAGACCGCGGGGTCCGGCCGGGAGCTTCCCGGCGACTATAGCAGCGGCACGGTACAGACACAGGGGTTTCGTCAAAAACACGGCCGATTCGTGCAACGACGGAACAGGTGATTGGCCTCGGCGACGGTCCAACGGATGCCCGGAACCAGAGAGAATACAGACAGAATTCACTTGTAAGCGCGTGGCCTGCCACGCAGGAGACCAGCAATGAACAGCAATGAGCCCATTGTTCACGAGGGACGTGTCGGGCTGCTCGAGATCGAGCCGGTGCTGCGCCGCAGCCGCCGGATGCGTAACGAGGCGATCGCCCGTTCGCTTCGGCGCTTCGCCCACGCGATCGGCAGCCACACGCGTCACCACGCCCACGAGATCGCCGGCCTCTTCCACACGCCGGCGGCCCGCTAGGGGCTTCCACCGGACGGAGCCACAGCCCAGGGCTCCGTCCCGCCCGGAACCCCGTTTCCGGGACACTGTCTCTCCTCCTCCTTGGCCGACCCCCGGGTCGGCTTTTTTTGCGCCGCCCCCGTTGCCCCGGTTTCACTCCCCCGGCCACACGGCAGGCCACGGCACCGGTCACACGCCGGACCGGCAGACGTTTCGCCGGCGCGGCATCCCGTGGAGCGAGCGGGCCTTGTGAGCGGGCCGTCAGGAGCAGGCCGCCACACGCACCGCCTCGTCGGCCGGCCGATCGCCCGCCAGGACCAACTCCAGCGCCTCCAGCCCGAAGCTCAGCACCACGGCGGCATGGCCGTCCGGCGCCAGGCCACCGGCCTCGATCTGCGCGGACGTCGCGCGCCCGCAGTACCCGACCGGTATCCAGCCCTCGGGGTCCCGGGCCTCTATGGCCATGCCCCCGTCCAGCGGCCCAGCCGCGGGCAGAAGGCGGTAACGACCGACCAGCCCGGTCGCAGACACGCATGCCCGCACGAGCCCGGCCAGGTCGTGGCTACCGCTGTCGGCGCTGAGACGGACCATCAGGAGCTGATGCCGACGGCGGCCCGCATCGGCACCCCGCGTCGGCACCACCGGCCCGGGGGTGACGAGCAGCCGGTCCGCCGGCGGATCCAGCGCCTGGGTGCGCAACAGCTCATCGAGCCCCCCGAGGAGGTCGGCCCGGGGCAGGCCTCGCCGATGCTCGCCAAAGCCGCCGATATGCCAGGGCGAGAGCCTCAGGAGCTGCCGCGGACAGCCGTGCGCCGCGGCAGCCCCCTCGTGCAACCGTGCGATCAGTCCCTGGAGCGTGTCCTCACCCTGGGCGGGATCGGTGCGATCCCGCCCGGTGAGGAGCAGCTCCTCGCGCATTCGTTGTTCCTCGCCGCCCTGCATGACCCTGTATCTCCATCGTTCGGGCCCCCAAACGAAAACGCCCCCGGATCCTGGGATCCGGGGGCGTTTTCGGCGTGGAGGCTGTCTGGGCTGAATCGTCAGATAATGCACCGCCGTCCCGGATCATTGAACCCGGGCATAAACCAGTAAAAACCGAGACGGGCGATGGCTGCGATCAACGTGCTTACCTCTTGAACCTTGTCCCGACGGTACCACCGGCGGGGACCTACGGCAACACCGCCGAGACGAGCCAGAGCACGACCATGCCCGAGCCGAGCACCCACAGCGTGTTGCGGGTACGCCACGCAACCAGCGCCGCCACCAGTCCCGCGGCCACCCGGGCGGGCTCGAAGGGCGATTCGCCGCCGAGCAGGATACCGGGCACGACGAGCGCGGAGAGCACCGCCGCAGGCACATAACGCAGCGGCCGGCGCAGCCATCCCGGCATACCCCGATGCCCCACCGCCTGGATGAACGACAGCCTGAGGGCGAAGGTGCCGGCGCCACAGGCGAGGATGACCAGCCAGATGGTGGTATCGCTCATGCCGCCCCCTGGGCGCGCTCGGCGACAACACCGGCGATGATGCCGGCCAGCGCCCCGGTAACCATGCCGAGATTGAAGGGCATGCCATGGGCAAGCAGCGCGATCCCGCCGCCGGCCACGGCGGCGACGGCCATGGGCCGGTCATGGACGGTCGGCACCATCAGCGCCAGGAAGATCAGCGGCACGGCGAAGCCAAGCTGCCAAGCCGGCGGCACCGCTGCGCCGATAAGGATGCCCGCCGCCGTGGCAGTGAGCCAGACCACCCACAGCGGCAGCGCCGCGCCCAGGTAGAACCAGTGCCGGTTCTCCATCTCGGGATGACGGATGAAGCGCGTGATACACACCGCGTAGGCCTGGTCCGTGAGCAGATAGGCGAGGGGCGCCTTCCAGCGCGTGGGCAGGTGCGCGAAATGCGGTGCCAGCGAAGCGCTGTACATGGCAAAGCGCAGGTTGATGATCAGCGCAGTGAGCACCACCACGCCGGCCCAGGCGCCGTCGCCGATAAGCTGTGCGGCGGCGAGCTGGGAGGCACCGGCGAAGATCACCAGCGACATGCCCATGCTGGCGGCCACGTCGAGCCCGGCCTCGCGCGCCGCAATACCCGCCATCACGCCGAACGGCAGCGCGCTCGCGCTGATCGGCGCCATGGCCACCAGGCCCGCATTGAAGGCATTGCTCCGCGTCATCGACACCCCTTATCCCCCGAATTCCGTCACCTCCGCCCGCCGGGGGCTGAGAGCGTGTCAGTGTATCGTTCGATCGGCCACATGCCACGCGCCCTCAGGGGCGCCGGGCATCGGCATCCCGGGTCTCCCCCCGCTGCACGCCACGTGGCCGCCATCACCGGCCGGCGGCACAACGACGGGGGCGCCGTCTCCCGCGCATGCACGTCCCTGACGCGGCGGTGAGCCCGGTGGCGGGCCGGTATTCCTGAACCGGGGCGGCAGTGTGGCCGTCGTGAACGCGCATTTTCGCCACATACGACCCGCTCGCCCATCCGGATCGGCTCGCTGCCCCACGTCCCCGCCCGAATCCAGCCCGGTCCCACAGGCCGCCAGTGTACTGTGTCAGAATGCACCCAGGTTGGCGACGGGACCGTAACGTGATTAACGCCGAGCTCTACCACCGTCTGCAGACGGTGCTGCGCGAGCGCGACCTGCGAGAGTTTCCCGCACCGCAGCGTCAGGGGGTCTTCCTGTTGCGCCTGATGATCGCGGTCGCCGAGGACGTCGCCCGCGGCCAGCTGACCCTGCGCGCGATGAGCCTGGTCTACACCACCCTGCTGTCGCTGGTGCCGCTGCTCGCGGTGAGCTTCTCGGTGCTCAAGGCGTTCGGCGTGCACAACCAGATCGAGCCCGCGCTGGCACGCTTCCTCACCCCGCTGGGTCCGCGCGGGGCGGAGATCACCGAGCAGATCGTCACCTTCGTGGAGAACATCCGCGTCGGTGTGCTCGGCGCCGTGGGTATGGCACTGCTGCTCTACACCGTGGTCGCGCTGATGCAGAAGATCGAGCAGGCCTTCAACGCCGCCTGGCGGGTCCAGCGACCGCGGCCGTTCACCCAGCGCTTCAGCGACTACCTCAGCGTGCTGCTCGTCGGCCCCGTGCTGGTGTTCTCCGCGCTGGGCATCACCGCCTCGTTCTTCAGCGCCGACTGGGTCCAGCGCCTGGCCGCCATTCAGCCCTTCGGTGTAGTGCTGGACGCGATGGCGGCCCTGCTCCCCTATCTGCTCATCATCGCCGCGTTCGCCTTCATCTACCTTTTCGTGCCCAACACCCGGGTCCGCCCGACCGCGGCGCTGGTGGGCGCGCTGGTCGCCGGCGTGCTCTGGCAGAGCACCGGCTGGCTGTTCGCCTCCTTCGTCGCCGGCTCGACCCGCTATACCGCAATCTACTCGGCGTTTGCCGCACTCGTGATCTTCATGATCTGGCTCTACCTGAGCTGGTTGATCCTGCTCATGGGCGCGAGCATCGCCTACTACTACCAGTACCCAAGGCAGATGCTGCTCCACGGCGAGCCGGCGCCGCTGAGCCCGCGGCTGCGTGAACGGATCGCCCTCGCGATCATGGCCCGGGTTGCCACGGCGTTCTATGCACGCGCGCCGGCGCCGGGCGCGGAGGCCCTCGCTGAGGCGCTGCGCGTGCCCATGCACGCCGTCGGCGAGGGACTGGATGCGCTGGTCTCGACCGGCATGCTGTGCCCGCTCGAGGACCCGCACGGCCACACGGCCTACCTCCCGGGAACGCCGCCGGAGCGCACCACGCTGGCCGAGGTACTCGCCGCCGTGCGCCGCCACGGCGAACGCCCCGGCCTGGACCTGCACATGCTCCGGATCCCCGCCGCGGCACAGCGCGCCGCCGAGGCCTGGGACGCCTCGCTGGAGGACACGCTGAGCGGGGTCACGGTCAGGGATCTGACCCGGGAGGACATGGCATGACCCCGGCCCACGGCGGCGACGACCGGTTGATCCGGGATCTCCGGCTGCTGGAGGCCCTGGAGGCCCACGGCTCGATCAACGCCGCGGCGGAGGCGGCGGGCATGGGCTACCGCTCGGCCTGGAACCGCATCGAGCGTATCGCCAACCTGTCGACGGTACCGTTGCTGGAGCGCCGCACCGGCGGGCGCCGGGGCGGCGGCACCCGACTCACGCCGGCAGGGCAGCAGCTGCTGACGGCGTGGCGCCGGCTTGCCGAGGAGCAGGCGCGACTGGGTGAGGCCGCCGGGACGGCGGAGACAGACGCGGAGGCACTGGCGTTGACCCGGCGGCTCGCCCTGCGCACCAGTGCCCGCAACCAGATCTTCGGCCGGGTGACGCGCATCCGCTCGGACGCCGTAGAGGTGGAGGTCTGCCTCACCCTGGCCGACGGCACCCAGGAGATCGCCTCAGTGATTACCGCGGAGAGCCTGCGCGAGCTGGGCATCCGCGAAGGCGACGGCGTCCACGCACTAATCAAGGCCTCCACGGTGATCATCGCCACCGACGTCGCGGCGGTAAGCGCACGCAACCGCCTCTCCGGCCGAGTCGCACGGGTGGTGCCGGGCACGGTCAACGCAGAGGTGGTCATCGAGATCCCGGGCGGGCAGACCATCGCCGCCACCATCACCCGGGACAGCGTCGAGCGCCTCGGCCTGGCACCGGGCGTGGCGGCCACGGCCCTGTTCAAGGCCTCGAGCGTGATCCTCGGTATCTGAGCCGGCGCTCAGACCAGTGCCACCGTCTTCGCCATAGCCCAGACCCGGCGGCCGGGCTCAATGCCCAGACGCTCCCGGGAAAGGCTGGACAACGACGCCAGCAGCCGTCCGCCGTCCGTGGCCACGGCCACCAGGCAGCGTCCTTCCGCCGGCTCCGCCGTCACGGTCTCCACGACACCCTGGAAACGGTTCAGCGCACTGGTCGCCCCCGGGGGCTCCAGTGCCAGGGTGACGTCGCTGGCGTGAATGCGCACCCGCACCGCCTGCCCCTCCGGGACGTACTCACCGGCCAGCCACACCGGCGTACTGCCGCAGCGCAGCTCGCTCATGTGGTGGCGGGCATCGTAGCCGACGCCCCGTGCCTCCAGCACCGCACCGGCGTCCTCCCGCCGGGCCAGCGGCAGGTCCGGCCGCGCCAGCATCTCGGTAAGCCCACCGCCGGCGGTGACACGGCCACCCTCCATGAGCAGGAGGTGTCCGGCGAGGCGCACGACCTCGTCGAGGTTGTGGGTGACCAGCAGCGTCGGCAGCCGGAGTTCGGCCACCGCCCGTTCCAGCCACGGCAGGATCTCCCGGCGATGCCCCTCGTCGACGGCGGAGAGCGGCTCGTCGAGGAGCAGCACCCGCGGCCGGGCCAGCAGGGTCCGTGCAATCGCGACGCGCTGGCGCTCGCCGCCGGACAGCTCGGTCGGGGCCCGGCGGAGCAACGCACCGATGCCGAGCAGCTCGATCAGCTCGTCGCGCTCCGCCGCGGTGGCGCCGCTGCGCCGCGCGGCATAGCGCAGGTTGCCGGCGACGCTGAGGTGGGCGAACAGCCGCGCGTCCTGGAAAACCAGCCCCACTCGCCGTGCCTCCACCGGGACCCAGGTACCGTCGGCGTCGTGGTGCACCACGTGCCCGTTCAGCACAATCCGCCCGTGGGGCCGCTCCAGCCCGGCTATGCAGCGCAGCAGCGTGGTCTTGCCGCAGCCGGAGGGACCGAACACGGCGGTGACGCCGTCGGCGGGCAGCGTTTCGTCCACGGTGAGCCGGAACCCCGGGCGCTCCAGGGTGACGGACAGCGCGAGGCTCATGTGCCCATCCCCCGGAACCGCCGGTTGCCCCAGTAGACCGCGCACAGCAGCAGGAAGGCGAGCACCAGCAGCATTCCCGAGAGGACGTGCGCATGACCGTAGTCCAGCGCCTCGACATGATCGTAGATGGCGATGGACACCACCTGGGTCCGCCCCGGTATGTTGCCGCCGATCATGAGCACGACCCCGAACTCGCCGACGGTATGGGCGAATCCCAGGGTAACAGCGGAGATGAAGCCGCGGGCGGCCAGCGGCACGGCCACCGTGAAGAACCGGTCCCGCCGGCCGGCCCCCAGGGTAGCGGCGGCCTCCAGCGGCCCGTGGCCGACGGCAGCGAAGCTGTTCTGCAGGGGCTGGACCACGAACGGCAGCGAGTAGACCACCGAGCCGAAGACCAGGCCCGCGAAGGTGAACGCCAGCGGCGCGCCGCCCATGGCCACGAGTGCGCCGCCGACGGGCCCGTTCGGGCCAAGCAGGAGCAGGAGGTAGAAGCCCAGAACCGTGGGCGGAAGCACCAGCGGCAGCGCTACCGTGGCCTCGACCAGGGTACGCCACCGCGACCGGGTGTGCGCCAGCCACCAGGCCAGCGGCGTCCCCAGCACCAGCAGGATGACCACCGTGGTGGCCGCCAGCTGCAGCGTCAGCACCAGTGCGTTCAGGTCCCCGGGATTCAGCACCCCTGCCCGCTCCCTGCCTGCGCCGTCCGGGTCACTCCGCCGCGGGACGGCGGTAGCCGTAACGCTCGATGATCGCCCCGGCCTCGGGGCCGTGGACAAAGTCGATGAAATCGCGCACCGCGGACCCGTCCTTCACGATAACGGCCTGCTGGCGTATCGGCTCGTACAGCGATTCCGGCACCACCCAGTGGCTGCCGCTGACCCCGCCGTCCGGCCCGATCACCTGGGACAGGGCCACGAAACCGACCGGGGCGTTGCCGCTGGCCACGAAGTGATACGTCTGGGCGA
>WBJT01000038.1_pt1 | contig 28269 bp, 22 predicted proteins | sample 5109881 | NCBI WGS metagenome assembly WBJT01 (sample SAMN11895465, study PRJNA545514) | wastewater metagenome | isolation source: saline BTEX enrichment culture, original innoculum from Kuwait petroleum... | place: USA:Stillwater, OK | collected 2018-09-01
CAACTCGATTATCGTGAGGATTGTGAGCAACCGCACAACACGCGTGAGCAGTCGGTCACCGCATCCCAACGGATGCACGCCGGGCAACATCCCTCGGGGAGGTCGAAGAGGCGCCATGCAGCGGCCATACCGTTCCGGGCCACCGCTACGCCAGGCCGCGAGACTCGCCCTGCTGTATGCCGTGGCCGCAACCGCCTGGATCACCCTCTCGGATAGCCTCCTCGAGCTGTGGTTCCGTGATCCCGACGCCCTCTCCTGGCTGCAGACGATCAAGGGCACCGCCTTCGTGCTCGTCACCGCCGCGGCACTCTGGCTCCTCGTCTACCGCCAGCTCCACAAGGCCGACGACCTCGTCCAGCGCCTGGAGAGACAGCGTTCCGAGCTGGACGAGCTCAACCAGTTCCGCCGCAGCATCATCGACAACGCCAGCATCTGGCTGAATGTCATCGACCCGGACGGACAGATACAGGTCTGGAACCAGGCTGCGGAGTCGATCAGCGGCTACGACCGCGAGTCCGTCCTCCATAGCGACCGCATCTGGGCCAATCTCTACCCGGATCCGGATTACCGCACCCGGGTCATCGAGGCGGTACGCGGGATGCACGAGCGCGGCACCGAGCTATCGGGCTTCGAGACCACGATTCGCTGCCGCGACGGCGACGAGAAGGTGATCTCCTGGGACGCCCGGCGCTTCTTCGACGAGAGTGGCCAACTCATGGGCTCCATCGCCATCGGCCAGGACGTCACCGAGCGTCGCCGTGCCGAAACCGCGCTCAGGGCCCGTGAGCGCCAGCTGGCCACGCTCCTCAGCAACCTGCCGGGCATGGCGTACCGATGCCTCAACGACGGCTACTGGACGATGAAATTCGCCTCCAGCCACTGTCTCACGCTTACCGGCTATCCCCCGGAGGCGCTGATCGACAACCGCGATGTGGCCTTCGTCGACCTCATCCACTCCGACGACCGCGCCACCGTCGACGAGGAGGTAAGCACTGCGGTCGCCAACCAGCGCCAGTTCGCCGTGGAATACCGCCTGTGCCGGCGTGACGGCACGGAGCTGTGGGTATGGGAACAGGGCCAGGAGGTGAGCCTCGACGGCGAGACCGTTCTGGAAGGCATCATCATGGACATCACCCAGCGCAAGCGCATGGAGCAGGAGCTCGCCCGCCAGGCGGCGAAGGACCCGCTCACCGGCCTGCCCAACCGCCGCGAGCTGGAGCATCGTCTCGATACCGAGATCTCCCGGGCGGACCGCTTCGACCATACCCTCGCGGTGCTCTGGGTGGACATCGACCACTTCAAGACGGTCAACGACCGCTTCGGCCACCTGGTCGGCGACGACGTCCTGCGCACGCTCAGCCACGTGCTCGAGGCCAACGTGCGCACGGTGGACAGCGTCACCCGATTCGGCGGCGAGGAACTGGTGATCCTGCTGCCGGAGGTGGAGCTGGCGGAGGCAGTGGAGACGGCAGAACGGCTGCGACAGCTCGTCGCCGATACCGCATTCCCGCTGCCCGTGCCGGAGACCGTGACGATCAGCATCGGCGTGGCAATATACCCGCACCACGGACGCAGTGCGGAAACCCTGTGCAATGCCGCCGACCGCGCCATGTACGACGCCAAGGCCGCCGGCCGGAACCGGGTGAGCGCGGCACCGATGTTCTGGGGGTAAGCTCGCGGAGTGAAACGGCCACCCGAGGGTCCCCGCCCCGCCCGGCATGATCCCGCAGCACGTTTTGAGAACAGTTTGAGAACACGAAAAAGGCGGGCCGGGAAGCTCTCGCAACCCATTGGCCCGCCTCGTGTTTTTTGGTCGGGGTGAGAGGATTCGAACCTCCGACCACCTGCACCCCATGCAGGTGCGCTACCAGGCTGCGCTACACCCCGAATACGCGCGAGATGATACCCCATCACCGCGTTCAGTGAAAGGCGCTGCGGCGCTCAGCGCCGCAGCGCGGAGAGCACGTCCTCCAGCTCCGAGCGGATCTGGCGGATCACCTGCTGCCCCTGGTTGAGGTCCTGGCGGGCGTCGTCGCCGGCAAGCTTCTGCCGGGCGCCGCCGATGGTGAACCCCTCCTGGTAGAGCAGCGTGCGGATCTGGCGGATCAGCATCACGTCCTGGCGCTGGTAGTAGCGGCGGTTCCCCCGGCGCTTGACCGGCTTGAGCTGGGGGAACTCCTGCTCCCAGTAGCGCAGCACGTGCGGCTTGACCGCGCAGAGCTCGCTCACCTCACCGATGGCGAAGTAACGCTTCGCCGGGATCGGCGGCAGCTCGTCATTGCTTGTCGTGTCCAGCATAGGCCTCGACCCGCGACTTCAGTTTCTGTCCCGGCCGGAAGGTCACCACGCGACGCGCGGAGATCGGGATCTCCTCGCCCGTCTTGGGGTTGCGCCCCGGCCGCTGGTTCTTGTCCCGCAGATCAAAATTGCCGAATCCGGAGAGCTTGACCGGCACGCCGCGCTCCAGGGCGGAGCGGATCTCCTCGAAGAAGCTCTCCACGAGCTCCTTCGCCTCGCGCTTGTTCAGTCCCACCTCCTCGAACAGGCGCTCGGCCATGTCGGCCTTGGTCAGTGCCATCGTCGATTCACTCCCTAAGCGATGCGTTGAGTTCGGTACGCAGCCGTTCGATCACGCCCGCGATGCAGCCCTCCACGTCAGCATCGGTTAGCGTGCGCCCGGAATCCTGCAAAATCAAGCCGATAGCCAGGCTCTTGCGCCCCTCGGGGACACCCCGGCCGCGGTAGACGTCGAAGACGGCGAGATCGCGCAGCCACTCGCCGGCGCTCTCGGCGATCAGCCGCCGCAGTGTGCCCGCGGCGACATCGTCGTCGACCACGACGGCGAGGTCGCGGCGGATGGAGGGATAGCGCGACAGCGGCTCGAAGGCCGGTACCCGAGCTGCATCCAGCGCGGCGAGCTCGATCTCGAAGACGTAGCTACGACCGGCGAGCTCCAGGCGCCCTTCGAGATCCGGATGTATCGCGCCGATCCAACCCGCCGGCCGGCCGTCACGCAGCACACGAGCACTCTGCCCCGGGTGCAGCGCCGGGTGCTCGGCCGGCTCGAAGGTGAAGGAGTCCGGCACCCCCGTAAGCGCCATCAGGGCCTCGACGTCGCCCTTGATGTCGAAGAAGTCCAGGGGCCGGGACCCGCCATCCCAGTGCTCGCCGGCGGCGTTGCCCGTGGCGATGCCGGCGAGCACCGGCGTCTGCTCCAGGGTCGCGCCGTCGCTGCCGCGGAAACGCAGGCCGGACTCGAACAGCCGCACCCGCGGGCTCTGCCGGTTCTGGTTATACACGGCCGCGCGTACCAGCCCGGGCCAGAGGCTCGTGCGCATCACCGCCAGCTCCTCGGACAGGGGGTTGGCGAGCGCCAGCGCCTCGGAGTCCGGGTCCAGGGACTCGTCGAGCTCCCGGGCGACGAAGCTGTAGGTGATCGCCTCCTGGTAGTCCCGGTCCACCAGTGCCCGGCGCAGGCGCCGCAGACCGAGCCGCGTCTCCGGCTGCGGGCTCATCGCCAGCGGGGCCGGCGTGCGCTTGACCGGGATGCTGTCATAGCCGCGGATACGCGCGATCTCCTCGACCAGGTCCTCCTCTCTGGCGATGTCGAAGCGCCAGGTCGGCGGGGTGACGGACCACTCGTGCGCCTCACCGGCCACTGCCATCCCGAGACGCTCGAGGATGTCGCGCATCTCGGCCTCCGGCGTATCCGTGCCCAGCAGCCGGTTGACCCGGCCCGGACGCAGGCGGACCGGCGGCCGTACCGGCAGCGCCCCCTCGTCCACCGCCTCGCCCGCGGGCCCCGCCTCGCCGCCGGCGATGGCGGTGAGCAGCGCCGTCGCGCGCTCCATGGCCCGGGCCGGCAGCGCCGGGTCGACACCACGCTCGAACCGGTGCGAGGAATCGGTGTGCAGACCGTGGGCACGGGCCCGTCCTGCGATCGCGTCGGGGGCGAAGAATGCGGCCTCCAGGAACACGTCCCGGGTGCCCTCGCCGACGGCGGTGTCGGCCCCGCCCATGATCCCCGCCATGGCCACCGCGCGCTCGTCGTCGGCGATGACCAGCGTCTCCGGGTCCAGGGTGACGGTGTCACCGTTGAGCAGCGCCAGGCGCTCGCCGGACGCCGCCATGCGCACATGAATGCCGCCCCTGAGCGTCGCCAGATCGAAGGCGTGCATCGGCTGTCCGAGCTCGAGCATGACGTAGTTGGTGACGTCCACGGCCACGGACAGCGGGCGCACACCGGCACGGCGCAGGCGCTCGCGCATCCATACCGGCGTCTCCGCGGCCGTGTCCACGCCGCGCACGATCCGCCCGAGATAACGCGGGCAGGCGGCGGGGGCGTCCAGCCGCACGGGGAAGGAATCGGTCAGCGCGGGACTGACGGTGCCGGCGGCCGGGTCGGTAACCTCGCAACGGCCGATCACGCCCACTTCACGGGCGACACCGGCCATGCCGAGGCAGTCGCTGCGGTTCGGTGTGAGGTCGACCTCGATGACGGTGTCGTCGAGGCCGAGATACTCGCGCAGGTCGGCACCTGTCGGCGCCGAGCCGGGCAACTCCATCAGGCCGGCCGCGTCCTCGGAGAGGCCGAGCTCGCGGGCCGAGCAGAGCATGCCGTGGGATGCCACGCCCCTGAGCTTGGTACGCCGGATGCGGAAGTCGCCGGGCAGCACAGCGCCGATTCGTGCGAACGGCGCCTTCAGGCCGACACGGACGTTGGGTGCGCCGCAGACCACCGTCTGCTCGTCCTCGCCGTCGGCAACGGTGCATACGCTGAGCCGGTCGGCATCGGGGTGCGGCTCGCAGGCGACGACCTCACCGACGACCAGCCCGGTGAACGGCGGAGCCGCCGGCTCGACGGCGTCCACCTCCAGGCCGGCCATGGTCAGGCGGTGCCCCAATTCGGCCGTGGTCTCGGGGAGTGTTACCCACTCGCGCAGCCACTGCTCACTGATCCTCATGCGATGCCCCTGGTGTGTTGATCGAGTGCCCGCCGCCTAGCGGAACTGGCGCAGGAAGCGCAGATCGTTCTCGAAGAAGATGCGCAGGTCGTTGACGCCGTAGCGCAGCATGGCCAGCCGCTCGGCGCCCATGCCGAAGGCATAGCCGCTGTAGCGCTCCGGATCGACGCCCACGTGCTCGAACACCGCCGGATGGACCATCCCGCAACCGAGGATCTCCAGCCAGCCGCTGCCGCCGCAGACCCGGCAGCCGTCGCCCGAGCAGAACATGCACTCCACATCCACCTCCGCCGAGGGCTCGGTGAACGGGAAATACGAGGGGCGGAAGCGCACCGCCAGGTCCTGCTCGAAGAAGCGCTTGACGAAATCGTCGAGCACCGCCTTGAGATCACCGAAGGTGATGCCCTCGTCGACCAGCAGGCCCTCCACCTGGTGGAACATCGGCGTATGGGTCAAATCCGAATCGCAGCGGTAGACCCGCCCCGGGGCAATGACCCGCACGGGTGCGCCGTCGTTCTCCATGACCCGGATCTGTACCGGCGAGGTGTGGGTGCGCAGCAGATGCCGGGCGTCGAAATAGAAGGTGTCATGCATCGCCCGGGCGGGGTGATGCGCGGGGATATTGAGGGCCTCGAAGTTGTGGTAGTCGTCCTCGACCTCCGGGCCCTCGGCGATGCTGAAGCCCACGGCGGCGAACAGATCCTCGATCCGCTCCAGCGTCCGGGTGATCGGGTGCAGGCCGCCCGGGGCCGTACCCCGGCCGGGCAGCGTCACGTCGACGCGCTCCGCCTCCAGCGAGCGCGCCAGCGAGGCCCGTTCCAGGGCCTCCCGCCGGCCCTCCAGGCGCTCGGCGAGGCGCTGCTTCGCGGCATTGATGGCCTGTCCTGCGGCCGGCCGCTCCTCCGCGGGGAGGCGTCCGAGCTGCTTGAGCTCGGCGGTCAGCCGGCCCTTCTTGCCGAGGTAGTCGACACGTACGGCATCGAGCTCGGCGAGGTCGCCGGCGGCGTCGATGGCCTGCTCGGCGGCGGCGACGAGGGCGTCGAGATCCTGATTGCTCATGGTCCGTCCCGTCCGGCGATAAAAAAAGGGAAGGTCGCTACGGCCCCTTCCCTTTCCATACGGCGGGCGTACCCGCGGGGGTACGCCCGTTTCCCGCGCTTCAGGCGAGGCTTGCCTTCGCCTTCTCGGCGAGCTGACCGAAGCCCGCCGGATCATGCACCGCGATGTCCGCGAGCATCTTGCGGTCCACCTCGACCTCGGCCTTGCGCAGGCCGTCGATCAGGCGGCTGTAGGACAGACCGTGAGCCCGCGCCGCGGCGTTGATGCGCTGGATCCACAGCGAGCGGAACTCGCGCTTGCGCTGGCGACGGTCCCGATAGGCGTATTGTCCGGCCTTGGTGACGGCCTGATTGGCCACTTTGAAGGTCTTGCGCCGGGCACCGTAATAGCCCTTGGCCTTGGTAAGGACCTTCTTGTGGCGGCGGCGGGCAGTGACACCGCGCTTTACTCTCGCCATCGTGTTGTCTCCCGAATGATTCCCTCTGGTTTACGAGTACGGCAGCATGCGACGGATCATGGCGGTATCCTGTTCCGCCACGAGGGCCGGCGCACGCAGGCCGCGCTTACGCTTCATATCCTTCTTGGTCAGGATATGGTTGTGGAAGGCCTGGGCGCGCTTGAAACGGCCCGAACCGGTCTTCCGGAAGCGCTTCGCGGCGCCGCGGTTGGTCTTGATCTTCGGCATTGCCTGATCTCCGCTTTCTCAAACAAAAACCCCTGGCGGAACCGCCAGGGATTCTCGGTGCTCGCCCGCCGGCGTTACGGGGCTACTTGCCCTTGCGCGGCGAGAGCATCATCACCATCAGCCGCCCTTCCATCTTGGGCCGCTGATCGACGGTGGCCTCTTCCTCGAGGTCCTGCTCGACACGCTGGAGCAGCTGCAGGCCCAGTTCCTGGTGGGCCATCTCCCGGCCCCGGAAACGCAGCGTGATCTTCACCTTGTCCCCCTCTTCGAGGAACCGGCGCACGTTGCGCAGCTTGACGTCATAGTCCCCCTGGTCGGTACCCGGGCGGAACTTGACCTCCTTGACCTGGATCTGCTTTTGCTTCTTGCGCGCAGCCTGCTGTTTTTTCTGCTGTTCGAACTTCCACTTGCCATGATCCATGATCCGGCAGACGGGCGGATCGGCATTGGCGTCGAGCTCGACCAGGTCCAGCTCCGCTTCCTCTGCCCTGGCAAGGGCGTCCCGGGTGTCCATGACCCCGACCTGCTCGCCGTTCTCGTCGATCAGGCGGACATTGGGGACACGGATATCACGATTGACCCTGCGATTGTCGCCCGCACTCGGCTGCTGCCGACGGGCCCCCGGTTTTCTACGGATAGCGATGCTTCAACCCTCCGAAGCCGTTCGACCGAGCCGCGCACGCTCCATTTCGAGGCGCTCGATGAACGCATCGAGCGACATCCCGCCTAGGTCCTTGCCCTCGCGGGTGCGCACGGCAACGGTGCTGGATTCCACTTCTTTATCGCCCACTACCAACAGGTAGGGCACACGATGAATCGTGTGCTCGCGAATTTTAAAGCCGATCTTCTCGTTCCTCAAGTCGACGCCGGCGCGAAACCCCCGGCCGATCAGCTGTTTCTCGACTTCGCGGGCGTAGGCGGCCTGGCGGTCGGTGATATTGAGCACCACCGCCTGGGAGGGAGCGAGCCACACCGGCCAGTCACCGCCGTAATGCTCGGTGAGCACGCCGATGAAGCGCTCGAAGGAGCCGAAGATCGCGCGATGGAGCATCACCGGCACGTGGCGGGAGCCGTCCTCGCCGACATAGTCCGCACCGAGACGCCCGGGCATGGAGAAGTCCACCTGCATGGTGCCGCACTGCCAGACGCGGTTGAGGCAGTCGCGCATGGACAGCTCGATCTTGGGGCCGTAGAACGCCCCTTCGCCCGGGTTGACGGTCCAGTCGTAGCCCTTGGCATCCAGGGCGTCGGCCAGGGCCTTTTCCGCCTTGTCCCAGGCCTCGTCCGAGCCCACACGCTGCTCCGGGCGGGTGGACAGCGCCACCGCCACGTCGTCGAAGCCGAAGTCGCGGTAGACCTCGAAGGCGAGGTCGAGGAACGCCGAGACCTCGTCCTGGATCTGGCCCTCGGTGCAGAAGATGTGCGCGTCGTCCTGGGTGAAGTTACGCACCCGCATGAGTCCGTGGAGCGTACCCGAGGGCTCGTTGCGGTGGCAGGAGCCGAACTCCGAGAGGCGCAGCGGCAGGTCCCGGTAGCTCTTCAGCCCCTGGTTGTAGACCTGGATGTGGGCCGGGCAGTTCATCGGCTTGACCGCGTAGTCCCGGCTCTCGGACTCCGTGGTGAACATGTCGTCGCGGAACTTCTCCCAGTGCCCGGAACGCTCCCAGAGGCTGCGGTCAAGCAGCTGGGGCGTGCGGATCTCCTGGTAGCCGTGGGCGTCCAGGCGGCGGCGCAGATAGTCCTGCAGGACCTGGTAGACGCGCCAGCCGTTGGGGTGCCAGAACACCATTCCAGGGGCCTCCTCCTGGAGGTGGAACAGCCCCTGGTTGCGCGCGATGCGCCGGTGGTCGCGCTTCTTGGCCTCCTCGAGGAAGGTCAGGTAGCGCTTGAGCGCCTTGCGCTCGGCCCAGGCCGTGCCGTAAACGCGGTTGAGCATCTCGTTGTCGGCGTCGCCGCGCCAGTACGCCCCGGCCAGCTTGGTGAGCTTGAACGCCTTGCAGAAGCGCGTATTCGGCACGTGCGGACCGATGCACATGTCGATGTACTCCTGGTGGTAGTACAGCGCCATGGACTCGACGTCCGGCATGTCCTCCACCAGGGCGACCTTGTAGGACTCGCCGCGCTCGCGGAAGATGCGCAGCACCTCGTCCCGCGGGGTGACGCGCTTGACGACGTCGTACTCCTGGTCGATGAGCTCGGCCATGCGCTGCTCGATGGCCTCGACGTCCTCCGGCGTGAAGCCCGGCTCGTAGTGGACGTCGTAGTAGAAGCCGTCCTCGATGACCGGGCCGATGGCCATCTGCGCCTCGGGATAGAGCTGCTTGACCGCCTGCCCGAGCATGTGCGCGCAGGAATGGCGGATGATCTCCAGGCCGGCCTCGTCCTTCGGAGTGACGATCTCCAGCGACGCGTCCGCCTCGATGAGGTCGCAGGCGTCGCGGAGCCCGCCGTCGACGCGCCCGGCGAGGGTCGACTTCGCCAGTCCCGGGCCGATGTCCCGCGCCACGTCCATGACGCTCACCGGCCGGTCGTAACGGCGCTCACTGCCATCGGGGAGGGTGATTACGGGCATGCGTTCGCTCCACAGTGGTGACCTATACGAGGGGCCACATGCATTTCCCGGCGGATCAGGGGTGCCGGCATAAACAAAGAAAGCATCGCCGAATGGCGATGCTTCCGGAATGCTGGTAGGCGCGAGTGGACTCGAACCACCGACCCCCACCATGTCAAGGTGGTGCTCTAACCAGCTGAGCTACGCGCCTGTCTCGATGCAGGGCGGTATTCTACAGTCTTGCCGCCCGGTGTCAAAGCCTCAGGATCGCAGTGTGCCGGCGGTCTCCACCGCCAGGCGTCCCAGGGCCGCGATCGCCGTCTCCACCGCCTCGTCCCAGGGCACGGCGGCGTTGAGCCGAATGAACTGGCGAAACCCGCCGGCGGCGGAGAACAGGTGACCGGGCATCACGCCGATCCCCTCGGCCAGCGCCCGTTCGTGAAACACCGCCGCGTCCACCCCGCCCGGCAATCCGACCCACAGCACGTAGCCGCCGCGCGGGCGGGTCACCGTCGTGCCCCGGGGGAAGGCACGGCTGATGGCCGCGATGAAGCGCTGCACCTGCTCGGCGTAGGCGCTCTGCAGCCGGCGGATGTGGCGCTCGTAGCCGCCGCTCGCCATGAACTCGGCCACCGCCATCTGGCAGATTGGGGGGCTGCTCACGCTGCTGAACGACTTGAGGAACTCGACATCGTTCTCGAACCGCCCGGGCGCGCACCAGCCCACCCGCAGCCCGGAGCCGATGGACTTCGACGCCGAGGAGCAGTACAGCACCAGGCCATGCTCGTCGAAGGCCTTCGCCGCCCGCGGCCGGGTACGGTTGTAGTTGAGGTCGCCGAACTCGTCGTCCTCCACCAGGGGGATGCCGCGTTCGGCGAGCATCGCCACCAGCCGCTGCTTGGCCTCGTCGGGCATGGATGCGCCCACCGGGTTGCTGTTGGTGGTCACGAAGGCACAGGCGCGCACGTCCCACTGCTCCAGGGCGAGGGCCAGCGCCTCCAGGCTGACGCCGTCACGGGGGTCGGTGGGGATCTCCAGCGCCTTCATCCCCAGGGACTCGATCGCCTGGAGCAGGCCCACGTAGGCCGGCCCCTCGATGGCGATGGTGTCCCCCGGACGGGCCACGGTGCGAAGACAGAGATTGAGCGCCTCCTGGCAGCCGTTGGTGATCACCACCTCCCGCGGCGAGACGTGACAGCCGGCGTCGGCCAGCCGTTTCACCACCTCCTGGCGCAGGGCGTCGAGCCCGGGGGCGAACCGCGCCATCACGATCTCGTCGATGTGGTGACGCGCCAGCCGCGAGAGGATCCGCTGGAGCTGGCGGCGGGGCAGGAACTCCGGCGCCGGCAGCGCCGCCCCCAGGTTGAGCACCCCGTCGGCCTCACAGCGCTGGAGCGCCGCAGTGGCCTCGTTGCGCACGGACACGGTGGTGGGCAGCACCGGCCCGTCGCCCATGGGGGGTTCGCCAGTGGCGGCCGCGACGGGATGACGGACATAGAAGCCCGACTGCGGGCGCGACTCCACCAGGCGCCGCGATTCCAGCAGCTCATAGGCGGCCTGCACCGTGGCGATGCTGACGCCACGCTGCCCCGCGAGCCCGCGGATGGAGGGCAGGCGCTCGCCCGGGCGGTACACGCCCTCGTCGATGCGCCGAGCCACCTCGTCCGCGAGCTGGCGATAGAGGACCTCCGTCATGCCACTCCTCCCGGACCATGCAGTTGCCGCCAAAAAGACCATTACAGCCGTCGGATTCGGAAACTGTCATGGTTCAATTCACATTCTTTACATCTGCAAGGTCACACTACCCCAGCCTAGACTTCCGGTGAACTGGCGCGATCACGCGGAGGCAGCCATGTCCCGGCGCATCCTCAACGGCAATGAGCTGGTCATCCAGGGCGGGCTGGAGGCCGGTTTCTCCCTGTACACGGGCTACCCCGGCTCGCCGCTGGCCGACTTCTTCACCGTCCTCCACGGTCACCGGGACGCGCTGGCCGAGCGGGGCATCCGGGTGACCCTGGCCAACAGCGAGGGCAACGCCGCCGCCATGGCCGCCGGCGCCAAGCAGGCGGGCCGCAGCACCCTGGTGGCCATGAAGTCCATGGGCCTGCAGGTCGCCGCGGACGCCCTGTCGGTGGGCAACTTCGCCAGCCCCGGCGACACCGAGCCCGACCCGGTCACCGGCGAGCCGCGCTGGCCGGGGGTGGTCGTGGTGGTGGGCGACGACCCGTGGTCCATGTCCACGGCCGCCCCGGTCGACTCCCGCTACCTCTACAAGCATCTGCACATGCCCTTCCTGGAGCCGGCCACCCCGCAGGAGCTCAAGGACTGGATCGGCCACGCGCTCACGCTCTCGCGGCGGACCTCTCTGTATGCCGGGGTGCTGCTCACCACGTTCATGGCAGAGGGCGGCGGACGCGTGGCGACCGGGGACTGGGCCGAGGTCCCCGGCGCCGCCGCGGCCCTCGACCCGCGGGCGTTCGACCCGGCCCAGTGCGTGATGGTCCCGCCCCACTCCCACGGCGCCGACGTCCGCATGACCGAGGAGCGATTCCCCCGCGTGGTCCCCGCCCTGGAGGCACTGGACCTGGACCGTGTCACCGGCGCGGCGGACGCCCGCATCGGCTTCATCAGCGCCGGCTCGGTGTACGAGACCCTGCACCAGGTCATGGCGGACGGCGGCCACCTGGAGCACGTCTCGCTCTACAAGCTCGCCAGCTCCTGGCCGCTCACCCCGGCGCGGCTGCTGCCCTGGCTCCGGGGACTGGACACCGTGGTCGTGGTCGAGGAGAAACGCGGCTTCCTGGAGACCGAGCTCATCGAGTTCTGCCACGACCACGGCGTGTCCGTGCGCGTGCACGGCAAGACGTTCGCGGACGGTGAGCGCGGAGTGCCGGGCTTTCCGGCCCACGGTGGCCTGTCCTACGAGATCATCCGCGACAGGCTCAACGAGCTGACTGGTCTGCTCGGCATGCACGCCTGCCGGCTCGAGCCCGCCGGGACCACCCGGGTCGCCGGCACACTGCCGCCGCGGCTGCCCACGTTCTGCCCCGGCTGCCCGCACCGGGAGACCCTGTCATTGATGAAGGAGCTGCGCCGGAGCCTGGAGCGCGAGGGCGTGCGACTGCTCTCCCACGGCGACGTGGGCTGCTACTCGCTGTCCTTTCTGCCGCCTTTCGGGGAGATGCACGACATCAGCGCCATGGGTCAGGGCGGCGCGCTGGCCGCGGGCATGGACAGCTTCGCCGACAACCCCTCGGTGGTCCTGCTGGGGGACTCCACCTTCTTCCACACGGGGATGACGGCGATCTCCAGCTCCGTGCAGATGGGCCACGACATCACCTACATCGTGCTCGACAACGACGTCACCGCGATGACCGGCCACCAGATGGACCCGCGCACGGGCCGCTCCGTCGAGGGCCGGCCCCGTCCGCGCCAGGACCTTAAAACGATCATCCGGGGCATGGGCCCGGCGGAGGTGCTGGAGGTCAACCCCAGCGACCGCTATTTCTACCGCAACGTGCTCGCGGAGACCGTCCGCCGGCCGGGCACCAAGGTGATCATCTCCACCAAGGAGTGTGCGCTCACCTATCACGCCCGCCTGAAGGCCGCCGACCGCAAGCGTTTCGCCGACGGCGAGACCAAGCCCGAGCAGACGTTCTTCCGGATCAACACCTCCGCCTGCGAGGACTGCCGCGCCTGCATTGATGCCACCGGCTGTCCGGGGCTGTCCCAGACGGAGGACGCCTACGGCACGAAGATGACGATCGACCCCCAGATCTGCGTCTCGGACGGTTACTGCACGCAGATCATGGCCTGCCCGAGCTTCGAGCGGGTGCGGGTGATCGACTACCACCCGACGAAGTACTCGGCCCTCCCGGAGGTCGACACGGACAGCGCCCTGCCGGAACCCGCGGTGCGCAAGACCTTCGAGGATGTCATCGCCGGCAACGACTGGCGGGTAGTGGTGACCGGCGTCGGCGGTTCCGGCGTGACCACCATCTCGCGCGTGCTCGCCGAGGCGGCCACGGACATGAACGGCCACGACGGGCTGGGTTTCCGGTTCATGGACCAGAAGGGCCTGGCCCAGCGCAACGGCCGGGTCACCGGCCATCTCACGGTCCACCGCGAGGACCGCGCCGCCGGCCCGATCACCCCCATGGGGACGGGGGACCTGGTCATCTCGCCGGACCTCCTGGACGGCAGCGAGGCCGTCGGCTTCCTCGCCCCGCACGGGATCGCCGTGGTGGACGAGACCTTCCAGCTGCCGCTGTCGGTCATGCTCGACCGCGGCGAGGACGCGCCCGCGCCGACCGCCGCCGACATCCGCGGCCGGCTTCGTGAGGCGCTCGGCGAGCGCGCCCACCTCGCCGGCGCCCGTGCACTGACCCACCGCCTGCTCGGCCGCAACGTCTATGCCTCGGCCATGCTGCTGGGCGTTGCCTACCAGCAGGGGGGCATGCCGTTCACCCTGCACAACCTCCGCGAGGCCTTCGCCCGCGCGGTGCCGGCAAGCGAGTTCGACGCGAACTGGCGGGCGTTCACCCTGGGCCGGCGATTCGTCGTCGAGGGTGCGGAGGCGATCGCCCGGACCTTCGGCGAGACGGCGGCACACGAGGACCCGCTGGCCCCCCTTCACGCGAGCCTGCGCGACGGCACCGCGCCCTGGGAGCGCAGCGGACGGCTCGCGAACGCCCTCGAGCGGGCGACCGACAGCCTCGCCGCACGCCTGCCGGAGATCGAGCGCGAACACCTCGGCCAGTATGTCCACGATCTGCTGGTCTACGACCGCGGTGCCCGCCTCGACGACTTCCTCGCCGACGCCGCGCGACTGCCCGGGCTGTACCCGGACGCGGCACACCAGCGTATCGCGCTGCGGGCCCTCGCCAGGACCTACTTCATCAAGGACGAGGTGTTCGTCTCGCACCTGCTGGTCTCGCCGCTGGAGCGCGAGCGCGCCCGCCGGCGCTACGGCCACCTCGGCCGCAGCGTGGAGGTGGGGCACATCAACCGTCCGAGCTTCGACGTCGCCGGCCGCAGGATCGAATTCGATCTGAACCCGCGGGACTGGATGCTGCGCACCATGCGTCACCTGCGCGTGCTGCGCCGCGTCCTGCCCCGGTGGCACCGGCGCGAGAACGCCATCGCCCGGCAAATCCGGGAGGAACTGCTGGAGGCCGTGCCCCGCCTGGCCGTGGACGAGCGCCGCCGGCGGCTCATGCAGCTGGACAACGTCAAGGGCTACCGGGAGACCCGTTACGAGCAGGCCGAGGCCGTACTGGGCGCCGGCGCGGCAACCTCCGAGTTCCCCGAGCGGGCACCGCGCACGGCCGGGGTGCACCGGCCCGGGGCCACCGCCCGCTGACGCCGGCCCTCGGCCGGGGCATGAGGCGGGCAGGCCGCGCCCCAGTGGCCCGCCACCGCGGCGACGGAGCGCGTACAGCGTGGCGGTGGCGCACGGCCACCCGGACCCCGGCAGGGCCGGCCGTGCTCAGACCCTGAAGCGCCCGACGACCTCGCGCAGCGTCTCGCCGAGTCGCGCGAGCTCGTCGCTGGCGGTACGCGTCTGATCCATGCCTTCGGAGCTGCTTCCGGCGGCCTCGACGATCTGGGCGATATTGCGGTTGATCTCCTCGGCCACCTGGCTCTGCTCCTCCGCCGCCGTGGCGACCTGGGTGATCTGGCCGTGGATCCCGGCGACCGCCTCCTCGATGGCCCGCAGGGCTTCACCCGCCTCGTTTGCCCGTTCCTGATTGCGCACCGAGCGTTCCCGGGAACGGTCCATGATCTCCACGGCGGCCGCCGTGTCCGTGGTCAAGCCATCGATGATCTCGCGGATCTGCACGGCGGACTCGTTGCTGCGTTTGGCCAGCGCCCGCACCTCCTCGGCGACCACCGCAAAGCCGCGCCCCTGCTCGCCCGCCCGGGCCGCCTCGATCGCAGCATTCAGCGCCAGGAGATTGGTCTGTTCGGTCACCTCGTAGATGACATCGAGCACAGTACGGATCTCCTGGCTGCGGGCCTCGACCTTCGCCACTGCCTCGCTGGTACGCTGGATATCGGTGGCGAGCGTATCCATCGAATCCCGGTTCTCGGCGACGATGCGGTTGCCGTCACGCGCCCTTTCGTCCGCCTGGGAGGCAGACGTCTCGACCTCGCCGGAGTTGCGGGATATCTCCTGCACGGTCGCCGTCATCTCGTTGATCGCCGAGGCGATCTGGTCCGTTTCGTTGCTCTGCTGTCGTACCACGTCCTGGGTCTGGGCAGCGACCTGGTTGAGCTCTTCGGCAGACGAGGCAAGCTGCTGGGTAGTACCGCTGACCTCGGAGATGGCACGCCGGACCTTGTCGACGAAGGCATTGAACTGCTCGGCGAGGTCCGTCATCTCGTCCCTGCCATGCACAGGAAGACGCTGCGTGAGATCCCCCTCACCCTCCGCAATGTCACGCATTTTCTCGGTAACACTGACGATCGGGCGCGTGAGATAACGGGCGATCAGCAATGCCACGAATATGGCGACGACAATCACGGCAACACCGACGGCCGCCATCTGAATGGTCACCCGGTTGGCCGCCGCCATCATCTCCGAGCGCGGGATCAGGCCGATGAACTTCCAGCCGAGCCCGGGCGACGTATAAATACTGGCCTGGTACGCCTTGCCCCCGATCTGCAAGGCCACGGACCCTTCATCGCGTTCCGCCAGCCGGGCGTAATCACCGCCTTCGAGCTCACCGAGGTTGTGGAAGTTGTGATCGGGATTACTGGGGTCGACCAGCACGGTGCCGGTATCCTCGACCAGCATCAGGTAGCCTTCGTCACCGAACTCGATATCCGCGACGCGCTCGGTCAGCGTCTCCAGCGACACGTCCATGCCCTGCACGCCTATCACCTCGCCCCGCTCGTCGCGGATCGTGTGCTCAAAACTCACGATGGCAACGTCGTCGGTGCTGAAATAGTACGCGTCGGTCATGACCGTCTCATTCGGCGACGCCTTTGCCGCGCCGTACCAGGGACGTTCACGCGGATCGTACCCCGCCCCGATCCGACCCTTCGGCCACTGAACGTAACCACCTTCCTCGGTCGCCATGTAGACGTAGGCCAGCTCCGGATGGGCGGAAGCGAAACGATCGTATGCGCCGAATATCTCGGCCTCCACGTCCCCGTTGTCTTCCGGCGTCATCGACATCTCCCGGGACGTGTCGAGATAGGAGGTCACCCCGGAATCCGCCCTGCGTACTGCCGGGTGGCTGGCCATATACGCCGTATTCCGGGAAATCTGGTCGAAAAACCCGGTTATCACACCGTCGACCTGGCGGATCTCACGCAGGCTCCCTTCGGTGAAGCCCGAGACGGCATTGTCACGCGCGGCCTCGACCGCGATGAAGACCATCGCCACGACGGCGACGATGATCGTGCCACCAAAGGCGAGCACCAGCTTACGTGCGATGGACATGCATTTCCCCGTCTGTTTCAAACCTGCTCCCCGGCCGCCCGCGCACAGCCCCTCGCGGGTGGGAGGCTGGTAAAGTAATCGACCAGATCCTCCAAATATTTACCATTCGTCGACTCCTGCTTCGGGGTCGACAACAGACAGGGATGCCGTTCAGTGGTCCCCCGGCCGGGCAGGCGCCAGGGCCTGGCGCAGGTAGGCCCGGAAGGCACGCACCCGCGCCGGCGCCTCGCTGCCGCGCAGGCTGACCGCGTACAGCGTGCCGCTGGCACACTGCCATTCGGGCAGCACCCGGACCAGGTGCCCCTCCTCCAGCGACCGCCGGGCGACTGGCTCGGGCAGCGGTGCGATCCCTCCCCCGGCAGCAGCGATGCGGTGGACACTGGCGTAGTCCGTCGTGCGGACCCCGGGCCGGACAATCACCGTTACCGGGCGGTTGCGCCGGTCGGTGAGCGTGAGCCTGGCCGCCCCCGTGAGCTCCCGGGATACCACCCACTCGTGATCCGCAAGCGCGGCGGGCGTGTCCGGCACCCCGTGGGCGTCCAGGTACGCGGGCGAGGCATAGAGCGCGATGGCGAAAGACAGCAGGGTGGACGCCCGGTAGCCGGAGTCCGGCAAAGCCCCGGGGGTCGCCCGCAGGGCGAGGTCGATGCGGTTGGCGGCGAGGTCCAGCGCCGTGTCGGTGAGCACCAGCTCCACGGTGATCTGGGGATAGGCCGCGCGAAACCCGGTCACCAGCGGCGGCAGCACATCCATGCCCAGATCCACCGGCGCGGTCACGCGCAGGTGGCCGTCCGGTACCGAACGCGAGGCCCGTGCCGTCTCCGCGGCATCGTCCAGCAGTCCCAGGGCCTCCCGGGTACGCGCGAAGAACGCCCGCCCCTCCTCGGTGAGCGACACCGCGCGGGGCGTACGCGCCAGCAGCGCGACGCCCAGGCGCCGTTCCAGGCGCGACAGCCGCCGGCTCACACCCCCCTTGGTCTCGCCGAGCCGCTGCGCCGCGGCGGAGACGGTGCCGAGATCCGCAACGGCGCAGAACGCCCTCAGGTCCTCGACGGCCCCGCCAATGGTTTCTGATTCTTCAACCATAAGTTCCGTTAATGCCGTCTTACCAAAATATGGAAACTACGGCATGCTGTCTCCCGAATCCAGCGCACTGCACGCGCAATCGAACCGGAGCCCCCGTGCCCCCTGGACCGACACCGTCCCCGCTCCGGCCCGCCCCCCTGAGACTGCGGAGTGACAACCATGAGCGCACCGACACTACCGACACTGTTCATCCCCCACGGGGCGGGCCCGTGCTTCTTCATGGACTGGGACCCCGCCGACACCTGGCACCGCATGGCCGACTGGCTTCGCGCCGTACCCCGGCACGTCGGCCCGCGCCCCCAGGCGGTGGTGGTCGTCTCGGCACACTGGGAGGCACCGGCGTTCACCGTGAACGGGCAGGCCGACCCGCCGTTGCTCTACGACTACGGCGGCTTTCCCCCGCACACCTACGAGCTCACCTACCCGGTGGCGGGCGCGCCGGCCGTCGCCGCCCGCGTGCGCGCACTCCTCGAGGCGGCCGGGCTGGAGACCGCCGAGGAATCCCGGCGCGGTCTGGATCACGGGGTCTTCATCCCCTTCCGGCTCATCCATCCGGATGCCGACGTGCCCATCGTCCAGCTCTCCCTGCGTCGCGGCCTGGACCCGGCGGAGCACCTGGCCGCCGGCCGGGCGCTGGCGCCGCTGCGGCGGGAGGGCGTGCTGATCGTAGGCAGCGGCATGAGCTATCACAACATGCGCCGCTTCCGCTTCGACAGCGCCGGGCTGGACCCGGACTCGGTGCGCTTCGACGACTGGCTCACCACGGCGGTGACGGGCCCGGCGACGGCCCGCGAGACGGCGCTCGCACACTGGGACGATGCACCGTCGGCCCGTGCCGCCCACCCGCGGGAGGAGCACCTGCTGCCGCTGCACGTGGCGGCGGGCGCCGCCGGCGACGATCCCGGGCGGCGGGTGTTCACCGACGAGGTGCTCGCCAGCCGCCAGTCGGCCTACCTCTTCGGCACCGACGCCCTCGCGGCGGAGTGACCCGGTAACGACGCCCCGCGCGCGGGGCGGCCCGACGGACACGGAGGACATCATGCCCGGACTGGTCGATGGACAGTGGGTGCGCGGCGACATCGCCGAGAGCGAGATCCACGGCGGCGCCTTCGAGCGCGAGCCGACGCGGTTCCGCCGCTGGATCACCCCGCACGGCACGCCCGCACCCGCGGACGACACCCCGCTCGCCGCCGAGGCGGGACGGTTCCAGCTCTTCGTCGCCTATCTATGTCCCTGGGCGTCACGCACGCTCATCGCCCGCCGCCTCAAGGGACTGGAGTCGCTGATCCCCGTGTCCGTGGCGGACGCGGTGCTCGGCGAGGACGGCTGGACATACAGCGAGCCCCAGGATGCGGGGCCGGCCATCGCACCGGTCACCCGTCACCACCAGCTCTACACCGCCACGGAGCCGCGGTACACAGGCAAGGTCTCGGTACCGGTGCTCTGGGACCGTCAGGCGGGCCGGATCGTGAACAACGAATCCGCGGACATCCTGCGCATGCTCAACACCGCCTTCGATCACCTCACCGGCAACCGCCTGGACCTCTATCCGGTCCCCCTGCGCGGGGAGATCGACACCTGGAACGCCCTCATCTACGAGCGCGTGAACAACGGCGTCTACCGGGCCGGCTTCGCGCGGAGCCAGGCAAGCCACGAGACGGCGGTGCGCGCGCTGTTCGACACCCTGGCGCGGATCGAGCGCCACCTGGACGTCCACCGCTACCTCGCCGGGCGCCACCTCACCGAGGCCGACTGGCGACTGTTCGTGACCCTCGTGCGTTTCGACGTCGCCTACCACGGGGCCTTCAAGTGCAACGTCCGCCGTATCGAGGACTACCCCAACCTCGCCGCCTACCTCCGCGAGCTCTACCAGTGGCCTGGCATCCGCGAAACCGTGAACCTCGAGCACATCCGCGTGGGCTACTACACCAACGCCGCCATCAACCCGTCGCTGGTCGTGCCCCTCGGCCCGGACGTGGATCTCGACCGGCCCCACGACCGGGAACATCTGCCCGGAGAAGGCATCCTCGAACGTCCGCCTGCCCACTGACGGGGGCGCGGGCGTTTCATATTGGGGACAGAAACTGTTCCATATTGTATACAGTCCCTATATCCTGCAGCCCAGAAGCCACCATCGAGCCGGCGGTGAAGGGGCGCCATGGCCATGGAGAGCAACGCCGCGACCCGGGCGGAGCGGACACCGCGCAACCGGGACGACACGATCCACCGCGCACTCAGCGAGGCGATTGTCGATCACCGCCTCGCACCGGGAGCACGCCTGCCCGAGGACGCGCTGGCGGAGGCCTTCGAGGTCAGCCGCACGAGCATCCGCAAGGCCCTCCAGCGCCTGGCGCTGGAACACCTGGTCACCCTCCGCACGAACCGCGGCGCGCAGGTCGCCAAGCCCTCCCCGGACGAGGCCCGGGAGGTCTTCGCCGCCCGGCGCCTTGCCGAGTGCGCCCTCGTCGACTGGGTCGTGGACGCCCTGGGCGACGATGACCTCACCGCCCTCCACGAACTCGTCGACCGCGAGCGCCGTGCCCAGGCGGACGGCGCGCAGCACGAGGCCATCCAGCTCTCCGCGGCATTCCACATCCGCCTGGCCCGCGTGGCGCACAATGCCCCGTTCGCCACGTTCATCGAACAGCTCGCCCGGCGCTCGTCGCTGGTGATCGCGGTCTACGGCTCGGCGAGCAGCGTCGGCTGCGAGTGTGGCGACCATGGCGAGATACTGGCGCTGCTCGCCGGTGGCGAGCGGGAACGGGCCCGGCAGTGGATGACCCGTCACCTCGAGGGGATTGAGCGCTCCCTGAACTTCGACGGCGAGCGCCGCGAGACCCCGGATTTCAACGCCCTGTTCGGCCGGCACGGCCCGACACAGACAGCCAGCGAGGAGTAACCGCGCCATGGACACCGCACAGGAGACCGCCTACCCACGGGACATGGTGGGCTACGGCCGCCGGCCGCCGCAGGCGGACTGGCCCGGCAGGGCCCGCGTGGCCGTGCAGTTCGTCCTCAACTACGAGGAGGGCGGCGAAAACAACGTCCTCCACGGCGACCCCCACGCGGAGACGTTCATCTCCGAGATCCCCGGCGCCGAGCCCTACGCGGCCCGGCACATGAGCATGGAGTCGATCTACGAGTACGGCTCCCGCGTCGGCGTCTGGCGGGTGCTCGACGAGTTCACCCGCCGGGGCCTGCCGCTGACCGTATTCGGCGTGGCGATGGCCCTGCAGCGCAATCCCGAGGCCGTCGCCGCGTTCCGCGAGGCCGGCCACGAGATCGCCTGCCACGGCCTGCGCTGGATCCACTACCAGGACGTCCCCGAGGCGGTGGAGCGCGAGCACATGGCACGCGCCGTCGACATCCTCACCGAGCTCACCGGCGAGCGCCCGCTCGGCTGGTATACGGGCCGGGACAGTCCCAACACCCGCCGGCTGGTGGCCGAGGACGGCGGCTTCGTCTACGACTCGGACTACTACGGTGACGACCTGCCGTTCTGGCAGCGCGTCACCGTCAGCGACGGGCGCGAGGTGCCCCAGCTCATCGTGCCCTACACCCTGGACAACAACGACATGCGCTTCGCCTCGCCCACCGGCTTCGGCGACGGCGAGCCCTTCTTCCGCTACCTCCGCGATGCCTTCGACGTCCTCTACGCCGAAGGGGCGGAGACGCCGCGGATGATGAACATCGGCCTGCACTGCCGGATGGTCGGCCGGCCCGGGCGATTCCGGGCCCTGCAGCGCTTCCTCGATCACATCGAGGCCCATGACCACGTGTGGGTGGCGCGCCGCATCGACATCGCGCGCCACTGGCGCGAGCATCACCCGTACGCATAGACGGGGCATCGCAGAAATGCCGGTCGCGGGGATGGCGAAAAGAGCCCCCCGTGTCATCGACGGTCATCCACGGCCGCCGTCGGACTACGGCCGGCATGCCCTGCCCGGCAGCACCGCTGCGATCACACCGCCAGGCGGGGAACGGGAAACCGTCCCCGACGGCGAGAGACAACGGAGACCCGCGATGAGCACAGAGCCGAGAATCGAGGCCCCGCCGGTCGAGCTGCCCGCATTTGCCCGCGGGCGCATCAACCTCGCCGACGCCGGCGCCGGTGCCGCCGCGGTGGCGGCCAGCGACGAGTTCTTCGCCCCTCTTGAGCGCATGCTCGCCGCCGACGCGCCGGTGTTCTACCCGGAGCGCTTCGACGACCACGGCAAGTGGATGGATGGCTGGGAGACCCGCCGCCGGCGCAACGGCGGCCATGACTGGGCCGTCATCCGCCTGGCCGCACCCGGCGTGATCCACGGCCTCGACCTGGACACCAGCTTCTTCACGGGCAACTTTCCGCCCGCCGCCACCGTCGAGGCCTGCCACTGCCCGGACGGCGACCCGGACGACGCCGCGGCCTGGACCACGCTGCTGCCCACACTGAGCCTGGCCGGCGACCGGCATCACTTTCACGCCGTCGACGACGGGCGCACCTGGACCCACCTGCGTGTGCGCATCTTCCCCGACGGCGGCATCGCCAGGCTGCGCGCCTACGGCGAGGTCCGGCGGGACTGGTCCGACACGGCCATGCAGACAGACGCGGACCTGGCGGCGCTGATGAACGGCGGCCGCGTCGTCGCCTGGAACGACGCCCACTACGGCACCCCGCGCATCCTCCATCCGGGCCGCGGGGTCAACATGGGCGACGGCTGGGAGACCCGGCGGCGGCGCGAGCCCGGCAACGACTGGTGCATCGTCGCCCTCGCCCACCCCGGCGTGATCGAGCGGGCCGTCGTCGACACCGCCCACTTCAAGGGCAACTACCCGGACCGCTGCAGCATCCAGGCGGCATACGTCCCGGAGGCGACCGACGAATCGCTGGTCACCCAGAGCATGTTCTGGCCCACGCTGCTCGACGAGCAGCCCCTGTCGGCGGACAGTATCCACGAGTTCACTGCGCTCGCGGATGACATCGGCGTGGTGACCCACGTGCGCTTCAACATCATCCCGGACGGCGGGGTCAGCCGCCTGCGCCTGTTCGGCCGTCCGTATCGCAACGGGGAGTGACCGCCATGCGCACCCTCACCGCCGAGCCCCTGACCCGCGAGGCGTTCGCCCCGTTCGGCGACGTCATCGCCGCCGATGAGACGGCGGAGTCGTTCCCCATCAACAACGGCACCACGCAGCGCTTCCACGACCTCGCGGCAGTCCAGCTCGGGGGCGACGCGCCCCGGGCGCTGATCAGCATCTTCCGCGGCCAGTCGTTCTCGCCGCCGCTGACCGTGTCCATGCTGGAGCGCCACCCGCTGGGCAGCCAGGCGTTCGTGCCGCTGAACGGCCGGCCCTACCTGGTGGTGGTGGCCCCGCCGGGCGAGCAGGTCGACCCCGCAACGGTGCGGGCCTTCCTCGCCCGCGGCGATCAGGGTGTGAACTATCACGCCGGCGTCTGGCATCACCCGCTGCTGGCACTGGAGTCCACCAGCGACTTCCTGGTGGTCGACCGCGGCGGCCCCGGGGACAACTGCGACGAGCTCACGCTGGCGCAGCCGCTGCAGCTCACCGCCTGAGGGGCCGTCCGCAAACCGGCCAGTGGCCGCGCGCCGGCGGTTCGCGGTATGGTCAGCGGTCATCCATTCGGGAACGAACTGTCTGCCCATGGCCTATCGCATCGCCATCAACGGATACGGCCGCATCGGCCGCTGCGTGCTGCGCGCCCTGGTCGAGCGGGCACGCAGCGGCGGCACGCCGGCGCTGGAGGTGGTCGCCATCAACGAGCTGGGTGACCTGGACACCATCGCCTATCTCACCCGCTTCGACACCACCCACGGGCGCTTTCCCGGCGAGGTGACCGCCCGCGACGGCGAGCTCGTCGTCGACGGCCGGCCGATCCGCGTGTTCAGCGAACCAGAGGCGTCACGGCTACCCTGGCGCGAGCTGGACGTGGACCTGGTACTGGAGTGCTCCGGCCAGCCGGGCGAGCGCGACAGCGCCGGCGCCCACATCGATGCCGGCGCCCGCCGGCTGCTGTTCTCCCACCCGGCGGGCAGCGACATCGATGCCACCATCATCCGCGGCATCAACGACGACACCCTCGCCCCGGCGCACCGGATCGTCTCCGCGGCCTCGTGCACCACGAACTGCGTGGTACCGATCCTCACGGTCCTCGACGAGGCCCTGGGGGTGGAGCACGGGGTCACCACCACGCTGCACTCGGCGATGAACGACCAGCCGGTGATCGACGCCTACCACCGCACCAACCTGCGCCTCACCCGCTCGGCGATGCAGTCGATGGTACCGGTGGACACCGGCCTGGCCCGGGGCATCGGCCGTCTCATGCCCCACCTCGCCGGGCGCTTCGAGTCGCTGCACGTACGCGTGCCCACCATCAACGTCTCGGCGATGGACATGGCCGTTCAGGTGCGTGACGAGACCACCGCGGAGGCGGTCAACGAGCTGCTGGCCTCGGCCGCGGGGGGGCGGCTCGAGGGGTTGATCGGAATCAACCGCGAGCCCGTCGCCTCCATGGATTTCAACCACGATCCCCGCTCCGGGATCGTCGACGCCACCCAGACCCGGGTCGCCAACGGCCGGATGATCAAGCTGCTGGCGTGGTTCGACAACGAGTGGGGTTTTGCCAGCCGGATGCTCGATATCGCCGAGGCCCTGGCCCGGCTGGACACCCCGGACCGGGGCTGACCGGCGTCAGGAGACGCTGCCGGCGGCCGGCCGGGGCGGCACCGGCGCGGTGAAGAACGGCGCCGGCACCGCCTCGCGCTCACAGGCCCGCGCCACGGCGGGACGCGCCTCCAGCGTGGCGAGCAGCCGCGCCAGGTGTGGATGGCTCGCCGGCGGCGGCGTGATGGCGGCTGCCCCCCGCGGGTAGATCATGGCCCAGCGTGCACATACCGCGAGATAGAAATCGCACACCGACAGCCCGCCGGGCAGCAGCCAGTCGCCCCCGTGCGCGGCAATGGCGTCCTCCAGCAGGGCGAAATGGCCGGCGACGCGCTCCGCCGTCGCCGCCCGGATCCCGGCAACGGCGTCGGGATCGCCGGTATAGCGATGGGCGTAGAAGCGCACCCGCAGATCCGCATGCAGGGTGTTGGAGAGATAGAACAGCCACTTGTAGCACTCACCGCGTGCCGGCGTGGCCACCGCCGGGGCGAGCGCGGCATGCCGGTCGGCGAGCTGCAGGACGATCGCGGCGGTCTCGAAGAGTACCTCGTCCTCCCCGGCCACGAGGACCGGTAGCAGCCCCTGGGGGTTGAGCCGTCGGTACGCCTCGCTGCGCTGCTCGTCACGTCCGCGGTCGACGAGCACGTCGCGGTAGTCCACGCCGAGCTCCTCCAGCACCAGGCGGACGATCAGATTGGCGCTGTCCGGCGAATAGTACAGGCAGTAGCCCCGGGCCTGTTCAGTCATCTCTGTACCTCGGGATTGGCGCGTCACCCGATCCCGGGCGCGCGGATGTCGACGATGGAGAAGCGCGGGCTGTCGCCCATATGCCGCGCGCCCGCCTCCGGCAGCCAGCCCCCGGTCTCTATCCAGTACCGGTTGGCGATACGGCAGGGCGACAGCCCGGGCATCAGCGTATGACCATGGAAGACCCGGCAGACGTCCGGCAACGGTCCCGGCGGTTCGCCCCCCGCCGCCCGGCCGCGGCAATGGCCGGCCGCCTCCCGGGACCAGATCGCCTGGTAGCGCACGCGCTCGCCGGTGTCCGGCGCCGACAGGGCGGCGGCGAAAGCGCCCCAGTCCGGGAATGCCGGCGGCACCTCCGCGTGCACGATCCCCACCCGCCCCTCGGGGGTCTCCACCTCCAGCGCCCAGGGCATGCGGGCCAGCGCGTCGACCAGCGCCCGCGCCTGTGTCGCCGTCAGCCCCCCGAGCCAGTCGTGGTCCTCGCAGCGGTACGGCAGCCCCTCGGGTGAACCCTCCTCGCCGACGGCATGCAGAACGCTGACATCGTGATTGCCGCGCACCGCGTGGAACCAGGGCTCGGCGAGCAGGTCGGGGACGAGCTCCGGTTCCGGCCCCCGGTCGACGAGGTCGCCGACACAGATCAGCCGGTCCCGTTCCGGGTCGAAACCGCAGGCCCGCAGCCGGCGGTACACCGCGGAGACCGCGGCGTGGATATCACCGATCACGTAGTCACGTCCCCGGCGGTTGGCGGGAAGCCGCTCGACGATCATGCCGCCTCCTCGGCGCTGCCGAGCGACGATGGTAGCGCCCGGCGCACGGTGCCGGCCAGCCACAGCGACACGGTGTAAGCCCGGTGCAAGTCGCACTCCATAGGCTGCAACAAGGGCAGGTGCCGGCCCATTGCACCAGTGGCGACGACTGTCGGTATCCACGCCCGCAACGAAGAAAGAACAACCGTCATTACAGGAAGGGAAGCGACAGCAATGAACCAGAAGCGACTCCTGGGGCACACCGCTCTGGTCGGCACCGCGCTCGCCGTGAGTCTTGCCACCACCGCCGCGGCAGCGGGCAAGTGGACAGGGCGCAGCCGACTCATTCTCAAGTCCGGGGACAGCCGAACCCTCGGGCGCATTGAATTCATGGTGCCGCTCTACCAGACCGGCGACTCGATGCTGTTCACGGATCTGCGCGCACAGCGCAGCAGCGACAACTCCGAAGAGGGCAACGCTGGTCTCGGTTACCGGCGCATCGTCTCCGACGATCTGCTGCTCGGCGGCTACGGTTTCTTCGACCGCCGCCGCTCGGAGACAGGGCACTACTTCAATCAGGGCACATTCGGCGCCGAGGCGATGACCCCGGACTGGGACCTGCGCGCCAATGTCTACGTCGCCGAGGATGACACCACGACGCTGTCGGCCACGAGCACGAACCCGCGCTTCTCCGGCACGAATATCGTGGTCGATGAGGACCGTCGCTACGAGACGGCGCTGTCCGGCTTCGACGCGGAGGTCGGCTACCGCATTATCAACGGTGACGGCTATGACGTGCGCGCCTATGCCGGCGGCTTCCGCTTCGATGCCGACGGTGTCGATCCGGTGACCGGCCCGCGTGGCCGCCTGGAGCTGTCCCTGGACAACGCCTTCGGCATCGAGGGCGGCCGCGTGACGTTCGGCGGCGAGGTCCGTGACGATGACATGCGCGGAACGGACGGCTTCGCGGAGGTCCGCCTGGAGATCCCGCTGGGCACGCCCGCCGAACGGCCGAGCCTGTCGCCCATCGAGCGCCGCATGACCGAACGCGTGCGCCGCGACCCGGACGTCGTGCTCGCCAGCGGCCATGACCGCTCCGCCGAGCCGCTGCGCTCCCCGGATGGTGAGCGGATCCGGGTCCTGCACGTGGACAGCAACGCCGGCACCAACGGCGACGGCGGCGTGGACTCGCCCTACCAGCTGCTCACGAGCGCCGACGGCGACACCTCCGGGGCGGACATCGTCCTGCTCTGGTCCGGCAGCACCTTCAACGGCGAATCGATCACGCTCGAACCCGGCCAGCGCCTCCTCGCCGACGACACCGACCTGACCTACCGAGTGACCACCCAGGACGGGACGGTCACCCTCCCCTCCCCCACCGGCGGCGACCAGGGCGCGGAGATCGCGGGTGCCACGGACGCGGCCGTCACCCTGACCGGCGACAACGAGGTCCGGGGCCTGACGATCAGCGCCACCCAGTCGGACACGTTCCCCGGGCATGCGGTCTTCGGTGAACCGACCCTGTCCGGTGACGTCGCCATCCGCGACAACCGCTTCGTGGACAATAACGGCTCCGGCGTCTTCCTGGAGGGCAGCGACGCGGACCTGCACCTGAGCGTCACCGGCAACACCGTCGAGAACGGCAACGGCAACAGCGAGCCCGGCCTCGCCCTGACCGACATGAACGGCCGCCTGACGTTCTCCGGCAACCATGTCGCGGACAACCCCATCGGCACGCGCTCGATCCGCATCACCGGCGACAGCGCACTGACCATCACGGGATTCGCGGACAACAGCGTCGCCGGCGGCTCCGGGCGCTTCTCCGTGCGCAATGCCACCTTCGACGCCGACCCGGATGCCAGCGGTATCCAGGCCGTGAGCGGCGGTGCCACGCAGCTCGGCACCTCCGGCAATCGTGTCTTCGCCGGTGGAACGAGCTCCGGCGCCCTGGCGCTCGACAACGTCTCCGGCCGCATCGACTACGACAGCCTCGCCGTCTTCTCCGACGGTGACGCCGTGCACGTGCGTGGCGGCAACGACTTCACCGTCACCGCGGACGCCGGGCACGTGACCGCCCACACCGGGACGGCACTCGACATGCGCGAGACCGCCATCGACCTGGAGCTGGCCTCGGTCGCCTCGATCAACCAGTCGGGGGACGACATCAGCCACGGCGTCGATCTGCAGGATGTAAACGGTCCGCTGACCGTCGGTGAGACGACCGTGCAGAACACCTCCGCCGCCGGCGTGAACCTCTCGGACGCCGACTCCCGCATCGACCTCGGCCAGGTGGACATCAGCAGCACCGGCGGGGA
>WBJT01000039.1_pt1 | contig 27975 bp, 24 predicted proteins | sample 5109881 | NCBI WGS metagenome assembly WBJT01 (sample SAMN11895465, study PRJNA545514) | wastewater metagenome | isolation source: saline BTEX enrichment culture, original innoculum from Kuwait petroleum... | place: USA:Stillwater, OK | collected 2018-09-01
CCGCCCCTGTGTACGGGGCGTGCGGCGGTCACCGGCAACCACGGAAACGTTGATACACGAGGGCATGCGCGATCAAGCACCGGCGAAGACGACGGCGGATAATCCCCCCGGTTCCAGCCCCGCGGGCGCAGGGAACACCGCCGGGATGCCCACCACGGAGAGGCCTCATCACCACTCACGGACTTCGGCCTCCAACCCGCTCACGGCACTGGCAATATCGCGCAAGCCAGCCCGCAGCGCCCCGTCGTCATATACCGCACGCGCTTGCTCGAAAAGCGCGGCCGGATAGCGGCCCCCGCTCGAGACTTTCCGGCTCCCCGCGGATAGCGGCCCGGATAAACTCCGACACGGGGATGTCGGCTGCCAGGAGCAGACGACCTACGGCCGTGCCGCACCCCTCTCCCCTTGCGGGAAAGGGGCCGGGGGAGAGGGGTTCTCCCGGAGCCAGCGGGTCTTGTGAAACCGCTTACGGCAGCCAACATCTCCACGGGCGGGTACCGCACGGGACAGCCGCGGGGTGCCGCCAATTGGCCTGCCCCGGCGGAGCCGGCCATCCGTGGCCGGTTGGGTCCTACTTCCAGTTGTAGCTGACCGTCAGGGTCGCCTTGCGGCCCTCGCCCCACCAGCACCAGCCGTAGTCGGCGTAGCAGGAGGTGACGTATTTCTTGTCGGTGAGGTTGCTGACGTTGAGCGCCATGCGCCAGCCGTCCAGGGACGGATCGACGGCACTGAGGTCGTAGCGTACCGCCGCGTCCGGGAGGGTGTACGAGGGGATCCCGATATCGTTGACGGAGTCGCCGTACTGCTCGCCCACGTAGCGGACGCCGCCGCCGAGCTCCAGGCCGCACCATGACGCCGCTCCCGCCTGACACACCTGCCCCGAACCATAGCCCGTGCACCGAACGCCCCAAAAAGCGCGACACCACTGTCGACAACGGACTTGTGACTTACTGCACAGCGGCCTACGCTGAATTCATTGCGCCGATGCGGCCACACGTGACTGCCGGGAAATCCGGTGCCGGGCAGAACTCCGGGATTCCCTGGTGCATCGGAATAGAGAGCCAGCAGATCTGCGCTACCCTCCAGCGCGCTTTTCACTGACAAGAGCCGCGTAATGGAGAATGAGGGGGTAAGGCTGCGACCACGAAAACAGGTGGCCGTGCTTTCCACGGACAGCGAACGAGAAAAGGGCTGGGACGCCCATGAACAGCACCACGCGAATCTACCGCATCCACGACCTCCTCCGCCGGCACCGGCGCCCGGTGCCCATGCGCCGCTTTTGCGAGGAGCTCGAGGTATCCAGGGCAACGATAAAGCGCGATATCCAGCTCATGCGCGACCAACTCGGCGCACCGCTGGAATACGACCCCGGCGCCAACGGCTATTACTACGCCGAGCACGAGGGCCCGTTCGAGCTTCCCGGCGTCTGGCTGAACCACAGCGAGCTCTACGCGCTACTCGCCTCGGAGCAGTTGCTGGAGGCCGTACAGCCCGGCGTGCTCAGTGACCGCATCGGCCCGCTCCGCGGACGGCTGCGCCGACTCCTTGGGGCAAGCGGCGCGAGTGCGGAGGAATTCGCCCGGCGGGTACGCATCGACCGGGTCACCAGCCGTGCGGCACCGGGCGAGGCCTTCGCCCCGGTGGCCGACGCCACCCTCTCGCGCCGGCAGCTCGCGTTCACCTACCACGGGCGGGCCCGCGATGACCGCAGCGACCGCCACGTCCACCCCCAGCAGCTCATTCACTACCGGGGCAACTGGTACCTGTCGGCCTGGTGCACCGACCGGGAGGCGTTACGCGTGTTCTCACTCGACCGCATCGAGGACGCCACGGTTCTGGATGCCCCGGCGCAGGACGAGGACACGACCGAACATGACCGCTATCTGCGCGGCAGTTTCGGCATCTTCACCGGCACGGCCGAATCCTGGGCGGTACTCCGCTTCTCCGCACGTGCCGCCCGCTGGGTCGCCGACGAACGCTGGCACCCGGACCAGATCGGCCGCTGGACACCGGACGGGCAATGGGAGCTCCAGGTGCCCTACTCCGACCCCACCGAACTGATACAGGAAGTGCTGCGCCACGGGCCGGACGCGACGGTCATCGCGCCGGAGGCTCTACGCCAACATGTCGCGGATGAACTCCGGCGAGCGGTGGCGCAATACTGTTGATTCATACAGTGGCGCAGCGCGTGAGCCACCCTTGGTAGTAGAAACACAAAGGACGTACGCACGGAAAGGGAGGGGGCGACATGATCACGCGCAGAAACCTGCTGCAGGCATTGGCGGCAGTACCGTTGGCCGGGACCGCTGGGCTCGTGTCCGGGCGGTCTCCCAAGGGCATAACCATTCAGCGCTCATCGCTCGCCGGTTTCCAGTTCCACGAGGGCGAGACGGTATGGGCGAGCCTGCGAATCGGCCAGCCACTCGCGCTGATCCGCGAGCCGGATAACCCCCACGACTCGCGGGCCGTCCGTGTGGAATGGCGGGGCCGCAAGCTCGGGTACATTCCCCGGCGCGACAATACGGCCATCAGCCAGATGCTGGACCGCGGCGAGCGGCTGGAGGCCCGGATTATCGAGTTACAGGCATCGCGAAGTCCGTGGCAGCGGGTCCAACTGGAAGTCGGCATCCCCACAAGCACATAGAGCCACACGAGGCGCACTCGACCAGTGGGGCCCGGGAAGATCAGCACATTCGGCGAGGACCACAGTGAACGACTACACCGCTCTCTTTCGACAAGCCATGAACGATCAGGGGCTCGTCCCGTATCCCTACCAGCACCGCCTCGTGGATGGACCGTGGCCCGATCTGCTTAATGTCCCCACCGGCCTGGGCAAAACGGCGGCCATCAGCCTGGCCTGGGCCTACCGCCGGGGTGTTCGTGCCGGCGGTGAGCGCACGGCCGCCGAGCCCGGGATACCCCGTCGCCTGGTCTGGTGCCTCCCCATGCGAGTGCTGGTGGAACAGACCGTCGACAATGCCCGGGCCTGGCTCTCCCGGCTGGGGGTGCTCGGTGCCCCCGGAGAAGAAGGGAAGGTCACCGTGCATACCCTAATGGGTGGTGAGCCCGAACTTAAGCAGGCTAGCTGGGCCAGCAATCCGGAGCAGGAAGCGATACTTGTCGGCACCCAGGACATGCTTCTCTCCCGCGCGCTGATGCGCGGCTACGGCATGAGCCGCTACCAATGGCCGGTTCACTACGCCCTGCTCCATAACGACGCACAGTGGATCTTCGACGAGGTCCAGCTCATGGGCCCGGCGCTGCCCACGAGCACCCAGCTCGAGGCGTTCCGCCGCACGCTGCACACCGCCGCGCCGGCACGGAGCACTTGGGTTTCAGCAACACTGCGGGAAGACTGGCTCGACACCGTGGACTTCCGCGGCTTCCGGCGCGAAGGCCTTGAGCGGATCGAGCTGACAGACTCGGATCAGGAAACCGACGGCGTGACGGCCCGCATTCACGCGCCCAAGGCCCTGAAGCAGACCAGGACCTGCCTGACCAAAGCGGACAAAAAGGGGCAAAGTGCCTACATCGGGGCACTCGCCGAGGAAATCGCGGCCGCTCATGCGCCGGGCGAACAGACACTCGTCATCATCAACCGCGTGGAGCGGGCGCAGGCACTGTATGACGCCCTGGCGGATCACGACGCCGAGCGGCTCCTGCTGCATGCCCGTTTCCGGCCCGCAGAACGTGCCCGGATCGAGGCCCGTTTGCGGGAGCCCCCTGCCAGCGGGGGCCGCATCGTCGTCGCCACACAGGCGGTCGAGGCCGGTGTGGATCTGGACAGCCGTGTCCTGTTCACGGAGCTGGCCCCGTGGGCCTCACTCGTGCAGCGCTTCGGCCGCTGCAATCGTGCCGGCCGCTTCGACGATGCCCGCGTTCACTGGGTCGACCTGGACGAGGAGAACGGCGACCTGGTGCTCCCGTACGAAGCGACGGACCTGGCTCACGCCCGCGAGCAGTTGAACGCCAGTGACTCTGCCGCGCCCGCGGATCTGCCACCGGTCACGGGACGGCCCGGGGTGAGTCAGGTTCTGCGCCGCCGCGACCTGCTGGACCTGTTCAACACGGACCCGGACCTCTCCGGTTTCGACGTCGACGTTTCCCCGTATATCCGGAATACGGGGACACCACCTGTGCATGTCTTCTGGCGGGACGCCGACCGGACCACGGCGGCCACACAGGATGGCCCGTCCCGGGACGAGCTCTGCCCGGTGTCGCTCCCCCAGCTGCGCGAACATCTCGACAAGCGCCTGCCCGGGAAACGGCGCAAGGCAACCGGCCGCGACCAGCCGCTCGCCTGGTACCTCAATCCCCTGGCCGGCGACGTCCGAGGCGGCGCCTGGGAGCCTCTGCGCTCGGGAATGCTGCGCCCGGGTCAGGTCGTCATGCTCTGCGCGGCGGACGGCGGATACGACGTCGACCGCGGGTTCCGGACCGGTACCGACGCCGCTGTCCCTCCGGTGGCGACACCGGATCCGACCGAATCCGTGGAAGGCTACGGCAGCGACCCGCTCACCTATATAGGCCGGCCGGTGACCCTGCCGATCCACTTGGCCGACACCGCCGCCGCGATGGGAGAGCTCGCCGCAGCACTCCGGCTGCCCGAGCACGAACGCAACGCACTCGTGACCGCGGCCCGCTGGCATGACGTCGGCAAGGCCCACGAGGCCTTCCAGCGCGGCATCGGCGCCGCCCCGGAGGACGACCCCGGTGGCCCCTGGGCGAAATCCGGTCACTCCGATCTTCCCCGATATCACACCATCGACGAGGATGGAGAGACCCATAGACGCCCCGGATTCCGCCACGAGCTGGCCTCGGCACTGGCGTGGCTGGCCCACGCCGGCGACAAGCGGGAAGCAGCGGAACGGGACCTCGTCGCCTACCTCATCGCGGCACACCATGGCCGCGTCCGGATGGGGCTGCGAGCGCTCCCGGAGGAACGGGAGCCCCCCGGAGACGGCACGCTCTACGCGCGCGGCGTCTGGGCCGGCGACACGCTGCCGTCACTGGCGTTCGATGGCGAATACCTCGAACCCGTAACCCTGGAGCTCGACCTCATGCGCCTGGGCAAGGGCCCACAGGGCCCATCCTGGAGCGAGCGCACCCACCGCCTGCTCGACACGTTCGGACCGTTCCGCCTCGCCTGGCAGGAATCGCTGGTACGCATCGCCGACTGGCGGGCAAGCCGCCGGGAATCGCAGGGAGAGACAACATGACCGAGCACCTCACCCTGGCCGGTTGCACCCCGATCCCGCTGGCCAACTATCTCAAGGCCCTCGGCGTGCTCCGGCTCGTCGCCGAGCAGGCGGACCGCGACGCCCGCGGCTACTGGCTCAACGAGCAATTCGTCCTGGACAGCAGCCTGGATGCTGCGGCCCTGCAACGATTCTTTCTTGAACACTACCGCCCAACGCCGGTACTGGCACCATGGAATGGCGGCAGCGGCTTCTACCCCAAGGACAACCAGGACGGCATCGCCCCTCTGACCCGGGCAACCGCACCCCGGCTCGTCGAGCTGCACGATGCTATCGAGCTCATCCGCACGATCCTCGATCGCGAGAGCCTGACCGAACGGCCCGGCGGTGACACCAAGGCGGCCCTGCTGGGCGAGCTGCGGGCCGAGCTGCCCGACTCCGCTCTGGCGTGGCTCGATGCCGCAGTGGTACTCACCGAGGAATCCCCGAAATATCCCCCGCTGCTGGGCACCGGCGGCAACGACGGGCGCCTGGATTTCACCAACAACTTCATGCAGCGCGTGGTCGCCGTGATCGACACGGCGACCGGCGAACCATCGCCCGGCGCCGCCGGATGGCTGGAAGAAGCACTGTTCGCCTCGGCCACACCGGGGCTTCCCACGTCGAAGGTCGGACAGTTCGCACCGGGCGACGCCGGCGGCCCGAACCAGGTCAGTGGTTTCGAGGCGGACAAACCGCTGGTCAACCCGTGGGACTTTATTTTCATGCTGGAAGGGGCTCTCCTCTTCGCCGCCGCCGCAACCAAACGGCTGGAAGGCACCGAGCGCAGCGGGGTCAGCTATCCGTTCACGGTTCGCGCCACCGGCGCCGGCTCCGGGAGCACGGCGACCGGGGACGAGGGCAATGCACGCGCGGAGTTCTGGGCCCCACTCTGGCCCGATCCGGTCGGCCTGCCGGAACTCTCCGCCCTGCTCGCCGAGGGCCGCGCAACCCTCGGCCGCCGCCCGGCCCGGGACGGCCTCGACTTCGCGCGCGCCGTATCCCGTCTGGGCGTGGACCGCGGGCTCACGTCATTCCAGCGCTATGCCTTTCTCATGCGCTCCGGAAAGGCCTACTTCGCCACGCCACTGAACCGTGTCGGTGTCCGCCGCAACCCCAGTGCCGACCTGATCGACGAGCTGGACACGCATCGCTGGCTCGGCCGCTTCCGGTCCCATGCCCGCCGGGAAGGGGCCAACCGGGTGCTCTCCCTCGCCCGCCGACTGGAGGATGCGCTCTTCGAGCTCGCGACATCGCGGGATGACGAGGGGCCCGTCGTCCGCCGGCTGCTCGTCGTCCTGGGCGAGATTCAGCTCTATCTCGCCCGCAGCCCCAAGGCACGGGACAACTGCCCGCCGGTACCACGGCTCTCCGCGCAGTGGTTCCTCCGCGCGGATGACGGCAGCCCGGAGATGTCCATAGCGGCCGCACTGGCCGGCCTGCACGCTCGGGACGCCAAGGGTGCATGGCGACTGCGCCTGCGGCACTACCTCGCCCCCGAGCGAGGCGGACACACGCCCGAATGGGACGACCAGGCGGATCACGCCGTCATCTGGCACGCGGGCGCCCGGATCGAGGATAACCTGGCCGGCGTCCTGGCACGGGGGCTGCTCGAGACCACACGAGGCGGTTTTCCAGACAAACCACTGTACTCACCGCGCACCGCACCGCTCGACGACGTCGCCGACTGGCTGAACGGCAACCTCGACGATCGCCGGCTGGCCCGTCTGCTGCCCGGGCTGGCATTGGTCGACATCCCGAAGGGGTACGGCCACAGCACGACGAGGAGCCTCCCGCTCCCCGCCGCATACCGGTTGCTCAAGCCCCTTTTCTGCACCGATGAACAGCTGCTACGCACGGAAAAGATCCCTGCGGAGACGCACCTTCCTCTACCGCGCGAAATCCCGCGGCGCCTGCACAGCGGCGACGTCGCCGAGGCGCTCGCAAGCGGACTCCGGCGTTTGCGAGCGGCGGGGATTCGCACCGGAGCGCACGCGATCAACCCGGGCCACCGCGACGGCCGCCGGCTGCTGGCCGCATTGATGATTCCGATTGCCGATTCGGCGCTGAAATCGTTGTGGCACGCGGAAACCGCCACCGAACAGACCCAGAAGACATCAGAGACCGACTGAAGGAGCCAGAATCATGTCCCTGAATCTCGATGCACTCGCCCACGCCCCGCGTCTGCTGCTGGAGGCCGATCTGGAGCCGATCCAGGGCTCGCGTTTCCAGCCCACCGGCTTCCCGGACCTCGGTGCCGCCGAATACCCCGCGCCCGAGGGCAACGCCCGCATGCTGCTGGTGGAATCCGCCCAGAGCATGGCCAACCGGCTGGAAGCCGTGTGCTGGGACGAAGCCGAGCAGGACTGGGTCGAGCCACTGAAGGGGCTGCCCTACGTTCGCGTCCGCAACGCCGACGACGAGGTCCTGACGAGCTCCGTGCTGGAGGCGCACCGGCTCAACTCCCCGTACATCCTGGAAGGCCAGGACAAAACGGTGCTGGACATGCTCAAGGACGAGCTCGCCCACATGGAGCAGGGGCGGGTCGATATCCGCAAGCTCGCCGAAACGCTGGTGCGCGTGGACACCAACGCCGCGCTCCACGGTGTTTTCCTCGCGAAGAAGGAGCTCGCGGGTGGGCGGCTGCGCCTACCCCGCGCCCTGTCGGCATTCATCGAGGCCGAAGACGTCCAGGTCGCCGCCAGCGGCGGCGTGAAAGTGGATACCGTCGACCCGGGCGGTGACACCTCCAAGGGGTTCGGCAACGTCCCCTATGCCCGTGACGAGTACGTCGCCCCGCGCATCACCGCCTACTTCAACCTGGACCTCTCCCAGATCCGCGCCTTCGGGCTCGGCGAGGCCGCCGAGCACCTGCTGATCGCGCTGGCGCTGTTCAAGATCCGCCGGTTCCTGGATACCGGCCTGCGGCTGCGCACGGCCTGCGACCTGGAGTGCCGCGAGCTGCGCGCCACACGCCCGGACGGCTTCGAGGTACCCCAGCTCACGGAGCTCGAAAACACCCTGCCCGGGCTCATCCAGTCCGCCGCCGGCGCGGGACTGTTCAACGAGCCGCGTATCACCGAAATCACGTACAGGAAGTAATCATGCTGGCCATCGCCTTTCGCTTCCCGGCGGGGCGGTATCACGCCACCCCGTGGGGCCGCCACGTCAACGAGGCCGAGGTCGAGTGGCCGCCGTCGCCGTGGCGCATCCTCCGTGCCCTGGTGGCGACCTACCACCGCAAGGGCTGGGCGGACCGCCACCCGGAGCCGGTGCTCGACGGACTGCTGGAGGCGCTCTCGGAGACGCTTCCCTCCTACGCGCTACCCCCGGCGATCCAGGCCCACAGCCGGCACTACATGCCCCAGGGACGGCTCAGCGGCGGCCGCGAGGCCACGTCGCTGGTCTTCGACGCCTTCGCGCGCATCCACCCGGAGCACGAGCTTGTCGCCTGCTGGCCGGCACTGACACTCCCGGCGGAACAGCGCGAGCTGCTCGACGACCTCCTGCGCGACCTCGGTTTCCTCGGGCGCGCGGAGAGCTGGGTGGAGGCACGCCGCCTGGAAGAATGGACCGGCGAGCCCAACTGCCAGGCCTCGGAGCTCGGCGTCGACCCGGATACCGGACTCGCCCTGGACCCGGTACGCGTCATCGCACCGGTCCCTCCGGGCGAGTATCCACCCTGGCGCGAACACACGATCTCCGCGCATGGGCTGGATGGCAAAAAGCCCAGGAAACGCGAGCGCGCCATCCTCGCGACCCTTCCCGAGCGGTTCGTCGACACGCTGCGTGTCGAAACCGCGGACCTCCAGGCCGCGGGCTGGAGCAGTCCGCCCGGTGCCCGCTTCGTCACCTACCAGCGCCCGTCGGACGCCTTCACGCCCACGGCGACGACACGGCCACCGTCGCGGCCGCACCCCGCGACCACGGTCCGTCTGGCCCTGTCCGGCCGCCCGCTCCCGCGGCTCGAGGATGCCGTGCGCATCGCCGAGATCGCCCGAATGGCCACTATCAAGAAGGCCGAACACGTCGGTGACGGCACCATTCCACCGGCATTGTCGGGACACAACCTCCCCGGGGATGCCAATCACGGCCACGCCTTCTACCTCCCGGAGGACGCCGACGACGACGGACACATCGACCACATCCTCGTCCACGCCCCGGACGGCCTGCCTGCGCAGGCCATACAGGCACTCGACCGCATCCGCCGGCTGTGGGATCGCGACGGCCGGTGGCCGGTACTCGTGGAAGGCTACGGCGACCGCGAGGCCTTCCCGGACGCCGTGCCCTTCGGCCACGGCCGGGTATGGACCTCCGTCACCCCGTACCTGCACCCCTGGTTCGCGAAAAAGCGCTTCGGCGTCGCCGAGCAGATCGCCCGGGAGTGCCGGCAGCGCGGTCTGCCCGAGCCCGAGCGCATCGAGCCGGTGGAGCGGGTAAAGGTCGGCGGCACACCGCGGCGGCCCGTGCACTTCCGGCGCTTCCGGAGCACGCCGAAACGGCTCCGCCAGCCCGATACACGCGGACAGTTCCTCACGCTGACCTTCCCCGAACCGGTGGCGGGGCCGATCGCGCTCGGCTTCGCCTGTCATTTCGGGCTCGGCCTGTTCCGGCCGGTAAGCGGGGAGCCAGGGGACGAATAGCGCGCGGATCGACCTACATGATTCCCAGCGCGGTGGAGAGGCCGCGCTCGACCGCGGCCATCTCCTCGGCGTTCAACGTGGTCAGGGGACCGTCCCCGAGATAGGCGGTGTCCAGGGTACGGGGCTGCTCGACGACGACGAAGGAATCCCGGAGCAGCCGCTCCCGTGCCGGCAGGTGCGGGCGAAAGTGCGTCATCGATGCACGGGCCTGCGTGGTGAGAGGGAGGACGATGACCATGCCCGTTTCCAGCGCCAGCAACGCATCATGCTGCATGATCAGCACCGGCCGCATCTTGCCGATCTCACGACCACGGTTCGGGTTGAGGTTGGCGCCCCGGACCTCGCCGCAGCGCATCACCGCCACCAGCCCTCCCCCTCATCCTCCTCGGGTGAAGGCGGGGAGGCTCCAATCTCTGCGGCACTCATTTCGCGGGCGAGCGCCTGTGCGTCAGCCCGCAGGGTCTCGTCGCCATAGACCGCCTGCGCCTCCGCAACGAACGCGGCCAGATAGCGCTCCCGCTCCAGGCGCTCCAGATATTCCCGTATCGCCTCCCGGGCAAGCTCCGACCTCGGCCGGTGGCTCAGCTTCGCCTCCCGCTCCAGGGTCCGGGTCAGCTCGTCAGGCAGGCGCACATTCAGAGTGCCCATGGCACCAACCTCTCGTGATCAACCTGCAAATCGCACCACGAAATGTAACACAGAACCGGATACGGCAACGCCATGACGGACCGACAGCAGCGTGATCTTCCGCTCCCGTTTCCGGAGCTCAATGACGATCAGCCGTTGCTACCGGCACGGATGATCAACGAGTACGAGTACTGCCCGCGGCTGGCATACCTCGAATGGGTGCAGGGCGAGTGGGCAGACTCCGGCGACACGGTCAGCGGGCGGCGGATCCACCGCCGGGTCGACAGCCGGGAAGAGCCGCTGCCCGACGCCGATGCGGACAGCGACGAGCGGCTCCACTCCCGCTCGGTAACGCTCTCCTCCAACCGCCTGGGGCTCATCGCCAAACTGGATATCGTCGAGACCGAGGGCGACGAGGCCATGCCCGTGGATTACAAGCGCGGCAAGCGGCCTCACGTGGAAAAAGGCGCCTATCTGCCGGAACAGGTCCAGCTCTGCGTCCAGGGCATGCTGCTGGAGGAGCACGGCTACCGCGTCGAGGCCGGAACCCTCTATTTCCGCGGCTCCCGCGAGCGGGTGCGCATCCCCTTCGACGACGAGCTGCGCGAGCGCACCGTTGACGCCGTCAGCGGCCTGCGCGCCCTCGCCGCCGGCGGACGGATCCCGCCACCGCTGGAGGACAGCCCCAAGTGCCCGCGGTGCTCGCTGGTGACCATCTGCCTCCCGGACGAGGTGAACAACCTCCGCCGCCTGAGCGAGAGCGTGCGCCCGTTGTCCGTGATGAACGACGAGGCGATGCCGCTCTACGTTCAGGCCCACCGTGCGGCGGTCCGCAAGAAGGGCGAAGTCCTGGAAATCACCGTCGAGGACGAATCCAGCACCAAGGCCCGCCTGCGCGACGTCTCCCAGCTCGTGCTCATGGGCAACGTCTATGTCACCACGCCGACACTGCACGAGCTGATGCGCCGGGAAATCCCCGTCACCTGGCATTCCTATGGCGGATGGTTCCTCGGACACAGCCAGGGCACCGGCCACAAGAACGTCGAGCTGCGCACCGCCCAGTATCGCCGCAGCTTCGACGACGCCGCGTGCCTGCACATCGCCCGCCGCCTGGTCGCCAACAAGGTCGTCAATTCCCGGACCCTGCTCAGGCGCAACATCAAGACACCCGACGAGTCCTCCGACGAGCTACTGGAGGCACTGAACCGCGACGCCCGCCGCGCCCTGCGCGCCGAACAGCTGGACGAGCTGCTGGGCATCGAGGGCACCGCCGCGGCGCGCTACTTCGGTGCGTTTTCCCGCATGATCCGACCGCCGGGCGGCGATGCCGAGATGACGTTCGACTTCTCGCGCCGCAACCGGCGACCGCCAGCGGACCCGGTCAACGCCCTGCTCTCGTACGCCTACTCCGTGCTCGTACGCGCCTGGACCGTCACTCTGTCCGCCGTGGGCTTCGACACGTACCGCGGCTTCTACCACCAGCCCCGCTACGGCCGGCCCGCACTGGCGCTCGACATGATGGAACCCTTCCGGCCGCTGATCGCCGAATCCGCCGTACTCACCGCCATCAACAAGGGGCAGGTGCGGCCCACGGACTTCATCACCGCGGCGTCGGCAGTGAATCTGACACGGGACGGACGAAAGCGCTTTCTCGCCACCATCGAGCAGCGCCTGGACCAGGAAATCACCCACCCCGACTTCGGCTACCGCGCGAGCTACCGGCGCATCCTGGAAATCCAGGCCCGGCTCGCCGCGCGCCACGTCATGGGCGAAGTGCCCGAATTCCCCGGCTTCGTGACCCGCTAGGGAGGTGCGCCATGAACCGGCCACGACTGTACATCGTCGCCTACGACATCGCCGACCAGAAGCGCTGGCGCCGGGTCTTCCGGCTCATGCACGGCTACGGCGAATGGCTCCAGCTCTCCGTGTTCCAGTGCCGGCTCGATGAGCGCCGCCACGCCGAACTCGTGGGCACGCTCGAGGAAGTGATCCACACGACGGAAGACCACGTGCTGATCATGGACATCGGCCCGGCGGACACCGTCGAGCCGCGCGTCGTGAGCCTCGGCAAGACACGTTTCGAGCCCGTACAGCGTCAGGCTATTATCGTGTGATGGACACCGACGCCCCGGCAACAATGCGGCACCGTGCTCGCCGCCCGCTGGCGAGCACCGCGATGGCGTGTCACGCCCCGGGGTCGCTCGCAACACGAATGCTCTTTAACAATCAGGGAATTACACTCCCGAACAGGAATCAGGTATGCTTCGCGCACCGCTCCACTCCCCCTTGCGCACCGGACGCTCGCAGACAAGCGCCTCAGGCGCGACACAACAGGCCCTGGATCAGGGCCTGTGCTCCTCGGCATCCCGCCGAGGCTCCTTTGAAGCGCCTCCACCTCGGCGTCCACCCGCTCCCCACCGGACAGGTGCTCCTCGGCATCCCGCCGAGGCTCCTTTGAAGCAACGGCGTCCTCGCCATGGAGGAGCAGTAAATGTACGGCGTGCTCCTCGGCATCCCGCCGAGGCTCCTTTGAAGCGGGCACCAGCAGGAGACAGTGCAGAGTAACGAGATCCGGTGCTCCTCGGCATCCCGCCGAGGCTCCTTTGAAGCGCCCCGTCCGAGTTCCGCTGCCAGTGCGGGCAGTGCGGTGCTCCTCGGCATCCCGCCGAGGCTCCTTTGAAGCTGGTTGCTCATGGCCGCCTCGATCAGGCGCCGCACCAGTGCTCCTCGGCATCCCGCCGAGGCTCCTTTGAAGCGACCCGGCCGCAACGGACGGCTCCAGTGTCGCATTCAAGTGCTCCTCGGCATCCCGCCGAGGCTCCTTTGAAGCGAGGGCGAGGGCGTTGACTTCCTCGTGACGCCGGACCGGTGCTCCTCGGCATCCCGCCGAGGCTCCTTTGAAGCCTCGATATCCTCCGGGAGGCTGCGGCCGGCGCCGTCGTGCTCCTCGGCATCCCGCCGAGGCTCCTTTGAAGCGCTTCCATCACTCTCGGCGAACCAGCCCACCGCGAAGTGCTCCTCGGCATCCCGCCGAGGCTCCTTTGAAGCCTGCCGACGAGTACGTGTTCGTGCAGCGTCGGCTGGGTGCTCCTCGGCATCCCGCCGAGGCTCCTTTGAAGCGGAGGTGGGGCAGTGAGCGCACGCGATGAGATGAATGGGTGCTCCTCGGCATCCCGCCGAGGCTCCTTTGAAGCCCGTAGACGACTCGGCTTGGCACCACCTAGTTCTGGTGCTCCTCGGCATCCCGCCGAGGCTCCTTTGAAGCCACGAACTACCAGATCCACAGCGGCAGGCACTCTTTGTGCTCCTCGGCATCCCGCCGAGGCTCCTTTGAAGCTCGCTGCGTTACTGGAGGGGACGGCGGAATGAGCAAGTGTGCTCCTCGGCATCCCGCCGAGGCTCCTTTGAAGCCACCAAGACGGAACACTTCGTCGAAGAAGTACGGCAGCGTGCTCCTCGGCATCCCGCCGAGGCTCCTTTGAAGCACGCCACCGGAGCTGGTCAGAGCAACTCCATCCTTGTGTGCTCCTCGGCATCCCGCCGAGGCTCCTTTGAAGCACACAGTACCAGCGAACAATGGCCCGCTGAGGTTCAGGTGCTCCTCGGCATCCCGCCGAGGCTCCTTTGAAGCGATAGATGAAGCCTGCTATGGCGCCCGTGAGCCCAGGTGCTCCTCGGCATCCCGCCGAGGCTCCTTTGAAGCGCCGGGGCAGTGGAGCGGCCTACCTGGACATCAGCCAGTGCTCCTCGGCATCCCGCCGAGGCTCCTTTGAAGCAAGCGCAACACGGTAGCTGAACTAACCAACTCAGTGGTGCTCCTCGGCATCCCGCCGAGGCTCCTTTGAAGCTTCGTCCAGGTCCTCGCGGACGGTCTTCAGGGCAGAGTGCTCCTCGGCATCCCGCCGAGGCTCCTTTGAAGCGCGACGATGCGTGGGAACTTCGCCACGTTCACACGCACGTGCTCCTCGGCATCCCGCCGAGGCTCCTTTGAAGCTAGGTCTGGCGGAACAGGATGCCCTTCCACTCGGCCCCGTGCTCCTCGGCATCCCGCCGAGGCTCCTTTGAAGCACCTGCATGGACTCGCCGATCCGCTCGACGCTGAAGTGCTCCTCGGCATCCCGCCGAGGCTCCTTTGAAGCCAGCTTCATTGCCCGCGACCCGGTATGCCTCGGCCGCGTGCTCCTCGGCATCCCGCCGAGGCTCCTTTGAAGCATGCGGCAGGTCGGCGACGTCCTCAACTCGTACTCCCGGGTGCTCCTCGGCATCCCGCCGAGGCTCCTTTGAAGCCCGTTTGATATACGCCAGTCCGGCTACCAGCTTGCATTTGTGCTCCTCGGCATCCCGCCGAGGCTCCTTTGAAGCAGGGCCCTCGCCTGAGTGATCTGTCCGTTCAGTCCGGTGCTCCTCGGCATCCCGCCGAGGCTCCTTTGAAGCCGCCGAACCCCGCTTTGCGTCTGCGAGCGCAGAGACCGGTGCTCCTCGGCATCCCGCCGAGGCTCCTTTGAAGCAGCCCCGCGTGGACGACTGCGGCCGGCGCGACGACTGGTGCTCCTCGGCATCCCGCCGAGGCTCCTTTGAAGCCAGGCGCAAAAGTACCGGGCCATCGCACTCCGGGAGGTGCTCCTCGGCATCCCGCCGAGGCTCCTTTGAAGCCGTTTGGTGTGGGGCTCTCCATCACCGAATCTCGTAGTGCTCCTCGGCATCCCGCCGAGGCTCCTTTGAAGCCTGGCACGAATGTCGTGACCCTGCACGCCGACACCGAGAGTGCTCCTCGGCATCCCGCCGAGGCTCCTTTGAAGCGACGACTTCGGCGACCGCATCCTGAGCGTGTTCAAGGACGTGCTCCTCGGCATCCCGCCGAGGCTCCTTTGAAGCACGTTGGCAGTTATGTCACCGATCCGCCGTATGGCATGTGCTCCTCGGCATCCCGCCGAGGCTCCTTTGAAGCGGCATGCAGTACGTGCATTGGTCCGACGGCGCGCGTGGTGCTCCTCGGCATCCCGCCGAGGCTCCTTTGAAGCGGCAAGACGGCGAAACGCAACAACTCGAACCCAGGTTGTGTGCTCCTCGGCATCCCGCCGAGGCTCCTTTGAAGCTCGGGTAGACGCGGCTCTCGTCGAACTCCACCACGCTGGTGCTCCTCGGCATCCCGCCGAGGCTCCTTTGAAGCCGCCCAGACCGCCGCCAGTGGCTGTACACCGGGATCACGTGCTCCTCGGCATCCCGCCGAGGCTCCTTTGAAGCCCAGGGGCGCGGTCGTGGCTCCTCCCCTGCCCTCTCGGTGCTCCTCGGCATCCCGCCGAGGCTCCTTTGAAGCAGAATGAACTATCTTAACCCTGCCGGGGCCTGCTATTACGTGCTCCTCGGCATCCCGCCGAGGCTCCTTTGAAGCTGCACGGTATTGCGGATCTCCACCGGCCGGGCGCCGGGTGCTCCTCGGCATCCCGCCGAGGCTCCTTTGAAGCAATATTCATAGAGATTATATAGAAGAGAATTTATCTGAAGTGCTCCTCGGCATCCCGCCGAGGCTCCTTTGAAGCTATCTGGTACCTCTGCACAAAACACGCGCTCTTTTACGGTGCTCCTCGGCATCCCGCCGAGGCTCCTTTGAAGCTACTGACTACGCTAATTATGATCCCGGTCCAACTACTCGTGCTCCTCGGCATCCCGCCGAGGCTCCTTTGAAGCGCTAAGTGTCCGACGACACCGATATCCGTCATCCATGGTGCTCCTCGGCATCCCGCCGAGGCTCCTTTGAAGCCTCGGCGGGGTCAAGACGCGCGGCATCCCATGCCCACGTGCTCCTCGGCATCCCGCCGAGGCTCCTTTGAAGCGAGGTCGTCGCCGGATTCCGCCGGCTCCTGGACCGGGTGCTCCTCGGCATCCCGCCGAGGCTCCTTTGAAGCGCAGACCAACCACCAAGCGGAGGCAGTGATGGCGAAGAAGTGCTCCTCGGCATCCCGCCGAGGCTCCTTTGAAGCCTCATCCCCTTGATGCTGCCGGTGAGCGCATCCATGTCGCGTGCTCCTCGGCATCCCGCCGAGGCTCCTTTGAAGCCGCTCGAGTCATAAGGTGCGCATCCCGCATGGAGCGGGTGCTCCTCGGCATCCCGCCGAGGCTCCTTTGAAGCTGGGTGTCTTTCAGGTTCGGGAGCTCGTCCGTGAAGTGCCGTGCTCCTCGGCATCCCGCCGAGGCTCCTTTGAAGCGAGACGATCGAAGACGCGCTTGGGGAGATTCCGACGCGTGCTCCTCGGCATCCCGCCGAGGCTCCTTTGAAGCGGGGTGTATATGGGGCGAGGAACTATCATTGTTGATGTGCTCCTCGGCATCCCGCCGAGGCTCCTTTGAAGCTCGTCCATCTTGTTCGGCTCCTCCAGGTCGGAGAAGAAGTGCTCCTCGGCATCCCGCCGAGGCTCCTTTGAAGCTCGTTAAATCCTTTAAATAAATACAAAACGGAGGCATGTGCTCCTCGGCATCCCGCCGAGGCTCCTTTGAAGCCTGCGCACGCCGGCGGTGCACTGGGTCGCCGACGACGTGCTCCTCGGCATCCCGCCGAGGCTCCTTTGAAGCCCTACATCGCAAGCCATCGCCTCCCGCTTCACCCGAGTGCTCCTCGGCATCCCGCCGAGGCTCCTTTGAAGCAGCTCGGCGTCCTCGATGTAGCGTTCACGTGCGCGCTGTGCTCCTCGGCATCCCGCCGAGGCTCCTTTGAAGCCGCGCCCAGGCGTCCCAGTTGATCTGGCTCGCCCGAGGTGCTCCTCGGCATCCCGCCGAGGCTCCTTTGAAGCTCCGGCCTGGTCCGTCTTGGCGCGGGGCAGTCTCGGCGTGCTCCTCGGCATCCCGCCGAGGCTCCTTTGAAGCCGAACGGCACACCGGCCAGATCGCGGGCCTCGTCCAGCGTGCTCCTCGGCATCCCGCCGAGGCTCCTTTGAAGCAAGAATCCACCGGCAGCATGGAGGATTTGCGCCGCATCGTGCTCCTCGGCATCCCGCCGAGGCTCCTTTGAAGCGGCGTCGTATCTGCCGCGGACTACACAACCGCCGTGTGCTCCTCGGCATCCCGCCGAGGCTCCTTTGAAGCCATCGATATCTCTAGCTTTGCTCTGCCTACGTTTATGTGCTCCTCGGCATCCCGCCGAGGCTCCTTTGAAGCCGCGATGCACCGACGTCCAGTTTCCCGGTCATGGCCGGGTGCTCCTCGGCATCCCGCCGAGGCTCCTTTGAAGCTGCCCGCGCTGATCGGTGATGGCGTTCGCTGCCCTCATGTGCTCCTCGGCATCCCGCCGAGGCTCCTTTGAAGCTCGGCGGCGCGATCGGCGGAGCTGGCGGCCCGGTTCAGGTGCTCCTCGGCATCCCGCCGAGGCTCCTTTGAAGCATAAGCCCTTAATTCCTTATTCCTTGGCGCTATTGCGGTGCTCCTCGGCATCCCGCCGAGGCTCCTTTGAAGCGTCGTCTACCTCGGGCAGTTCAATGGTTTCAGTGTTGTGCTCCTCGGCATCCCGCCGAGGCTCCTTTGAAGCCCGGTGCGCGAGTGGCTCGACTTCCTCGCCAGCCACGTGCTCCTCGGCATCCCGCCGAGGCTCCTTTGAAGCCGCGTCGCGCTGCGCAAGCCGCTGTGCGAGCACGGATGTGCTCCTCGGCATCCCGCCGAGGCTCCTTTGAAGCACGTTCCCGCGGGGCACTCGCAGTGACGCCCGGGCGGGTGCTCCTCGGCATCCCGCCGAGGCTCCTTTGAAGCGGGGTTCACGGAGACGGCGGTTTACCCCGGGGCATTGTGCTCCTCGGCATCCCGCCGAGGCTCCTTTGAAGCCTAAGAAACTTTTATCTATAGCTAAGAAACACGCTTCGTGCTCCTCGGCATCCCGCCGAGGCTCCTTTGAAGCCTTCTTCTCGCTCAGCCGGAACACGCGCTGGCGGTAGGTGCTCCTCGGCATCCCGCCGAGGCTCCTTTGAAGCCGCGCGCTCCGCGAACGGCTGGATGCCGATTTCCAGAAGGTGCTCCTCGGCATCCCGCCGAGGCTCCTTTGAAGCACGCGATTGCCCAGCGCCGCAGCGCATTGATCGTGCGCGTGCTCCTCGGCATCCCGCCGAGGCTCCTTTGAAGCGACCGTGTTCGCCATTTGCTATCCTGCGCTGAGGAGGTGCTCCTCGGCATCCCGCCGAGGCTCCTTTGAAGCCTGCTATGACGTTCGATGCTTTAGCGGAGAACTACTTTGGGTGCTCCTCGGCATCCCGCCGAGGCTCCTTTGAAGCACGCGACGCTGGCGCGGCATTTGGCGGACAAGCTCGGTGCTCCTCGGCATCCCGCCGAGGCTCCTTTGAAGCGTCGGCGCGTCGTGTGGCCGAGTAGCCGCTGCGGAGTGCTCCTCGGCATCCCGCCGAGGCTCCTTTGAAGCGCCGCGCCATTGGTGGGAGACAGCGCTGGGAAGCCGGTGCTCCTCGGCATCCCGCCGAGGCTCCTTTGAAGCGACCTGGCATCCAAGGTCGATATCGCTGCGCTGGAGTGCTCCTCGGCATCCCGCCGAGGCTCCTTTGAAGCCCGCACAGCTCCATGAGCTGCACCGACTTCGAGTCGGGTGCTCCTCGGCATCCCGCCGAGGCTCCTTTGAAGCAAGCTCCTCATGCAGAGCTACATGCTCGCGAAGGGGTGTGCTCCTCGGCATCCCGCCGAGGCTCCTTTGAAGCGACGCGGATTTGTACGTGGAGCGCGAGTGCTTTGGGGTGCTCCTCGGCATCCCGCCGAGGCTCCTTTGAAGCTCCTTCGTATCGCCGATGTAATACACGTTGTCGCCGTCGGGTGCTCCTCGGCATCCCGCCGAGGCTCCTTTGAAGCTGTATCTTCACCTTCGTTGTATTCATCAAACTCATCGTGCTCCTCGGCATCCCGCCGAGGCTCCTTTGAAGCTGGGCGGCGACGTCGACGATCAGGAGCGGGTCGTCTGGGTGCTCCTCGGCATCCCGCCGAGGCTCCTTTGAAGCAAGCCATTGGTTGTGAGTTCAAGTCTCACCGGTCCCACCGTGCTCCTCGGCATCCCGCCGAGGCTCCTTTGAAGCCAGCTGTGCCCACTTGGCCTCGCCCCACAGGTGCAGAGTGCTCCTCGGCATCCCGCCGAGGCTCCTTTGAAGCTAGAAAAGCCGCTCCGCAGGAACGGCTAACTATCTGGTGCTCCTCGGCATCCCGCCGAGGCTCCTTTGAAGCTTATGTTGCGCCCTACTTACGGAGTGACTATGAAAATAGTGCTCCTCGGCATCCCGCCGAGGCTCCTTTGAAGCGCGCTCTTGCTCACCGCCTGCGCGTCTCTTCCGCAGCCGTGCTCCTCGGCATCCCGCCGAGGCTCCTTTGAAGCACGGGGCAAAACGAAAGCGCGCTCCGGAGCTACCTTGTGCTCCTCGGCATCCCGCCGAGGCTCCTTTGAAGCTTGGCCGCCTGGTCGCCCGCACTGGCGCTGCCGCTGTGCTCCTCGGCATCCCGCCGAGGCTCCTTTGAAGCCGCTCGCTGTACGGGAGCTGGGTATACTGCGTCTGCGGGTGCTCCTCGGCATCCCGCCGAGGCTCCGTTTAGACGGCTATTCCGAGAGTGTCGGCTGCCTTGAGCAGCCGACCTACATTGGGAGGGTGCTGCAACCCGGACTTTCCGTGCGAGCCCTGTGTGAGAGGTTGCCATCACGTCAAGGAGACGGAGACGGTATACGTCCACGGCTTGACCGTCACGACCTAGGCCGGGAAGCGCTCGCGGCGGATGCGGGTCTCCAGAGACGAATGACACTAGACGTCTCGACGGCACTGGCCACGCAGCACCCACAACGGCCGATCACGAATGTTTAAAAATGCGTCTCATTTGCATACAATTTCCGTTTCGCAAGCGTGCTTCGATGCCCGGCAGGGGTTTCCGAAGCGTCTTGCAGACGACATAGAAAACGGCGCACGCAGCGGTCTTGCCCGCCACTCCGGCAGGGTCCGCGTCCGGGCCTGACGGTCCGCGACGCACGGTCCGGCGCCGCCGGCGGCAGGATCCGATCGCGCGGGGCAGGACGCAGATGAGCTATCACCACCAGTTCACCGGGCGGACGGAAGGGATCCATCCCACCGCTCCGCTCAGGTGCCGGAGGCTCGACGGGCTGATCGGCGCCTTCTGGGAGGCGGAGGGCGAGGCGGGCGGCAGGGGCTACTACCTCTCTGCCAACCCGCGGATCAGCATCTTCTTCTCGGACGTCTCCTCGATCCGGGTGGCCGAGCGGAAGGGTGCGGTCAGGCGCACGGGCCGGCCCATGGCACGCGCGTTCTACGTTCCCGCCGGGACGCCCATGTGGACGTCGTTCACCTCGCCTCTGTCCTTCTCTCATCTGGACATTCATCTGAATCCGCAGAAGATGGTGAACCTTCTCGCACCGTCGCTGGGGCGCGCCGCCGCACTGGGGATCCTTCGCCGCCCCGCCGAGGTGGAGAAGACGTGCGGCCTTGAGAGGCTGGCGCAACTGATGGTCGACGAAGTCACGATGCCGGAACACCACGACCTCTACGCGGAGAGTCTCGCCGCGAGCCTGGTCACCGGCGTGCTCGACCTGAGGGAAAGGCGCACGCAACGCGCGGAAGGCCGGCTCACGCGCGCACAGATGCGCAGGATCATCACCACGTTCGAGGCCGGGGGCGGACGGCGCCTGACGGTCGCCGAGATGGCCGAGGCCGTGGGCCTGTCCGAAAGCTGGTTCTCCCGTGTGTTCAGGAACACCGCCGGCATGACACCGCTGCAATGGCAGTCGCGGCAGCGCATCGATCTGGCGAAGACCCTGCTGGGCGAGGGTGAGCGCAGCATCTCGGAGATCGCCGACCGGCTCGGCTTCTCGGACCAGGCACACCTGACCCGGGTCTTCCACCAGGTCGAGGGCGAGACACCGGCCGCGTGGCGGCGTGCCCACCAAATCGGCTGACCGCCACGATTCGCACGAGCCGGCACGCCCCGTGCCGGGGTATCGGGCGAGACCGGAACGGAATGTCCCGCCCGCATCGCTGCGGGCAGGAACCGGCCGCCCGGGAGGTCACCAGTTGTAGCGCAGAGACGCCATGATGGTGCGGCCGGGGTTGTAGTAGTTGGCGGTGCCGCTGCCCACGACATGCTGTTCGTCCAGCAGGTTCGAGACATCGACGCGGAGGTCGACGTTCTCCGTCACGTCGTAGCCGGCCGACGCGTCGAACAGGACTGTCGAGTCGCTCTGGCCGTTGCTGTTCTGCTGGTTGAAGTAGTAGGAGCCGACGAAGCGGGCCCCCGCCCCGAGGGACAGGTCTCCGCGCAGCCCGGATACGGGCACCACGTACCTCGCGCGGATCGATGCCAGGTGATTCGGCACCGAGGCGAACTCGTTGCCCTCGACGTCCTCGCCGCGCACCGGACCCGACTCGATCACCTCGGTGTCCAGATAGCTGTAGCCGCCGAGCAGGCTGAGATTCTCGGTGAGTTCGGCCTTGCCCTCGATCTCGAAGCCGCGGACCCGGCTCTCGCCGATCAGCTCCCGCTCGATGGCGCCGTTGTCCTGCACCACCGCGACCGTTATGTCCTTCTTGGTCAGGTCGAACACGGACGCGGTGAACATCGCGTTAATCCCCGAGGGCCGATACTTCACGCCCAGCTCGTACTGCTCGCCCCGCTCGGGCTCGACGCCGACCTGCGGCGGTGCGACAGATTCGACGTAGCTCACGTAGCTCGAGATCTCGTCGGTGACCTTGTAGGTCAGCGCGCCCCGGAAGGAGGACTCGGAGAAGTCGTCGCTGTCATCGAAGGCAGCGCCGGATTCCTGGCCGGAGCTCTCCAGGTCCAGCCAGTCATGGCGCACGCCGCCGGTCACGATCACCCGGTCGTAGAACGACAGGTTCTGCTGAAGGAACAGGGATTTGGCCTCGTAGTCGGTGTCCTCTTCCCGGTAGGGGGACGTGCTGCTGGGGCCGCCGGAGTAGACGGGATCCGAGACGTCGATCGACGAGGCCAGGCCGTAGAACGAATTCGAGTCCGACGAGGCGTCGCGATACTCGACGCCGGCCAGCGTGCTGCTGTCCACCGGGCCGACGCTGGCGTCGTACTGCAGCATCGTGTTGCCGATCACCTCCTCGGCTGACGAGTCGCCGCCGAAATAGTAGCGGGACAGGACGTCGCCGGTCCGGCCCGCGAAGTCATAGAGGTAGACGTAACCGGAGTCGTCGGTCAGATCGCTGTAGCGCGCGTTGGCCCGCACGGACAGCCCGCCGCCGAAGTCGTGCTCGAACATCGCGGAAACGGTCCCGCGTTCCACGTCGTGGTAGTTGAAGCCGGGTTCGCCGAAGAACCGGCTGCGATCGTACTCGCGGTCCAGGGGGTAGCCGCCGCTGTTGGGGGTGCTCTCCCGCTTGAGGTAGTCGGCGACGACGGTCAACGAGGTGTCGATGCTCGGCTCCCAGGTCAGGCTGCCCATCACGAACTTCTCGTCGTCGCGTGAATGGTCGTATTCGAGCTCGCTGTCCTTGACCTTGCCCGTGAGCCGGAAGGCCAGCGTGGACGTCTCGTTCAGCGTGTCCCCGAGGTCGAAACCGGCCTCGCGATGGTCGAAGGAACCGCCCTGGACGTAGCCTTCGCCGAAGCGCTCGAACTTGGGCGTCTTGCTCACGTAGTTCACCGATCCACCGGGATCGGAGGGCCCGAACAGGGTCGAGTTGGCCCCCTTCAGGACCTCGACGCGCTCGAAGGCGTAGGGCTCCTCGCGCACACCGCGCATCGAGCCCAGGGTCATGCCGTCGCGATAGGTCGAGGCCTGGAACCCGCGCACCAGGAAATAGTCGTTGCGGTCGTCACCACCGTAGTAGTCGGTGATGATGCCGGGCGTGTAGTTCAGCACCTCCTCGACGGTCTCGGCGTTACGCTCCTCGATCTCCTTTTCGGTGATCACGGACACCGAGGCCGGCGTATCCAGAACGCTGGTCGCGACCTTGCCCCCGACCCAGAGCTCATGGGCGACGATCGAGTTCGCGTCGTCGTCCGGCTGCACGGCGCTGTCGACGAGGATCGGCGAGAGCCGATAGACCTCACCCTCCGTTTCGGAGGCCTCCTGGGCGTGGGCGCCCGCTGACGCGACAACGAGTGTCACGCATCCCATCAGCAGGCCGTTCAGGCGATGGTTGCGGCGAGTACGGCGCCGAGAGGCGTTCGTCTCTCTATCCATGTCCACTCCTAGTTTCCACAAATCTCGGCTTCAGCTCCCGCGAAGGGGGCGCCGGCGCGGGGTCCGCCCTCGGGCTGGACTCGACGCGATGGCCTCCCCCGCTACGCAGTCTGTCGGTGTCGTCCGCGGGCAGATCATCCGGTGCGCGTGGGCCATTTGGCCCGGGGTATTGCGGAAGGAGTCTTACAAAGCGCCGGTGCGGCGTATTGAACGTTCCAACTGTTATTGAAGGAAATTGCGGCGAATCCGCCCGAGAGGCCGGCGGAACCGGATTCCGGGGCATTTCTGCGGCTTGGTGCCGATGAGCGGAAGGACGGCCCCGCCACCATCGGGCAGCGACCGGGCCAGGAGGTCACCTACCCCGGCTTCGGCCACCGCGCGGGCGACCGGCGGCTCCTGGACGTCCGGCCACGACTTGCCGCCACGGCGCGCTCGTGGGCCGCTCGCCGAAGTCATCCACATGACGGAAGACCACGTGCTGATCGTGGACATCGGGTTGGTGGACACGGCAGCCCCCGGATCGCGGCCCGTGCTCCTCGGCATCCCGCCGAGGCTCCTTTGAAGCTTCGCGATGCGCGATCGGCTCGGACGGATCGGTCAGGTCGCCCTCGAGGGCACGCGCGGCGACGGGGCGCCGCCTTCGAGCGCTCCCTCGCCGCGGTGATGCGGGCCGGTCACCCGGGGGCCGGGGATTATCCGTGGTCCCTGTTCCAGGCGGCGATCGAGGAGATCACGGAGGCCGGGAAGTCCGGCGGCCAGTGAGGCCGCCGCGGCTATCGCCGGCGGGGCGGGATGAGGGCGAGGCCGATCAGGCGCAGCACGGCGAAGACGATCCCAACAAGGATCGCCATGGCAACGGCCCCGAGCAGGAAAGGCCAGAGGTAATCATGGATGAAGACGGCGATGGGGCTAATGGCCCACATGGGGGTCACGAGCGCTTCTGTCAGCCAGTGCGCCGGGCCCACCGCCAGCAGAGAGATAGTGAAAGCGAAGAAATAGGCCAAGGCCGACCATCCGAGGATGCGTCCGACCCAATGACCCCAATGCGAGTTCCTTCTCATGGCCGATAACACCGTTCAGATCACTCTCAAGGCGAACGTAGCCGATTTCGAGAAGTCGATCAAAGCTGGGGTCGGTACCTTCGATGCCGAGATGAAGGGCGCGGCGCGGACGGCCAATACGCAGGTGCTCCTCGGCATCCCGTCGAGGCTCCTTTGGAGCTCGACGAAGTTCTCCACGAACTCCGTCGAAACGTAGCTTGCTCCTCGGCACCCACCGAGGTTCCGTTGAAGCCAATGAGTGAACCGATCACGTTTACCGGAAGGAAAGACTCCACCGCTGCGATCCGGGGGCTGCCGAGTCGGTCGGCTCACGCCGAGGAACTTATCTCAACGACGGGTACAAGGGTCGGGGAATACCCGGGTGACCGACGCCCAGCGCGCTCGCTCATGGCCGGTCTCTGCGACGTCGACCACCCGCCTGACTTTGAACCACGCTCCTACCGCTACAACGTATGCAGGCTGCACCGCTGACCGACGAGCTCAGGCGACGGACTCGTAACCCATTTGTTCAGGAACGCGATACGCGCGGTGCAACGAGGCTTGCGTAGCCCAGGTACATGGCGATCACCCCCATGAGCACGGCTCCAGGCAAGCGATAACCGCCAGCAGCGTCAACCAGTGCACCGAAGACGATGGGGGTCACCACGATAGCTATCTGATTGATCGCCATGGCGATGCCAAGTGTGGTGCCGAGGCGTTCATGAGGGCTGATCTCGGTAATCCATGCTACCCATGGTCCATACCAGCCAAACCCGAAAAAGCCGAGCCAGGCCGAAGCTGCGTACAGCAGCACAGGGTCGGGGTCTATCGCAGGGACGAGCCCCACGGCCACCAGCCCTGTCAGGCAACCGACGGCGGTCGCCGCCACCATTACTGTTCGGCCACGAGCGATACGATCGCTCAATGCCGCTAGCACTATACGCCCCGCCGCGCCGGCAAGCTGCATGAGCAGCAGGTGAACCGCGCCCAATGTAAGTGGCATTCCCAGGCTGTCCCGGTAATAGAGTGCGAGAAACATCAACGCAATGGTCTGCAGCGTGATCAACACCACGCCGGCGAACGCTGCAAGTCGGAAAGCCGGTAACGCGAGAAGTGCACGCGCGTGCGAACGCATCGGAATAAAATCCGACGACCCTACCGGCAATGCCGCCCGCCCTTCGCGATTGGGCGAGTGGTACACCAGACAGAACAACGCGCCGCCGGCGAGCACGACTCCGGCGCCGGCCAGAAAGGCCGAGCGCCAGCCGAGATCATTCGCGATGCCCGGGAAAAGGGCAGCCGCCATCACGCCGCCAAGCGGTAGCCCGGCCTGCCGCAGGCCCATAGCCAACCCGCGCTCCCGCGGAGCGAACCAGTGGAAGACCGCCTTACTGCCACCTGGCTGAGCGGTGCTATAACCCACTCCCACAAACAGCAGGCACACCAACAAGCCGGCAAGCCCGGTAACCAGACCCGTGGCTGCCATGCTGAGCCCCATGACAAACGCGCCCGTGCCGATCACCAGGCGCTCGCCGGCCTGATCGAGCCACGCGCCGACGAACAGCAGGCCGAGCACGGGGGCGACATTGAGCACACCGGCCAAAGCGCCGACGCCGGCGTTGGTGAGACCAAAATCAGCCTGGATAAAGCCGCCGAGCACGCCAATACCCTGAGTCGAGACCGCAGCCGTCGTCTGCGCGGTCATCGCCGCGGCAAGCACCCACCAGCGATAGGGCCGATCTTCAGGACGCTCCAACGTCGCTCGTACGCTCGCCATAGCGCTCCCTTTCCGCGCGGTCGCCTCCGCCTTTTCACAGGCTCGTCAACGGGACACGGTCGCCACGGGCACGCACTTTCGACCATAGATGCGTGGACAAAATTGCCAAAATGAATTATCAGAGGGCACATCATGTGCAGACCCAATAGGCGCTGCTATGAAAGACCTCGATATCGATCTGCTGCGGGTATTCGTCGCAATCGCCGAGGAAGGCAGCTTCACCGGCGCGGGTCAGCGGCTCTATCGCACCCAGTCGACCATCAGCCTGCAGCTCAAGCGCCTGGAGCAGCGCGTCGGTCACCGCCTGGTACGGCGCACGCAGGGACGTGTGGGAGGCTTGACCGCGCTCGGCGAGACGTTGCTTGGGTATGCGCGCGAGCTCATTCGTCTCCATGGCGAGGCGACCGCCGCCCTCGGGACACCGCGGCTCACAGGTATGGTGCGGCTGGGGTTATCGGACGAAGCGGCCCACCAGGACCTCTCCCAGGCGCTGGCCCGCTTTCAGGCGCGGCACCCGCGGGTCCAACTCGAGGTGACCTGCAGTGCCTCCGATGAGCTCGAGGAACACGTCGCGACGGGCCGGCTGGACCTCGCGCTCATCAACCGCTGTGACAACGACGTGCCGGCGGAGCTGGAACTGGATCGCCTCTACCGCGAGGAGCTGGTTTGGGTGATGCACGAGGGCCTTCAGTGGCTCCCCGACGAGCCGGTGCCGCTGGTGTGTTTTCCCCAGGGCTGTGCCTATCGGGCACGCGCTATCGGTGCGCTCGATCGCCAGCACTTACGATGGCGGCCGGTCTATACCAGTGCGAGCCGCGAAGGTGTGTGGAGCGCCGTCGTCTCCGGGCTCGGCGTGGCAGCATTACCAATGCGTGGCATCGCCCCGGAGTCATCGAAAGTGATCACCGCTGCCGCCACCGGCTTACCGCCTCTCCCGCCGGTTACAGTCGCTCTCGTGGTAGCGACCGAACACAAGACCCAGGAGCCTCTTGCGAGCCTCAGTTCGCATGTTCGGCAACAGTTTGTGCGCCACGGAGTCTCGCGACACACGCCCGAAGCCGACGGGGTGTCCTAGCGGATACACACCCACAAGCAGGAGAGGCAATCGCGATACGCCTGTCGCTTGGCGTGGCCCTGATCATGCTCGCCCTCGGCGTCCAGCCTCCCATGACCGCGTGGCTCGACGAGCCGCCCGCGTGACTGTCGCTGCCCGCCTACGATGTGTTGACGGCTGGCATGCCGCTGGCTCTCTCCGCTGCATTGTGCCAGCGCAGTAATTCGCAGCGCCCTGTGGTCATATAACGCACCCGCTTCGTCGAAGAAAACGGCCAGATAGCGTTTCCGCTCCAGGCTTTCCGGCTCCCCGCGGATAGCGGCCCGGATAAACTCCGACTCGGGGATGTCGGCTGCCAGGAGCAGACGACCTACGGCCGTGCCACACCCCTCTCCCCTTGCGGGAGAGGGGCTC
>WBJT01000040.1_pt1 | contig 26611 bp, 23 predicted proteins | sample 5109881 | NCBI WGS metagenome assembly WBJT01 (sample SAMN11895465, study PRJNA545514) | wastewater metagenome | isolation source: saline BTEX enrichment culture, original innoculum from Kuwait petroleum... | place: USA:Stillwater, OK | collected 2018-09-01
TGGCAGCTGTGTGCCGTGTCGAAGATGTCGTAGATGTCGTACTCGTCGCTCATCCCTGTCCCCGTCGGAGCCGTATGCTCATGCCGTCGATGAATTCGCTTTTCCGGATACCGGTGTACCCCTCGGCATCGGTGACGCCCGTGGCGATGACTTCCTTGCCCTGGCGGAGCTCGAAGTGCCTATGGGCGATCGGTGTGCCATCATCGGTATCGCCCCGTGCACCTCTTGTCCTTCTTGTGCCGCAGGTTGCTGCCCATCACCCCCGGCACGAAGATCACCGCGATCGCCCGGTCCGTGCACACCACCCGCGTGACGTGGTTCTCCTCGCTCGGGCGCATCCAGCTCTCCGCCTGGTTGGGCGGGGTGTAGGGGTAGACGCCCTCGCTCATGCCCCACCCCCCGCCACGGCATGCCCCGCCCTGGCGACGTATCGAACCGCATGACGGGGGAAACGGCCATCCACCCCGGAAAGCTCACCGGATTGCGCGCCGCGGTGACACAACAGGGGGGTGTCGACGTGTGACGCGCCTGGATAGCGCGGACGATACGCCCGGCACGACCCGAACGCGTGGGGATCACGTATGGAACAGCGGCCCGGAATGGGCCCCAAAGGGGGGATATTCGCCATCATGTCACCTTCCCTGGTCAGTCGCGGAGGACCGGCTTCCGCCTTCCTGGCGGCGCGCACCGGCTTGGTGCTAGAACGGAAACTACCTCAATTACCGCTCGGCGACCACCCTCCTCGCCGCCTTGCGGCGTATCCGACGATCGGCCCACGGCATCGCCACTGCGCCCTGAGTCATTCCCGAAAACACGTCCCATATCCAAAGTGCAGAGTGTCCCCGTCGCCCGAAGCGGGCATTCCGGCCACACGACGTCCTGCCAGCCGTGATGTATCATTCTCCACGCCACGGAACCCGCAAGGAGTGCCGCCATGGCCCGCCCGGCCGCGCCCAGCCTCGATCCCCAGACCGTCTTCTTCCCCCTGGCCGCCGTCTATGCCGCCGTGAGCGTGCCGGTCAGCGTGTTCGCGATGGCGTACGGCAGCTGGCCGCCGCTGCTGGGCTCGCCGGCGGCCCACGGACTCGAGCTCCTCATCGGCTATTTCCTCGCGGTGATCGCCGGCTTCCTATTGCCCGCGGGCCCCGGCACGGCGGGCACTGCCGCCCTCGCCGGGCTATGGCTCGCGGGCCGCGCCGCCGCCTGGGGCTGGCCGCAACCCGCGATGGCGCTCAACGCCGCCTTTGCCGTCGCGATCGTGCTGACGGCCGCGCCCCGTTTCCTCGGCGGCTCGAGGCAGTGGCACAGCACCCTGTTCGGACTGACCCTGCTCGCCACGGGCGGCACCCTTGCGACCGCCGCCCTGGCGGACGGCGTCCTGCCGCCGGCCTGGCAGCCGGGCGCACTCGTCGAGGCGGCACTGCTGGCCAGCACGGTGGTCGTATTCCTCGGCGGACGGGTGGTCGCGCCCGCCACCGGCGGTGCCTGGCCCACGGCGGAGCGCACCGGCATGGCCGCCGTCCAGCCGGCGACCGAGGCGGTCATTCTTCTCGGTATCACCGCCGGTGCGGTCCTGCTGCCCTACCATGCGCCGTCAGCGGCGGTCCCGGTCGCCGCGGCGGGGGCGGCGGCACTGTGGCGGGTCTTTCGCTGGCGGCCGTGGACGCTGAGACACCAGCCGGACGTGCAGGGGCTGATCACGGCCCACGCCTGGACCGGCGCCGGACTACTCGGCCTCGCTGTTGCGTGGGTCGCCGCTCCGCTGCGGGCGGGAACGATGCTTCATGTCCTGCTCATCGGCGGCCTGGGCACCTTCGGCCTGCACCTGATGGCACGGATCGCGCTGCAGCGCGCCCGCCAGGGTGTGGCCGGCATCCGGCTGCTGCCGGTCGCGACGGTCCTGCTTGCCGTGGCGACGCTGGCGCAGTTCGCCCCGGGGCTGATCCCGGTGGCCGTCGGCCTGTGGAGCCTCGCCTTCGTGCTCGTCGCCCGGCTGCTGTTCAATCTCTCGCGGGAACGCTGGCGGGCCGCCTTCGCCACGGGGTGGTTCCGCCGCCTGTGACGCCGCGCCGGCCGGCGGCTGTGCCACAATGGACGGATCCCCACGCAGCGGAGGCGTGACCATGAGCGAAGCGCGCATGAGGGCGATGGTGCTGCCGGCACAGGGCCGGCCTCTGGAGGCGCAGGAGTGGCCGGTACCGGAGCCGGGCCCGGGGCAGATCCGCCTGCGTGTACGCGCCTGCGCGGTCTGCCGTACCGACCTGCACGTGGTCGACGGGGACCTGCCCGACCCCACCCTGCCCCTGATCCCCGGCCACGAGATCGTCGGCACCGTCGACGCCGTCGGTCCGGGCGCAGAGCGCTACGGCATCGGCGACCGGATCGGCGTGCCCTGGCTCGGCCACGTCTGCGGCAAGTGCGATTACTGCCGCAGCGGCCGGGAGAACCTCTGCGACGACGCCCGTTTCACCGGCTACCAGCTCCAGGGGGGCTATGCCGAGTACACCGTCGCCGACGAGCGCTTCTGCTTCCCGATCCCCGAGCCCTACGGCGACGCCGAGGCCACCCCGCTGCTGTGCGCCGGGCTCATCGGACAACGCGCCCTGCGCATGGCCGGCGACGGTACGCGGCTGGGCCTCTACGGCTTCGGCGCGGCCGCGCACATCGTCGCCCAGATCGCGCGCCACGAGGGCCGTCGGCTGTTCGCCTTCACCCGCGAGGGCGATACCCGTGCGCAGGCATTCGCCCGGCGTCTCGGCGCCGAGTGGGCGGGGACGTCCACGGACGCGCCGCCGGAGCCGCTGGATGCGGCGATCATCTTCGCACCGGTGGGATCGCTGGTGCCCGCCGCGCTCCGTGCCGTGGCCAAGGGCGGACGGGTGGTGTGCGCCGGTATCCACATGAGCGAGATACCGGCCTTCCCCTACCGCATCCTCTGGGAGGAGCGCAGCATCCGCTCGGTGGCCAACCTAACCCGCGCGGACGGCGAGGCACTGATGCGCGTGGCCCCGGCCGTACCGGTGACGACCCATGTGCAATGCTATCCGCTGGGCGAGGCCAACCAGGCCCTCCGGGACCTGCGTGACGGCAACCTGGAGGGCGCGGCGGTGCTGATCCCGTAGCGTCCCGGGATCAGCAGCGGGCGGGAATCGTCTTCAGGAGGCGCTGGCAGCCAGGCCTGCGGCCTCGATGCCGGCCACCGCCACGGCCTCGTCGGCGTCGGAGGCGTCACCGCTGACGCCGACGGCGCCGATCACCAGGCCCTCGCCGTCGAGCACGAGCACGCCGCCGGCCACCGGCACCGCGCCGTTGTCGGCGACGCCGCTGACCGCGGCGAGGAAGGCCGGACGCTCGGCGTTGGCGGCGCCGAGGGCTCCGCTGGCCACGCCCGTGCCCAGAGCGGCCGACGCCTTGCCGCGGGCGACCTCGAAGCGCACGGTCCCGGCGCCGTCCTCGCGCTCGACCACCACCGGATGCCCTCCGCCGTCGACGACGACCACGGTCATGGGCTTGAGGTCACGATCCCGCGCCGCCTTCAGCGTTTCGCGGGCGATCACTCGCGCCGACTCCAGCGGCAGCAGCGTCCGGTGCTTGTGAAATCCGGCCATTGAGCAGTCCTCCCCGTATCCATCGATTGCTTCGCCCCGGCGCCGAGACGCCGGACTGGTGTCCTGGATCAGGACACCGGCAGCCTACCCCAAGCCGTCGGCCACAGGGAAACCGAACCATGGGAACGGGCCCCCGACAAGGCGGGATGACACGACGCGAAATGGATTCACCTTTGAACCGATAAAAACAAAGGCACCGCCAGTCAGTGCGTTACAGGAACGTTACGCAACAAAAAAGGCATTCGATCAAAAATGTTGCAGCGCATCACCACCGCTGCTACGATCCAGTCAGAATAACCACAATGGATCACGGCTCTCACAAGGAAAGAGGTGGATAACCATGAATCAGCTCAACTTCGACCAGTTCAACCAGCAGATCGAGAAGAACCTCCTCACCCCGACGCGCGACCTGACGGTCATGGCCCTCGACCACTTCGAGAAGCTGGCCGAGGTGCAGTTCGAGGCGGGCAAGGCCTACACCGACATGGGCGTGCAGCAGCTGCGCGCGCTGCTCAACGTGCGCGACCAGAAGGGCGTGCAGGACTATGTCGAAAGCCAGCAGAAGCTCGCCCAGAGCGTGACCGACCGGCTCAAGGGCGATGCGGAGAAGGTCGTCGCCCTGAACCAGGAGTTCACGGAGAAGGCCCAGAAGGCCGTGCAGCAGAACGTCACCAACGCGACCAAGGCCGCGCAGAAGGCCACCAGCAGCCAGAAGGCCAGCTGATAGTCCGTGTGGCCGCCGCGGGGAGACACCCGCGGCGGCCTTTCCTTCCCGCACTCCCCCCCGTTTTCGTTCGAATGATTCTGGCCTGCATCCTCCGGCGGCAGTAGACTCGCCGGTTTGGACGGAGGCAGCGCATGACACATCGCCACCCGCCCGCGGGCCTGGCCTGGCTGATCTGGGGACTCGGGGCGTGTCTTTACCTCGTGGGCTTCTTTCAGCGCGTGGCCACCGGGGTGATGGGCGACGAGCTCATGAGCGACTTCGCCATCGGCGCCGCCGGCCTGGGCAACCTCTCGGCGTTCTACTTCTATACCTGCGCGGCCATGCAGATCCCAACCGGGCTTCTGGCGGACAATTGGGGACCGCGCCGGCTGCTGACGGCCGGCAGCGTGGCGGCCGCCGCCGGCGGCCTGCTCTTCTCCCTCGCGCCGCAATTCTGGCTCGCCGGGATCGGACGGGCGGTGGTGGGGGGCGGCGTCGCGGTGGCATTCGTGTGCATCATGAAGCTCGCCAGCCACTGGATGGCACCGAGGCAGTTCGCGTTCGCCATGGGCAGCGCCCTGCTGGTGGGGATCATCGGGGCGGTATCCGCCGGCGTTCCGCTCGCCGCCGCGGTCACCACGGTGGGCTGGCGCCCGGTCATGGCCGGGGTCGCGGTGGGCACCGCGATACTCGCCGCCGCGATCTGGTGGGTGGTCCGCGACGATCCCGCGCCGGCGGGCTATCGCAGCCACGCCGCGGTGGCCCACGGCGACGGCCCCGGCGCCCGCGAGAGCCTCGCGACCGTGCTGCGCTACCGCGAGACCTGGCTGCTCACACTCGCTCCCGGCGGACTGGCCGGACCGGTGCTGACCTTCGCCGGGCTGTGGGGCGTACCGTTCCTGGTCACGCACTATGGCTTCAGCCGCACCGTGGCCACCAGCTACTGCACCCTGCTGCTGGTGACCTGGGCCCTCGGCGGCCCGCTGCTCGGCGCCCTTTCGGACCGGCTCGGCCGCCGCCGCCCCCTGTATATCGCCGCCTTCGCCACATCCGCCGCAGCATGGGCGGCGGTCATCCTGATACCGGCGCTGCCGCCGATGGCTCTCGCCGCGGTACTCGCGCTCGCCGGGTTCGCCGCCGGCGGTATCATCATCGGCTTCGCCCAGGCCCGGGAGGCAGTGCCGGCGGAATGCGCGGGCACGGTGGGCGGTGTCGTGAACACCGGCGTGCTGATCGCGCCCATGCTGCTGCAACCGGCGATCGGCGTGGTGCTTGACTGGAACTGGGACGGCACGCTCCGCGGCGGGACGCACATCTATCCGCTCCACGCCTATACCGAGGGCTTCGCGCTGATGCTCGCCTGGAGCATCGCGGGCACGATCCTGGTAGCGCTGACCCGCGAGCGCGCCCCGCAGGCGCAAACGGCCTGACCGGGGCACCCGAACGGCGCCGCGGCAGGGCCTTTCCGGGCACTCTTGCGCCAGATCAAGTTGACCTCGTGCATGCCCGCTAGAATGCCGGAGTCACCCGTCTCTAGCGAGTTCCTCCCATGCCCGACGGCTCCATCTCACTGGCGATCATGGGCAGTGGCGGCACCGGCGTGATGACCGCCGGCCAGCTGCTGCTCTCCGCGGCCGGCGACGCCGGCTGGTACGGCCTGATGACCCGTTCCTTCGGCCCGCAGATCCGCGGCGGCGAGGCCGCAGCGCTGCTGCGCCTGTCATCCCGGCCGGTGGAGGCCCCGCCGGACACCTACCGCCTCGTGCTCGCCTTCGACTGGAGCAACATCGAACGCTTCGCCGCCGAGATACCCATCGACGCCAGCACCCTCGTGCTCCACGACCCGGACGCCGGCCCCCTGCCGGCGCCCATAGCCGGTGCGGGACCACGCACCGCTGAGGTGGCGCTCAAGCAGATGGCCAAGGGCATTGAGGGCGGACGCGTGAACATGATCGCCCTCGGTGTGCTCGCCGCGCTCGCCGGCCTGCCGGTGGAGCCCCTGGAGGCCCGCGTACACCAGACCCTCGCCCGCCGCGGCGAGGCGGCGGTGACCAGCGGCCTGCGCTGCCTGGAGGAAGGCCGGGAGGCGGCCGCCACCCTCGGTGAGCCGCCGGAGCCACTGACCGCCGCGCACACCCCGCGCTGGCTGATCAGCGGTAACGAGGCCACGGGCCTGGGGGCACTGCGCGGTGGTGTACGCTTCGTTGCCGCCTACCCCATCACGCCCGCCACCGACGTGCTTGAATGGCTGTCACCGCAGCTCCCGCGCGTCGGCGGATGTCTGGTTCAGGCGGAGGACGAGCTCGCCTCGGCGAACATGTGCGTGGGCGCGAGTTTCGGCGGCACACCCTCGCTTACCGCGACCTCGGGTCCGGGGCTCGCACTGATGACCGAGACGCTGGGGCTTGCCGTGGCCTCGGAAACGCCGATGGTCGTGGTCGACGTCATGCGCGGCGGGCCGTCCACCGGCATCCCCACCAAGTCGGAGCAGGGGGATTTCGATATCGCGGTCCACGGCCTCCATGGCGACGCGCCGCACCTGGTGGTCGCGCCGAACGGCGTCACGGACTGTATCAACGCGACCCAGTGGGCGGTCTCGCTGAGCGAGGCCCTGCAGACACCGGCGCTCGTGCTCAGCGACCAGGCCATGGGCCAGGGCCGCGCCATCGTGCCCGAGCCGGCGCTGCGGGACGTCGATACCGCGCGGCGCACCCCCTCGGAAGGCGAGGCGAACGACTACCGCCGCTACCGCGTCACCGAGGACGGCGTCTCCCCCATGAGCCTGCCCGGTATGCCCGGCGGCGCCTACACCGCCGACGGCCTCGAACACGGCGAGACCGGCACCCCCTCGTCCCAGGCCGCTCACCACCAGGCCCAGCTCGACAAGCGCCGGGACAAGCTGGAACGCCACGGCTACGGCGACTACTGGGCGGACATCGAGGGCGACGGCGTACTCGCCGTGATCACCTGGGGGTCGATCACCGCGGCGGCACGCGAGGCCGTCGACCGGCTCGCCGCCGACGGGATCGACGTGCGGCTGATCTCCGTACGGCTGCTCGCGCCGACACGCCCGGCGGACATGGCCCGGGCACTGGCCGGGGTGGAGCGGGCCCTGGTGGTCGAGCAGAACCACGGCGGACAGTTCCTCGCGTACCTGCGGGGCCACTACGACATCAGCGCGGAGCTGGTGGCGTTCCACCGGCCCGGGCCGCTGCCCATGCGCCCGGGCGAGATCGTCACCGAGCTGCGGGAGCTGGCGAAGCGGGAGGCGGCGTGATGAGCACGTGCGAATTCAGGCCCAAGGATTTCAAGTCCGGCGTCAAGCCGGTGTGGTGCCCCGGCTGCGGCGATTTCGGTGTCCTCAACGCCATGACCAAGGCGCTGTCGGGGCTGTCGCTGGCGCCGGAGGAGGTGGCCTTCATCTCCGGGATCGGCTGCTCGGCGCGGCTGCCCGCGTACGCCGCGGTCTACGGCTTCCACGGCGTTCACGGGCGGGCCCTGCCGGTGGCCACCGGACTGGCGGTCTCGCGCCCGGAGCTGACCGTGCTCGCCATGGGTGGTGACGGCGACGGCTTCTCCATCGGCGGCAACCACTTCCTGCACGCCTGCCGCCGCAACGCCAACCTGACCTACGTCGTCATGGACAATGCCGTCTACGGAATGACCAAGGGCCAGGCCTCGCCGACCACGGAGGCGGACTGGGAAGGCAGCAAGCTCACCCCGGAGGGCACGCATATCCCGGCGCTCCGGCCGCTGGAGCTGGCGCTCAGCGCCGGCGCGGGCTTCATCGCCCGGGGCTTCTCCGGTGACCCCAACGGCCTTGCCCACCTCATCGCCCAGGGCATCGAGCACCCCGGCTTCTCCTTCATCCAGGTGCTCTCCCCCTGCATCACCTACCGGCCCGAGCAGATGGAGTACAAGAAGCACGTCCACGAAGGCTTCGAGACCACCTCGGACCGCCGTGCGGCCTTCGCCCAGCTCATGGACGACGACAACTTCACCCAGGGCCTGCTCTACCGCAGCGACGCGCCGCCCTACACCCCCGACCGGGCGGAAGCGGCGGACCTCGACCGCATCGCCGGGCAGTTCGCCCTGGCCGCAGGAGAACAGTGATGGAATCTGTGCCCCTGTTCCTCGCCCACGCCGTCGCACTGGAGGACGAGGCCGCCCAGCGCTACGACGAGCTCGCCGACGCGCTGGAGGTCCACAACAATCCGGACGTGGTGGACCTGTTCCGCAAGATGGCCCACTTCTCGCGGCTGCACCTGGCGGAGGCCCGCGAGCGCGCCGAGTCCGAGGGCGGGCTGCCACAGCTCAAGCCCTGGGAGTACCAGTGGCCGGACGACGAGAGCCCGGAGTCGGCGGAGATTTCGGCGAGCCACTATCTGATGACGCCGGCCCACGCCCTGCGCCTGGCCCATGCCGCGGAGACCGCGGCCCACCGTTTCTACGACCACTGCGCCCGGAACACCGGTAACGCGACGCTGCGCGGCCTCGCCGCCGAGTTCGCCGCCGAGGAGTCGGAACACGCCGCGGAGCTGGAGAGCTGGATGGCACTGTATCCCGAACCCGACGCGGGCTGGGACGACGACATGGACCCGCCGGTATCCGTGGACTGAGTGCGGGCATCGGCGCGTCGCGCACCACACGGCGCGCGACGAGGTAGCGTCCACCGGGATCGGGTTAGTACTGTAGCGGGACACACCCACCACCCGACCGGGAGACGACCATGACCATCGCAATCGGTGACACCCTGCCGCGGGCCACGCTCAAGACCAACGGACCCGACGGCCCCGCGGACATCTCCACCGACGAGCTGTTCAAGGGCAAGCGCGTCGTGCTCTTCGGGGTTCCCGGCGCGTTCACCCCGGGCTGCTCCAACACCCACATGCCCGGCTTCGTGGTTCACGCCGACGAGATCCTCTCCAAGGGCGTGGACACCATCGCGTGCATGGCGGTGAACGACGCCTTCGTCATGGATGCCTGGCAGAAGGACCAGAACGCCGAGCGCATCACCATGGTCGCCGACGGCAACGCGGAGTTCACCCACGCCCTCGGCCTGGACATGGACGTGAGCGCCATGGGCATGGGCACGCGCTGCAAGCGCTTCGCACTCGTCGCCAACGACGGCGTGGTGGAGTATATCGGCGTCGACCCCAAGGGCGTCGACGCGAGCAGCGCCGAGACGGTCCTCCAGAAGCTCTGAGGCGGCCCGGCACCGGGGGCCTTCAGCCGGCCCCCGGCCCCATCCCGTTCCCGTCCGTCAGGCGTGCACGGAGCACGTGCAGGTATTCGCGGATCCGGCCCACGTAACGCACCGGCTCCGTGCCCCGCGCGTAGCCGTGATTCAGATCCCGGTAGTAGCGCTTGTCCGCAAGCAGCGGGAGCACCTGCTTGATGTCGTGCCAGCGGTGGGGATCCAGTCCACGCTGACGGGCGAGCACCTGGGCGTCGTGGACGTGCCCCCGACCGACGTTGTAGGCCGCCAGGGCCAGCCACGTGCGATCCGGCTCCTCGACCCCGTCATCGAAGCGCGTCTTCATCCGCGCCAGATACTTCGCACCGCCCATGATGCTCTGCTCCGGGTCCAGCCGGTCCTTCACACCCATCGCCCGCGCCGTGGAGCGCGTCAGCATCATGATCCCGCGCACGCCCGTGGGGCTGCGGGCGTCCGCACGCCAGTGGGATTCCTGGTAGGCCTGGGCGGCGAGGAGCAGCGGCGGCAGGTCATAGCGCCCGGCGGCCTCGCGGAAGAACGCCCGGAACCGCGGATACCGCTCGTCGATGCGACGCACATAGCGGGCGATATCCACATAGTCGAAGACCTGGAAGAACCCGTAGTAGCGGTCGCGGATCAGCGCCAGGCCCTCCTGCGCCCGGAAGTCGTCGAGCCAGTCGCTGACGGCCTGGTCCAGGGCTTCGGCGCCGGCGGGCATCAGCCAGCCCAGGTGCTGCTCGCGGCTGAGGTTGAACGGCGCGATCAGCTCCGGGTAGTAGCGGCGGTTGATGTCGACGATATTGGAGTCCGCCACCGTACAGTCGATCTCCCGGCGCCAGACCCGGGCCAGCAGCGTCTCGGTGTCCACCGCTTCGGTGGTGCGCCAGTCCAGATCCGGGTGGCCATCGGCCTTGAGCGCCCGCAGCCGCTGGACGTAGCTGCTGTTGGCGATCACCACCAGGTCCAGCCCGGCCAGATCCGCAACGGACTCCGGCTGGACATTGTCCCGCCGGCAGACCACCTGCTGGGTCACCGGCTGGTAGGGCGGACCGAAACGGAAACGCTCCCGGCGTGGCCCGGTGATGGTCAGCCCCGCCGCGGCCAGGTCCGCCCCGCCGGCGGCCATACCCTCGATCACCGCATCCACGGTGGGCGCAACGCGGTAGCGCACGGACACGCCCAGGTGCTCGGCGAACGCCTCGACCAGATCGTGCTCCGGGCCGGTGGGCCGGCCGTCACGGCCGATGTAGTAGGTGGTGGGCGCATTGCGCGTGAGCACCACCAGCTCACCGGAAGCCCGGATCGCCGCGAGGCTGCGCGGTCCACTCCCCTGGCCGGACAGCGGCAGGGTCACCGCCAGCAGTAGTGCGAACAGCAGGGCTGCGGCCAGAACGCCGCCGCGGAAGCCCGTCATGGCGTCACCCCCTCGGTCACCGGACAACCATTACAACCAGCCATGAGTCCTGCCGCCCCGCCGCGAGTCCAGCGGCGGCTGCCGCGGGCACGCGAATGCGCCGGGACGGGGATGGAATACACGGTTCAGCGCCAGTGTACCAGTCCCCACAGGCCCGCCCCTCGCGTGTAGAATCCGCGGTCTGCCCGGCACCACAAGAACCTGAGGACACGAGGAGACGGACCCGCATGGAGATCGGCCAGCGCCACACCGCCCTGCTCGCCGGCTTCATCGGTAACGTCGTCGAGTGGTACGACTTCGCCCTGTACGGCTACATGGCCGGCATCCTCGCCGGACTGTTCTTCCCGGGCGACAACCCCACCGCCTCGCTGATCGCCACCTACGGGGTGTTCGCCGCCGGTTTCATCATGCGGCCGCTGGGCTCCGGGGTATTCGGCTGGCTCGGCGATACCATCGGGCGCAGCCGTACCATGCTGGTGTCGGTGATGATGATGGCGCTGCCGACGCTGCTGCTCGGCTGCCTGCCCACGTTCGAGACTATCGGCCTGTGGGCGCCGGTGCTGCTGGTGCTCGTGCGCATCGTGCAGGGACTGTCCGTGGGCGGCGAGTTCAGCAGCTCCGTGACCTATCTCGTGGAGACCGCCGACCCCGGGCGCCGGGGCTTTGCAGGGAGCTGGGCCAACACCGGCAGCATGTTCGGCATGCTCCTCGGCGCCGGCGTCGCCGCCCTGGTGACCACGGTGCTCGCCCACGAGACGGTGCTGGCCTGGGGCTGGCGGCTGCCGTTCCTGTTCGGCGGCGTGCTCGGCACCGCGGCCATCGTGCTGCGCCGCCGCCTGCCCCGCTCGGAACACTTTCAGCGCCACCACCGCGAGCGCGAGGACACCTCACCGCTGCTGGAGGCGTTCACCGCCAACCGCCGGCAGATGATACAGGCGGTGCTGTTTGCCTCGGCCTACGGAGTGCTCTTCTATCTGCCGCTGGTCTACCTGCCGGAGTGGCTGCACGACCAGACCGGCATGCCCCTCGCCGAGGCGCTGCGCATCAATACCGCGGCGACGGCGCTGCTGCTGGTGCTGATCCCGGTCTCCGGCTGGATCGGCGACCATCTGCTACGGCGCACACACTTCATCACCGCGGCCATGGCGGTGATGACCACCGTTGCCCTGCCACTCTACGGCTGGCTCGCCCGGGACGGCGTCTGGGGCGCCGTCACCGTGCAGTTCACGCTGGTGATCCTGCTCGCCGTCCCCCTCGGCTCCGCACCGGCGATGTTCGTCGAGCTCTTTCCCGCCACCGACCGCCTGTCCGGCTACTCCGTGGCCTACAATCTCGGCCTGGGCGTCGTCGGCGGCGCCACGCCCATGATCGCGACGTGGCTGATCGAGGCCACCGGGCTGGCGAGCGCCCCCGCCGGCTTCCTCGCCGCGGTCTCGCTGGTCGCGCTGGCGGTGATGATCTCCATGCCCGACGGCAGCCGCGAGCCGCTACCCTGACCGGCGCACGGTGAGCGTCAGGCCGTCCGCGGCAACCACCTCGACCGCCGTCCCCGCGGCAATGCACCCCCCGTCCACTGCGCGGGCCCGCCAGCGCTCGCCGCGCACGCTCACCCAGCCGTGCGGTGCGAGCTCGGTGCGCGCCACCGCGCGCTGGCCGGTGAGCGCGGCGCCGCCTGTGGGGGCGTCGTCGCGGAGCGCATGGCGGTAGAGCGGATAGAGCGCGATCTCCTTGATCAGCCACAGTCCCGCCACCACGGCCGCTGTATTCGCGGCGAACCAGCCCGCACGCACGGCGAGCACGAGCAGCACCGCGACCAGCGCGAGCTCCGGGAGCTGGATGAGGGCGTAGCGGAGCGGCAGCGACCGGCGCACCGCAGTACCGTCAGCGATCCGCCTCGCCACTCTCGTGGGCGAGCCGGCCCTGGGCCTCCTCGTAGGACAGCCCCGCGATCCCCGACTGCTCCATCGAACGGCCCAGCGAGTGCGCCAGGGCGAAGGCGAAGGCGCGGCGGTAGAAGGTGAAGCGGCGCTCGTGCACGGGCAGTACGTCGTCCACGGCCTCGACATCGCCCAACTGGCGCTCGAAGGCGGCCCGGCGCTCGGCGAGTTCATTCATGAATGCGTCGTCCGCGGCCACCGCCTCGTCGAGCTCCAGCGTCCAGGTCATGTCCGGCTGCAGCTCGCAGGCGCCGATGAACCGCCCGGTCACCGCCTCGCCCCCGCCCCACTCCTGCGGCGGGATCATGGAGAGCCAGTAACGCTCGGGCTTGCGGTAGAGGTAGTAGCGCTTGCCGGGCACGGGCCGGAAGCGGAAGTCGCTCTCGAGCACGAACAGCGAGGTGAACAGCTCCGTGGACACCTGCTCGATGTGCTTCGGCGGCACCGCCGCCACCGCCGCACGCTGCGCCTCTAGGGTGGCGAGAACCGGCGCCCCGCCCTTGCCCTGGGGATTCGGGTTCTTGCTCATGGGTTCCCGGATTTCAATGAGTTGTCGCCAGACTCCGGGCTTACCTTACGCGAGCCGTTGCGGGCTGTCATGGCCGGCGCACCGGCGACGATGCCGATGCCGGCGAGCACCGCAGCGAGGAACGGCAGGACGCTCAGGTTGAGCGTCGACCAGCCCACCCCGTCCAGCAGCGAGCCGGCGGACAGCGCCGTGAGCGTCACCGTGGCGAAGACGATGAAGTCGTTGCAGGCCTGGGCCCGGCCCTTCTCCGCCTCGGTGTAGGTCTCGGTGAGCAGGGTGGTGCCGCCGATGAACATGAAGTTCCAGCCCACGCCCAGACAGACCAGCGCCGCCCAGTAATGCCACACGCCGGTGCCGCTGACGTTGATGCCCACGCAGACGGCCATCAGTACCACGCCCAGGGCCATCACCTTGAGCAGCCCCAGCCGGCGGATGACCTCGCCGGTGAAGAACGAGGGTACGAACATCGCGAGCACGTGCCACTGGATCACGAAGGCGGTATCCGGAAACAGGTGTGCCTGGGCCCGCATCGCCAGCGGCGTGGCGACCATGACCAGGTTCATCACGCCGTAGCCCACCGCGGCGGTGGCCACGGCGAGCACGAACCGCGGCTGACGGGCGATCGCCGCCAGCCCCCGGCCGCTGTGGCCCCGGGCCCGGGGCGGCGGCAACGGGATCCGCAGCCCGGCGATGGCGAGCAGGCCGACGAGGTAGACACCGCCGAGCACCATGTAGCTGCCGGCGAAGTGCGCACCGAGCAGAGTCCGCGTCCACGCCCCCAGGTTCGGGCCGAGGAAGCCCGCAGCGATACCGCCGGCGAGCACCAGCGAGATCGCCCGGCCCTTGCGCTCCGGCGGGGCCACGTCGGCGGCGGCGAAGCGATAGAACTGCCCGGAGCCGTTGAAGGCGCCGAGCAGCACCGCCGCTACGCAGAACAGCCAGTACTGCCACTCCAGGATCGCGACCGTGGCCAGCGCCACACCGGCGAGCCCCAGGGTCATCCCCGCCATGAAGCCCGCGCGCCGGCCATGGCGCTGCATGAACAGCGACACCGGCACGGTGGCGACGGTCATCGCCAGGAACTGCAATCCCAGGGGCACCGTGGCGAGCACCGGCGAGTCGGCGAGTGCCGAGCCCACCAGCGCCGAGGTGGACACCAGCAGCGACGTGCCCGTCATCAACACGGCCTGGCAGAGCGCGAGCAGCGTGAGGTTGCGGTACGGATGCATGCAGCAGCCTCCTCCGGGCAAATTCAGCGGACGGATTACCAGCCCACGGCTGTCACCACACACCGGCCCCGGGGCGTCTCCGCCCACCTTGCCGGCAGGGCACGGGGGCGTTGTCGCGGGCATTCCCGTGCCAGGCGAACCCGACACGACCACCAACGGGATCGCTGAGGGGGGCAATATCGATAGCCGGTTCGTCATGGTGCGCGAGCGCGTCGGCCGGGGCAACTCGGCCCCCCATTGCACCGCGGGCGCACGGGCGCGAGACTCTCACGCTGGCGGCGGACCACGCCGCCGGAACGGGGAAAGATCACCGAACAAGAACGCGCTCTGGAGACATTCATGGAAACGCTTAGCGAGATGCTGGGTTCCGTAAGCGACTTCGTCTGGGGCCCCGTCATGCTCATCCTGCTGCTGGGCACGGGCCTCTACCTCACCATCGGTCTGCGCGCGATGCCGATCCGGCGCATCGGCTACGGCTTCCGCCAGCTCATGAGCGGCCGCCGCGTCGTGGAGGCGGACAAGGGCGAGATCACGCCGTTCCAGGCCCTGTCCACCGCGCTGTCCGCCACCGTGGGGACCGGCAACATCGGCGGCGTGGCCACAGCGATCGCCGTCGGCGGCCCGGGCGCGGTCTTCTGGATGTGGATCACCGCGCTGGTGGGCATGGCCACGAAGTACGGCGAGGCGGTCCTGGCGGTGAAGTACCGCGAGGTCGACGAGGAGGGCCGCTACGTCGGCGGGCCCATGTACTACATCCGCAACGGCATGGGTGCGAAGTGGGGCTGGCTCGGCGCGCTGTTCGCGCTCTTCGCCATGGTCGCGGCCTTCGGCATCGGCAACACCGTGCAGTCCAACGCGGTGGCCGACGTCATGGAGGCCAATCTCTACGTGCCCACCTGGGTCACCGGGCTGGTGCTCGCGGTGCTGGTCTTCTTCGTGATCATCGGCGGCGTGCGCCGTATCGCCGGCCTCGCCGAGCGGCTGGTGCCGCTGATGGCCGTGGTCTACATACTCGGCGCCCTGGTGGTGATCGTCGTGAACATCCAGGCGGTGCCGGGAGCGCTGGCCCACATCGTCGGCGACGCCTTCACCGGCACGGCGGCCACCGGCGGCTTTGCCGGCGCGGCGGTGATGACGGCGATCCGCTTCGGTGTCGCCCGCGGCATCTTCTCCAACGAGGCCGGCCTCGGTTCGGCCCCCATCGCCCACGCCGCCGCGCGCACCAACGACCCGGTACGCCAGGGCACCGTGGCGATGCTCGGTACCTTCATCGACACCATCATCGTCTGCACCATGACGGCGCTGGTGATCGTGCTCTCCGGTGCCTGGGAGAGCGGCACCAGCGGCGCCGAGCTGACCTCGATCGCCTTCGGCGACGGCGTGCCCGGCGGCAACTGGGTGGTCACCTTCGGGCTGATCATCTTCGCGTTCACCACCATCGTGGCCTGGAGCTACTACGGCGAGCGCTGCGCCGAGTACCTCTTCGGCGTAAAGGCCATCATGCCCTACCGCTACCTCTGGGTGGTGCTGCTGTTCGTCGGCGCGGTGGCCAAGCTCGGCATCGTCTGGCTGATCGCCGACGTGCTCAACGCGCTGATGGCCATCCCCAACCTGATCGCCCTGCTCGCGCTCTCCGGGACGATCTTCGCGGTCACCCGCGACTACTTCGCCCGGGAGGAAAGCGGCCGGTAAGGGCCTTCCGTCCCGCCGGCACGGTGCCGGCGGGACGGGTCTCACAGCAGCCGCGTGCCCGTCGGCACATCGCCGTCGGGCACGCACAGCACGACCTCGCCGTCGTCGTCATGGAAACCGGTGACCAGGCACTCCGAGCGGATCGGGCCGATCTGTTTGGACGGGAAGTTAACCACCGCCACCACCTGCCGCCCGACCAGCGACTCCGGCGTGTAGTGCGCCGTGATCTGGGCACTGGACTTGCGCTGCCCGATCTCCGGGCCGAAGTCCACGTGCAGGATATAGGCGGGCCGCCGCGCCTCGGGGAACGGCTCCGCCGACACCACCCGGCCCACACGCAGCTCCACCTTCATGAAATCGTCGAACGTGATCGTCTCCATCATTCCTCCCCGTCACACTGTTGCTGAGCGCGGCCCCTTGGCGGAGTCTCCCGCGGGGGCACACTATACCCGCCGGCGGCACGCCGTGCCGTCACAACGCCACAGGGAGTCGGCATGATCGAGAGTCAGCAGCTGACCCGGCGCTACGCCGGCGTCACCGCCGTGGAGGACGTGTCCTTCCGCATCGGCCGCGGCGAGGTCGTGGGCCTGCTCGGACGCAACGGGGCGGGCAAGAGCACAGTAATGAAGATGCTTGCCGGCGCCCTCGACCCGAGCGCCGGGCAGGTGGTCATAGGCGGCCACGCGATGGACCGGCACCGGCGGGCGCTGCAGCGCCGTATCGGTTACCTGCCGGAGAACTGCCCCGTCTACCCGGAGATGAGCGTCGCCGACTATCTCGACCAGCGTGCCGCCCTCCAGGGGGTTGCACGCGGTAACCGGCCGGCGGCGCTGCGGCGCGCGCTGGCGAGCACCGACCTCGCCGGGCGCGCCGCCCAGACCATCGCCACCCTGTCCCGGGGGTATCGTCAGCGCGTGGGCGTCGCCGCCGCCATCATCCACGAGCCGGCCGTCGTGATCCTGGACGAGCCCACCAACGGCCTGGACCCCGCCCAGATCCGTGGTATGCGCACGCTCATCCGCACGCTGGCAGAAGATGCAACGGTGCTGGTGTCCACGCACATCCTCCAGGAGGTGCGCGCGGTCTGCGGCCGGGTGCTGCTGCTGCGCCGCGGCCGCGTGGCACTGGACGCCCCCCTGGACAGCCTGGACCGGCCCACGGGACTGGCGCTCACCGTCGACACCGGGGCGGAGAGGCTGCGCGCGGCGCTGGCCGGTCTCGACGGCCTCGGCGAGGTGACGCCGCTGCCGGCACCGGAGGGCCTGCACCGCTTCGCCATCGACAGCGGGACCCCCGGCGCCCTCGCCCCGGCCCTCGCCCGCCGACTGCACGAGCACGCCATTGGCCTGCACGCCATGGAACCCCGGCGCCAGGACCTGGAGGCGATGTTCGCCGAGACGGAGAACGAGGCCTGACATGCGTGGAATCCGGCAGATCTTCCGACGCGAGGCGGGGCTGCTCTTCGGGGCCTCCGCCGCCTACCTGTTCATCGGCGCGTTCCTCGCCGTCAGCCTGTTCGTGGTCTTCTGGGTCGAGGCCTTCTTCGCCCGGGGCATCGCCGACCTCCGGCCACTGTTCGAGTGGATGCCGCTGCTGCTGATCGCGCTGGTCGCCGCGGTGACCATGCGCGCGTGGAGTGAGGAGCGCCGCGCGGGGACCATGGAGGTCCTGCTCGGCACCCCGGTGGCGAGTCCGGCACTGGTCGCCGGCAAGTTCCTGGCAGCGCTGCTGCTGGTCGCCACCGCGCTGGCGCTGACCCTGCCGCTGGCGGTGACGGTGGCATGGCTCGGCCCCCTGGACCCGGGGCCGGTTATCGGCGGCTACGTCGCCACCCTGGCCCTGGCCGCCGCCTACCTCGCCATGGGGCTGTTCGTCTCGGCACGCACCGACAACCCGATGGTCGCGCTGATCGCCACCGTGCTGCTCACCGGCGGCTTCTACCTCGTCGGCAGCGACTGGCTGACCGCCCTGTTCCCCGCGCCGACCGCCGCCGCCATGCGACTGATCGGCACGGGCGCGCGGTTCGAGGCCATCAGCCGGGGCGTGCTTGACCTGCGTGACCTCTACTACTACCTCAGCCTCACCGCCACCTTCCTGGCGCTGAACGTCCTCGGCATCGAGCGGCTGCGCTGGGCCGGGGCCGGCGGTTCCCGGCGCCGGGCCGGGGCGTGGTACGCGGTCACCGCGCTGATCGCCGCCAACTGCCTGATCGCCAACGCCTGGCTGCAGCCCGTCGCCACCGCGCGGGCGGACCTCACCGCGGGGCATCGCTACACCCTCTCCGCGGCGAGCCGCGACCAGCTCGCGGGCCTCGACGGACCGCTGGTGATCCGCGGCTACTTCAGCGGCCGGACCCACCCGCTGCTCGCGCCCCTGGTTCCGCAGCTCCGCGACCTCCTCGACGAGTACGCCCGCGCCGGCGACGTGCGGGTCAGTGTCGACACCGTGGACCCGCAGACAAACGCGTCCCTCGCCCGGCGCATCCGCGAGGACTATGGCATCGAGCCGGTGTCGCTCAAGAGCGCGAATCGCTACGAGTCCTCGGTGGTGAGCGCCTACTTCCACGTGCTCGTGCGCTACGGCGGCGAGCACGTGGTCCTCGACTACCACGACCTGGTGGCGATCAAGGGCGGGCGCGGCGGCGATGTGCGCGTGACCCTGCGCAACCCGGAGTACGCACTGACCTCGGCGATCCGCAAGGTCCGACGGCGGGCCCGCCACAACGGCAATCCCTTCACCGGACTCGACGCGCCGGTCACTTTCCACGGCTATGTCTCGCCGGCGGCCGGATTGCCCGGCCCCCTGGCGACGCTGCGGGGGTCGCTCGAGGATATCCTCGCGGACCTGCGCAGGCGCTCGGACGGACGGCTGCGCGTGTCCTTCGACAATCCGCAGGCCGGCGACGGCACCCTCGCCCGCCGCCTCCGGGACGAGTACGGCTTCCGCGCGATGACCACCCGGGCCAACCGCGACAACAGCTTCTATTTCTACATGGTCCTGGAGCAGAACGGGCGCACGGTCACCGTCGACCTGCCCCGGGACCTCGAGCCCGACACCCTGCGCAAGGCGATCGAGTCCGGCATCCGGCGCTTCGACGCGCGCCAGCAGCGCACCATCGCCGTCTACCGGCCGCCCAGGGGCCTGCGCGCGCGCCTCGGTACCGGCGGGCGGACCTACCGCACCCTGCTCCAGCGCCTGGAGCAGCACGCCACGGTCGCACGCACGGACCTGCGCGACGGTCGCGTGCCCACCGGCACCGATCTGCTGCTGGTGCTCTCCCCGCGGGGCCTGGACGAACGCCAGCGCTTCGCCATCGACCAGTTCCTGATGACCGGCGGTACGGTGATCGTCGCCGGCTCGCGCCGCCCGGTACTGGTCAGCGCCAAGGACGGACTGAGCGTGCAGCCCGGCGACACCGGTCTGGCGGCGTGGCTGGCGCACAACGGCGTGTCCGTCAGCGACCGTTTCGTCCTCGACCCGCAGAGCGGCTCACTCACCCTGCCCTCGCGCCGCAACGGCGAGGTGAGCATGCGGACCATGGACTACCCCCTGTTCGTCGACGTGCGCGGCGACGGGCTCGCCGACGTGCCGGCGCTGGGCAACCTCCGACAGGTCACCATGGCCTGGAGCGCACCGGTCCACGTGGACACGGCGAAGGCCCGCGGACTCTCCGTCACACCGCTGGTACAGAGCTCCTCACGGGCATGGACCAGCGGCGAGCGCGCGCTGCTGCCGGACTACGACGCCCACCCGCTGCTCGGCTTCCCCCAGCCCCGGGACCGCGGCCGGCGCACCCTCGGGATCATGCTGCAGGGACGCTTCACCTCCGCCTTCGACGATCCTCCCGCCCCGGGGCCGGACGACAACGGCGCGGCCGGGGCCACACCGCTGATCGACCACTCACCGGCGGGCACGCGGCTGGTCGTGTTCGGCGGAAGCAATTTCCTCACCGACTCCGCACTGGACATCATGGCGCGGAGCATGGAGACCCAGTACCTGCAGCCGGTGACGATGGCGCAGAACCTGGTCGAGGCCTCGCTGGCGGACCCGGCGCTGATCGCCCTGCGCGGGCGCAACCGCTTCTCGCGGCTGCTCCGGCCGATGAGCGACGAGACCCGCCGGCTAGTGGAGTACGGCAACTACGCGGCCGCGCTGGCCGGCCTGCTGCTGGTGCTCGTCGTCCAGCGCGCCGCGGCCTGGCGCCGGCGCCGCCGCCTGCGCCGGATACTCACGGAGGAGGGATAACGATGCGCCGCCTGATCCTCGCGCTCGCCGCGCTGCTCGCCGTCCAGATCGCCGTGACCGCCGCCGTCCGGGCCACCGCCCCGACGGCGGCGACGCCGATCGCCCCGGACCCGCCCACCGACACGGAATAACGCCGGGGTCAGCCGCGGTCGGCGAGCCCGTCCGGCAAGGCCGCCACCCGCCGCATCTCCGCGGTGTCGAGCACCGCCGGCTCCGCGAGGTAGGCCAGCGCGAAATCCATGCCGTCGTTGCCCCAGAACAGCTCGTCGCCCACCGCCAGTGTGGGCACGCCGAAGACACCGCGCTCGATGGCGGCCGCGGTCTCACTCCGCAGCCGGGCACGCACGGACGCCTCGCCGGCCGCGTCCACCGACACCCCGAGCCGCTCGGCGGCCCCGGCCACGGCCGCCTCCGTGCGCGGATCGACACCGGTGGTCCAGAGGTACTCGAAGACGTGATGGACCACCCGGCGTCCGCACCCGGCGGCGACGGCCAGGCGCAGGTAGGGCACCGGGTTGAACGGGTGCGCCGCCGGGAAACGCAGCGGTATGCCGTGGGTCTGGGCGTAGCGCACGCACACCCGGTAGGTCCACAGCCGCTTGCCCGGGATCTCCGCCGGCCCCTTCTGCCCCCAGTGCGAGAGGACGGCGCCGAGCACCACCGGGTGCAGCGCCGGCTCCGAGGGCAGCGCGTCCAGGCGCTGCAGCGCGAACCAGGAGAACGGCGAGACGACATCGAAGTACCAGTCCAGTGCGGTATCCATCGGCCCCTCCCGGTTGCGGCTGTTCACGTTCGGGCGCTTTACCCCGCCCCACCGCGAGTGTAGCGTCAGCGCCGCAGCCGTGCGTCGCCACCACCGGGAGTGCCATTGACCACACTGATGCTGTGGAGCGCCGTCGCCCTGATCGCCACCGGCGTGATCTGGAAGGGCAGCGGCCTGCTGGAGCGCGCCGCCGAGCGGCTGTCCGCCTACTACGAGCTGCCGGAGATCGTCCAGGGCGCCATCGTCGTGGCCATCGGCTCGAGCTTCCCGGAGCTCTCCACCACCGTGATCGCCACGCTCGTGCACGGCGAGTTCGAGCTGGGTGTCTCCGCCATCGTCGGCTCGGCGCTGTTCAACATCCTGGTCATCCCCGCCGTCTGCGGCCTCTCGGGCCGGCACCAGCTCCACGCGAACCGCGACCTCGTCTACAAGGAGGCGCAGTTCTACATGATCGCCGTCGCGGTGCTGACCCTGAGCTTCTCCTTCGCGGTCATCTATCACCCGGTGGCAACCACCGCCGGCGCCATCAGCGGCTCGATGACGCGCGGCCTCGCGCTGATCCCCCTCGCCGTGTATGCCCTCTACGTCTTCGTGCAGTACCAAGACACCCTGGAGTACAGCTCGGAGGTGGACGCCTCGCACATCCGCCCCGGCCGCGAGTGGGCACTGCTCGGGGTGTCGCTCGCGATCACGGTCGCCGGCGTGGAGGCGCTGGTGCGGGCGGCGCTGCACTTCGGGGAGTACTTCGGCACGCCGAGCTTCCTGTGGGGCATGACCGTGGTCGCCGCCGGCACCTCCGTGCCGGACGCCTTCGTCTCCGTGCGCGCCGCCCGCGCCGGGCGCGGGGTGACCAGCATCGCCAACGTGCTCGGCAGCAACATCTTCGACCTGCTGGTGTGCATCCCCGCCGGAATCCTGCTCGGCGGCGCGGCGGTGATCAATTTCTCCGTCGCCGCGCCGCTGATGGGCCTGCTGACCGGGGCGACGGTGCTGCTGTTCCTGCTCATGCGTACCCGCATGGTCTTGAGCCGCCACGAGTCGGTGGCCCTGCTCGGGGCCTACACCGCCCTGCTGGTCTGGATCACGCTGGAGAGTTTCGGCACGATCGACCTGGTACCAAGCCTGCCCCCGGCGGCGCCGGCCTGACCCTCACAGCCAGGGGGGGCGCCGCGGACGCGATAAACAGCCCAACGAGCCCGGCAGGCAACACCGTGGAGGCCGGGCCGAGCCCCGTCGTCCGCGATTTGCACGGCGCTCGGCGGACACCGTCGCTGAGCGGCGGCGGCGACGGGATGCCCGACGGGCATCCGGCCCTCGCGGCCCGGGCCGCCCGCCGCGGCGGGCGCTGCCCCCCGGCGAGGGCGAGGCGGTCACCGAGGCCCTGCCACCACCCGGCCTCTTTCCCCGCTGGACCACCACAGCCGGCGGGCCTACCCTGTCCGCTGCGGGTGGGGGCAACCCGCGGAGATACTCCGCAAGGCACGGGGATGCCGCTGGTTCGGCAACGGCGTGTCGCACGACACTAAAATCCGCCCGGAGATATTGTCGTGTGCCAGTGCGCCGGACCGGTTCGGGGCAGGACGCGTTCGCGCCAGCGTGGCGGGACTCACGTCAGGCGGACCACTCCGACGCTCCCCGTGGGACAGCGCACCGCCGGGGCCGCGTTGCCCGCCACTCCCGTAGCCTGGCTACACCGCGCGACCCGCGCCGTGCCGCGCCGGCACACAGCCCGGCTGACGCAGGACGACACCTTCGAGAAGATGGGTTAAAGGCGCTGCGGTGCACACAACACGACACAATCGATTCCCCTGGCGCTTCGCCGCGGTGATTGCCGGTGGCTATCTCGTCTTCGGGCTGCTGTGGATACTGATATCGGACCGGCTGCTGGCTCTCATAGCGCCCGGCGAGGCCGTCCTGTTGGAGTGGCAGACGTACAAGGGCATGGCGTTCGTGGTGCTGAGCGCGGTGGTCATCGCCGCATTGGCGCTGGCCGAAGCACGCCGTGCACGCCGGGTGGACGTCTTCTGGCACGGAATCATCGACGGCGCCCGGGAGGGCTTCTGGCTGGTCGACGCCAACGGCCGCACCGTCGAGGTCAACCGCACCCTGGCCGAACGGCTGGGCTACGCCCGCGAGACAATGCAGGGACGCCTGCCGTTCGAGTTCGCCGACACCGCCAGCCGGGCCGATTTCCAGCGCCAGGTGGGTCACGACGGCATCCCGGGCCTGCGGCACCGGGATGCCGCACCACGCCGCTACGAGGTCACGCTGCTGACCCGCGACGGCGAACGCGTGCCGTCACTGTTCCATGCCACCAGCCTGTACGACGAGCATGACCACCTGAACAGCTCCTACGCGTTCGTCACCGACCTGACCGAGCTGCGTACCCGAGAGCGTGAGCTCGAACTCACCCGGTATGCGCTGGAGCACAGCTTCGATGCCATCCTGCGGGTCGCGCCCGACGCCCGGATCATCGACGCCAACCAAGCCGCCTGCACCATGTTCGGCTACCCCCGCGACGAGCTTCTCACTCTGGGGGTTCCGGACATCAACACAGAGTTCACGCCGGAGAACTGGGCTGTGCACTGGGCGGAGGTCCGCGACCAGGGGAGCATGCGGATCGAGACGCGCAACCTCGCCCGGGACGGCACGACCCGGCCGGTGGAGGTGGGCATCAGCATGCTCACCTACAACGGCGAGACCTTCATGATCTCCGTGATCCGGGACCTCACCGAACGCAAACGGGGCGAGGCCCAGTTGCGGCGCACCAACCGCGCACTGCGCTCGCTGAGCCGGGCCAACACCGCGCTGATCCACGCCGGGGACGTGGACGGCCTGCTGACCGGCGTGTGCCGGGCGCTGACCGACACCGGCGGCGGCTATCCGCTGGCCTGGGTCGGATGGATCACGGAGGACGACAGCCGCAACGTGCGCGCGGTCGCATCCTCCGGCGAGGGTGCGGGCTATCTCCAGGCCATCCGCGTGAGCTGGGCCGAGGACGACCCCCACGGCCAGGGCCCCGCCGGCAACGCCATCCGCACCGGCGAGATCCAGCGCGTCAACGATATTGAGCAGGACCCCGGCTTCCGGCCCTGGCGCGAGGCGGCAAGGTCCCACGGCCTGCGTGCCCTCATCACCGTGCCGATCCTCCTCGATGAGCATCCCCGCGGCGTGCTCAGCGTCTACGCGGACATGACCAACGCATTCGGCGACGCCGAGGCGAACCTGCTGCGCGAGCTCGCCGACGACATCGCCTTCGGCGTGGAGGCGTTGCGCATCCGGGCCGAACACGAGCGCCAGCTCTCCGAGCTGCGCCTCGCCGCCACGGTATTCGAGCACAGCGCCGAGGGCATCGTGGTCACCGACCCGCAGCAGCGCATCGTCGCGGTGAACCAGGCCTTCACCCGGATCACCGGCTACCCGGAATCCGAGGCCCTCGGCGAGACGCCGACCCTCCTGCACTCCGGCGTTCAGGACGACGGGTTCTACCGCAACATGTGGAGCGAGCTTACCGCTCGCGGCGTCTGGCAGGGACAGATCTGGAATCGCCGCCGCAACGGCGAGACCTATCCGGAGTGGCTCACGATCACGGAAGTGCGCGGCGATGACGGCACCCTGGAGAACTATGTCGCGGTATTCGCCGACATCACCGAGGCCCACCAGGCGCAGGAGGAACTGACCTACCGTACCTACCACGACCACCTGACCGGCCTGCCGAACCGTGCCTTCTTCCGCGAGCGCCTGGAGCACGCGCTGGCCACCACGAGCCGCCGTGGCCGGACGCTCGCCGTGGTCCTGCTGGACCTGGAGGGCTTCGGCGCAATCAACGACAGCCTGGGACCGGAGGCCGGCGACACCGTGCTGCGGCAGGCCGCGGAACGGCTCGGCGCCCACCTGGACGCCGACGACACCCTGTCGCGGCCCGGCGGCGACGAGTTCTGGATACTCCTGGAGACCCTCGGCCCGCGCCATCAGGCCGACCACCAGCTCCAGCGACTGATCGACGCCCTCGCCGACCCGCTCACCGTGTCCGGCCAGACCCTGCGTCTGGCGGCGAGCGTGGGCGTCGCACTCGCCCCCACGGACGGCAGGACCACCGACGAGCTGCTGACCCGCGCGGCCACCGCCCTGCACCGGGCGCAGCAGTCCGGACGCGGGCGCATCGAGTACTTCCAGGCCGATATGCACGAGCAGGTCCAGCGCCGCGTCCGGCTGGAGGAGGCCCTCAAGGTCGCCATCGACGCCGGCGAGCTGCGGCTGTGGTATCAGCCCCAGGTCGACCTCGACAGCGGGGAGACGGTAGCCGTGGAGGCGCTGGTGCGCTGGCAGCACCCGGAATGGGGACTCGTTCCGCCAGCGGAGTTCATCCCCCTCGCGGAGGAGACCGGACTGGTGGTACCGCTGGGGGAGTGGGTTCTCCACCAGGCCATCGCCCAGTGCGCCGAGTGGCGGCACCGCGGATTGCCGTTACAGCGGATCGGCGTAAACGTCGCCGCCGCCCAGCTCCAGGCCGCGGACTGGCCCGACCGGGTCGCCGCCGCTCTCGACCATGGCGGCCTGGCCCCGGAGAACCTGGAGCTGGAGATCACGGAGCAGGGCTTTCTGGCGGACGTCGGTGCGACGATGGCCAATATCGACCGTCTCGTCGACATGGGCATCCGGCTCGCCATCGACGACTTCGGCACGGGCTACAGCTCGCTCGCCTACCTCAAACGCGTCCGTGCACGCACCCTCAAGATCGACAAGGCGTTTATCCGCGGGCTGCCCGACGACGAGCACGACCGCTCCATCGTCAAGGCGATCCTCGCGGTGGCGCAGGCCATGGACATGGACGTGCTTCCGGAGGGGGTGGAGACGACGGCGCAGGCAGAATGGCTCCATGCCCACGGCGTGCACCGCGTCCAGGGCTTCCTCTACGGCCGGCCCCAGCCCGCCGGGGCGCTGGAAGACAGCCTGGCGACGCGCCACTGAGCCCCGTATGGACCGAGCGGGTCATCAGTACCGCCCCCGAAACCAGGGCCGGCCCGATCAGTACCCCGGCTCGGTCTCGAGGATCCGCTTCGCGAGCGCGGCGGCATCGTCCACCACCCGGTCGACATCCGCGGGGCTGTCCGCGAACGCGAGTATGTAGGCGGTCAGCGGTGGCGTGCGTAACACGCGGCACAGATCCTCCACCTTGACCACCGTAGGCTGCTTGCGCCCCCGCTCGAGCTCGCTGATGTAAGAACGCGAGATCGCCGGGGCCATACTGTCCTGGGCAACGCCCCGGA
>WBJT01000043.1_pt1 | contig 25774 bp, 25 predicted proteins | sample 5109881 | NCBI WGS metagenome assembly WBJT01 (sample SAMN11895465, study PRJNA545514) | wastewater metagenome | isolation source: saline BTEX enrichment culture, original innoculum from Kuwait petroleum... | place: USA:Stillwater, OK | collected 2018-09-01
GCGAATCGCTGACCACACACATACTCGCCGAGGTGGACCTCACCGCGGACATCGCCGGCGCGGCCCAGAAGCGCTTCACCATCGCCCTGGGGCTCGCCGGCGCGGCCGCCCTCGTGGTTATCCTGCTCGCCTACCTGGCGGCCCGCAACGCCCTGGTCCGACCGCTGCACCACGCCGTCGCGGCCATCGAGCGCGGCCGGCCGATCCGGCTGCACGGCCCGGGCCGACACGTCCACGAGCTGCAGATGCTGAGCACCCACTACAACGCGCTGCTCGGCAGCACCCACGCCCGCATCCGCGGCCTCGACCGCCGCGCCAGCACGGACGCACTCACCGGCCTCGCCAACCGCGACGCCATCGAGGGCGAGCTCCGCGCCGCCGTCGCCGGCGCCCGGGCCGCCGGTGAGCAGCTCGCCGTTATCTTCCTCGACATCGACCACTTCAAGGCCATCAACGACGCCCACGGCCACCTCGCCGGCGACCACGTCCTGCGGCGGTTCTCCGAGGTCCTGCAGGAAGCGGTGCGCTCCGGCGACCACCTGGGCCGCTGGGGCGGCGAGGAGTTCATCATCGTGTGCCCGCGCACGGGCCTGGACGGTGCCTGCACCCTCGCCGGACATCTGCGCGAGCAGCTCGCACGCACCCCGATCCCGGAGATCGGACGGTGCTCGGCAAGCTTCGGGGTCGCCGCGCTCGGCGAGGAGGACGACGAGCACACCCTCGTCGCCCGCGCGGACCAGGCCCTCTACCGCGCGAAGGCCGACGGGCGCAACTGCGTACGCCTGGAATGAGCCCCGCCGCCCACGATTGTGACACGGGGGTTTACGCGCCCGCGTTTTAGTCGCACACTCTGGCGCCTTGATGCGCTGCGGCATTGCCATGGCGCACGCGGGGTCCGGGCCCGAACGATCGGGCGTGAGTGTTCAACAGGCAGACGAGAATCTGCGGCAGGAGGTAGCCATGCCGGCGACTCAGCAAGAGAGCTGCCGTGTGGAATACCGTGGCAAGGAAATCGTCATCCGCGGGCCATCGAACGAGATCCGCCGCGAGGCGAACCGCATCATCAAGCGTTTCGCGTGCAGCGCGACGCCCTACCGCCTGGCCCAGTCCTCGGACGGACAGGTCGTGCTCAAGCCCGAGTAACCCCGGGCGCCGGGCGGCGTCCGCCGCCCGGCTTCGACACCCTCAGGACTGCCACTGACCGTCGACGAACCGCCGCAGGCCGAGCGGATTGTCGTCGCGCAGCGCCTCGGGCAGCGCCCCTGCCGGGAAGTCCTGGTAGCACACCGGGCGCAGGAAGCGCTCGATCGCCCGTGTACCCACCGAGGTGGTGCGCGAATCCGTGGTCGCCGGATACGGCCCGCCGTGGACCATGGAGTGGCTGACCTCCACGCCCGTGGGGAAACCGTTGACCAGCACCCGGCCGGCCCGCGCCTCCAGCGCCGCCACCAGCTCCGCGTGATCCACCATCTCGGCATCGGTGGCCTGGATGGTCGCCGTCAGCTGGCCCGGCAGGCCCAGGGCGGCCACGCTCAGGTCCGCCTCGGAATCCACCGTCACCAGCAGCGACACCGGGCCGAAGACCTCCTCGGCGAGCTGCGGGTTGGCACGGAAGGTCTCGTAGTCGGTACGGAACAGCCGCACGCTGGCGCGCCCGTCACCCGACTCGCCGCAAGCGACCTCCGTCACCCCGGGCACCGACTCCAGGCGGCGCACGCCGGCCTCGTAGGCCTCCAGGATCCCGCCGTGGAGCATCACGCCCGGCGCGGCACCGGCGACCGCGTCCCCGGCCGCCTTGACGAAGCGCTCGAAGTCATCACCGGCGACACCGAAGACCAGCCCCGGGTTGGTGCAGAACTGTCCGCAGCCGAGCCCGACGGAACCCGCAAGCCCGCTACCCAGGGACTCGGCCCGCTCCGCCGCCGCGGCCGGCATCACGAACATCGGGTTCACGCTGCCCATCTCGGCGTACACCGGGATCGGTTCCGGGCGCGTTGCGGCCAGCCGCGCCAGCGCCGTGCCGCCGCCGAAGGAGCCGGTGAAGCCCACCGCCTTGATCGCCGGGTGCTGCACCAGCGCACCGCCGAGCTCATGGCCACCGCCGTGGAGCAGCGAGAACACCCCCGGCGGAACCTCGCAGCGCGCCACCGCGCGCATCACCGCCTCCGCGGTGATCGCCGCGGTCCCCGGATGGCCGGGATGCCCCTTGACCACCACGGGGCAGCCCGCGGCCCAGGCCGAGGCGGTATCGCCGCCGGTGGTGGAAAACGCCAGCGGGAAGTTGCTGGCACCGAACACCGCCACCGGGCCCAGCGGCACCAGGCAGGAGCGGACGTCGGGCTTCGGCGCCGGGCTGCGGTCGGGATCGCCGTGATCGATGCGTGCACCGAGGAAATCACCGGCACGCACCACCGTGGCGAACAGCCGGAGCTGCCCGGAAGTGCGGCCGAGCTCGCCGCGGATACGCGCCTCGGGCAGACCGGTCTCTGCGGGCGCACGCTCGACGAACGCCTCCACCGAGGCGTCCAGCTCCTCGGCCACCGTCTCCAGGAACGCCGCCCGGCGCTCCAGGCTCAGCGCCCGCCAGGCCGGGGCGGCCTCGGCCGCGGCGCGGCAGGCGCGGTCCACGGCGTCCGTGGTGGCCTCGTGGAAGACCGGCGCCAGCGCCTCGCCGCTGGCGGCGTTCACAGCCTGCAGCGGCTGACTGCCGTCTGCCTCGTGGCGGCTGGCGATGACGTGATCGGGATTGATCTGCATTGCGTGCCTCCTGGCGGACCTACTTCACCGTAAAGCCGTGGGCGAAGGGGTCGCGGTCGTCGATGAACAGGGTGTTGTAGCCGGTGATCCGGGCCCAGCCGGCGATACTCGGCATGATGCCGTCGTGCTCGCCGACCCGGGTCCGGGACTCGATCCGGCCCTCGAAAAGGCTGCCGATGATGCTCTCGTGGACGAAGGTATCGCCCACGCCAAGGCGGCCCCGGCCATAGAGCTGGGCCATGCGCGCCGAGGTGCCCGTGCCGCAGGGGGAGCGGTCGATGGCGCGCTCGCCGTAGAACACGGCGTTGCGGGCATCGGCACCCGCCTCGCGGGCAGGGCCGGTCCACATGACGTGGCTGACCCCGCGGATGGTCGGGTTGTCCGGGTGCACCGGCTCGATGATGGCGTTGAGGCGCTCGCGCACCACGGGCGAGAGGCGGAGGATCTCGTCCACGCTCAGCGCGTCCAGCCCCTCGAAGCCGGGCTGGGGATCGAAGATCGCATAGTAATTGCCGCCGTAGGCGATGTCGCAGGTGAGCTCGCCGAAACCCGGCACCTCGACGGCCACGTCCGTGGCGGCGAGGTAGGCGCCGACGTTGAACAGCCGCACGCGCTCGACATAGCGGCCGTCGCTCTCGTACTCGACGCCGACGAATCCCGCCGGGGTCTCGAGGTTCAGCCGCCCGGGCTGCGACGGCGTGACGAAACCCTCCTCCAGGGCCACCGTGACCGTGCCGATGGTGCCGTGCCCGCACATGGGCAGACAGCCGGAGGTCTCGATGAACAGCACACCCAGATCGCAGTCCTCGCGCAGCGGCGGGTAGAGGATCGAGCCGGACATCATGTCGTGGCCGCGGGGCTCGAACATCAGGCCCTGGCGGATCCAGTCGTACTCGGCGAGGAAGTGCTGCCGGTACTCGGACAGCGAGGCGCCCTTCAGCGGCGGGCCGCCGCCGGCGACCACGCGCACCGGGTTGCCGCAGGTGTGCGCGTCCACGCACATGAAGGTATGTCGGGCCATGGGCAGGAACTCCTGACAACGTGCGGGGCCGCCCGGCGGGCGGCCCCTGATGACGGAAGGACATAACGCCGGTACCGCCATGCTAATGCCCTGACCCGCCTGAGTCAGGGCCTTCGGACACATGGCGCGTCACCGCGGCGCGGGCGCGCTCAGTCGATGGACGGCCGGTTGGCCAGCAGCCGCTCGATGGTGGAGACCACGTACTCCCGCTCCTCGCCCTCCAGGCGCAGGCGCGGAGCCCGCACGGTCTCGCTGCCGCGGCCGGCCACCTGCTCGGAGAGCTTGATCATCTGCACCAGCTTGGGGTGAACGTCCATGTGCAGCGCCGGCATCATCCAGCGGTAGATCTCGCGGGCCTTCTCGATCCGCCCGGCCTGCAGGTGATCGTAGATGGCGACGCTCTCCGCCGGGAAGACGTTGGCGAAGCCGGAGACCCAGCCCTGGCAACCCAGGATCATGCACTCCATGGCCACGTCGTCGACGCCGGACATGAGCGCGAGCGCGTCCGGATCGATGTTGATGATGTCGGTGACACGGCGCGGGTCCTCGGAGGACTCCTTCACCGCGACCACGTTCTTCGTGCTCCGGGCGAGCTCCACCAGCGCATCGGGCTTGATGTCGATGCCGTACACCCCGGGGTTGTTGTAGATCTGCACCGGCAGGTTCGCGGCCTCCGCGGTGGCGCGGATGTGGGCGACTACCTCGCGCTGGTCGGCCTTGTAGACCATCGCCGGCAGCGCCATCAGGCCGTCGGCGCCGAGCTTCTCCACGTCACGGGCATACTCCTGCGCAAGGGCGGTGGTGTACTCCGCCACGCCGGAGATCACCGGCACGCGGCCGTTGACGACCTCGACGGTGGAGGCGATCACGCGGCGCTTCTCCTCCGCGCTCAGCGAGGTGTTCTCACCGACACTGCCGAGCATGACCAGGCCGTGAACGCCGTCATCGATCATCTGCTCGACCATCTTCTGATTCGCCTCCAGGTCCAGGGACCCGTCGGCCTTCATCTGCGTGGTGGCGGCCGGGTAGATGCCGCGCCAGTCGACCTTCATGGACTTGCTCCTCCAGGAGGTGTTGGGTTGAGGCGGATGGTTTGCGTCTTCCGCCGGGCGACGTATATTGTATAAAATATATATCGAACCCCGGGGACGCAAGGACGATGAAAGGGCCTATGGCGAGCACGGGACTCAAACGCCAGACGATGTCCGCCGCGCTGACCGACGAGCTGCGCGAGCGCATCCTCAATCTCGACATCCCGGAGGGGGAGCAGCTGCGCCAGGACACCCTGGCGGCTGAGTTCGGCGTCAGCCGCATCCCCGTGCGCGAGGCCCTGCTCCAGCTCGAGGGAGAGGGGCTGGTGACCCTCTCCGCCCACAAGGGCTACACGGTCACGGCGCTGTCGCTCGACGAGATACGCGAGCTCTTCGACCTGCGTGCACTCATCGAGGTCGACCTGCTCCAGCGCGCCATCCCGCGCCTGGAGACCCATCACATCGAGCGTGCGCGCGAGATTCTCGCCACCTTCGACGAGATGCTCTCCCGCGGCTCACAGGAGCGGGACTGGGGCCAGCTCAACTGGGAGCTTCACGCCGTGCTCTACGAACCCGCGGAGCGTCCCCGAGCCCTGTCCATCGTGCGCAACCTCCACCGCAACGCAGACCGCTACCTGCGCCTGCAGCTCAAGCTCACGCAGCGCACGAACGAGCGCGCGCGCGAGGAGCACAACCGGCTGGTCAACCTGTGCGCGGACCGCGATGTCATCGAGGCCAGCCGCCTGCTCAACGAGCACGTCCTGGCCGCCCGCGACGATCTGCTAGCCTTTCTTGCAGAACGCCGGGGCAGCGGCGAGAACACGCACGAGGAGTAGCGGCTTGCGCATCACCGTCACCACCCGGGCACCGCAGACGGACACACCCGTCCAGGGGCGCGATCGCCAGTGGCCGGGCGATGACCGCAGCGGACACGCCTGCCCGGCGGTGACAGCGGCACGTGCGGACACGGCGCCCGCCACGGGCCCGGGCGCACCCGTACCGCCGGGGACACTCGCCGACGGGACCACGGACGTGGTAAATATCAGGATCGCTGAAGCGGGCGGGTGCGACGGGGACGCTCCCCCCGCCCGGAGACCGGGATCGCGGCTTCCCCCGCAAAGCGCTCCGGACGTCGGGCCATCGCTCCCGGAGCGGGGGAGCCGGCCATCCACCTGCCGCGACAGGCTTGCGGCTGGCAGCCTTGAATTGTATAAAATATACCAATAAGCATGATAACCACGGCTCTGCGCCGTGGCGGAGGAGGGGCCGACAATCATGGAACGGGGACAGCACAGGGGAGCACCGATCTCCCGCCCGGGCCGCGGAGCGTGCCCGGTCATCATAAACGATCCCCGCCTCGCCCTCTCCGGCAGCCCCACCCCCGTGAACACCGGCGCCGGCGGCCACCGCCGTGCGGACGCCGGCCGGATTGCGTCCCCGGACAGCCACCGGGGACCTTTACGCGGTGGCACGACAGGCCACCCCTGTTGCAACGGCTCTACAACGCGTTAACGGAGAGAGCACTATGTCCAAACGTCTCACCCATCTCGCCGCGGCGGCGACCATCGCGCTGGCCGCGAGCGGTGCCGGCCATGCCCAGGAGCCGATCACCGTGGGCGTCCAGGTGCCCACCACCGGTTCCGAGGCCACTTACGGCGTCGACATGAAGAACGCGATCCAGATCGCGGTCGACGAGATCAACGCCGACGGCGGCCTGCTCGGCCGTCAGGTGGAGATCCTTGTCGGCGACTCCGCCTGTGACCCGCAGCAGTCGGTGAACGCGGCGAGCAAGCTCGCCTCCGCCGACGTCGCCGGTGTGGTCGGCGGCTACTGCTCCGGCGCCACCCTGCCGACGCTGAAGACCTACGGCGATGCCAACATCCCGTTCGTCATCACCGCGGCCAACTCGACCAAGCTCATCCCGGCGAACCCGGGCAACGCCTTCATGATCAACTCCACCGGCTACGACCAGGTGCGCAAGGCGGTGGACTTCTTCAAGAGCCAGGGCGCGAAGACGCTGGCGATCGTCGACCAGGGCGACGCCTATTCCCAGGACCTCGCCAACCTGACCGCGAAGGAGTGGAAGAAGGCCGGCCTCGAGGTCACCGTGCAGGAGACGGTGAGCAAGGGCGAGCAGAGCTTCAGCTCGCTGGTGACCAAGATCCGCTCCGAGGGCGCGGACGCGGTGTTCTGGACCGCCTACTACGCCGACGGCGGCCTGCTCATCCGCCAGCTCCGCCAGGGCGGCTACCAGGGCATCATCGCGGTGGGCGACGGCTCCAACTCGCCGAAGCTCTTCGAGATCGCCGGCCGCGCGGCCGACGGCGTGTACTGCTTCTCCAACCCGATCGCGGAGTTCCTCCCCGAGGCGAAGCAGTTCATCGAGTCCTACGGCAACAAGTACAAGGGCCGCAGCCCGGGACCGTACTCGACCCTGTCCTACGACGGCATGAAGCTGCTCGGCTGGGCCATCGAGAAGGCCGGCTCCACCGACCCGGACGCGGTGATCGACGCACTCGCCTCGGCGGACGGCGAGGCCTGGCTCACCGGCCCGATCTCGTTCACGGACAAGAACACGCTGGCGCGTTCCAACTTCATCATCCTCAAGGGTGAGCAGGGCGGCTGGACCCTGCATTCCAAGTAACCGTTGCCCCAACGGCCGGCGGGGCACCCGCCCCGCCGGCCCCTACCGGAATCCGCCGGGAGACCGTTTTCCATGTCACTGACCGACATACTCATCCAGCAGCTGGTCAACGGCCTGGTGCTGGGGTCGTTCTATGCCCTGGTGGCGCTGGGCTACACCATGATCTTCGGCGTCATCAAACTGCTCAACTTCGCCCACGGCGATATCTACATGGTCGGCGCGTTCGTCGGCTTCGGCGCGCTCTCCCTCGTCTCGGGCACCATCGGTGCCGGCTGGATGGGGATATTCGTGGCGATGTTCGTCGCCATGATCGCGGTGGGCTTCCTCGGCGTGGTGATCGAGCAGGTGGCCTACCGCCCGATGCTCTCCGCGCCCAGGCTGTCCATACTGATCACCGCGCTCGCCGTCTCCCTCGTGCTGCAGAACGCCGCGCTCGCGCTCACCGACGGCCAGGTCACCGCCTTCCGCACGGACCTCGGCTTCGGCGGCGTCTCGCTCGGGGCGGTATTCGTCAACTACACCCAGATCGTGCTCGTGGCCTCCGCGATCGTGCTCATGATCGGCCTGGAGCTGTTCGTCTCGCGCACGATGTACGGCAAGGCCATGCGGGCCGTCTCCCTGGACAAGGACATGTGCCGGCTGATGGGCATCAACGTCCAGCGCGTCATCGCCGTGACCTTCTTCGCCGGCTCGGCACTGGCGGCAGCGGCCGGCGTGATGGCCGGCGTGCAGTACGGCCGCATCTGGTACTTCATGGGCTTTCTCATCGGCCTGAAGGCCTTCACCGCCGCGGTCATCGGCGGCATCGGCAGCATCACCGGCGCCATGCTCGGCGGCCTCATACTCGGCCTGCTCGAGGCGTTCGCCACCCAGATCCCGCATATCGGCGGTGAATGGAAGGACGTGTTCACCTTCGGCGTGCTCATCCTGGTGCTGGTGTTCAAACCCACGGGGCTTCTCGGCAAGTCCGAAGTGGAGCGGATGTAATCATGGCGACGAACAAGGTCACGACCCGGCCGGCACCGGGCGCCATCGAGCGCCTGTACGCGGCCTTCGACGACCCGCGGCGGCGCTGGGCGCTGTACGCGGTGATCATCGCGCTGCTGCTGCTCGCCCCGCCCGTCGTGGGCCGCTACGGCACGGTGATCCTCACCAACGCCCTCCTCTACGTCATCCTCGCGCTGGGGCTGAACGTGGTCGTGGGCTTCGCGGGACTGCTCGACCTCGGCTACGCCGCGTTCTTCGCGGTGGGGGCCTACACCACGGGCATACTCACCCAGCAGTTCGGCTTCAACTTCTGGCTGACGATCCCCTTCGCCCTGTGCGCGGCGGCGCTTGCCGGGGTGATCATCGGCGGGCCGACACTGCGGCTGCGCAGCGACTACCTCGCCATCGTCACCCTGGGCTTTGGCGAGATCGTGCGCATCGGCGCACGCAATCTGGAGATCACCGGCCAGGCCAGCGGCCTGACGGGCATCCCCTCGCCGAGCGTGTTCGGCCATACCCTCAACGGACCGACCACTTATTACTACATCTTCGCGGCGCTCGCCGTGCTTGCGGTCATCGCCGCACAACGGCTGCTGCACTCGCGCCTGGGCCGTGCCTGGCTGTACGTGCGCCACGACGAGGACGCCGCCGAGGCCATGGGCATCAACCGCGTACGCGTCAAGCTCGCCGCTTATATCACCGGTGCGGTCTTCGGCTCCATCGGCGGGGTGTTCTTCGCCGCCAACCTGGGGGCGATCTCGCCGCAGAGCTTCAGCTTCCAGCAGTCCGTACTGGTGCTCATGGCCGTGATCCTCGGCGGCATGGGCAAGATCCCCGGGGTCATCCTCGGCGCGTTCATCGTCATCCTCGGCCCCGAGCTGCTGCGCGACATCGGTTCGCTGCGGCTGCTGGTCTTCGCCGTGATCCTTCTGCTCATCATGCTCTTCCGGCCCAGCGGTATCTGGCCGGGACGGCGTTCGTAGGGAGACCACCATGCTCTTGCAGCTCGACGACGTGGTCCTGCGTTTCGCAGGCAACACCGTGCTCGAGAACATCCGCTTCGGTGTCGCGGAAAACAGCGTGGCGAGCCTCATCGGCCCGAACGGGGCGGGCAAGACGTCGCTGTTCAACTGCATCACCGGCTTCTACCGTCCGCAACAGGGGTCGATCACCTTTGGCGGCGAGCAGCTGCTCAAACGCAAGCCCCACGCGGTGACCAAGCTCGGGATCGCGCGCACCTTCCAGAACGTGCGCCTGTTCCGGGAGATGTCCGTGCTCGACAACGTCATGGCCGGCCAGCACTGCCGCAGCCGTGCCGGCGCCTTCTCCGCGATCTTCGGCCTGCCCTCCCAGCGCGCGGAGGAACGCCGGGTACGCGAGATCTGCGAGGAGTGCCTCGAGTTCGTCGGTATCGCCGACGAGGCCGACCGCATCGCCACCAACCTCGCCTACGGCCACCAGCGCCTGGTCGAGATCGCCCGGGCCCTGGCCACGCAGCCCCGGCTGCTGCTGCTCGACGAACCCGCCGCCGGACTGAACAGCAGCGAGAAGACCGAGCTGGTGCGCCTGATCCGCCGCATCCGCGACGAGCGCGGGGTGGCGGTGCTGCTCATCGAGCACGACATGGGCCTGGTCATGGAGGTCTCCGAGCACATCAGCGTGCTCGACCACGGGCGCATCATCGCCGAGGGCACCGCCGAGGCCATCCAGAGTGACCCGGCGGTGATCGAGGCCTACCTGGGCCAGGACGAAGACGAACTGGAGCTGACATGAGCGAGACCGTACTCAGCGTCCGCGATATCGAGGCCTTCTACGGCAAGATCCAGGCCCTGCACGGCGTCACCCTGGAGGTCCGCAAGGGCCAGATCGTCGCCCTGCTCGGCAGCAACGGCGCGGGCAAGACCACGACGCTCAAGACCATCTCCGGACTGGTGCGCGCCGCCGCCGGCGAGGTCCAGCTCCAGGGCAAGCCCATCACCACCCTGGCCGCGCACAACATCGCCCGGCTGGGCGTGGTCCACGTGCCGGAGGGCCGGCACGTGCTCAAGGGCCTGTCGGTGAAGGAGAACCTGGAGCTCGGGGCGTTCACCGTGCGGGACGCCCACGTGCGCGCCGAGCGTATGGCCCACGTCTTCGAGCTGTTCCCGCGGATGGCGGAGCGCCGGCACCAGGATGCCTCGCTGCTCTCCGGCGGCGAGCAGCAGATGCTCGCCATCGGCCGCGCGCTCATGCACGGCCCCGAGGTACTGCTCCTCGATGAGCCCTCCATGGGCCTGGCGCCGAAGCTCGTGACCGATACCATGCGCATCGTCAAGCGCCTCAACGAGACCGGCGTGACCATCCTGCTCGTCGAGCAGAACGCCCGGCTCGCGCTGCGACTCGCCCACTACGGCTACGTGCTGGAGAACGGGCAGGTGCGCATGCAGGGTAGCGGCGAGGAGCTGCGTGCCGACGAGCGCATCATCCAGGCGTACCTCGGCGGGGCCGAATGAGCGCAGCCCGCCACGTCGCCGTCGTCGGCACCGGGCCGGCCGGCGAGGGCACCGCGGTGCGGCTGCTCGATGCCGGCTGGGCGGTGACCGCCTTCGACGAGCAGCCACGCAGTGGCGGCAACATCACCCGTGTACGCCGTGACGCGCCGGCGACGGCGCTCGAGCAGCGCCTCGGCAAGGGGCTCATCTGCGGCGCCGCCGTTCTCGGCGTGGCCGGCGACGGCCGGGTGACCTGGCGGGAGGCCGCCACCGGGGCGGTGCGCGAGGACACGTTCGACGCCGTGGTACTCGCCTGCGGGGCCTACGACATGCATTGTCCGGTCCCGGGCACGCCGGCGCCGGGGGTAACCAGCGCCGGCGCGCTCCAGGCCCTGCTCAAGGGCCACGGTGCCGTGCCCGCCGGTGATGTCGTGCTCGCCGGTGCCGGACCGTTCCTGTACGTCGCCGCGGCGGGCCTGTGCCGCGCCGGCGCGCGGGTCTCCGCGGTGGTCGACCGCCTGGGACTGGCGGACTATGCCCGCCTCGCACCGGCGGGCGCGGCGATCCCGGGCAACGCGCTGGAGTTCGCCCGCGACCGCGCCACCCTCGCCCGGCACGGCGTCACCGTGCTGCGCGGACGGGGAGCGGCGGCGGTGGAGAACGGGCGCCTGCGCCTGGACGACGGCCGGCGCCTCGCCTTCGACCGCCTCGGGCTGACTGACGCCTTCATCGCCCAGAGCCAGCTTCCGCGCACCGCGGGCTGTCGCCTGCGCTGGCACGCGCCGGGCGGCTACTTCGTCGCCGAAACGGACAAATGGGGGCGCAGCTCGGTGGCCAACGTGCTCGTCTGCGGTGAGGGCCAGGGTGTACGCGGCTGGCGCCACGCCCGGGTCTCCGGCGAGCTCGCCGCGATGGCGCTGCTCGCCGATGCCGGCGAGCACGTGGACACCGACCGGGCACGCCGGCTGCTGCGATGGCGGGCACTGTATGCGCATTTCGGCGAGGCCCTGGAGAGCCGGATGCACGCCCGCGCACCGGTGCCGCCGGCGGCGGCGACGGTATGCGCCTGCGAGTCGGTGCCCCTGGCCCGCGTCGACGAGGCCGTGTCCCTCGGTCTGACGGACCTCTCCTCCATCAAGGTGGTGACCCGCTGCGGCATGGGCCCCTGCCAGGGCCGCTACTGCGAGCCCCAGGTCGGCCGGGCCATCGAGCAGGCCGGGGCGGTACCGCGCAGCGCGCTCAACCAGCGCACCCTAACGCGGCCGGTCGGGGCCGGGGAGTTCGCCCGTGGCGGTTGATTGCATCGTTATCGGCACTGGGATCATCGGCAGCTTCACCGCGCTGGCGCTGCACGAGCGCGGTCTGTCCGTCGCCGTGGCGGACCGGGGCGGGCTCGCCCCCGGGACCTCGCGCAGCAGCGACGGCAACCTGCTGTCCTCGGACAAGTCCGGCGGCGTGATGCTCACCCTCTCCGAGCGCAGCCTCGTGCTGTGGTCGGACTTCGCCGCGCGCCACGGCAACCACTGCGAGTACGACCCCAAGGGCTCTACCGTGGTCGCCCGCGGCGCGGACCAGGCCGAGGCGCTCGCGGAGCACGTGGCCGGCCACCAGACGGCAGGGGTGACCTGCGAGTTCGTCGATGCCGGCTGGGAGCGCTACGAGCCGCACCTGGGACCGGACACCAGCGCCATCGGCCACTGGCCGCGGGATGCGCAGGTCCAGCCCATGCTCGCCTGCTACCAGATCGCGCGCAGCCTCAGCGAGGCGAACGTGCCCTACCGCTTCTACGACGAGATCACCGCGCTGGAACCCGGCGCCGACGCCGTGACCGTCCGCTTCGCCAACGGCGACACCTGGAGCGCGGGGCACGTGGTCCTCGCCACCGGCGTGTGGAGCAACGAGCTCCTCGAGCCCCTGGGGCTGTCGGTCCCGGTGCGCCCGCGCAAGGGCCATATCTGCGTGCTCGAGCGCGGTGACGTCGAGGTCAACTCCAAGATCGCGGATTTCGGCTACAACGCCACCGCCGAGGACACCAGCGGCGACGACGCCGCGGTGCAGACGGCGGCAATCATCGAGTCCACGCGCAGCGGCACCATCCTCTGCGGCAGCTCCCGGGAGTTCGCCGGCTTCGACCGCAGCGTCAGCACCGACACCCTGCGGCGGGTGATGGCGGACTGCATCGGCATCGTGCCGGACCTCGCCCGCCTCCGGGTGCTCCGCGCCTATGCCGGGCTGCGACCGTTCTCGCCCGACGGGCTGCCGATCATCGGCCCGGTGGACCCGGACGGCCGGATCGTGGTGGCCACCGGCCACGAGGGTGCGGGCCACGGCCTCGCGCCGGTCACCGGCGAGCTGGTGGCGGACCTCATCGCCGCCGGCGTCACCCACCCCTACGACGGGGCACTGCACCCGGAGCGTTTCACGGTATGAGCGAGCGAGGGTTCCGGTTCATCGACACCCCGGAGACGGCGATCGAGGTCACGGTCGACGGCGCCCTCAGGCACCTGCCCGCGGGGCGCAGCCTGCTGGCCGGTCTGCTCGCCACGGCGGACGGGGCCCCGGACTTCTTCTGCGCGATCGGCCAGTGCCAGCGCTGCCGGGTACGGGTAAACGGCACCAGCGAGGTCGCCTGTCTGTATACGCCGCGAGACGGGGATACGGTAGAGACGCCGGAGACCGGCGGGCGGGCATAGGCCGGGCACGGGGCCGGAACGCCGCGCGGCGGCCTCCGGGAAGGCCGCCGCGGGAGTGGGGCGTTACTGCTCGTCGAGGAAGCTGCGCAGCGACTCCGAACGGGTCGGGTGGCGGAGCTTGCGCAGGGCCTTGGCCTCGATCTGGCGGATACGCTCACGAGTGACGTCGAACTGCTTGCCGACCTCCTCAAGGGTGTGGTCGGTGTTCATATCGATGCCGAAGCGCATGCGCAGGACCTTGGCCTCGCGGGGCGTCAGGCCGCCGAGCACGCCGCGCACCGACTCCTTCAGGCCCTCGCGGGTGGCCGAGTCCACCGGCGACATCACGTTGATGTCCTCGATGAAATCACCCAGGTGCGAGTCCTCGTCGTCGCCGATGGGCGTCTCCATGGAGATCGGCTCCTTGGCGATCTTGAGCACCTTGCGGACCTTGTCCTCCGGCATCTCCATGCGCTCGGCGAGCTCCTCGGGCTGCGGCTCGCGGCCCATTTCCTGGAGCATCTGCCGCGAGACGCGGTTGAGCTTGTTGATGGTCTCGATCATGTGCACCGGGATGCGAATGGTCCGGGCCTGGTCCGCGATGGAGCGGGTGATGGCCTGGCGGATCCACCAGGTGGCGTAGGTCGAGAACTTGTAGCCGCGCCGGTACTCGAACTTGTCCACGGCCTTCATCAGGCCGATGTTGCCCTCCTGGATGAGGTCCAGGAACTGCAGACCGCGGTTCGTGTACTTCTTCGCGATGGAGATCACCAGGCGCAGGTTGGCCTCGACCATCTCCTTCTTCGCCCGGCGGGCCTTGGCCTCGCCGATGGACATCCGGCGGTTGATCTCCTTGATCTCGGCGATGGGCAGCCCGGTGTTCTCGCGGATCGTCGCCAGCGCGTACTGCGCCTCGATCAGGGCGTCGCGGTGCTCGGCAAGCTTGTCCGAGTGCGCCTTGCCGGCGGCGATCTGCTCGTCGACCCAGGCCATGTCGGTCTCGCGGCCGGGGAAGCTCTTGATGAACTGCTTGCGCGGCATGCCGGCGCGCTTGACCGCCACGCGCATGACCTCGCGTTCCTTGCCGCGGATGCGCTCGACGGTCTTGCGCAGGTTGTCGGCGAGGCGCTCGACGACCTTGGGCACGAACTTCACCGACAGGAACAGCGTCGCGAGCTCCTCGCGGATCTCGTCGATGCGGGGATCCTCGCGGTTGCCGGCATCCAGACGCTCCATGAGCTCCTGGTGCAGCTCGTAGATGCGATTGAAGATCTGCGCGGCACGCTCCGGGTCGGGCCCGTTGTCCGCGGCACCGGCCTCCTCATCGTCATCCTCCTCGCTGTCCGCGGTGGAGGCAGTGGAGGCGGTGGAGGCGGACTCGCCGCCCGCCGCGTCTTCGCCGTCGGCATTGTCGCGGAAGCCCCCGATCACGTCCGATAGCCGCACCTCGCCGGCCTGGACGGCCTCGTACAGCCCCACCAGGCTGCGTGCGGACTCCGGGTAATAGGCGATGGCGCGCAGGACCTGGTCGAGCCCCTCCTCGATCCGCTTGGCGAGCATGATCTCGCCCTCGCGGGTGAGCAGCTCCACCGTGCCCATCTCGCGCATGTACATGCGCACCGGATCGGTGGTCCGGCCGAACTCCGCATCCACCGACGCGAGCGCCGCCGCGGCTTCCTCGGCCTCGTCCTCGTCCGTGGTGACCGCGGTGTCGCTCAGCAGCAGCTCATCGCTATCCGGCGCCTGCTCATGGACAGTGATGCCCATGTCGTTGATCATGCCGATGATATCCTCGATCTGCTCCGGGTCGACGATATCGTCGGGCAGGTGGTCATTGACCTCGGCATAGGTCAGGAACCCCTGCTCCTTGCCCCGGGCGATGAGCTCTCGAATCTGTGACTGCTGGTCCTGGCTTGCCATATTTCGTAAATTGATGTCAGCTTGATGTATAAGGGGTAGAGGCTGCGAGCGCGACTGAACCGGGCATTATAGCCCGAATTGCCGGAATAACAACTAACTGCCGCCTCCGTTGACGTCAGCCGCGCTTGAGCGCGACCCACTCGTTCCATTCGTCCCGGGTCAGATCGCCGCTCTGAAACCTCTCGTTCAAGTATTGCAGGCGCTTGTCGTTCCTCAATGCCCGGATACGGCCGAGCGCATCGGCGAGTTCCTGCTCCAGGCCGTCCTCCGGGACCAGATGATCCCAAGTCGCCAACCGCCAGAGCGCCGCCTCGTGCTCCGAGTCGCGGAAACGCTCCAGCAGTGCGCCTGTCGTGATGTGCGGTTCATCCCGCGTGATTTCAAGCAGCTGTGCGAGCAACGGCGCCCCCGGGAGGTCGCTGTCGGCGAGCCCCGCGTCCGCCTCGCTCAAGCCGGCCCCGAGTGCCGGGCGCTGGAGCAGCAGAGCCACCGCGAGGCGCACCGGCGTGCGCCGCACCGCCGGCTCCTCCGGCGTGCTCCGCGCCGGGCGCGACGGTGTCCGTGACGGCGCCGACTCCCGGCCCTCGATCACCGCCTCCAGGTAATCGTGCTCCAGCCGCGCCAGGCCGGCGAGCCGATCGACGATCATGCGCCGGTAGACATCCGGCGGCAGGCGCCGTATCAACGGAATGGCCCGCTCCACCAGCCTCGCCCGGCCGTCCATGCTGGCGAGGTCGACCTCGGCGGTGAGCCGCTCGAACAGCCAGTCCGACAGCGGCGCCGCATCGGCGAGCAGCCGCTCGAAGCCCTCCGGGCCGTCGCGGCGCACGAGGCTGTCCGGGTCCTCGCCCTCGGGCAGGAACAGGAACCGCACCTGGCGACCCTCGCGCAGCGCCGGCAGGCTCGACTCCAGCGCCCGCCAGGCCGCCTGACGCCCGGCCTCGTCGCCGTCGAAGCAGAACACCAGGTCGCCGGTGACCCGGAACAGCCGCTCCACCTGGCGGGTGCCGGTGGACGTGCCCAGGGTGGCCACCGCGCGGGTGATGCCGAACTGGGCCAGCGCGACCACGTCCATGTAGCCCTCCACCACCACGATGTCCGGCGGGTGGCGGTCCGCCTCCAGCGCCTCGTAGAGCCCGTACAGGCCCTGCCCCTTGTGGAAGACCGGGGTCTCCGGGGAATTGAGGTACTTGGGCTCGCCGTCGCCGAGTACCCGCCCGCCGAAGCCGATGATGCGGCCGCGGCGGTCGCGGATGGGGAACATGATGCGGTCGCGGAAGCGGTCGTACCCCCGGCCGCCCTCGCGCTCGACCAGCAGCCCGGCCCGGGCAAGGTTGTCCCGCTCGCCGAGCTCGCGCAGGAGGTTGTCCCAGCCCGGCGGTGCGAAGCCCAGCGCGTAGCGCGCCGCGATCTCGCCGCTCAGACCGCGGCGGCGGAGGTAGTCGACGGCGCGGTCGCGATCGGGATGACGGCGCAGCCACCGCCGGTAGCACTCGCCGGCCCGCTCAAGCACGCGGTAGAGCGGCTCGTGGCTCTCCACGGGACCCTCGCGGGCCGACTCCGGCAGCTCCATGCCCGCCATCTGGGCCAGCGAGGCCACGGCCTCGCGGAAGTCCATCCGGTCGTACTCCATGAGGAAGCGGATGGCGGTGCCGTGCGCACCACAGCCAAAGCAGTGGTAGAACTGCTTGCTCTGGCTGACGGTGAAGGACGGGGTCTTCTCGCTGTGGAACGGGCAGAGGGCGTGGTGATTCGCGCCGGCACGCTTCAACTGGACGCGCTCGCCCACCACGTCGACGATGTCGACGCGCGCGAGCAACTCGTCAATGAACTGGTCGGGTATGCGACCGGCCATCGCGCCCTCCGCGCCGCCCGATGCGGCGTTCGGCGATCATCGGCCGATGCCCGCCGCGGAAACGGCCAGGGCCGGTGGTCGATTCACGCCCGCACCGTCCCGCCGGCCATTCTCCCGAACCCGCGGGGCGGGCGCACCGCGTGGACCCGCCACGCCGGCGTACGGAAGAATGGAAGCGGAACGAACCCTGGGACTCGCGCCCCACCCCGGTCCCGGGCAGCGGCGCGGCGCGCGCGGGAACCGGTGATGGCCCTAACCGGAAAGGCGTGCCTTCACCCGGGCACTGACCGCGCCCATGTCGGCACGGCCCTGAACCCTGGGCTTGAGCACGCCCATGACCTGCCCCATCGACCGGACGTCCGATGCACCGGTCTCGGCGATGGCGGCATCCACCATCCCGTCGAGCTCCGCGTCCGACAGCGGCTGGGGCAGGAACTCGGCAATAATCTCGAGCTCGCTGCGTTCCTTCGCGGCCAGGTCGTCGCGGCCAGCCTGCTCGTACTGCTCGAGGGCCTCACGCCGCTGCTTGACCATCTTCGAGAGCACCTGCAGGACCTCGGCATCCGAGAGCTCGGCCCGGCTGTCGACCTCCTGCTGTTTGATCGCCGCGGTCACCATCCGCAGTGCCGAGACGCGGGGCTTGTCGCCCGCGCGCATGGCCTGCTTGACGGCATCGGTGATCGCGGTCTTGATGGCGCTCACGTAGTGCGTCTCCGCGGAGCTAGTACATCCGCATCCGGCGCTGCTCGCGCTGGATCCGCTTCATGTGGCGCTTGACCGCCGCGGCCTGCTTGCGCTTGCGCACCTGCGTCGGCTTCTCGTAGGACTCGCGCCGGCGGATCTCGGAGAGGACACCGGCCTTCTCGCAGGAGCGCTTGAAACGACGCAGAGCAACCTCGAAGGGCTCGTTCTCGCGAACCTTTACGTGCGGCATGTACTGATCACCTTCCAGGAATCGGTTTTCACGATAGAATGTATGGCCTCACGCCGGGTATTCGGCGCTCGCCGAGGCGCGTAAGTGTATACGCGCCCCCGGGTAAATGCAAAATCCGGCCGTTGCGCCGGGCCATCTGTCGGAACCGCCCCGCCATGCGCGTACTCGGCATCGAGACCTCCTGCGACGAAACCGGCGTCGCCGTCCACGACAGCGCCCGCGGGCTGCTCGCGCACTGCCTGCACAGTCAGATCGAGACCCACGCCCGTTACGGCGGGGTGGTCCCCGAGCTGGCCTCCCGGGATCACGTGCGCAAGCTCGCGCCGCTCATCCGGGAGGCCCTGGAGCGGGCGCAGACCCCGCGCACCGCCCTCGACGGTATCGCCTACACCCGCGGCCCCGGCCTGGCCGGCGCACTGCTCGTGGGCGCTGCGACGGCGAGGGCCATGGCCTTCGCCCTGGACATCCCCGCAGTGGGCGTCCACCACATGGAGGCGCACCTGCTCGCGCCGCTGCTGGAGGCGGACCCGCCGGCCTTCCCGTTCGTCGCCCTGCTGGTCTCCGGCGGCCACACCATGCTGGTGCAGGTGGCCGGCGTCGGCCGCTACCGGCTGCTCGGCGAGAGCCTGGACGACGCCGCCGGCGAGGCCTTCGACAAGACCGCCAAGCTCCTCGGCCTCGGCTACCCGGGCGGCCCGGCCGTGGAGCGCGCGGCCCGCGACGGCGACCCCGGGCGCTTCAGATTCCCCCGGCCCATGACCGACCGCCCGGGGCTCGACTTCAGTTTCAGCGGGCTCAAGACCCACACCCTCAACACCGCCCGGCGCGAGGGCGACGCCCCGCAGACCGTCGCCGACATCGCCCGCGCCTTCCAGGACGCGGTGATCGACACCCTGGCGATCAAGTGCCGCCGGGCGCTGGACGAGACCGGCGTACGCCGGCTGGTGGTGGCCGGCGGCGTCGGCGCCAACGCGGCGCTGCGCGAACGCCTGGCGGAGGTCGCCCGGCGCCGCGACGCCCGCGTGCATTACCCGCGCATCGAGTTCTGCACCGACAACGGCGCCATGGTCGCCCATGCCGGCTGCCTGCGGCTGCCCGGCGAAGGCAGCCGGGACGACGCGTTCGACATCGCGCCGCGCTGGGACCTCGAATCACTTGCCCCTCCCGGGGACGCGGTTACGGCACCAGCCGCTGGAGCCAGCGCACCAGGCGCCGGGTCCCGGGGCTGAACAGCCGTCCGGAATAGGCGGTGTTCGCCGCCCGCCGGTGAATCTGCGCCAGCGTCGGATAGGCGTGGACGGCGCTGGAGAGGCGGTCCAGGCGGACGCCGGCCTGCATCGCGAGCACGATCTCGTGGAGCAGCTCGCCGGCATGGGGCCCGAGCAGCGTCGCCCCCAGGATGCGCCCACGCCGCACCACCAGCCGGATGCCGCCGGCCGGGACGCCATCGATCAGCGCCCGGTCCACCGCCGTGAACCGGTAGGTCAGTACGCGCGCGTCCGGGTAACGGGCGTGTGCCTCGGTCTCGGACAGGCCCACCGCGGCCAGCTCCGGGTCCGTGTAGGTCACCCGCGGCACCACCCGGTAGTCCGCGCGCTTCGGCCAGCGGAACACCGCGTTGGCGATCACGATGCCGGCCTGGTACTCGGCCATGTGGGTGAACGGATACAACCCGGTGACGTCGCCGCAGGCGAAGATATGGCGCCGCGAGGTGCGCATGCGCGCGTCCACGCGGATCCCGGCGGGTCCGTGCTCGACACCGGCGGCCTCCAGGCCGAGCCCCCCGGCGTTGGCCTCGCGCCCCACGGCGACGAGGATGCGGTCCGCCACCACCGGCAGGTGCTCGGTGCCCTGGTGGACCTGCAGCGTCAGTCCGCCGGGCTCGCGCTCGACGCGCTCCAGCCTCGCCCCGAGACGAAAGCGCACCCCCTCGGCCTCCAGCGCCTCGCGGAGCTCGCCGGCGACCGCCGGCTCCTCCCGCGGCAGGATCTCGCCGGCGGCCTCGATGACGGTCACTGCCGAGCCCAGCCGCGCGAAGGCCTGGGCCAGCTCCACACCCACCGGGCCGGCGCCGACCACCGCGAGGCGCTCCGGCAGCCCGTCCAGGTCGAACACGTCCTCGTTGGTGAGGTACCCCGCCTCGGCGAGGCCGGGCACCGCCGGCACCGCCGGGCGCGAGCCCGTGGCGATGACGAACCGCCGGGCACGGATACGCTCGCCCTTGACGCTCACCTCGTCCGGCGCAGTGAACCGGGCCTCGCCGAAGAGGACGTCCACGCCATAGCCGCGGAAGCGCTCCGGGTCGTCGTGGGCCTGGATCGTGTCGATGACCTCATGCACCCGGCGGCGCACGTCGGCGAAGACCGCCGGCCGCGCCGTCGCGGGCAGACCGAAGTCGGGGGCCCGGCGCATCAGGTGGGCGACCTGGGCGGAGCGCAGCAGGGTCTTGCTCGGCACGCAGCCGTGGTGCAGGCAGTCGCCGCCGAGTCGCGCGCTGCGCTCCACCAGCACCACGTCGAGGCCGAGCTGGCCGGCGACGCTCGCCGTCACCAGGCCGCCGACGCCCCCGCCGATGACCACCAGATCCCGCATCACGCGCCGTCCCTGTCCGCCGCTGGCTGAGAACGGTAGCGTCTCACCAGCCGGGGCAGGAACGCCACCGCAGCGAACACCCCCAGCGCGATCAGCACCGCCTGCACGGCACCGCGCCCACCGGCGATGGCGGCGGCCCCGGCATGCCCCACCCAGGCATAGGCGAAAGCCCCCGGGGCCATGAACACCAGGCTGGCCAGCACGAAGTGCGCCAGCGGGATGCGGGTCACCCCGAGCGCGTAGTTGAGCAGGTTGAAGGGGATGAGCGGCACCAGCCGGGTGAAGGCGACGAAGCGCCAGCCCTCTGCCTCCACCCCGTCGACCAGTCGGCGCAGCCGTCCGCCGGTGCGCCGGGCCACCCAGTCCGCGGCGAGGTAACGGGCGACGAGAAAGGCGATGCTCGCCCCGGTGGTGGCACCGAGCAGGGCGTAGAGCGTGCCCGCCCATGGCCCGAAAAGGACCCCGGCCGCCAGGGTGAACACCAGCCCGGGCAGGAAGAGCACCGTCGCCGCCGCATACAGCACCATGAACGCCAGCGGCGCCCAGGCCCCGAAGTCGTCCAGGCGCGCGCGCAGGGCCGCCACCGTGAACGCATCGCGGTACCACAGCGCAACCGCTACGGCGGCGAGCATCCCGAGCAGCAGCAGTGCCCTGGCGGTGTTTCTCGCGTTCAAGCCCCCTCCCGGCAGGATCGAATGGCGGATGCCCGCAGTCTGCCCGCCCGCCCGCGCCGGCGCCATCCGTAATCCCCGCTACCCGCCCTTGGGGGCGGACGTGATAAATCGGCATAATGATTCGATGCAAAGTTCATGCGCGCCCCACATCAGACGCGCCCACACCGGAGGTGCCCCTTGTCCCTCGACCACATCTCGACCGGCCGCTTCCCCCGCACCCGCATGCGGCGCATGCGCGCCGATGCCTTCTCGCGGCGGCTGATGCGCGAGCACACCCTGACCGTGGACGACCTCATCTACCCGGTCTTCGTCCTCGACGGCGAGAACCGCCGCGAGGCGGTGCCCTCGATGCCGGGCATCGAGCGCCAGAGCATCGATCTGCTGGTCGCCGAGGCGGAACGGCTGGCCGCGCTGGGCGTCCCGGCAGTGGCGCTGTTCCCGGTCACACCGCCGGAGCGCAAGAGCCTGGACGCCGCCGAGGCGTGGAACCCGGACGGGCTGGTCCAGCGCACGGTGCGCGCACTCAAGGAGGCCGTCCCGGAGCTCGGCGTGATCACCGACGGTGCCCTGGACCCGTTCACCAGCCACGGCCAGGACGGGCTGCTCGACGACAGCGGCTACGTGATGAACGACCAGACGGTCGAGGTGCTGGTCCGCCAGGCCCGCTCCCACGCCGAGGCCGGCGCGGACGTGATCGCCCCCTCGGACATGATGGACGGACGCATCGGCGCCATCCGCGAGGCCCTGGAGGGCGACGGCCACGCCCTCACGCGGATAATGGCCTACTCCGCGAAGTACGCCTCCAGCTTCTACGGCCCCTTCCGGGACGCCGTGGGCTCCGCGGCCAACCTCGGTCAGGCGGACAAGAAGACCTACCAGATGGACCCGGGCAACAGCGACGAGGCCCTGCGCGAGGTCGCCCAGGACATGGACGAGGGCGCCGACATGGTCATGGTCAAGCCCGGCATGCCCTACCTGGACGTCATCCACCGGGTGAAACACCAGCTCGGCGTGCCCACCTTCGCCTACCAGGTGAGCGGCGAGTACGCCATGCTCCGCGCCGCCGAGGCCAATGGCTGGCTCGACGGCAGGGCCTGTGCCCTGGAGGCGCTGACCGCCTTCAAGCGCGCGGGCGCCGACGGCATCCTCACCTACTTCGCCCGCGACGTGGCGGCCTGGCTCAACGACCGCGAGGTCTGACGCCGATGGCCGAGGCGACAGCAGGAGGGGCCCCGATGGACCGCTATGCCGTGATGGGCAACCCCATCGCCCACTCGCGCTCGCCGGAGATCCACCGGCTCTTCGCCGAGCAGACCGGCGAGGCCGTTCGCTACGAACGCATCCTGGTGCCCGAGGACAGCTTCGCCGGGGCGGTCGCGGAGTTCGAGGCCGCCGGCGGCGCCGGCCTCAACGTTACCGTGCCCTTCAAGGGCGACGCCTGGGCCCTGGCCGACACCCTCTCGGAGCGCGCCGAGCGCGCGCGGGCGGTGAACACGCTGATCATCAGCGACGCCGGACTCTACGGCGACAACACCGACGGCATCGGCCTGGTCCGCGACCTGCGCGACAACCACGGCGTGACCCTCGCCGGCGCCCGGGTGCTCATACTCGGCGCCGGCGGTGCGGCCCGCGGCGCCCTGCCCTCGCTCCTCGAGGAGGCCCCGGCCTCGGTCCACATCGCCAACCGCACGGCGGAGCGCGCCCGGGAGCTCGCGACCGCCTTCGCGGACCTCGGCGCCGTCACCGGCAGCGGCTACGAGGCCCTGGCGGAGATGCGCTTCGACGTGGTCATCAACGCCACCTCCGCCGGGCTCGCCGGCGAGCTCCCGCCACTGCCGGACACCCTGCTCGCCCCCGGCGCGTGCTGCTACGACATGGTCTATGCCGACGAGCCCACCGCCTTCGTGCGCTGGGCCCGGGCCCACGGCGCCGCCGTCGCCGCGGACGGGCTGGGCATGCTCGTCGAGCAGGCGGCGGAGTCGTTCTTCCTCTGGCGCGGCCACCGGCCCCGCACCGCGCCGGTGATCGAGGCGCTGCGCGGCGCATGAGCGAGGCGCTCCAGGCCGCGGACCTGAACGCCCTGCTGGTCCTGCTCATCGGCGTGGCCACCGCCGCCGCCATGGGCCTGCGCGCCGGCTGCGAACGCCTCGGCCTGCCCCCGCTGGTGGGCTATCTCCTGCTCGGCGTCGCGATCAGCAGCGTCGACCAGGGCCTGCCGGTGCTCTCCGACCCGGTCATCGAGGGCTTCGAGCTGCTCGCCAACCTGGGCCTGGTCGCCCTGCTCTTCCGGGTCGGCCTCGGGCTCGACCCCCGCACCCTGCTCGCCAAGCTCCCTGGCGCGAGCGTGGTCTGGATCGGCGACGTGACCGTCTCCGGGCTGGCCGGCTTCTCCACCGCCCACTGGCTCCTCGGGCTCGCGCTGATCCCGTCACTGATCATCGCCGTCGCGCTCACCGCCACCAGCATCGGCGTCGTGATGCCGGTGTGGCAGGACGCCGACGCCCTGGACGGGGAGGCCGGCTCGCTCACCGTGGACGTCGCCGAGCTCGACGACATCTCCGGGGTCATGCTGATGGCGGTGCTGTTCGCCGTGCTGCCGGTGCTGCAGTCCGGCAACGGTGCGCTCTGGGGGTCGCTGGCGAGCGCCGCCGGCGGCCTGGCGGTCCGCTTCGCCGGCTTCGCCGTGCTGTGCTGGCTGTTCGCGCGCTTCGCCGAGCCGGCCCTGCACCAGTTCCTGCAACGCTGGGAGAATCCGCCGGAGCGGCTGCTCACGGTGGTCGGCGTGGGCTCGGCGATCGCCGCCGTGGCCGGTGTGCTCGGCTTCTCGCTGGCGATCGGCGCGCTGTTCGCCGGCCTGGTGTTCAGCGCCTTCCCCGAGCGGGTGCAGTCGCAGAACACCTACCACGCGCTGTACGACTTCCTCACCCCGTATTTCTTCATCGGCATCGGGCTGAAGTTCAACCCGACTCTGCTCCTGCCCGCCCTGGGCATCGGCGCCGTGCTGGTCGTCGCCGCCGCGGCGGGCAAGCTCGCAGGCCCCTACCTCGCCGCCCGGCTGACCACGGACCGCGACTCCGCGCGGCTGCTCGCCGTGAGCATGGTGCCCCGCGCGGAGATCGCCATGGTCGTCATCCACCAGGCCCACGCCCTCGGCCCGTGGGCGATCAGCGATCACCTCTACGGCGCCATGGCCGTGGTCAGTCTCGTGACCTGCGTGGTCACGCCGCCACTGCTCGGGCGGATGCTGGCACGGCGGCGCGACAGCCGGGCATAGCCGGCCCCGGCGGCGCATGATGAGGACCGGGCTCCGCAGGGGAGACAGGCAATGACCGGGATCGAGGCGCTCGCCGCCTTCACCGTGACGGCCGGGCTGATCACACTCACCCCGGGGCTCGATACGGCCCTGGTGCTGAGGACGGCCGCGGTGGAAGGCGGCCGGCGGGCGCTGTGCGCCGGGCTCGGGGTGGCCGCGGGCTGCCTCGCCTGGGGACTGGCGGTCGCGCTGGGCCTGGGCGCGGTGCTGGCCGCCTCGGAACTGGCGTACACCGTCCTCAGGTGGACCGGCGCGGCCTACCTGGTCTGGCTCGGCATCCGCCTGATCCGGGGCGCCGGTGCGGGCCCTGACGTCCAGGATGCCGTAACGGGCCCGCACACCGGAGCCCCCGGCTGGTTCCTGCGCGGGCTGACCACCAACCTGCTCAACCCCAAGGTGGGGGTGTTCTACGTGACATTCCTGCCGCAGTTCGTGCCCGCCGGCGCCGACGTCGTGGTCTTCTCCGCGCTGCTCGCGACGGTCCACGCCGTCGAGGGGATCGCCTGGTTCACGCTGCTGGTGGCCGCCACGCGGCCGCTCACCGCCGCGCTGCGGCGGCCCCGGATGACGCGGGTTCTGGACACCGTCACCGGCGGCGTGCTCCTGGCCTTCGGCCTGCGCCTGGTCACCGGCTCTCCGCGGGCGTGACCCGCCCCCGCGCGGGCCTGCCGGTCACACGATCGGCGGCTCCGGGTCACTGCCCTGCCAGTCCTGGTCCTCCTCGAGCTCGCGGTTGAAGGCCTGGACGTAGCGGGCCACGCGGTGCACCGAGTCGAAACGGGCGACGTGGAACAGCGCCTCGCCCTCGTGGACCAGGGGCAGGTTGTTGCGGCCGATGACGATACCGCTCGCCCCCGCCTCCACGGGGATCTCGCGGTCGCCGAAGGGATCGGCGATGTAGCC
>WBJT01000044.1_pt1 | contig 25716 bp, 18 predicted proteins | sample 5109881 | NCBI WGS metagenome assembly WBJT01 (sample SAMN11895465, study PRJNA545514) | wastewater metagenome | isolation source: saline BTEX enrichment culture, original innoculum from Kuwait petroleum... | place: USA:Stillwater, OK | collected 2018-09-01
CCGTTTCACCGCGAAACAGATCCAGACACCGCTTGAGCGTATGGCCCTGGTCGCAGTGCACGCGTGGGATTGCCATGGCGCCAAACGGGCCGGTGCGCTCGCCGGCTGGTGTGCCCGTCTGGAAATCCAGCGGGGAGACGTGTTCCTGCCCCCTGACGTCATGGGGCAAAGCCTCGACGAGGTGGCAGACAAGCTGCTCACGTTGCACTAACCAGCCTACACGTCCAATACGGCGCAGATTGGCCTCCGGGAATGCGGGGGACGCTCAGCGGGGCAGGGTGGCGCACACGGCCGCCACGCAGCTGGACGCATTCCCGTGGGCCTTGCGTCGTATCGAGAAGTTCGAGCGTCGGCGGCGGTCATGCTTGGTGAGCCCGCGCCTTCGAAAGTCGGCGGGGGCTGCAGGGGAGGAAGGCTCAGCGAGCGAAGGGGCACGAGGGCGATGCGCGGTGATTCACTGTACGGTGGTGCCCACTGAACGCACGCAATTGCGTTGGTCCTTTTTGGCCTGGTACATAGCGGTATCCGCCGCCTTGAGAAGCTGTTGATGATCGGCGTATTCATGGTTCTCAATGGCGGCAACGCCGATACTCACGGTCACCGTTCCCAGCGGCGTCTTGTCGTTCTTAATAGCGAGGGCTTCCACGGATCGGCGGATGTTTTCCGCCATAATCAGGGCGCCCGCCAGATCGGTGTCTGAAGTTAACCCGCTTCGGTGGACGGTTTCAGACTTTCGGGGGGATCTTCCGGTTGTTGAGCCTCCTCTCGTAGTTAAGGGGTGAGTGGTAGCCGATGGCGGAGTGGCGCCGGTGTGAGTTGTACCAGCCCTCGATGAACTCGAATATCGCCGGTCGGGCCTCACCGGGATCGCGGAAACGGTGATGGGCAAGCAGCTCGCACTCGAGGGTGGCAAAGAAGCTCTCCGCCATGGCGTTGTCGTAGCAGTCCCCGACCGAGCCCATCGAGGGGCGCACGCCCGCGGTCCGGCAGCGCTCGCCGAAGGCCAGGGACGTATATTGGCACCCCTGGTCGGAGTGATGTATCACGCCCTCGGGGCGGCGCTGGACGATGGCCATCTCCAGCGCCGCGACGACGAGCTCGGTGCGCAGGTGCGTGGCCATCGCCCAACCCACCACACGGCGGGTGCAGGCATCGAGCACCGCGGCGAGGTACAAAAAGCCCGCCCAGGTTGGGACGTAGGTGATATCGGCGACGTACACCTCATCCGGGCGCTCGGCGGCGAACTCGCGCTCCAGCAGATCCGGTGCCGGGCGTCGTTCGCCCGCGCGCCGGGTGGTCACCGTCCAGCGCCGGCGAGTCTCGCCCACCAGGCCGCGGCGGCGCATCAGTCTTGCGACACGCTTGCGGCCCACACAGCGGCCCTCATCGCGCAGCTTGGCGTGCACCCGCGGCGCCCCGTAGGTGCCCCGCGAGCGCTCATGAATCGCCTCGATGTGAGCGGTGAGCTCCTGGTCGCCGCGCTGGCGCGGCGAGCGGACCCGGGTACGCCACGCATAGTACCCGCTGGGGGAGACGCCCAGCACCCGGCACATCGTGGCAACGCGGTGGAAGGCCCGGTTCACTTCGACGAACTCGAAGACTTCGGTGGCACCGAGTCGGTCTCCCGAGCGAACCAGGCCGCGGCTTTTGACAGGATCTCCCGCTCCTCACGCAGCCGCTTCACCTCTCGGCGCAGGCGCCGCAGCTCCTCCTGCTCGGCGCTGCTCGGCCCATCAGAGCGCCGGCCGCTGTCGCGCTCGGCCTGCGCGACCCAGTTACGGATGGTCTGCGCTGTGGGCTCGAACTCCTGGGCAAGCTCCTCAGGCGTACGCCCGGTGCGCACCAACTCGATCATCTGCTCGCGGAAGGCCGCCGGATATGGGGGTCTGGACTGTGGCATCGTGGACTCCAATTGCTTCCCAAAGGCTCGGATGTCCACCAGAACGGGTCAACTCCAGTTGGGCGACCTCTCGTCAGCAGAGCTCGGCCTCCGGTACCATCATGACCGATGATCGGTACTCGGTTGGTTAACCTGGAACGTCCCCATTTTCGCGACAGCGTCTGCTTGGTACACAGGATCACGCCCTTGCCGTTCTGTTTTAGAATACGTTCCCGATGGAACGGTGCCAGCACGCCAACGTTACGGTCTCCCGCTGGAGCACAACGGCTTGGCACGCAGCGGGTGGGTCCTCTCTACTCATCATCCGCGCAGCAACTCGGTGTGCCGCTTCCTTGGCATGTTCGATGGCCTCGTGGCAACAGATCTACTTCTGGAGGATTCGAGCAGTGCGGAGTGCCCTGCCGAGGTGTGGCCGAACCAAGCGTGAAAGATCATCGCATCCGAAGGTTTACGTAGGGCATCTCAAGCTATGAAGCCACCCCGCTGGCAGGTCGTGACCGAGTCCGAGTTCCCATGGGAGCGAAGCGCCCTCGAGTATCTCCGAGACCGGCTACCGGACTACGAGCCGTTTCGCGCATGGGCCAACCTGGAGTTCATAGCGGATGACGGCAGCGTTAATGAAGTTGACGTCCTCGTCGTCTCGCGCAGTCGTATCTACCTGGTCGAGATCAAGAGCCATCCTGGGCGTATCAGCGGGGACGCCGGTACGTGGACGTGGGAGCGCGACGGCCGTAGGAGCAGCTTCGACAATCCGCTTCTGCTGGCCAACCGTAAGGCAAAGAAGCTGAAGACCCTGCTGCAATCGCAGCGCGCCTTCCGCAAAAAGGGTGGCGGGCGGGTCCCCTACATCGAAGCGGTCGTATTTCTCTCGAACCAGGACTTGCGGTGTGATCTGACCGGGACTGCCCGGGCGGGGATCTACCTACCGGACAACAAGGCAGAAACCACACAGGAAAACATCCTGGCGCTATTGCGGGGCGAGCTCGACCAGCGCTCGGCGGCGGCTATCGGTCATGGCCAGTCTCGCCAGATCAAGCAGGCGCTGGAACAGTGCGGGATAAGAAAGTCGCAGCAGCAGAATCGAGTCGGTGACTTTCGCCTGAATACGCTGATTCGTGAGACCGATCTATACCAGGACTGGGAGGCGTCCCATGTCCGGTTCGAACGCTCGCACCGGCGAGTCCGTATCTACCCGTATGCGCTCACCACTTCCGAAACCAGCCGACGGGAGCGTCAGAAGGCGGCAGAGCGAGAGTTCCAGATTCTGGATGGGGTGAAGCACCCGGGTATCCTGCAGGTCGAGCAGTTCACGGAGCATGAGCGCGGGCCCGCGCTCGTCTTCGAGCATCCCGAGGGCGTTGAGCGACTGGATCAGTGGCTGCCGCTCCAGCGCGATACCCTGGACGCCGGTGACCGGCTGGACCTCGTGCGCCAGATCGCCGAGACCCTAAAGTTCGCGCACGGCAATCGACTGTATCATCGCGCGCTGAGCCCCGAGTCCATCCTCGTCTACCGTGACAAGCAACGCGGGCTCGCGCTGAAGCTTTTTGACTGGCAAAGCGCCCGCCAGGGGACGGGTACAGATGGCGGCACGCGGCTCTCCATATCCGAGACGTCGGCGCCGGCCTATTGGGGAGAAAATCAGTCGGAGGCCTTCATCGCGCCGGAAGCGATCGTGGGTGCGGGTTACGACGATCAGCGCATGGATGTCTTCTCGCTGGGGTGTCTCGCCTTTTTCCTGTTCTCCGAGACACCCCCCGCGGACGGTGCCGAGGGTCTGCGCGCCAAGCTGGAGACGGGCGATGGTCTCCGGCTTTCCGACGTCATGGATGCCGCCCCATCGGCGCTGGATGACCTCATATGCGAGGCGACTCGCCCGGAAGCGATGGACCGGCTGAGTGGTGTGGACGAATTTCTGCAGGAGCTCGAGGGCGTCGAGGAAGAACTAACCCGCCCTGACCCGGAGGATCAACCCAACCCGCTGGATGCGCGCCCCAAGGACGTGCTCGACGGCGGCTTCCAGGTACGCCGCCGTCTGGGCAAGGGCTCCACGGCCGTTGCCTTGCTCGTCACTGACCGTGAGGGGCGGGAGGGCGTGCTCAAGGTCGCCCTGGAGCCGCGCTTTAACGAGCGCGTTGAACAGGAAGGCCAGGTGCTTGCTCAGTTACGGCACCAGAACATCGTCGAACTCTTTGATCGGACGACTGTTTCCGGCCACTCCGCCTTGTTCATGGCGCGAGCTGGTACCGAGAACAAGACCGGAACCGAGACGCTGGCCCAGCGCATTCGCGAGGACGGCAAGCTCAGCCTGGATCTGCTGCAGCGATTCGGTGACGAACTGCTCCAGGTGGCCGCGTGGCTGGAGCAGGCGGGCGTCGCTCATCGGGACATCAAGCCGGACAACATCGGTATCGGCGAGACGCCCGGCAAAAAGCTCACCCTGGTTCTATTTGACTTCTCCCTGTCCAACGCGCCACCGGAGAACATTCGCGCGGGCACGCCGCCGTACCTGGATCCCTTCCTCTCCAAGCGTCGGCCGCAACGCTGGGACCTCCATGCTGAGCGGTACGCCGCGGCCGTGACGCTCTACGAAATGGCCACTGGTGTTACCCCGTCCTGGGGGGACGGCTCCAGCGATCCGCTGTTGACTGATGAGGAGGTCTACCTCGACACCGCGCAATTTGACGCCGCCGTGCGCGAGGGTCTGACTCGGTTTTTCCGCCAGGCGCTGGCCCGTGATCCGGCGGACCGCTTCGACACCGCCGAGGAGATGCGAAGGGCCTGGTATCGCGTCTTCGAGCACGTCGACCGCCCCACGCGCACGACCCACGACGACGACATACCGGACGTGGACGCCCTGCTGGACGAGATGCTGCCGTACCTCGACCGCAGCACACCCATCTCGGAGCTCGGCTTGAGCGGCCGCCTTATGAATGCCCTTGGCGATCGTCTCGGCGTCAATCAGATAGACGATCTGCTGCGCCTACCACGTATTCGCCTGTATCGAAACAAGGGCTTGGGCCAACGCACGGTTTCCCAGATCCGGCAATTGGCCGAACGCCTGCGCGAGCATTTCGAGTCAGAGGCCACCACCACCGCCGCCGACGACGACGAGGATGGCGACAGCGTCGGCGCCCCGGAATACTGGAGCCTGGACCGCCTTGTGGCTCGCGTCGTGCACAACCGCATGGAGGAAGAGGAAGCGCGCCTGCTCCGCGGCTTCCTCGGACTGGACGCCGAGGAAGGGGGCGCTGGCGGGAACGAGGGCGGCGAGCCGACAGGCGAATGGGCCGACACCCGCAACGCAGCCCGCCGGCTCGCCGTCCCCCGGCAAACGCTGGAGAGCGCTCTGGACCGGGCGCGCGAGCGATGGGCCAAGCGACAGTGGATGACGGCCCTTCGCCAGGACGTGGGAGAGCTGGTACGCCGCCACGGCGGTGTGCTCACACTGAGCGAGCTGTGTCACGGGCTCGTCAGCATGCGGGGGGCGGCCAGCGACGGCGTGCGCCGGGAGCGCCGGGCCCTCGCCGTGGCGGCGGCGGCCTGCGAGGTGGAGGAGGGCCTGGAAAAGCCGCGCTTCGTTGTCTTTCGAGGCCAGCACCACACGTTTGTGTTGGCCACCGAGCACCTGGACGAAGCCTGGGCGGCCTCCGATGCCCCACGACGCGCCCGCTATGCCGAGGCCCTCGGCGAGGCGGCGGACCGCATGGCCGCCGAGGACCCACTCCCCGCACCGCAACGGGTCATCGAGGCACTACGCACCATCGACGCTCCCGAGCCCGAGCTGAGCGATAACCGTCTGGTCAATCTGGCCGTGGCCAGCTCCAGCACCGCCGCGTTGTCGAGTCGCCTGGAGATCTACCCGCGCGGCATGGACGCCGAGCGCGCGTTGCGCCTGGGGTACGGCGCCCTCATCGGGCCGAGCAAACTCACCGCACGCGCCATCCAGCAACGGATCGCACGACGCTATCCGGAGGCGGAGCCGCTGCCGGATCACCCGCGTCTGGACACGCTGCTCGATCAGGTAGACGCCCAGTTGCGCTGGGACAGCCGTCAGGGGCACTACACCGTTGCCAGCGTTCGGGGGTCGCTGACCGCCGGCGATACCACCCGCGATACGACCGCGGCCGAAAGCCCGGGCAGCGAACGCGTCACGGAGATCGAGCACAAACTCCGTCGCGTGGCAAAGGAGGGCCGCTTCCTCGCCCTGCGCATTGCGCCACGACACATGGTTCGGGCCCAGCAGCGCCTCTCCACCGGTTATGGCCTCACCCCGTACAGCCTGGAGGGCGAACTGCTGCGTGCCATGAAGGCCGTCGCTGAGGCGCGTAAGGCCCGCTGGAGCGTTGTGCTGGAAGCCGACGGGGCGGGGCCCGACGGGGCCAACTGGCCGCGCTTGCTGCAGCTTGTGGCGGAAGCCGTCCGGCGCATTACCCCGTCCGTTATCGAGGCCGATTCGCCGATCCTGATTCTCAACCCCGGATTGCTGGTCCGCTACGGCCACATGGAGCTGCTCAACCGCGTGCGCGACGCCTGTGAGCGCGGGCGGCACCCGGGCGCGGTCCTGCTGATTCCAGGCTCGAGTGCCTCGACGCTGCCGATGATCGACGACCGGGCGCTGCCCATCGTGCACACTTCCGAGTGGCTGCACGCGGACCGTCACTGGCTGAACACGCCCCCCGAAACGGTGAAGGGGTAATCGACTATGGGGGCTTCGAGGGAGCTGCCGAACTCCAACGGCGTGACTCGGGGTCACAATGCATGTTGGCAGTGAGTTCTCGCTGTTGACGGCGGTGGCGCTTTCGTTGGGCGGCTCCCCGACAGAGCTGGATCGATTCGCGCTTTGGTTTCTCGAAGCCCTCAGCTAAACAGTCACACAGAGAATCAAAGCCAATCCGGTTTAGGCCAGACGTAGGGTTTACCGGTTGGTCCGTTCCACCTGTTTCGTAGAGAAGGGGCAACATGGGGGTAGAACTGAACGCGCTGCGTCGGGACCTGCAGCAGCAGGTGGCGAACCTGACCGACGACCTGCGTGAGCGCAGCGAGGCCGTGGCGTCGATGCGGGATCGCCTGCAGGCGGAGTACCGCGAGGCGCGTGACAGCGGTCGCACGGCCGCAACGTACCAGGACTGGCGGGAGGACAACCTCACCCAGAGCGCGGTCGCCTGGGTGCTGGCGGGCGTTTTCGTGCGCTTCCTGGAGGACAACCAGCTCCTGGCCGAGGCGTTCATCACAGGCCCCGGTGAGCGCGCGCGCCAGGCCCGCGAGCGGCGGGACGGCTACTTCCGCGAGCACCCCACGGACACGGACCGGGACTACTTCCTCAACGTCTTCGAGACCGTCGGAGAGCTGCCCGCCATGCGCGAGCTGTTCGACCGGGAACACAACCCGCTCTGGCAACTCACACCGTCCGGCGACGCCGCCCGCGGGCTCTGGGAATTCTGGCGTCGGGTGGTCCCGGAGACGGGCGAGCTGGTCCACGACTTCACCGATCCGGACTGGGACACGCGCTTCCTCGGCGATCTGTACGAGCAGCTCTCCGAGCGGGCGCGTAAGCAGTTCGCCCTGCTGCAGACGCCGGAGTTCGTCGAGGAATTCATCCTGGATCGCACGCTCGACCCGGCCATCGAGGACTTCGGGTTGGAGGCGGTGCGGCTGATCGACCCCACCTGTGGCTCGGGTCACTTCCTCATCGGTGCGTTCCATCGCCTGCTCCAGCGCTGGCACCGCCAGGCACCGGCCATGACCCCGCGCGAGCGCATTCAGAAAGCCCTGCGCGCCGTGGCGGGCGTGGACATCAACCCCTTCGCCGTCAGCATCGCGCGCTTCCGCCTGCTCATCGCGGCCCTGCAGGCCGAGGGGATAGGAAAGGTCAAGGAGGCGCCTGCCTACCAATTCGAGTTGGCCGCGGGTGACAGCCTGCTACATGGCCTGCCATTGAACGAGCTGGCGCTGGACCATGCCGGATCCATGCGGCGCCATCCGAGTTTCGGCCAGGCCTACCGGTCCGAGGATATCGAGGCGCTGAACCGAATCCTGGGGAGTCACTACCACGCGGTGGTCGGCAATCCACCGTACATCACGGTCAAGGACAAGGCGCAGAACGCACTCTACCGCCGCTTCTACGGCGAGGTCTGCCACCGCCAATATGCGTTGACCGTGCCGTTCACGCAGCGCTTCTTCAGTCTCGCGTTGCCGGGCGGTGACCGCCAGCCCGCCGGCCACACCGGCATGATCATCGCGGACTCCTTCATGAAGCGGGAGTTCGGCAAGAAGCTGGTGGAGCAGTTCCTGCCGCGGGTGAACCTGACGCATGTCATCCATACGGCTGGGGCCTATATCCCGGGGCACGGCACACCGACCGTCATCCTCTTTGGCAGCAACCGGGCACCGACGGCGCCCACGGTGCGGACAGTCATGGGGATACGAGGGGAGCCGGGCACACCGTCTGATCCAGCGAGGGGCCAGGTGTGGAGCGCTATCCTCGATCAAGTCGATCAGCCGGGCAGCGAAAGTGACTTCGTGTCGGTAGCCGATCTCGAAAGGCCTACCTTTGCGGCTCACCCATGGTCGTTGGGCGGCGGCAGTATTACTGCGGTGAAGGAGCATGTGGAAGGTAGCGCCCAATCCACAATGCAGGAGTGGGCAACCTCCATTGGATTTGTTTGCATCACCAAGAGTGATGAGGTGTTTGTTCAGGAACCTGACGTCTTCAGGCGTCAGGGTGTCCCTATGAATCTTGTCCGTACCTTCGGGATCGGCGAGGACATACGGGATTGGGCCTTCTACGAGGTCTGGTCGGCGCTGTTTCCCTATACACCGTCCGTTGAGGTAATTGAGCCGCAGGCGATTGAAGGGGCCTTTCCGTTCATGTGGCCGTATCGGACGACCTTGTTCGATCGCAAAGTCTTTGGTGGTAAGACCTATCGCGATGTTGGCAAGGCCTGGTACGAGTACGGCCAGATTCCCGCGGATCGCTTTCAGATCCCAAGATCCATCACCTTCGCCTTCGTCGCCACCCACAACCACTTCGTCCTCGACCGCGGCGGCAAGGTGTTCAATCGTTCGGCGCCGGTGATCAAGCTCCCGGCCGAGGCCAGCGAGGACGACCATCTGGCGCTGCTGGGCCTGCTGAACAGCTCGGTGGCCTGCTTCTGGATGAAGCAGGTGTTTCACAGCAAGGGAGCTGGCGGCGGAAGCCGAGTGGCGGCGGGTTACTCGGCAATGGGCGACGAGAACTGGGAAAGTCATTACGAGTTCACCGGCACCGGCCTGAAGCAGTTCCCAGTCACCGAGACCAAGCCCCTGGACCTCGCCCGGCAGCTCGACGATCTCGCCACCCGGCGGCAGGCCGTCCTGCCGGACGCGCTGAGGGACCGCCTGCCGCTCTCCCGCGATGAGCTGGACGCCTACCGCGCGCAGGCTGAGGACCTGCTCGGGCGCATGATCGCGCTGCAGGAGGAAGTGGACTGGCGATGCTACCGGCTCTACGGCGTGCTCGATCGGGACTTCGAGTACTGCGATGCGGCCGGTCGGCCACAGTCGCCCCCGGCGCTGCGCCTGGGCGAACGGGCCTTCGAGATCGCCATGGCGCGGCGCATGGCCGCTGGCAAGCTGGAGACGAGCTGGTTTCGTCGCCATGGCTCCACGCCCATCACGGAGCTCCCAACGGACTGGCCCGAGGATTACCGCGCCCTGGTCGAGGCGCGCATCGAGCACATCCAGTCGGACCGCTACATCGGCCTGCTGGAGCAGCCCGAGCACAAGCGCCGCTGGAACTTGGATAGCTGGGCAGAGACGGAAGAGGCCGCGCTGCGCCGCTGGCTGCTGGACCGATTGGAGGCGGGGCGTTACTGGGGCGAGCCGGCCCTGCAGACCACCAACGATCTGGCGGACCGGGCGGTGCTGGATGTTGACTTCATGGCGGTTGCGGAGCTCTACGTCGGCCGCAGCGGCGTGGATGTGAAGAAGCTGGTGGCGGAGCTGGTGGCGGACGAGGCCGTACCACTGCTGTCGGTGCTGCGCTACAAGGCGGCCGGGCAGCGCAAGCGTCAGGACTGGGAGGCCACCTGGGCGCTCCAGCGGCGCGAGGACGCCATCGATGCGGAGGTGGCCGCCGAGCTGACACAGGGCGATGACGAGTCGGATGCGGACTTCGCCCAGCGGCTGAAGCGCGCGCAGGATGAACGCAAACGCACCGAGCTGGGCACCATCCCGGTGCCGCCGAAGTACAACAAGGGGGATTTTCTGGACGGCACCTACTGGCGGCTGCGCGGGGCGCTGGACGTGCCCAAGGAGCGCTTCGTCAGCCTGCCCCATTGCAGCCCGGACGGTGACAACAGCCTGCTGGTCGGGTGGGCGGGCTGGGACAGCCTGCAGCGGATGCAGGCGGTCGCGGCGTGTTACACGGACCGCCGCCAGCAGGCCGGCTGGCCCGCGGAGCGCCTGGTGCCATTTCTCGCGGCGATGGATGAGCTGCTGCCCTGGGTCCAGCAGTGGCACAGCACGCCGGACCCGGAGTTCGGCCGGATGGACGAGTTCTTCGAGACCTACCTGACCGGTCAGCTCCAGGAGCTGGGCCTGACGCGGGATGCCATCCGCCAGTGGCAACCGCCGCAGACACGTCGGCGGGGCCGCAAGGCCCAGAGCTGAAGCGGCTGGCTTACTGCTAGACTACAGTCGAATACAGAGTATTCGGATATCAGCGGGGGCCGTGATGGGTGTCACCACCGTTCGATTCCAGCCGGAGGTGGAGCAGGGGCTGGAGGCCATGGCTCAGCGGCTCCAGCGCAGCAAGGGCTGGCTGATCAATCAGGCCATGGCGGAATACCTGGAGCGCCATCAGCGCGAGCAGGCGCGCTGGCAGGCGACGCTGGACGCCGTGGAGTCCGCCACCCAGGGGCGCGTCGCCGATGGGGAGGCGGTGCACAACTGGCTGCGCAGTTGGGGGCAGACGGACGAGCTGCCGCCGCCCAAGGCGGGTGAGTGAGGCGGGTCTATGCTGCGGAGGCCATTGAGGACCTCAGCCGCCTGCGGGCCTTCATCGCCGAGCATGACCCGAATGCGGCCGGTCGAGTGGCGGCAGAGTTGCTGGAACGCCTGGAGACGTTGCCGCGGTTTCCGCGCATGGGGCGGCCCGTCGCTGCTGCGCCGGAGCCGGAGACCGTTCGTGACATGGTCTTCGGCCGCTATGTCGTGCGCTACTCCGTGCATCGGGAGACGCTGGTGATCCTGCGGGTCTGGCACGAGCTTGAGGGGCGGGGCGGGTCATGAGGCGGATAGGCCCGGCAAGCCTGCGACGACGGAATTTGCGGGTGTGCCCATGCAACTGAGCTTTGCCCTCACGCAGCTCGATGGCTATGTTGACAGCCGCCAGGCCCCACCGATGATGCCGCCGGGGCGTGAGCTGGCCTGGTTCACGCTGCGTGGCTTGGCGGTGGGCGAGCGCGCCGAGAATCAGGACAACCTGGTGGTGGTGGATGCTGCGGGCTTTGGTGTCTGCCTGCGTGGGGGCGCACCAACCACGATCAACCGGGACGACTGGCCGGCGGGGCGGCTACGCATCGCGGTACTGGATGGCATGGGGGGCCACGACAACGGCCGCCAAGTGGCCGAGGACGCGGCGGATGCCATTCGGCGGTTGCCGGTGTATGCGTCGCGCGAGGCGCTGGTCAACGGGCTGGATGCCCTGCACGATCAACTCCACGCGGATTGGGGTGCCGGTGTTCGCTCGCCAGGTTGTACGCTGACCCTGCTGGAGGTGGTGGCGGAAGATACCGCGTGGCTCTACCACGTGGGTGACAGCCGGCTCTATGAGCTGGGCTCCGGGGTGGGTCCGCGCTATCTGACCCTGGACCATGCGCCGTCGACGCGCGCCATGCTCGCTGGCGCGATAGACGTCGAGGCTTGGCAGCGGCGGATACACAGGCAGCCGGAGAGCCGCATCAGCCAGGCGTTTGCCATGGGTAATACCTTCGAGGACGAGCGCGGTCGCTTGTCGCCGGGTTTACGGCACCTCACGGCGGAGGATCTGCCGCTGTCGCTGGCGGAGCGGGCCGACTGCCGGACCATAACGCTTCGGCCCGGCGGGCGATACCTGCTAAGCACGGATGGCCTGTGGGCCGTGTCCGATCCGGCGTCGCTGGTGGACCGGCACTGGAAGAAGCTAGCAGGCGACGCACGACAGCCAGACGCGCTGCTGCGCGGGCTGCTGGACGTACTGCAACAGGCCGCCCAACCGGGCGAGTCGGACAACACGACGGCGCTGCTGCTGCAGGTGGCGCCTTCTAAAGGGCAGGGGTGACGGGACGTGCCATGACAAAGATCGCCGAGATCATCGATATTCCCCACGAGGTGCACCAGGGGGACTTCGTGCTGCGACTGACCGAGGGCGTGCAGGATCCGCAGGGCACGCTGCGCAGCTATGTTGTGACGCCGGAGCTGCGGCGCTGCTTCGATCAGGCCATGACGCTGGTCAAGAGCGCCCTCGACGCGCCGGCAAGCAAGGGCGCCTACCTTCACGGCAGCTTTGGCAGCGGTAAGAGCCATTTCATGGCGGTGCTGACCTTGCTGCTGCAGGGCAGTGCGGACGCGCGTGCTATCCCGGAGCTGGCCAACGTCATCCAGCGGCATAACGAGTGGACCCAGAACCACAATGTGCTAGTGGTTCCGTATCACATGATCGGCGCCCGCAGCATGGAGGCGGCGATCCTCGGCCACTACGTGACCTACATCCGCCGCCTCCATCCGGACGCGCCCACGCCACCGGTGTACCGCAGCGAAGGCCTGTTCAAGGATGCCCGCGGCCTGCGGGAGCGGATGGGCGACGAGGCCTTCTTCGCCGGTCTGGGCCAGCAGGGCGGCGGTGATGATGGCTGGGGCGACCTCGCCGGTGGCTGGGACGCGGCCACGTTCGAGTCAGCCATGGCCGCGCCGCCGGAGAGCGAGCTGCGTGGGCAGCTGATCACCGACCTGGTGGACAGCTACTTCAGCCACGCCGGCCAGCTTGCGGGTGATGAAACCCAGGGGCTGGTGGACCTGGATAAGGGGCTGGCCGTGATCGCGCGGCACGCGCAGTCCCTGGGCTATGACGGGCTGGTGCTGTTCCTCGACGAGCTGATCCTGTGGCTGGCGAGCCATGCGTCCGATGACGAGTTCATCAACCGCGAGGGCCAGAAGGTGGCCAAGCTTGTGGAGTCCATGGACGCCTCTCGCCCCATCCCCATCATCAGTTTCATCGCCCGGCAGCGCGACCTCCGCGAGCTGGTCAGTGAGCACATGGGTGGCATCGAGCAGATGCGCTTCTCGGACGTGCTTAACTGGTGGGAGGCGCGTTTCGACAAGATCACGCTGGAGGACCGCAACCTCCCCGCCATCGTCGAAAAGCGGCTGCTGCGGCCCAAGTCCGAGGACGCGCGGGCGCAGCTCGATCAGGCCTTCGAGAAGGCCGCGCAGGTGCGGGAAGGCGTGCTCCAGACCCTGCTGACCCGCGACTACACCAAGGAGCAGTTCCGGCAGGTCTACCCGTTCAGCCCGGTGCTGGTGAAGGCCCTGGTGGCGTTGTCGTCACTGCTTCAGCGCGAGCGCACCGCCTTGAAGCTCATGCTCCAGCTCTTGGTGGACCAGCGCGATCGCTTGGAGCTGGGCGACATCGTGCCCGTGGGTGACCTGTACGACGTTCTCGCCAGCGGCGATGAGCCATTCTCCCAGGCAATGCGTGGGCATTTCGACAACGCACGGCGTTTGTACCGGACACGCCTGCTACCGGTCCTCGCGGATCACTACGGCACCACCGTGGAGGCGCTGGAGGATGGTCAGCTGCCCGAGGGCCAAGAAAAGGCGTTTCGGGCTGACGATCGGTTGGTCAAAACGCTGCTTCTCGCGGCGCTGGCGGAGGGCGTGGAGGAACTCGCCGCGATGACCCCGGCGCGGTTGGCCACGCTGAACCACGGCAGCGTGCGGTCCCCCATCCCGGGCCAGGAGGCCACGGCGGTGCTCCAGAAGTGTCGCCGCTGGGCGAGCCAGATCGGGGAAATCAAGGTCAGCGATGAGGGTACCGACGCCACCGTAGCGCTCCAACTCGTCGGTGTGGATACCGATGGCATTCTCGAGAACGCGCTGGCGTCGGACACGCCGGGCGCCCGTGTTCAGCTCGTGCGGGACATGATTCGCGCCGACCTGGCCTTGAAGGACACGGACGACATGTACCGTTCCCCCGTGCTGGATTTCGACTGGCGCGGAACGCGACGCCGATGCGAAGTGGAGATCATCAAGGCCAAGGAGTTGTCACTCGAGGGATTCCGCCCGCGGGAGACGGATTGGAAAGTGGTCATCAGCCTGCCCATCGGCGATGCGGTGGCGAACGATCGGGCGCAGGTCCAGCAGTTCCAGAGCATCTACGGCGAGTGTTCGACGCTGGTGTGGTTGCCCTCGGCGTTCAGCGCCAAGGCGAATGATGATCTGGCACGCTTGACGGTGCTGGAGCATGTCCTGTCCGGCCAGCGGCTCGCGAACTATGGGAGCCACCTGTCGCAGGCCCAGCGCGATCAGGCGCGGGTGCTGTTGACCAATCAACGCGACCAGCTGCGACAGCGGGTTCGCTCCAATCTGCTGACGGCCTATGGCATCAGCCGGATCAACGAGGATGCGGTCGACGCGGGGCAGGATCTGGATGATCACTTCCTCTCACTGTCCCAGGGCATTCACTTGCAGCCGCCGGTGGGGGCGAACTTCCTGGAGAATCTCCAGCATCTGCTGGATCAAATGCTGGCGGCACATTACCCGGATCATCCGCGGTTCACGGTAGAAGTCCGTCGTGCGGCGCTCAAGAAAGTGTTGGCCGTCGTCAGCCGTGTGGCGGGCCTACCTGACGGGCGCGTGGAGGTGGCCCGGGAAGACCGGGAGGTCATGAACGGCATCGCAGTGCCGCTGCACCTCGGCCAGATGGGTGAGACGCACTTCGTCCTGGGCGACTACTGGCGGGACACGTTCAACCGTCGGATCAACAGCGAGGATGTCCAGCAGCTCACCGTAGGCCGCCTGCGTCATTGGTTGCAGACCGAGCATGCCATGGGGTTGCCGGGAGACGTCGAGAACCTGGTGATCCTGGCGTTCGCCGAGCAGACGAACCGCCGCTTCTACCTGCATGGGGGTGCCGTCGAACCGCGGCTTGACCAGGTGGACGATCAGCTCGAACTACGCGAGCAGCCGTTGCCGGCGCAGCAGGACTGGAATGAGGCACTGGAGCGCGCTGGTCACCTGTTTGGCCTAGCGATGGATTCGCGCCAGCTCAACGCCACGAACGTCGGCCGTTTCGTGGATGAGCTGCGCACGCATGCGAATACCCGGCGAGACGCGGTTGAGCGCCTCAACCAGTCGCTAGAGAAACGCATCGCCGCACTCGGCCTCGATCCGGGCAGTTCGCAGCGGCGACGTAGCGTTGAGGCCGCGCGTACCATTCTCGAACGCATCACCCAGGCGGAGGAGAACGAGGTGATCCGGGCCCTTGCCCAGACCGACATCCCGGGGTCGACGACGGCAGTCGGCGCTTGTATCGGCAAGGCGGGCGAGCTGGCGGAGACACTGGAGCAGTCCGGGGCCTGGGATCTGTTCCAGCGGCTTGCCGAATTGCCCGCTGAATGGACCGCCGAAGCGGAATCCATCATGAGCCCGGTTCACGATGCGCTGACGCGTGATGAACATGTCCTGCCGCTAACGCCCGCGGTCGATGAGGCGCAGCGATCGGCCCTGGATTTGATGACGCGCGCTGCGCGTGGCGGCGGCACACCATCGCCGACATCGCGCCCCCCCAACGCGCCCAATCGGCGAGCGGTGAAGCGGGATCGCCAGCAGGTGTCCGCGTCCGAGGTCGATGAGGTCTTCCGGGCGCTCAAGGCGGAGCTGAGCGGCGTCTCGGCGAGTGCCACGATCGAGGTCTCCTGGACGATATTCGACGAGTCCGGCCATGGCGACTAGGGCGAGCCCTTCGACTGCGCCGTCGAGACAGCTCACGCCCGACCTCATTCGGGCGCGAGCGGAGCAGGTCATCGCGCGACACGGCGTAGAAACCGTGGGGATAAGCGCCACCGGCGAATGGGCGGGCGAGGACGTCATTCAGCTCCAGGGGCAGCGGTGGCCGGTTCGGCGGTGTGATTCGGTGCTCGAGCTCGGTCTGGCCCTTAACGAACTCAATGCACATGGGCAACACGGTGTGGTGTTGAGCCGTCTGCATGAGGCCGACTTGCCCGAGGACATGCGGGCGCGCCTTTGTGGTGGAAGGCTGTACGGGCTTGATCCGTGGGACAGCGTGCTCGCGCTCTTCGCGGCGGACCGACTGGATCCAAGGATTCCCCGTGCGCCGCGGCTCGCTGAGCTGCTGATCAGTAACGTCCCGCCGGAGGGGTATCCGTCCTGTCGCGCTCGATTTCTCGATGCGGATACCGTTTGGCGCTCGCTGTTTCGTCGCTACCTGGGGTTCGACCAGGACCTACTGGACGCCAAGGCGGTGATGAGGTGGCTCCTCTCTGAAGGCGCTGCTGACGCATGGCGACGCATGGATGACGAGGTCCGACAGCTTTTTCGAGGTCGCATCGAGCAACGAGCCGGCAGGCTCGGGCTGCACTTGCTGGACGTGGCGGAGAGCGAGTACGCGGAATATGTGCTCGCTATCGGGCTGGTGTGCGAGCTGATCTTTGACGAATCCGGCTCGATCACGGCTGACCGGCAGCTTGCGGCGGGCCGGCTGGAGCGCTATCTGGCCGGCCAGGCGCTGGCGGGCGCGGCGGGCCGGCGGTGGTTCGCGCTGGCGCGAGATCTGCTCGGTGACCTGGACGAGGCGTCACGACAGACCCACCGGGCGCGCGCTCAGGCCATTCTCGATGAGCTGCAGATCAGTGACGCAGGCGGGGAGAGTCTGGTCCTGCAGCGCGGATATGAGCACCGTCTGCAGCGTTATGCAGACGCGCTTACCAACGCCCTTGATGGGCGCGCTGAATGCTCGGACGTCGGGGCGGCATTGCAGGCGGTCCGGTCCCATGAGCTTAGTCCGGGCGATGAGGGGCGCCTGGAGCGGCTCGATGTTGCCCTGCGATTGTTGCGTTACCTCAATGTTGGCGGTACACGCGGCGCCAATCGCAGTCTTGAGCAACTGGCGGTTAGCCATCGCGACGACGCTAGCTTTGTGGACTGGGGGCGCCGGCTTCTCCTTGGCGGTGATGCCCATGCGGGCGTCAGCGCCGCATTGGAGCGATTGCTCACGCAGTTGCGTCAGCACCGCGAGACGTTGAACAAGCGGTTTGCGGAGGCCTTGGCGAACTGGGATCGGACTTCTTTCGCCAATGGGCGCTTTGTTGGCCTTGAGGCGGTGCTGGATGAGCTCGTGGCACCCTTGGCTCGGCAGTCACCCGTGCTTTTTCTCGTGATGGACGGTATGGATTACGGGGCCTACCGCGAGCTGGAAGCGGACTTATCAGCGGACGGTTGGATCAGTTATGGGCCAGCCGGTAGCGGGCGAACGGTGTCGGCGCTGAGTACGTTACCGAGCGTTACGCGCGTGGCCCGGGCGAGTCTCTTCAGCGGCAGACTCTGTCAGGGCCAGTCCGACTTCGAGCGCAATTCATTCGCGAACCATCAGGGCTTGCTGCACGCCATTGGGTCCGGGAAGTCCAAGCCGACCGTCTACCACAAGGCGGCGCTCAGCGAGGGCGGTGGGGAGTTGGCCAGTGACGTTCGCGAGGCCATTGCCAACCCCAAAAAGCGCCTCTTAGGTGTTGTGGTCAATGCCATCGACGATCACCTGGACAAATCCGATCAGTTGCGCCTGCGCTGGAGTCGCGACCAGTTCCGACAGCTCGACGCCTTACTGGAGTCTGCGCGGGTCAGCGGCAGGACCGTGGTGCTCACCAGCGACCACGGTCACGTGATGGATTGGCACAGTCATCAACCGGTTCAGGCGCTCGCCGGTCGTTGGCGTGATTCCGGAACCGAGCCCGTGGAGGGCGAAATCCGAGTCGCCAATCCCGCCGTCCGCGAGGCGCTCGGAGTCGACAGCGTTATCGTGCCATGGAGCGAGCGTATTCGTTACGTTCGACGGAGCAATGGATACCATGGCGGTGCAACGCCTCAAGAGATTGTCGTCCCTGTTGGCGTCTTCCGCTTCATGGGCAGTGAGAACGCAGTTGAGCTTTCCGGCTGGGACGCGCTGCCGGCGCAGGAACCAGCCTGGTGGGCTCAGGCGGCGGAGCCTGTTCAGCGGGCGAACGCGGCCGAGCCTGCGGCCACTTTGAAAAGCGCGAAGTTGCGTGGAGGCGGCGAAACAACACGCCAGGCGAGTCTGTTCGAGCAACTGGACACCACCTACGGGCCCGAGCAGGACCAAGGCGAACGGTTAGTTGAGCAGTTGCTCGCGTCGCCGACCTATCACCGCCAGCGAAAGGCCGCTGGCCGCATCGCGCCGAAGGAATCGGTCCTGAGGCAGTTCCTCCATGCTCTTTTGCAGGCCGATGGCCGCCTGAGTCGCAAGCGACTCGCGGCCGCCATGGACATACCGGAGCTGCGCGTGCGCTCTCAGTTTGCTGCAATGCAGAAATTGCTGAACGTCGATGGCTATGCGGTGGTCGGCGAGGATGCGTCGGGCGCCGAAATCGTGCTCGACACGGCGCTGCTACGAAAGCAGTTCGAGATCTCCGAGGGCTGAGCCTATGCGTGACATCGAGCACATCAGTCCGGAGCGGCGCGACGAAATCCTGGACGCGTTGCGGCGGGGAACCGTGCCACCTCAGGGTCTTGATGTGCTGGCGGTCGGCCTTGAGGGGTATGTGGACGCACTTGATCGGGAGCTGGCCACGGCGCAGTCGGGACGAGGCGTATTCAAGGCCGTGCGGGGTGAGTACGGCGCGGGCAAGACGTTTTTCTCGCGCTGGCTACAGGAGCGTGGTCTCGGGCGGGGGTTCGCGACAACCGAGGTTCAGATTTCGGAGGCCGAGACGCCGCTTCACCGACTGGAGACCGTTTACCGGCGGCTGGTCGAGCGCCTGACGGTTCAGGGGAATCGGCATGGTGCTCTTCGCCTCATTGTGGATGGCTGGTTCTTTACCTTGGAAGAGGACGTCCTGGCGGATGAGCCGGAGCTGTCTGACGAGGCGCAGCTCATGGAGCGGACGAACGCTCTAATGGAGCGCAAGCTGCAAGAGGTGAATCGCCGTGCGCCGGCATTTGCCGCCTGCCTGCGGGGCTATCGGAAGGCCTTGCTGGAGGGGGAGCAGGCGATCGCCGATGGATTGCTCGCCTGGCTCGGCGGCCAGCCGAATGTCTCCGCTCACGCCAAGCGCTACGCGGGTATCAAGGGCGATATCGACCACTTCGGGGCGATGAGCTTTCTTCAGGGCCTGCTCATCGTGTTGCGTGACTCGGGCTATGCCGGGTTGGTCTGGGTATTGGACGAGGTCGAAACTCTCCAACGTGTCCGCGGCGACGTGCGTGACAAGGGGTTGAATGCCCTGAGGCAGCTTATGGACGAAGTGGATGCCGGTCGCTTTCCGGGGTTGTACCTGATCATGACCGGGACTCCGCCGTTTTTCGACGGCCCGCAGGGCATACAGCGGTTGGCACCGCTCGCGCAGCGCTTGCATGTGGAGTTCCAGGACAATGGTCGTTTCGACAATCCGAGGGCTCCTCAGATCCGGTTGCAGAACTTTAACGAAGAACGGCTTCTGGCCGTAGGGCAGCGTGTCCGGGATCTGTTCGCGGCAGGCTCTGAACAATCTGCGCGAATCCAAACCAAGGCAGACGATGATTACCTGAAAGGCCTGGCTCAGGCGGTGACCGGCAATCTGGGTGGGAACGTCGGCGTCGCGCCGCGCCTGTTCCTCAAGAAGCTGGTGGGGGAGGTGCTGGATCGCATTGACCAGTTTCCCGATTTCGATCCACGGCAGCACTACTCATTGACGGTCGACCCAAACGAGCTAACAGCGCAGGAGCGCTCCGTTTCAGGCGCGACTTCAGTGGACGACATACGCCTGTGAGCGTCGACGCCTTTGAGCGGCTGAACCCAGCCGTCCAGCATCACGTAGTCAACAGTCTCAGATGGCGTGAGCTGCGACCACTGCAGGCTGAAGCCATTGACCCGATCCTCTCAGGGGAGCATGCGTTGCTGCTGGCGCCAACAGCCGGGGGCAAGACCGAGGCGGCTATCCTGCCCGTTTTTTCGAGGATGCTTAGCGAGCACTGGACCGGCCTATCGGTGCTCTATCTCTGTCCTATCAAGGCCCTCCTGAATAACCTCGAACATCGCCTCAGGATGTATGCAGCGCTTTTCGGACGCAGCGTTGGGGTATGGCATGGGGACATAGGAGCGTCCACAAGAAAGAAGCTGCGCCGCCAGCCACCCGACATCCTCTTGGCGACGCCGGAGTCGCTGGAGGTCATGCTCGACTCCGCCTTGATGGACCATCGGACGTTTTTCGCGTCGCTGCGGGTCGTGGTCGTAGATGAGATTCATGCGTTTGCGGGAGATGACCGCGGCTGGCACCTCCTCGCTGTGCTCGGAAGGGTGGGTCAACTCACACCTCACGTGATTCAGCGTCTGGGGTTGTCAGCGACCGTAGGCAATGCGGAAGGGTTGCTCAATTGGCTCACCAAGGGGACGACGAGCGGCTCGCGTCGTGTGGTCTCGCCAGAGGTGGCGGAAACACGTGCTCCCGATGTGACCCTGGACTTCGTGGGCGGGCTAGACAACGCCGCGCTCGTCATTTCGCGCCTATACCTTGGAGAAAAGCGGCTGGTCTTCTGTGACAGCCGGCAACAGGTTGAAGAGCTCGCACTAAGGCTTCGAGAGCTGGGTGTCACGACCTACGTTTCCCACAGCTCGCTGTCTCAGGACGAGCGCCGTCGCGCGGAGGATGCGTTTGCCGACGGACGGGACTGCGTCATCGTCGCCACAAGCACGCTCGAGCTCGGTATCGATGTAGGGGATCTGGATCGAATGATCCAGATCGATGCGCCCGGTTCAGTGGCCTCTTTTCTTCAACGAATAGGCCGGACTGGCCGCCGAAATGGCCAGCGAAACTGCCTCTTTCTTGCCACAACTCGCGCAGGCTTCCTGCGCGCGGCAGGGCTGCTGCATCGCTGGCGGGAAGGGTACGTCGAGCCCATTGTGCCACCCCCGTACCCAGTCCATGTGCTTGCACAGCAGATCCTGGCCTTGGTGCTCCAAGAGGGCGGACTGGTGAGGTCCGAAGTACAGCGGGCCCTTCAGCCGTTCCTCGCTGCCACAGAGATAGCCCCCGAGGAGTATCAGAAGCTTCTGGATCACCTCCTGTCCGAAAAGGTTCTTTTTGAGGTCGATGGCCTGATTTGTCTCGGCGATGAGGGTGAACGTCGCTATGGGCGCAAGAACTTTCTCGAATTGTTCTCGGTTTTCCTGGCTGCTCCCTTGATGAGTGTCATGCACGGCCGCTCGGAAGTGGGCACGGTGGATATGGCCTCGCTCTTTCCTATCGACGCCCAGCCCATTGTCCTGACCTTGGCCGGTAAAGGCTGGCGAGTGATTCACTTGGATTGGAAGCAGCGCCGCGTATGGGTAGAACCATCAGACCGCAGAGGGACCAGCCGCTGGAGTGGGGCACCACCCGGATTGTCTGGGGCAGTGACTCAAGGTGTGCGGGCGGCGCTAGTCGAGCCGGGCATAAATGACTTGCTATCTAACAGAGGTCAAGACGCTCTCCAAGAGGCGCGGGAGGAGTTCGATTGGTTAGACATGAAAGGGAGCTATCTGATTGATGGCATAGCCGGTGTTTCTTGGTGGACGTTCCTGGGAGCGAGCGCGAACACAGCAATCGCGGCAGCACTCAAGAATCAAGGTTCCTCGTGCACAGCTGATGCCTGGCGGATACGATTCAAGCCTCCTATGGACGCCACGGAACAGTCTCTTGCCGACTGCATCCGCTCACTGAACGCTGATCAATTAACCGTGCCCATCGAAGCGTGCGAGCGCCGCTACAAGTTCTCGGACCTACTGCCAGCCCAGTTGGGAGCGAAATTTGCTCGAGAGCGTGGAGCGAAGGCACGTAGAGAGGAAATAGACTGGCTGCTACCGATCGTAAGGGTCAGGGTAGAGTAGCAAGCGGTCATCCGTGTCGTCGTCATGCGCGCACGTGAACGCGGCGAGGGTCCAGCACGGGGCTCACCCACCGCAGATTCTGGTTCTGGTACTCACGAGGTAAGCGGGAAGGGGTGGGGCGCACCCAAGCAGCGAGCGAGTAAGGGCTGCGCGTGGGAGTGCATGAATGACCAAACCACTGTCGGAGACTCCAAATAATTCCTTCATTACCAATAGGTTACGGAGTTTCACCGGCGTGGAAAAATTTCATCTGAAACTGGATCCTACACCACAACGGTGGGGCTCCAGTGTCCACTTCCCCGACTTAGGCCCAGTCATAAATAGAAACTCCAGCATGGCCACGGTCGTTGAGGAACTCGAGCGGCGAGATATCGCCGAGTGATTCGTGGGGACGGATGGTGTTGTACTCAGCGAGCCAACGCTCGGTTTCCTCGCGGACGTGCTCAAGGTCCATGAACAACCAGGCGTTGAGCACGCCGTTGCGGTAGCTGCCGTTAAAGCGTTCGACGAACCCGTTCTGGTTGGGCTTGCCGGGTTGGGTGTATTCGAGCTCAATACCGTGGGTCTGGCACCAGCCCACAAAGACCGCACTGGTGAACTCCGGACCATGATCCACTCGGATGCGCTCGGGCCGCCCGCGCACGACCAGGAGCTGGTCGAGCACCCGCAGAACGCGTTCGGCGGTGAGCGAGACATCCACTTCCACCCGCAGCGCCTCGCGGTTGTAGTCGTCGATGACGTTGAAAGTGCGAAAGGCGCGGCCGTCGTAGAGCGCATCGCTCATGAAGTCCGCCGACCAGGCCTGGTTCGGTCGTAGCGGCTGGAGCAGCCTTTCAGGCGCTTCGGGGCGGTAGCGCTTTTTGAACCGACGCCGGTGGTTGAGCTTCATCGCACAGTACACTCGCCATACCCGCTTGTGATTCCAGGGATGTCCGGCCTTTCTCAGCAGCACGAACAGCTTGCGAAAGCCAAAGCGTGGATGACGCTCGGCGAGCTCGGCCAGCACGTCGATGAGCGCGCCATCGTCCGGGCGTTTGGGCTCATAGCGCTGTACCGAGCGGCTCAACCCCACAACCCGACAGGCGCGCCGTGCACTTGCACCGTGCGCCTCCATCGCATACTCGGCCAGCGCCCGACGGGCGCTGGCCGTTAGAGCTTTTTCTCGACAACGTCCTTGAGAATGCGGTGATCGAGCGAGAGATCGGCGTACATCTGCTTCAACCGCCGGTTCTCCTCCTCGAGATCCTTGATCCGCTTCAAATCCGACGCCTCAAGGCCGCCGTACTTCGAGCGCCACTGGTAGAACGTCGCCGTGCTGATACCCAGCTCCCGGCAGATATCCTTCACCGCCACGCCCTCTTCGGCGCGCTTCAGGGCGCTGACGATCTGGTGTTCGCTGTACCGGCTCTTACGCATGATGACCTCCAGGTCGAGACCGCCATCATGCCGGAAGTTCTACTAATCCGTGGACCTAATCTACGGGAAGGGGACACCAGATCGTCGCATTGACTATTTAACATAATATACATTACACGCAATCCAAGACACCCGCGGCGGGCTCGCCGGGGTCCCCCGGCGGCCGGCCGTCTCTGGGCTTGTCCGTACTTCAACAAGTGGCACGCGGCAGTCTTCCCGCCTGACCGTTGAGGCTCGCGAGGCACGGCTACGCCGTATGCGCCGCGGGGTGATCACCTCGGCGCGGCTTCACGAGGACGCGTTGCCCTCGGGCTTCCGCGCCGCCATGGTCACGCTCACCTATCCGCCCTCGCAGCCGTGGAGCCGGCGGCATATCTCGGAGTTCCTGCGCCGGGCGCGCGCCTACATGCAGCGCCGGCGTCACCGCCTGCGCTACACGTGGGTGCTGGAGCTCACGCGCGCCGGTGTGCCGCACTACCACGTGGTGCTCTGGCTCCCCCGGCGGCTGCGCCTGCCCAAGCCCGATAAGGCCGGCTGGTGGCCGTGGGGCCATTCCCGCATCGAGTGGGCCCGCCGGGCCGTCGGCTATCTCGCCAAGTACGCCACCAAGGGGGTGCGCGGTGTGGTGCCCAAGGGCGCGCGCATCCACGGCACCGGTGGCCTCACCCCGGCCGCACGCCATGAACGGGCGTGGTGGCTGTCTCCGGCCTATGTGCGCGAGCGCTGCACGCCCGAGGACCGCCCCGTGCGCGCCCCCGGCGGCGGCTGGACGCTGCGCAGCACGGGCGAATGGTTCCCCGCCGCCTGGCGCCTCGTTGAACGGGGCCCGGGCTATGTCGTCATCCAACGAGTGGAGCACACGCCATGAGCATGAATACCGAGTACGGCCAGACCCTCGCCAACACCTTGGAGGCCGCGGTCTGGCAGGCACAGGCCCTTGCCGAGGTGCCGGCGGTACGTGAGGCACTGAGCGCCGAGGCGCTCGCGGAGCTGCGCGAGTCGGTCACCGCCCTGTCCCGTCGGCTCGAGCCCGGGGAGCCGGACCGGTGCCCGGGTCTGTAACACGGGCACTTACTGCCATAGTGGCACTCTACGGGGGGGCGGTGGCCGGGTCTGTAACACGGCCACTTAGTCCAATAGTTGGACTCACCGAGCGTGGCGGCGCCGGCCAACCGGCAAGCGTAGCGCGTCCGGTGTCCGGCACCGCCACGCCCTGCGTGCGCCGGTGTCAGGTGCCCGGCTTCTACCCCCTTCCTCCCGGCGGCGCTGGCCGCCTGCACGCCTGTCCCCGTAGTCCACGGCCACCGCGACGCGACGCCTATCGCGGGGGCGGTGGACCCACGGGGACAGGCCCCTATCAGGAGCACGAGCAATGAGGAACGCCCGCGCTGAGCGCTGGGGCAACCCGGTGTGGGAGGCCCGCTATGTGGGCTGCGGCCTCTCGCTGGACGAGGCGGCCGAGTGGCTGGGTATCCATCCCCGCACCCTCTACCGTCAGGAGGTGGGCGAGGCGCGCCCCGCCGGGCCGGTGCTTCGGGCCCTGCGGTTGCGGGCCGGGGATCTTGGCCAGTGCCACCAGGACTGGCAGGGCTGGCGGATCGGGCCCGATGGGTTGCTGTATTGGGAACATCTCCGCCGGGGGTTTCGACCCGGTGAGATTGCGGCACTCCCCTGCCATTATCAGGTGGCGGTTCAGCTGCGAAAAATGACCCGGGAATATCGGAGAATTCAGGCCCTTTTGAAACGGCGAAATCGGCGTTTTTGAAGGCGCCCTTGTCGGCCGGTTTTCAATCGGCGATCATGACATTTCGTCGGCGTTAATTCGCCGGCGTTCGGGGCCGAAATGAAGCCTGTTTGCCGACGGGTTTCATGGGCTCGCGGTCCATAAAAAAGCCCCGCGGTAGTTGCCGCTACCCGGGGCCGTGGCTGGCGAGTCAGTCGGTTAGATGACCACCCACAAAGGACGCCAGCGGTTATGAGTGTACCACCGTGTCCGCACTCGGAGCACACTAGTCCGGCCTTGTTGCCCACTGGTCCCGACGGACCGGGATATACATTACACGCAATTATGGATGCGTTAGGCGCGTGTGGCGCCGTCCGCCGGTCAAGGTAATCTGCCCTGGGTCTTCTGATCTTCCCGTGGGCCTATTCCGGCAGCGGGATGTAGTCGTACTCGTCGCCGACGACCTTGGGAAAGGTCTGCGCTCTCCACTCGGCCTTGGCCTGTTCGATGCGTGCCTTCCGGCTGGATACGAAGTTCCACTCGATATGGCGTTGTCCCAGA
>WBJT01000045.1_pt1 | contig 24982 bp, 17 predicted proteins | sample 5109881 | NCBI WGS metagenome assembly WBJT01 (sample SAMN11895465, study PRJNA545514) | wastewater metagenome | isolation source: saline BTEX enrichment culture, original innoculum from Kuwait petroleum... | place: USA:Stillwater, OK | collected 2018-09-01
ATCCCGCTCATGCGCCCGGACGACGACACGCCAGCGACCCATGGCGGTTCTCGGTTGCTCGTGCTCAAGGCCCTGTCCGGTACCTTGCCCGTTAGCCACTATGGTGTCGTCACCCAGGGGATCCCGCGCATCGCGAGCGTCACCATGGATACCCTGGCACCGGGTGACGCCGGGGTGGATGACGAGCGCTTCATCCCGGTGCTCGCCGCCGGCGAGTCCGCGCTGCTGCCCCGTCTGGACGCCCTGGAGCCGGAGCTCGCGTCGGCCCTGGCGGCGGCCGGCGGCGTGAACCCCTAGGGCCCGTTGCCGAGGGCGGGTATAGATTGGTTGCTCCTGGCAACCGACCACGGTGGCCTCGCCCGGTGTGCCCCGGGGCGGCGGGCGTCCGCAGGGTGCTTGTCGGCAGGGCGAGGGTGTCGCACGCTCCCGGTGCCCGATCCACACGAACGGCCGGTACCGGCCGCTTCCGCGGGCTGACGGCTCCCCGCAATCGCCGTCCTCTTCCGGGCCATCGTCGGCTGCCTTCGGGCAACCGGCCTACGGCGGGAACGGTCTGACTCTGCGTGACTCGTGCCGGAACGCGCCCGACACCCTTGTCGAGGGATGGGGCCGGGCGGTATGGCATGTTTTTGGTGCCCCGGTTGTCCGCGTTGGGGTGTTCGCCAGGCCCTTTCCAGCACATCGTTTCCTGGCCGCCCATCCTGAACTGAGGCCGGTATACGCGCCGGGCCCGCGGTACCGCGTGCGGCCCTGGGCGGGTATGGTTCACACCGCCAGCGCGGGTTCGTCGGCCGACGGGCTCCGGTAGATGAAGTTCCCGCCTGTACCCAGATCCACCTCCAGGTGCTCCACCGGGTCGTTCGCGGCCATGCGGTCGAGCACGTGCGCGGCGAGCTCCGGCATGAGGGTGCCGGCGAGGATGTGGTCGATGCTGCGGGCGCCGCTGTCGCTGTCGGTGCTGCGGGCGGCGATGGCCTCGACCACCGCCGGGGAGAACGTCAGCCCGGCACGATGGTTGTGAAGGAAGCGCTGGCGGATGCGCTCCAGCTTCAGTGTCACGATTCGCCTGAGGATCTCGCCGTGCACCGGGTAGTAGGGGACGATGCTCAGGCGGCCGAGGAACGCCGGTTTGAAGGTGGTGTTGAGGGTGTCGCGCAGTGCCGCGACGATCGCCTCCGGGGCCGGCGGCGCGGCATGGCCGAGGCAGCGCTCCATGATGGCGTCGGTGCCGACGTTGGAGGTCAGCAGGATGATCGTGTTGCGGAAATCGATCTCCCGGCCTTCGCCGTCGTCGAGTACCCCCTTGTCGAACACCTGGAAGAAGAGCTCCAGGACGTCCGGGTGGGCCTTCTCCACCTCGTCGAGCAGGACCACGCTGTAGGGCCGGCGGCGTACCGCCTCGGTCAGCACGCCGCCCTCGCCATAGCCCACGTAGCCCGGCGGCGAGCCCTTCAGGCCGGAGACGGTGTGGGCCTCCTGATACTCGGACATGTTGATGGTGATGACGTTGCGCTCGCCGCCGTAGAGGGTGTCGGCGAGGGCCAGGGCGGTCTCGGTCTTGCCGACACCGCTGGGGCCGAGCAGCAGGAACACGCCGACGGGCTTGCCCGGGTCGTCGAGGCCGGCGCGGGAGATCGCGATACGCTGACCGATGGCCTCCAGGGCGTGGTCCTGGCCGAGCACGCGTTCGCCGAGCAGTGACGGCAGGCGGCGCACGGTGGTGAGTTCGTCGGCGAGCATCTTGCCCAGGGGGATGCCCGTCCACCCGGAGATCACCTCCGCGACGGCATTGCCGTCGACGTGGCCGTGCACCAGCGCCTCCCCGTCCTGGGCCTGCGCCAGCTCGCGCCGGGTCTCGCCAATACGCCGCGCGATGTCGTCGGCCCGGGCGTCGTCGCCGGTCTCGTCGAGCTCGCGTTCCAGCGCGCCGAGGCGTTCGACGACCGCCTGCTGCGCCGTCCAGCGCCGCTCCAGCTCGCGGGCCTCCTCCCGGGCCGTGTTCAGTGCGGCATCGAGTGCGGCGAGGGTGTCGTCGTGGTCGTGCCCCTCGCGGCGCTCGCGTTCGAGGCTCGCGATCTCCGTGGTCAGGTTGTCGATGCGCCGCCGGGTATCCTCCAGGGCTCCCGGCAGGGTGGTCCGGGCCAGCGCAACGCGGGCGCAGGCGGTGTCGAGCACGCTGACGGCCTTGTCCGGAAGCTGCCGGCCACTGAGGTAGCGGTGCGAGAGCCGGACCGCCTGGGTGACGGCCTCGTCGCGCAGGGTCACGTCGTGGTGGGCGCGCATTTGCCCGGCCAGACCGCGAAGCAGGTGGATGGCCGTGGCCTCGTCGGGCTCCTCGATGCGCACGACCTGGAAGCGCCGGGCAAGCGCGGCGTCCTTCTCGAAGTATTTCTTGTACTCCGCCCAGGTGGTGGCGGCGATGGTGCGCAGCTCGCCCCGCGCTAGGGCCGGTTTGAGCAGGTTGGCGGCGTCGCCCTGACCTGCCTGGCCGCCGGTGCCGATCAGCGTGTGGGCCTCGTCGATGAACAGGACGATAGGCGTCACGCTCCTGCTGACCTCCTCGATCACGTCCTTCAGCCGCTTCTCGAATTCCCCCTTGACCCCGGCACCGGCCTGTAGCAGGCCGAGATCCAGGGTGCGGAGCTGGACGCCGGCGAGCGGGGGCGGGACGTCACCGTCGGCGATGCGCCGGGCCAGCCCCTCCACCACTGCGGTCTTGCCGACGCCGGCCTCGCCGGTGAGGATCGGGTTGTTCTGGCGGCGCCGGGTGAGGATGTCCACTATCTGGCGGACCTCGGCCTCGCGGCCGAGTACCGGATCGATGTGCCCGGCTCGGGCGCTGGCGGTCAGGTCTACCGTGTAGTGATCGAGGGCGAGGGTGCGGCAGTGTCCCTCGGCCGGGGCGGGGCCGTGGTCCGCGGCGGTGTCGTCGGGTGTCGCCGTGGCCTGCGCGGGTCCCGGACCGACGAGCTCGTCGAGGTGGGCCTTGAGGTCGTCGGCATTGATTTTCTCCAGCTCGCGGGCGCCGCTGGCGACGATGCGCCGCAGCTCGTCGTCGGCCAGCAGGGCCAGCAGCAGGTGGCCGCCGTGAATGCGCCGGGCGCCGTGCTCGATCGAGGCGCTGACCCAGGCGCGTTCGATCAGCCGTGTGAGGCGCGGCGAGAGTACGGGGGTGCGGGTGTTGCCGCTTCTGAACGTCGCGATGGTGCGCTCGAGCTCGCCGGCGAGGCGGTCGCTGGCGGCGCCGTAGTGGCGGAGGATGCGCAGCATCTCGCCGTTGTCGGTCTCCAGCAGCTTGAGCAGGAGGTGCTCGATGTCCACTTCGTGCTGCTGCTGCGAGAGGCAAAGGGCTGCCGCGCCCTCGCTGGCGTTGCGGCAGGCGTCGTCGAGCTTGTCGAACAGGGATTTGAGACTCACACCGATGCTCCGTCATAGGTGATTTCGAATACCGCCCGGCCATGATCGGCGGCTGGGCCGTCGTTGCGTTTGAGCCAGCCGAGCCAGCCCAGGCTCAGGCCGCCGGAGCGGCCGAGTCGGGGGCGGGGGAGGTGATCTCTGCCGAGAATCAGTTCGATCTCGAAGTCCAGCCCCGGGCCGGCGAACAGCCGGATGATGCGTTTCAGCCGCTCGTGGCGCCCTGTGCCCGGCAGCAGGGCGCGGTAGCCGTCCTCGTCCAGCGGGCCCAGCGAGACGGTGAACCGCGATTGATGGTCCCGTACCCGGGTGCCGGCCACCGCGCTCTTGCCGAGGCGGGCGTTGCGCTGGCCGAGCCGGGTGTACTGGGCGGGGTCCAGGGTGAGCCAGCGTCCGGAGAACGGGGTAACCCGGCAGCGCGCGCCGGTCGCGTTCGCCACGATCGCCTCCAGGTTGTGGCCGTTGCGCGGGCGCTGGCTCCAGAGCCCGGCGAAGTGGCTGAACAGGTCGCGCTCGATGCGCCCGGGGCGTCCGCCGTCGTTGAGCTGCCGGAGTGTCGTCGGTGTCAGCCCCTGGAGGTGGTGCAGGCCGCTCTCCAGGTCGCTGCTGCCGCGGCGCTCGTACTCGATGTGGAACCGGTATTTCTGCCACGCCTGGTAGAACAGGGCGATCATCCGGTGGGAGAACACGTCGAAGAACGCATGCGCGGCGTCGTCGCGACTGTCCACGTGGCGATTGATCAGCATCTCCGTGTAGGGGCGCGGCAGCACCCCGGATGGACCGACGAGGCCCATGAAGGTGACCTGCAGCTCCGTGAGGGCGTCGCCGCCCGGCGCGTGTGCGTGCCCCTCCTCGAAACGCAGCTCACTCACCTCGCTGGGCGGGAAGCGCAGCGAGAGCAGCGAGCGGAAGCGAAGCGGATCGTCGTGGGGCCGGTTCTCCGGGTCGATGCGTCCGCTGCGGCTGTAATGCAGCCGCAGCAGGCGCACGAGCTGGAAGAAGCCGAAACGCCAGGGCTCCGCCCGTGCCTGGTCGATCAGACCAGGGGCTGTGTGCCGGTTCTCGGGGGCCATGCGGCGACTCGCGTTTCACGCTGGCGTGAACGCAGCGTGAGCTGGGTGAAGCTGTTGAGTGTGCAGTACTGGGCGAAGAACCGGTCCAGGACCATCCCGAACAGGAATACGCCGCTGCCGGTGAACTGGCTCTCGTCCATTTCCAGGGTGATGGCGGTGCCGCGCACGAAGCTCGGGCGCGGATGGCCGATGCGCGTGGTCGTGATCCGGCTGTCGATGGAGAGGATCCCGTTGATCTGCTTGCGCACCGCAGACGCGCCCCGGTAGTCGTAGAGCGATAGCATCTCGAGTAGCGCCTCCCGGCCCTGGGAGACCAGCGAGGTGTGGTTCAGCGTCAGGTGCGAGACCAGCCGCCAGACCAGGCCCCGGCCCAGCGGTGTGCGCACGCTGGTCGTGGGCTTGCGCAGACAGCGGATGTGCCGGACGATCTCCTCGCTTTCGAGGGTAAAGTCGCCTTCCGGCGTGCCGAAACGCATCAGCTGCGGGAGGTCGCGATTGCTGCAGGTGAGCGCCATGCTGAGGGTGTCACTGCTCGCCTCCAGCATCCCCAGCTCGCGGTCGACCAGGCGCAGCCGCATCTCGGTGCCTTCCCCGGAGGCGGCCGGGACTCGCCGGGCCAGCCAGTAGCAAGGCGTCTCCTCGCCGTCATCGACGTGGCCCGGCTCGAAGAAAGGCGGGCAGGGGCGTACGCGGTCCTCGCCGGTGGTGCGCACGATCCGTGTCACCCGGTCGACGGAGACGATCTCCGTGGCCTTCGCATGGCGCACGTCGGGGACGACCGGGTATTCCGGCCGCGTGTGCGTCAGCCGGATGGGTTCGGCCTGCTGGGGGAAGAGATTGACGATGGGGGTGCAGCCGAGGCGGAAGTTGCTGCGGCCGATGTTCTGGGCGAGTCGCGCGAGGCGCTCGGGCTGATGGAAGTCGCTGAACAGGAAATCGATCTCGACATGCGTGGCGGGTCGCTCCCGCAGTGCCCGGTCCAGGCCGTTGAGGTCGAAGAACAGGAACTTCTCGGGCAGCAGGAAGTATTCGTGCAGTAGCCGGTAGCCGAGAAACGAGCGGGGCGAGTAGTCGATCAGCCCCTCGTCCTCGGCGAAACCCACCGGGGTCAGGGGGGCGTCCGGCAGGCGCACCTGCCGCTCGCGGCCGCCGTCCACGAATCGTACCGCCACCTGTGCGGTGCTGTTGAGCAGCAGCTCGTAGAGGGGGTGCATCAGGCCGCCCTCGCCGTCGAGAAAGAACCGTAGCCGGTCGATGCCGAGGCTGGCGAAGTTGGTGCTTCCCAGTGCCTGAAGCGAGAGCGTCAGCCGGGCGACGTGCTCGTTGCCGTGGGCGTTGAACGAGGATCGCTCGAGCCGGGTGAGGGCGGCATCAGTAACGGCGATGGGCCAGACATCGACCGGGTAGCAGGTGCGGAACTGGCAGGGGGTGCCTTCGACGGGCCGCGAGTGCAGCATGCTGTGTCGCGGCAGGTGATAGCGCCTGGACAGCGTCGTCTCACGGCCGGGGTCGAACTCCGCGATGGACAGCGCCGGCGTCGGGCGCAGGTAGTGGGGGTAGAGCACGTCCAGGAAGGCCTCGACAATCTCCGGGAAATCGTCGTCCAGCTTCTTGTGGATCCGGGCGCTGAGGAACGCGAAGGACTCGATCAGGCGTTCGGCATGCGGGTCCTCGCAGTCGTCGGCGCCGAGCAGCAGCCGCGAGGCGATCTTCGGGTAACGGTTCGCGAACTCCTGTCCCAGGTAGCGCAGGTGGGAGAGTTCGCGCTCGTAGTAGGGCAGCAGCTCGTCGAGCATCAGCGCAGGGTCCGGACGGTGTACCGGCGGGTGCTGACCTGGAGCACGGCATCGAAGGCGACCTGCTCGTCCGCTTCGGACAGCGTGAGCAGGGCCTTGATGCGGAAGCGCAGGATCCGGTCGCCGTGTTCGAAGTCGGCGAGACTCACGTGCACGCCGCTGAAGCGGCGGTCGCCGCATTCGATGGTGCGTTCGAGCTCACGCCGGATGCGGCGGCGCTCGTCCGCGCAGTTCAGCCCGCGGCTGGTGAAGTCCGGCAGGCCGTATTCCAGCAGCGAACCCTGCAGGCCCGGCCATGCATCGAGCTGCGCCGCCAGCAGGTCCTGGCGGGTGTTGACCAGCATCTCGAGGTCGCGGACAACGCTGGCACGGTAGTCGTCCAGGGTACACCGGTGCCCGGGGCCCGGGTCGTGTGGCTGGCTCGGCGCCCCGTCGAGCAGGCGGTCGAGCAGGGTCGGTATCATTTGGCGCGATGTTGCCGTCATTTCCTTGACCTGTTTTCGCGATGCGGCACCGCCCGCCCCGCGCGTCCCTGTGCCGGGCGTGGCGGGGCGGGGCCAGGGGGCCCGCGGCCGGCGCGGCGTCAGCTGCCGCGCGTGGACTGCGGCAGCTCCGAGACCAGACGCAGCGAAGCGGTCAGCTCGTCGAGCTGGTAGTGGGGGCGCAGGAAGGTCACCGCCTTGTACGCGCCGGGCTTGCCGGGCACTTCCGCGACCTCCACCCGGGCCTCGCGCAGCGGATACTGGGCCTTCGCGTCCTGGCCGGCGTTGTCGTCAAGGAGCACGTACTGGGACAGCCACTCGTTGAGGTAGCTCTCCACGTTCTGCCGGGAGGCGAAGCTGCCGACCTTGTCGCGCATGATCGCCTTCATGAAGTGCGCGATGCGCGAGGTGGCGAAGATGTACTGGAGCTGCGAGGACAGCCGTGCGTTGGCGTTGGCGACGTCGGTGTTGTACTGCTTGGGCTTCTGGGCGGACTGCACGCCGAAGAACGCGGCGTAGTCCGTACCCTTGCAGTGCACCAGCGGTATGAACCCTAGGTCCGAGAGCTCCTTCTCGCGACGGTCGGTGATCGAGATCTCCGTCGGGCACTTCAGGGCGACCTCGCCATCGTCGGTGCGGAAGGTGTGCGTGGGGAGGTCCTCGACCAGTCCGCCGCCCTCGACGCCGCGTATGGCGACACACCAGCCGTAGTGCGAGAAGGCGTCGTTGACGCGGGCGCCCATGGCGTAGGCGGCGTTCATCCACAGGTACTTGTTGTGCTCGCGGCCGTCGACGTTCTCGGTGAAGTTGAAGGCCTCGACCGGGTTAGTCTCCTCGCCGTAAGGCAGGCGCCCGAGGACGTGGGGCAGGGTCAGACCGACGTAGCGGGCATCCTCGGAGTTGCGGAAGGACTTCCACTTGGCGTACTCGACGGTGTCGAAGATCTTGGCCAGGTCCCGCGGGCCGATCATCTCGGTGAACGAGTCCCAGCCGAAGAGTTCCGACGAGGCCGCGGAGATGAACGGGGCGTGCGCCGCCGCGGCGACGTGGGAGATCTCCTCGAGCAGGTAGATGTCCTGCGGATGGCGGCCGAACTCGTAGTCGCCGACGAGCATGCCGTACGGCGCGCCGCCGAAGGTGCCGTACTCCTCCTCGTAGACCTTCTTGAACAGGGCGCTCTGGTCGAACTCCGAGGCCGACTTGAGATCCTTGAGCAGGTCTTTCTTCGGCGCGTTGAGCACGTGGATCTTCATGTTCGTGCTCGTCTCGGTCTGGTCGACGAGGTATTTGAGCCCCCGCCATGAGGATTCCAGCTGCTGGAACTCGCTGGCGTGCATGACCTCGTTGAGCTGATCGGAGAGCAGCGAATCGATCTCGGCGATGCGGGCGTCCAGTACCGCGATCAGGTCCTTGCTGGGCGTGACCTCGCCTTCGAGTACCTGATTGACGAGTTCGTCGATGAGGTCGCGGGTACGCGAGCGCTCGCTCTCAGAGCGCGCGACCCGGCTTTCGGAGATGATGCTGTCGAGCAGTGAGCTCTCCGGCGCGAAGACCTCCGGCGAGTCCGTCGCCGTCTGCGGTTCGGGCTGCTTGTCGGCCATGGTGGTAGGCTCCCTTTACCTGTTACTCGCCATCCTGTTTCGAATCCACGGCGGCCTCCCGACCCAGCTCCTGGCCGAGTGCCTTGAGCTTCTCGGTGTTCTGGAGGACATCCATGAGCAGCTCTTCGAGCCGGTCGTTGCCGCCCATCTTGTTGCGCAGGTCGGCGAGCTTGCCGCGGACCTCGAGGAGCTTGCGCAGCGGTTCGACCTGGCGGACGACGTTCTCGGGCTCGAAGTCCTCCATCGAGTTGAAGTTGAGCTCCACCGGCAGCTGGCTGTCGTCGCCTGCCAGGGTGTTGTCGACGCGAAAGCTCAGGCGGGGCTTCATGCCCTTGAGCACGCTGTCGAAGTTGTCGCGGTCGATGTTGACGAACTTGCGCTCCTTCAGCCGCGGCGGCGGCTCCAGCGGGTTGCCGCTGTAGTTGCCCATCACGCCGACGACGAAGGGCAGCTCCTTCTTCTCGATGCTGTCGCCGATCTCCACGTCGTAGGTCAGGTGCACCCGCGGGGCGCGTACGCGGGAGAGCTTTTTCTGGGTGCTTTCGTTCTTGGCCATGCGTCACTCCTTTTGGGCAGGCCAGTGATTGGGGTCGGTCTACTGTTCCCCGCCGGATGCCAGGGCCTGGAGCAGTTGGGTCCGGACGCCGTCTTCCATGGCGTCGATGTCCTCGCGGCTGACCAGCTCCTCGAAGGTGCGGCTGCCGGATATCTCGGTGCTGTGCCGGATGACGCGGTCGTCGGGCAGGTGCGCGGCGACGGGGGCGTTGATTACGCAGAACGGCATCTCGCCGAAATCGTCCAGCGTCTGGAACGTGACCGGGAAGCGCAGGCCCTTGAACAGGCGGCCGAGGCCGCCGGCCTTGCTGAAGCAGTAGAAGGCCATCAGGTAGTGCACGACGAAGCGATGGAGCTCCGAGTTGCTGCGGTTGGCGTCCCGGGTGATCCGCCGGAAGCGGGTGAGCTCGAAGCTGCTGTAGCCGATGACCCAGCGCGTGGGACTGAGGACACGGATGGTGCCCTCGATGCCGTCGATCGCGTGATCGTGCTCGAGGGGATACAGCGTCGGGGTCGAGTCGAGGAGGTCCAGTGGCACCTCCAGCTCGTTCATGAGGCTGAACGGCCGGCCGCTTGCGTGACGCTCATACAGCGTTTTGAATTCCTTGAAATTGTGATGCGCCTCCCGGGTGCTCCCGCGGGGCGCGCCGGTGAGGTACTCACCGAACAGTGTCTGGGGCTTGACCAGTGGAGAGACCGTGCCGAGGTAGTCCGCCGCCTGGGCCCTGAGCAGTTCCGAGATGGTGCGGGTGTTCTTGCGTGAGCGGATGAACCCCTCGACGTCGAAAGGCTGGCTCATCGCGCGGACTCCACGCCGGAGGCCGCATGCCGCCGGCCCGTCGCCGGGGGGCGGTACGCCTGCGGTGGCAGGGGCGGCGCCTGCGGGTCGTGGTGCTCGGCGGTGTGCATATCAGCGCGTACTCCCTGTTGCGCCATACCCGTTGTGGTCTGCGGCCGTGCCGGTCAGTCCTCTGCCGTGTCGGGCCGTTGCATTGCTGTCGCGGTGGTCGGCGGGAACCGCACGGGTCGCGGTTCCAGGACCACCGCCCGCCCGTCGGCGCCCGTGAGTCTCTCACCCTGGGTGCTCACGGGCTGGAGTGCGCCGTTGGACCGGCGCTCGTAGTAAAGCTCGCGGCCGATTTCCGGCGTCATGTGATAGCGCGCCGGCGTCTTCCCTTCAGCGGGACGGGCGACCTCCCAGCTCCCCCAGGCCGAGCTGGTCCGCTCGCCGCCGGCGGCGTCGATGCGCTCGCGGTTGAGTAGGAATCCGGAAGGTCTGCCGGTCTCGGGATCGCGGTGGATGACGAGGTCCGTGCGTATGCCGCCGCAGTCCTCGCAGGGGAGGGTGCCGACGAACCGCTCCGCCGGCTTGAACGCCGGGCCGCTCCGGGGTGGCGGCGTGCTACACCCGGCCAGGACGACCAGCATTGCCATCGTGAGAAGGGCGGTCAGGCGCCGCGACTGTTCCGTGTCATGTGTCTGCATTGGCTCGGTTCTGTTCCATGAACGCGCCGTAAGACTTTACCGGGAATGTAGCATTCCATGCCAGCACGAGTGTATTGTATCTTTCGCCAAGCGCGAACTGACTATGCCAAGGGAAGGTGATTGCTCGTGTTCGTATCCTCTCGCTAGCTTCCCGTCTCCCGGCCGTGAATCGGTCCATCGGTGCGTTGTGTCCTGCCTTCGGTGCGGGACAGAGCCGCCTTGCCGATGGGGCGTCTCCGGCGCCGCTCCGCGTGCTGCGCCCTGATCGTTGTCGGGGCCCGGAGGTGCGGAGGTCCCGGACCCGTTTCACGGACGTGTCGCGAAGCCTGTTCCGGCGGAGGAGTCGAGCGCATGACGGTGGCAGGACCGGGATGGGTCGCTGCGATCGTTGTCCGTGTCCAGCAGCGCCCGCTGTGCCCGCGAGGGCATACCCGGACTGATCGCCAGCGCCTTTCCCCGGGTCGTCGTTCCACCATCGTCCGGCCGTGGTGCCGGCACGTGCAGTGCCGGCGACGGAGCTGGCCCGCAGGGCCCCGTCCAGCCGGCGCAGGGACGCTGCGCAGCCGGCGTATCGGTCCCGCGATTACCTCTTCCCGCCAAACGCGCTGATTTGCAGCGGCCCATAGGGGGCCTTGCGGATCGAGGGGCGGATTGTCTGGAAACGGGTGTCGGGGTGTTGCCGGAAATGACTGGAATTCGAGTGCATTGGCTGCTGCTGTCCTGCCTGATCGCCCTGGCCCTCGGGGGCTGTGGTATCGCCGACCGGATGGGTAATCAGGTGGACGGGTCCTGGGCCGGCGACATGCTGTTCAGCCAGAACCCCGAGGCACGGGTGACGGTGACCGCCACGGAGACGGTCAACCCGGACGCGACGGGCCGGGCGCTTTCGGTGGTGGTGCGGACCTACCAGCTCGGTGAGCTTGACCCGTTCATGCAGGCATCCATGGCGCAGCTGTGGGGCGACGACGCGGGGGTGCTCGGGGCGGCACTCCTGTCCAAACGCGAGATGACCCTGCTGCCGGGCCAGGCGCGCACGGACTCGGCGGCACTGTCGCCACGGGCGCAGTACCTGGGTGTGGCGGTGTTCTTCCGCAACCCCGACGGTGGGGAGTGGCGTGTCGCCTTCGACGCCGAGGCGCTCCGCGACGACGGTGTGCTGTGGTCCTCCGACGGCGTGATGCTCCGGCTCGATGGTGAGCACGTCTTCGTCGAGCGGGGGAGCGACCTGCTCGCCCGGCAGTGACGGACCGGGACGGCCCGGTGGAATGCGAATGTCGGCCAATGGAACTGGAAGGCTAGCGTGAGCAAACGGAACCGGATCATGTGGTCGGAGGGAATGTTCCTCCTGCCGCAGCATTTTCAGTATCAGGATGAATACCACCAGCGCAACACGGTGGAGCTGGGCCGACGGAACACGCCCTTCGACTGGGGGGTTCAGGCCCTCGCCTTCGACGAAAGCGCCCTGGAGCGCGGCACCCTCAGGCTGACCCGTCTCAAGCTGGTGTTCCCGGACGGCACGTTCGTCGACGCCCCGCAGCACGATCCGCTGCCGCCGGCGCGCGATCTCGGCGACCTCGCGCTGGACGGCAAGGTGCGCGTCCACGCCGCGTTGCGGCTGCTCGAGCCGTACGCGCCCAGTTATGCGGACGAGGGACACGACTCCCGGCAGGGGCAGCGGCGTTATGTGCAGCGCTTCGAGACTATGCCGGACCTCAACGAGGGGGCGCTGGAGAACGAGCTGGGGATGCTGGAGCACGCCACCGTGCTGATGCTCGAGACCGACGAGCTGGAGGGCTACACCCATTGCCCGATCGGCCTGCTATCGCGTAACTCCGCCGGGCGGCTGGGCCTGGAACAGCGCGAGTTCATGCCGCCGGCGCTGCATCTGGATACGGCGGCACTGCCGCGGGAGATCGCCGACCGTCTGCTCGGGCTGCTTGGTGCCCGGAGCGAGGTCCTTTCGGGGCGCCGGCGTGAACGTGCCGACCAGGTCGCCGAGTTCGGTTCCAGCGACGTGACCCTGTTCTGGCTGCTCTACACGATCAATCAGGCATGGCCGCGGCTGGCGCACCTGCGGGCGCACCCGTCCCTGCATCCGGAGCGGCTGTACTGTTTCCTGGCCGAGCTGGCGGCGAGCCTGATGACGTTCTCCATGGCGCACCGCCTTGGCGATATCCCCGAGTATGACCACCGCGATCCCGCCGCGTCGCTCTCCCGGCTGGAGGGGACGGTGCGGGAGTTGCTGGATATCGTCATCCCCAACCAGTACATCTCGATTCCGCTGGAGCAGACGCGCCCGTCCTACTACCTCGCCCGCCTGGAAGACGAGCGTCTCACCCGGGCCGAGTTCTACATCAGCGTCCATGCGGATATGCCCGGTGCCCGGCTGATCGAACTCGTGCCGAGGGCCTTCAAGGTCGGCTCGCCGGATGACATCGAGGTGGTGGTCAACACCGCGCTGCCGGGGGTGCGGCTCGAGCACGCCACGCGGCTGCCGAGCGCGATTCCGGTGCGACTGGACAACCACTACTTCGCGCTGGAGCCCCACGGCAGCGGCTATGAACGGATGATGGCCGCGCAGGCGATCTCATTCTACGTCCCCAGCGGATTTCCCAGTCTCAGCATCGAACTCATGGCGGTAGTGAAATGAACGAAGCCCTGTCCGTGTCGGGGAACGTGGCAGAGCCCGCAACGCTCGCCGCGTTCTCGCGCGATTTCCTGTCCATGATCCTGATGGTGCGCCGTGGCGAACAGGCGTCGAGCGTCGAGCGTTTCGCGGAGCGGGTGGACGAGTGGTTCATCGCCTTCGAGAAGCAGGCCCGGCACGCACGCTACAGCGTCGAGGCCGTGCGCGACGCCCAGTACGCGCTCTGTGCCTTTCTCGACGAGAGCGTGCTCAAGGGGGGCGCGGACAATATCCGCGGCCACCTGGAGATGCACCCCTTCCAGTACAAGTATTTCGGCGTCCACCTGGCGGGGGAGGGGTTCTTCGAGCGCCTGGAGGCGCTGCGCGTGGATGTGCGTGGCAACCTCGATGTGCTCGAGGTCTACCATCGCTGTCTGGCACTGGGGTTCGAGGGCAAGTTCAGCCTCGACAACCGTGACCAGCTGCGCTACATCGCCAACACCCTGGGCCAGGACATCGCCCGTTACCGCCGTGCCCCGGAGGACGCGCGCGAGCAGTGGCAGCTGCCGGACCAGGTCAGTCAGCTGCTGCGCCACGAGATCCCGCTGTGGGTGTACCTGCTGTTCATGGCGCTGATCTGCCTGGCCGTCTATGGCGGACTGCGCTGGTGGCTCGGCAGCGAGAGCGAGGTACTGATCCAGCGTATCGGCGCCCTGTTCAGTCTGTAGCGGCGGGTGGCGAACATGGATCGTTTGAAACGCATACTCAAGGCCCTGAAGGGATTCTGGCCGGTCTCCATCCTGCTCTGGCTCGCCGGGCTCGCCCTGTCAGTCGTGCTGTTGCCGCTGTGGATCCGCGAGCGCGACACGATCTTCATGGTCATGGCGCTGTGGACCGCGCTGTGGCTGTTCGCCGTCGTGCTGCGCCAGTACCACCGTATCCGCGCCGAGCGCAATATCGAGAGCCTGGTGGAGCTGGAGGTCCACCGCGAGGGGGCGGAACAGGCGGAGGGCAGCGGCGATTACCGCATCCTGCGGGAACGCCTGCAGCACGCCCTGTCGATGCAGCGTGCCGCGCGCTCGATGGACGGCGGGCGTGCCTCGCTCTACGAGCTGCCCTGGTATCTCGTCATGGGCCTGTCGGCCTCCGGCAAGACATCGCTTCTGAGCCGTTCGTCGCTGTCGGCGGCCATGGCGGGCGGCGCCGGCAGTTCGGCACTCAGTGGCACGCAGCACTGTGACTGGTACTTCAGCCGGGACGCGGTGCTGGTCGATACCGCCGGGCGCTACCTGGTCGACGACGAGCCCGCGGCGGAGTTCGCGGACTTCCTCCGCACGCTGCGGCGACAGCGCCGCAAGCCGGCAATCAACGGGTTGATCCTGGTGGTCAGCCTGCCCGAGCTGCTCGAACAGAGCCGGAGCGAGGATCAGGCCCTGGCCGAGCGGCTCACGACGCGGATCGACGAGTACCGTCGCTGTCTCGGGGGGGATCCCCCTGTCTACCTGTTCTTCAGCAAGGCGGACCTGCTGCCCGGCTTCCTCGACACGTTCGCCGGCCTGGACGTGCAGGAACGCCAGACGCCCTGGGGGGTGACGTTCTCCCTGGAGGACGTCCGCAACCGCGGGGTCGCCGGTGCGTTCGAGCGCCGGTTCCCGGCGCTCGTGGCCGGCCTGCGTGACCGGGTGGACCGGCGTCTTGCCGAGGAGGGGGAGCGCTGCGACAGCGCGCTGCTGCGTTTCCCCGACTATTTCGCGGAGCTCGGCGAGGTGCTGCACGACTTCATCGCACGTCTCGATCGGCGCCGTCATCCCGACGATGCGCCGTTGCTCCGGGGGCTCTACTTCACCAGCGCGCTGCAGGACGGCGATCCGCTGCCTGCGCTGCTCGACGACCAGGTCCGCGAGACCTTCGCCCTCTCCGGACGCGGCTCCGGCGATCCGGCGTCCGCCGACGCAGCGGCCGGTGCGTCGGCCGATCCCGCGCCCCGGGTGGTGGCCGGTGGTGGCCAGCGCAGCTTCTTCATCGCCGACGCGTTCCGCCAGGTCATATTCCCCGACCGGAATCTCAGCCTCTACCAGGCCTCGCGGGGCTGGTCGCCGCTGCTGCTGATCGCCGCGGCCGTGGTGACGGTCGGCGTCGTCGCGCTACTCGCCGGTTCGGCCTGGCACAACCGCGAATGGCAGCAGGCGATCGCCTCGGATCTGGTCGCCGCCGGCGACAGCCGCCCGCTGGACGTGTACCAGCGTGGCCGGCTGCTGGCGGGCTGGCATGACCACCTGGAACGCATTGCGCGCTTCGACGAGACGGGCGTGCCGGTGCTCTGGGGGGCGGGCCTCTACCAGGGACCGGCCCTCGCGCCGGAGCTGAAGACGAGCTGGTCGAGGCTGATGCGCGAGCAGGCGCTCGAGCCTGTGGTCGCGCACCTGCGCCGCCGGCTGATCGCCCTCCATGCCTTTGCCGAACGGACCGGGGCGGTACCGTCCGCCGGCGCCGCACCGCGGGATGCCGCCGGGACCGGAGGGGCGTCCGGGGCGGCGGCCGCGCTGCGGGGCGAGGCCGCGTCGATGGGCGACAAGGCGGTGGAGCGCGTGCGTGAGCGCGCCACCACAAGGCCGACGCTGGGCAGCATGCCCACGAGCCTGTCCGAGGCGCGCAGCCGGGTGCGGAGCGAGGCGAGTTCGCGGACCACCGACAGCGTCCGGGATGCCTGGTGGTCGGCGCGCAGCGATGCCCGCAATCAGCTCGAGCGGCGGCTGCGCAATCCCGGCGAGACGCTGTCGTCCATCGGCGGCGGTGACGCCGATGGCGGGGGGGCGGGGGATGCCGGGCCGTCGTTGTCCGAGGCGTTCCTGGCGGAGCTGGACCAGGGCGACGTCGAGCGGCTGATCGAGGGGTATTCGGTTCTCAAGCTCTACCTGATCCTGACGGCGCCGCAGCGCCACGACGATCAGGGGGCGTTCGTCGCCGGTGCCCTGCCCAGGCTGTGGCACCGCGTGAACCCGCGGACGGCCCCGGGGGTGATCGATGCCAACAGCGAGCTGTATACGGACTATCTCCGTGCCGGCGAGGCGCCGGCCCTGACGCGCGATCCGGCGCTGGTCAAGCGTGCGCGGGCGAGTCTCAACGCCTTCCTGATCGACAACACGCTCGTCGACCGTGCCTATCTCAAATACCAGCTGGAGGTCGAGGACCGTTACGAGTCGCTGACGCTCGCGGACATGGCCCCCGACATGCCGGGCCGGCTGCTCTACGCGCGGCATTCGGTACCGGCCTTCTACACGCGCCGCGTGTGGCGGGAGTATCTGCGTCCCGCACTGGCCGAAACCGTGTCCGGGGATCTCAGGCAGCAGTCGGACTGGGTGCTGGACGACGGCGACAGCGACGACGAGGTCCGCTCGAAGGCCCGTTTCGTGCGTCAGCTCATGCGTCGTTACAAACGTGACTACGCACGGGCCTGGGAGCGTTTCCTGCGCAACACCCACGTGGCGGATTTCGCCACCCTGGAGGAGGCCAGTGCGGGCCTTGCCCGGCTCGGTGACCTGCAGAAGTCCCCGTTGCGGCAGGTGCTCGAGGCCGTGCACCGCAATACCGCCTGGGACGCCCCGGACGCGCTCGGCGACCGGGAGCCGGACGGGGAACCGGAGGCGGGCTTCTGGGGGCGCGTCGCGGGGGTGTTCGATGGCGCAGGGGAGCGTGTTTCCAGCGGGCTCGACCGGGCGTCACTCCCGCGCCTGAAAGACGGTGCGCTGGCGGCGCATTTCCGCCCCGTGGCACGTCTGCTGGTTGCCGAGCGCGCGAGCGGCAGCGAGGAGTCCCTGCTCAGCCGTTATCTGCTCGATCTGCGTCAGCTCAAGGTACGGGTCGACACCATCCGCAAGGCCCGCAGCCCGGGCAGCCGGAGCAAGGCGCTGATCGCGGCGACGCTGACCGGCAAGACCACGGAGGTCAGTGTGCTGCGCAACTTCGTAGCCGCTCAGGTGGACACCTCCCGCGTGGCCCTGGTGAGTACGCTGCGGCCGCTGTTCGAAACGCCGGTGGAGAACACCTGGCAGGCCCTGAACGGCCCTGCTCGCCATCAGCTCAACAAGGCCTGGGACGAGCGGATCCATACACCGTGGCAGCAGATGGTAGCGGGACGTTATCCGGTGGCCGATTCCGTCAACGAGGCGTCGGTGCGCGACGTATCGCATTTCATCGATCCGGACAGCGGTCTGCTGGCGACGTTCCGCGACGAGGAGATCGGCGACCTCGCCGGCGGAGAGGACGATGGCGAGGCCGGGCTGGTGGACCCGCGGATGATAGAGAGCATCGACAGGGCGCGGGAGCTGGGACGGGTGGTCGACAGCCTCTCCGATCTGCGCAATGGCTTCGAGGTGCGGATGAATCCCTCCCCCGGACTCACCGACATCATCCTCACGATAGACGGGCAGACGCTTCACTACCGCAACAACCGCCAGGAATGGAAACGCATGGTCTGGCCCGGCGAGGCGAAAACCCCCGGGGCACGGCTCGACGTCGTCACCCGCAATGGCCGCCGTCACACGGTCTTCGACTATCCCAACCGCTGGGGGTTGCTGCGGATGATCGGCAGCGCGCACGTGAGTGCCGTCGACCGGGCGAGGCAGCGCCTGAGCTGGCGGACCTACGCCGGCGCCGTCAGTTTCCAGGTGCGCAATTTCGGCGGTGTGAGCATCACGGACCTGCAGCGGATCCGCTCGCTGTCCATTCCGGAGCTGGCGCAGTGAGCGGGCAATGGCAATGATCGGCTGCTTCGGAAAGGTGCCCTCGTGTGCCGATTTCATCGGTGTGAACGCCGCCGGCGATGCCGTTCGCGAGCTCGACGGTCGGTTGCAGGCAGGGCTGCTCGAGCTCTCGGAGCAGCCGGACTGGATCGCGTGTTTCGATGCGCTGCCCATCGTGTATTTCGGTTTCCGCGCCCGGGACGGCAGCGACGTGATCGGGGGCATGATCAGTTCCTGCGATGCCAGCGGGCGACGCTATCCGTTCCTGGTTTTCCAGGTGATCGAGGCGTGGCGGCGCCACGTGCCGATCGGTTGCGTGCACACGCTCTGCGAGATGTTTGCCGGGCGGATCCGCCCGATCCTGATCAACGCGGTGCACGGAGATGCCACCACCGATCCCGGCGGGCAGATCCGTGAGTTGCGGGCACTGAGCGACGAGGACATCGCCCTGTACGAGCGCGTACACGCGCGCCTGCTCGAGGATTTCAGCTTCGCCGACATCGCGGCGACGCTTCGCCAGGGCTGGCCGGAGTTCGTCACCGGCGCCTGTCTTCACCGTCTTGCCGTGCTGATGGGGCAGTGGCGTTATGGTCGACGTCGCCCGACGGCGTTTCTGCCCCTGCCCGCGGAGCGCGGGCTGAAACGCTCGGTGGCCGATCTGTGGCATCGATGGCTCGGTGAGCAGCTGCCCGGCCCGGAGCCCTCGCCGGCCATGAGTCTGCTGTTCGACGACTTCATGCGCCCGCGGTTGCTGCTGGTGCCGCCGTCGGACGATGCCGGCCACTTCTACCCCTTGCTCGCCGGCCGTGACGGCGGGGATCACGGCCATGACGTTCTGGCCGCATTCGGCACAGGTGTATGGCATCCCGGGACGCTTGCTCTGCCCGACGAGCGCCTCCCGCTGGCCGAATTCACCGCCCGCTTTACGGAACTGCTGGAACGGGACATCGCCAACGGATGGGACGCATGAAACGCCTGAGATGGTCGCTGCTCAAGTACTGGTTCCTGAAGTACCGGCCCTACTTTCTGGGCGGGCTGTTCTTCGCCGCCATCTTCCTGGTCTGGTGGCTCGGGGTCGTGCTGGGGTTCTCTTCCCTCGGCAGCCTGCTGTTCGGCATCGGCACGTTCCTCGTGCTCTCCGCCGCGTATGTGCTGCTGCTCTACCGGGGCGTGGACCGCAAGCGCAATCTGGAGCATCTGCTCCTCGATGATGCGGACCGCGCGGTATTCGAGGCCAGCCCCCAGGACCGGGAAGAGGTCAGCCTGCTCCGCGAGCGCCTCCTGCAGGCCATCGAACGGCTGCACAAGCAGCGTGGCGGGGCCCGCTGGCGCCGTAACGACGCGCTCTACGAGCTGCCCTGGTACATGATTGTCGGCCAGCCGGCGGCGGGCAAGAGCACCATGATCTACCAGTCCGGCCTGAACTTCCCGTTCGCCGAGCGCGAGAATGCCCGTGTGGCCGGCATGGGGGGGACGCGGCACTGCGACTGGTTCTTCAGCGCCGATGCGATCCTGCTCGATACCGCCGGGCGGTACATGGACGGTGGCGACGAGGCCGGCAAGTGGAAGGCCTTCCTGTCGCTGCTGCGGGACCACCGTCGACGCTGTCCGCTCAACGGCCTGATCGTGGCCGTGAACATCAGCGACGTCATCACCACCGATCAGAGCGGGCGCGAGCAGCTGGCCAAGCGGCTGCGCGAGCGGATACAGGAGGCACGCGAGTCACTGGAGTCGAGCCTGCCGATCTACCTGGTGTTCACCAAGTGCGACCTGATCCAGGGCTTCGCGCCGTTCTTCGAGCGCCTCTCCGAGGAGCGCCGCTGTGAGGTCCTCGGGCATACCTTCGCGCACCGCGGCCACGAGCGCGTGGACTGGTCCGAGAAGTTCCGGGTTGCCTTCGAGCGGCTCCGGCGCCGTTGGCTGGAGGTCAGCGAGGACGATCTGGTGCGGCGCGATATCCGTGAGGCCCGGCAGGACGGCGTGGCGTGGCAGTTCCCGCTGGAGTTCGCGGCACTGGCCCGTCCCCTGGAGCAGTTCGTCGCCGCGCTCACCAATGCCAACCCGTACCAGGACGCACCGCTGCTGCGCGGTTTCTACTTCGTGAGTGCCCTGCAGGACGGAGAGGCCATCCGCGGCGCCTGGGCCCGTGACGTCCATCGCCGCTTCGCCCTGGAGCCGGGGCAGGGCGGGGAGCCGGCGGCGCACGGCGAGCGCCCCTTTTTCATCAACGAGCTGTTCACCCGTGTGATTATTCCGGATCAGCACCTTATCGGGCTGTATGCGAGCCACGCCCGCGAGCGGCGCCGCAAGTGGGGATGGATCGGCGCGGGGGCCACGGCGATGCTGCTCCTTTGCGCGGTATGGTCCCTGTCCGCCTGGTACAACCACCGCGAGATCGCACGGCTGGACAGTGCGCTGACGCAGGCCCGGTCCGACGACGCGGGCCGGCCGGACGCGTATGCCCCGTGGCAGACCCTCGACACGCTGCGGGGGGCGGCCGCGGCTTACTACCGTCGCCACAGCGAAACCGGCGTCCCCTGGTCCATGCGTTTCGGGCTCTATCAGGGAGAGCGCATCGAGGCCGCGGTCCGTCGGCGCTACTTCGCCGCGTTGCGGCCGATCATGCTGGAGCCCGTCGCCGCCAACCTCACCAAATCGCTGTATACCCTGACCACGGTCGACGTCTACCGGCGCGACAGCGATATTCGCGAAGCGGTGCATATCGACGGTGTCGCCGGTTTCGCCCAGCCCGAGAGCAACACGGCCAAGGCCCTGGCCGGTTTCGGCCGCAATGCGCTGGGCACCTACGTCATGCTCTCCAGCTCGCCCCGGGCGGACGTGAAGCCCGACTTCCTCATCCGCCAGCTACCGGCGTGGTGGTATCCAGAGCTCGACGCCCCGGAGCGCGGGGCGTCGCGACACGAACGCGGCCTCCGCCGGGCGGGGCGACAGATCGATTTCTATGCCCGGCAGCTGCATGAGCCGGACGTGCCGCGCATCGACGGCAACGAATTCCTGATTTCCAGCTCGAGACGCTATATCGACAGCCTCCTAGAACGGTCCCTGTCCAGTCCCGAGACCATCATGCTCGGCTCGGATACGCTGTTTGCGTTCGGCCGCGGCGACTATGCCGGCCTCCAGGACGCCGGGCGTGACGAGCTCGACGAGGTTGCCGAGCGGCTGCTCAACACGCCGAGGCTCGGGGAGGTGATCATTACCGGTCACGCCGACCGGGTGGGCAGCGATAGCGCGAACCGGCGCCTGTCGCTGCAACGCGCCCGCACGGTGCGGCGCTACCTCATCGGGCGGGGCGTGCCTTCGGGACTGGTGGAGGCGGACGGTGTCGGCAGCAGCCGGCCACTGGTCACCTGCGGCGACGATCTGCCCCGGGCCCGGCTGATCGACTGCCTTGCGCCGAACCGGCGTGTGGAGATCGAGGTGCACAAACAGTGACGGGAAGTGAACGGGATCTCGTTACCCCACGACGGCGATTGCATAATCCGCCTGAAGGCGAAAAAATGACTTCCACGGCGCCTGCATGAACGCGGGCGCTAGGTTCTGTCCGGGGTGGTGACGGGGCGTTGTGTCGTCATCGGCCGGCGGAAGCTGCCGCAGCGCGGTGCGCTGCGGCAACCCAGGGAAGCGCTGATAACCGGCGAGAGTCGTCAGGCGCAGTAGCACGGAACGCTGTAATCATGTCATATCCACGCTCAGTGCCGCGCATTTCTGCGTTCGATGGGGCAATCCCGCCCGCTCCGGCGTTTATCCAGTGTCTCCCCAATAACGGCGATGGCCTGTATCAGCGGACGTCGGCGTATTCAGCGACATCCATGCCACGGGATGGCGGGTGTCTATCTGTCGATCGCAAAATTGGGAGCAATGGAGCATGGCATTCGACGCGTATCTGAAAATCGACGGAATCCCCGGTGAGAGCCTGGACGACAAGCACAAGGACTGGATCGAGGCGCTCAGCTTCGACTTCGGTGCGAGTCAGTCCACGTCCTCGACGGCGAGCTCGGCGGGCGGCGCCTCCGCAGAGCGTGTCAATCTCAGCGAGTTCCGCGTGCGCAAGTATGTCGACAAGGCCTCGGCGAAACTCTTCGAGGCGTGCTGCAAGGGTCAGCACATCAAGGATGTCACCCTCCACGTCAACCGTGCCGGCGGGGACAAGCTGCGTTACATGGAGATCAAGCTCGAGGAGGTGATCGTCTCCTCCACGAACATGGAGGGGACCTCCACCGCCGCAAGCTATGACGAGAGTGTCAACCAGGAGGACGTGCACGACCTGCCCTCCGAGGTCATCAAGTTCAACTTCGCGCGGATCAAGATCACCTACACCCAGCAGAAGCGTTCCGACGGCCAGGGCGGCGGCAACGTTGCCGGCGGCTGGGATCGCACCCGCAACAAGGTGTATTCCTGACCACGGACGCGGGCCCTCCGGGGCCCGCGTTTCCGCTGGCTTTAGCGGCGATAGGGGAAACACGGCCGCAACGGCGGCGTGCCATTCGCCGGAGGTGATGCGCACATCACGCAACCCCCACCAGGGAAGGTGCCATGCAGACACTCGGCGATCTGACCATCGAGGCGCTCACGGCCCCGGTCGACGGTGGCAGCGGCGAGGACCTGGCGTTCTCGCTGCTGTTCGACGAGATAAAGGAGGCCCGCCGTGCCGACCCGACCTACCTGCCCCAGGGGGACTGGGAGGTCGATCTCAAACGCTCCGACTGGGAGGCCGTCGTACACCTGTCCTCCGAGGCGCTTGCCGGTCGCAGCAAGGATCTTCAGCTCGCTGCCTGGCTCACCGAGGGGCTGGCACATCGTGAGGGCTTCCCGGGAATCCGTTTCGGGCTGACGCTGACGCGCACGCTGCTGGAGCAGTTCTGGGACACGCTGTATCCGGAGCTGGACCCCGACCCCGAGGAGCGTGTGGCGCGCCTGAACTGGCTCGCCTCGACCCTCGCCGAAGTGGCGCGCGGTCTGCCGCTGGTGCAGGGCAACGGCTACGCCCTGGTCGACTACGAGGAATCCCGCGAGGTCGAGAATCAGGCCCGTGCCGACGCGGACGCCATGCAGGCCGCGCTCGCCGAAGGGAAGATCAACGATGAGCTGTTCCAGCGTTCCGTGGTGCTCAGCGACACCGCCTTCCTGCAGGAGCGACACGACGGCCTTCAGGGGTGTCTTGACGCCCTTTCGCAGCTCGAGGCCTGCAGCGACGCCTGTTTCGGTGTCGACGGCCCGGGGTATTCGGCGTTGCAGGCCGAGCTCGAGCAGTGCCGCGATCTGGTGGCCCGGCTGCTGCGCGAGCGCGGTGTCACCGATATGCCGGAGGAGGCCGGCGAGGCGAATGACGGGCCGGCCGGGGAGGCGGTATGGACGGTCCCCGCGCCGGCGGCGGCCGGAGGTCGCGACGGGGCGCTGCGCACCCAGCCGGAGACCCGGGAGGAGGCCTTCGAGATGCTCGCCGGGGTCTCGCGATTCTTCAGGCAGAGCGAACCACACAGCCCCGTGCCGTACCTGGTGGAGCGGGCCGTGAAATGGGGACGCATGCCGCTGGAGGAATGGCTTCGCGACGTCATCAGGGACGACGGCGTGATCGAGGGCATCCGCGACACCCTCGGCACCCGTGTCGCCGGGGAGGAATGACCCCATGCACCGCCCCTCGATCTACGATCGGCTGCACCGTTACCGCAAGCCGGAGGCGCCGGCCATGGACGCGTCGCCACGCTTTGAAGCCGGGCGGCTGGCACTCGTGGCGGCCCTGGCGTTGACCCCTGCCGGTGTGGTGTCGACCTCCGGTGTGCCGGAGGCCGTGGCGCCGGCGCAGGATGCCGCGTTTTCGGGACCACGCGGTGAGCCGGCACTTGTGCATCGGATAGAGGGACTCATCGAGGCTTCCCCCGGTGTGCCGGGCGACCCCATAGTCTGTCGCGAATGGCTACTGCTGGGGACACTACTGGACGAACTCCTGCTCGTGACGGCGGACATCCCCGAAGAGGCCGTCGTGGATGTGGTCTGGACAACCGCACTGGCCGCCCCTGCGCGTGACTGGGTCGTCGAGCGGCTGAAGGGCATGCTGGAGCGGTGGCGGTTGCCGGTCACGTTCCAGTGGGTCGAGGTCCGCCCTCCTGCCGACTGTGCAAACCTTCACGAGCGTCTGGCACCGATGCCGGGGAGCCGTGCCAGATGGGTGGTCTGGCTGTCAGCCTCGTCGCTGGTCAATGGCCCTGGTGTGGACCAGCTCGCCCGTGAAGGCGCCCTGAGGACGGTAATGCATCCGCAGGGTCTGGCCGCCGGGGAGGCCGCCAGCGCTGTTGTGTTCAGGCGGCTCGTGCCGGACGAGTCGGGGGGCGCCCCGGGGACCGCGTGGACGCTGCATCGCGGGCAGCGGAGCGCGTGCGTGTCGAGACGGAAGGGGCGCGGGCTGTCGCAGGCGTTGGAGGATTGTATCGGCGAATATACGGCATCGGTATGTGACGATCTGCCCGAGGCGGATACGATCATTACGGATACCCCGGGCTTGCCGGGGCGTTCCGGGGAGCTGGCGGGCATGCTCAGTGTCCGCTATCCGCAGATGGACCTCGCCGAGCATGGTGCCGATATCGAGATGCTGTGCGGTTGGCCCGGCGATGCCGCTTACGGCGTCCAGATCGCCCTCGGGGCTGCGGTGGCCGGAGTGGATGGCAACGCTCTGCTGCTCCAGCTCAGAGAGGATGGCATTACCGGCGCGCAGTGGCTGCTTGGTAGTCCTGCACTCGAGGCGGACAAGGGCGTGGCTGATGCCGGGTAGGACGTCATCGGTGGGCGTTATCGCGACCACCGGACGAGGCGAGGGCACCACGGGCGGTTCCGTGCCGGTGAAGCGGTTACCCGCGGCCGTGGCCTAAGGGCCTTCGATGGCGCCGGTACCTGGCTTGCCCGGTGAGGCGGGAAGCACGGTCGGTGACCGGCTGCCACAAATGCAGAGTGCCTGTTAGCAGCGGGTGAGACCCGCGGCAAGGATGCCCCGAAACTCATCGGGCGAGAAGCAATCAGGAAGATTGGCTATGACGGATGTCTCTCTCATGGACACGCTGCTCGATCGTTTCGACGTCGAGCTCACGCAGCACCAGCGGCTGCTGCGCCTGGAGCTCGGCGCACCGGCCGGGCTGCTCCCCCACCGCCTGGTCGGCGAGGAGGCGGTGAGCGCCCCCTTTCGCTACCGCCTCGAC
>WBJT01000047.1_pt1 | contig 24189 bp, 24 predicted proteins | sample 5109881 | NCBI WGS metagenome assembly WBJT01 (sample SAMN11895465, study PRJNA545514) | wastewater metagenome | isolation source: saline BTEX enrichment culture, original innoculum from Kuwait petroleum... | place: USA:Stillwater, OK | collected 2018-09-01
CGGCCGGCGCTGGGTGTGCTCATGGAAACCGAGATCTGGCCCAACCTCATCGCGGAGGCCGACGCCCGCGGCATCCCGCTGGTGCTCGCCAACGCCCGGCTGTCAGCGCGCTCCGCCGCCGGCTATGCCCGCACCGGGCGGCTGGGCACGGAGGCCGTTCGCGGCCTGGCCGCGATCGCCGCGCAGCACGACGCGGACGCCGAGCGGTTCCGGGCGCTGGGGGCCTCCCCCGGGCGACTCCACGTCACCGGCAGCCTGAAGTTCGACCAGCCCGTGGACGAGACCCAGCGACAGGCGGGGGAGGCACTGCGCGGGTTGCTCGGCCCGGCGCGTGCGGTGTGGATCGCCGCGAGCACCCACGAAGGCGAGGAATCCGCCGCGCTCGCGGCGCACCGGCGCGTGCTGGAGGCCGTTCCTGGCGCGGTGCTCGTGCTGGTTCCCCGACACCCGGAGCGATTCGACAGTGTCGCCGCGCTGACCCGCTCGGAGGGGTTCCGGTTCGCCCGGCGCAGCACCCCGGGGACCACCGACGCGGCGAATGTGGACGTGCTGGTGGGAGACACCATGGGCGAGCTGCCAACGCTGCTCGCCGCGGGGGATATCGCCTTCATGGGCGGGAGCCTGGTGGCGGTGGGCGGTCACAATCCGCTGGAACCCGCCGCCCTGGGGCACCCGGTGATCACCGGGCCCTACGTGCACAACTTCGCGCGGATATTCGAGCTGCTGACCGAGGCGGGCGGCGCGCGCACGGTCACGGATGCGGAGGGGCTGGCCACGGCGGTGATCGAGTGGCTCACCGACTCCGGGGCCCGGATCCGGGCGGGCCAGGCCGCGGAGGGCGTGGTCGCCGCCCACCGCGGAGCCCTGGGCCGCACCGTGGCGCTGATCGAGGCGCTTACTCCGCGGAGTTCTCCCCGGGAGTGATCGCGTCCTCGCTCACGTACGGCGCCGCGTTCGCTGAGAGCAGGCGGTTGATCGAGGCAAGGTCGTCCTCTGAGAGCACGCCGGCGGCCTGCTGGAGGCGCAGGGTGTTGAGCAGGTAGGCGTGACGCGCCTGCTGATAGTTCCGCTCTGCCTCGAAGACATTCTGCTGGGCGTCGAGGACGTCCACGATGGTACGCGTACCGACCTCGAAGCCGGCCTGGGTCGCCTCCAGGGCCGTCTTGGTGGAGACGCGGGACTGCGCGAGGGCCTGCACCCGCTCGAGGGCCGTCTGCACACCGCGGTAAGCGTCGGCGGCGTTGCGGGTCACCGAGCGGCGGACCTCCTCCAGGCTGGCACGTGCCTCCGTGTACTGCGACTGCGCCTCACGCACCCGCGAGCTGGTGGCCCCGCCGGTGTACAGCGGCACGGTGACCTCGATACCGGCGGCGAGCTCCTGATTATCCGAACCGTCGTAGGTGGCACCGCTGGTCACCCCGCCATCGGTGTGGCTGCCGCCGTAGCTCGCCACCGCGTCGACCTGCGGATAGTGCCCCCCGCGGGCCACGTCGACGTTCTCCATGGCGGCCTTCGAGGCCTGGCGTGCCGCGGTGAGCTCCCAGTTCTGCTCCTCCGCACGCTGGCGCCATGCATCCTCGTCCGCGGGCTGCGGCGCCGAGAGATCGACACCGCTGCGCACCCGGGCGAGCTCCCCCGGGGGCTTTCCGATCACCTCACGCAGCTGGGCACGGGCGCTCTCCAGGTCGTCCTCCGCCTGGATGACCGAGGCACGGGCGGTATCGTAGCGGGCCTTGGCCTCCTCCACGTCGGTACGCGCGATCAGACCGACGTCGAAGCGCTCCCGGGCCTGCTCGAGCTGGCGCTGGATGGCCTTGAGCTGTGCACGGGCGGCGGCGAGCGCCACCTGGGCGTCGAGCACGCCGAAGTAGCGCTCCGCGGCGCGGGTCATCAGCGACTGCTCGGCGGAGGCGAAGCGCGCCTTGGCCTGGGCGACGTTCGCCTTCGCCACGTCGAGCTGCTGGAAGTCCGAGTAGCGGAACAGCGGCTGGCTGAGCTGAACGCCGTAGGTCAGCGAGTTGTAGCTATCGTCGGCTTCAGGACCGTTGACGATATTGGTGTCCTGATAGTTGCGCTTGGCCGCGGCATCGACACCGATCTCCGGCAGCCGTAGTGCCCGGGCCTGCGGCAGGGCCTCCTCCGCCGTACGCAGCTGCGCCTGCGCCTGCTGGAAGACCGGGTCGCTGTCCAGGGCGTTGCGGTAGACGTCGAGCAGGTCCTCGGCAGCCAGCGCCGGCAGGCTCAGGCTGCCGAGGGCGACGGCCAGTAGAATTCGTTTCATGGGCAGGTCTCCGTCAGTAGCGGGGCACGGCAGGGTCGACCTCGACCGACCACGCGTCTATCCCGCCATCAAGATTGATGACGTCTGTGAATCCGGCGCGCTCGAGCAGCCCGGCGGCCATCGCACTGCGCACGCCGTGGTGGCACATCACAACCGTGGGCCGTTCCCGGGACAGCTCATCAAGGCGCTGTGGCAGCAACGCCAGGGGCACCAGGCTCGCTTGCGCAAGACTCGCGGTCCCGTGCTCCCAGGGCTCGCGCACATCGATGAGCTGCGGGGGCGCCTCCCCTGCGAGCCAGTCGGCGAGTTCGCTGGCATTGACCGATCGCACGGTAGTGTCCCCGCGCGCCCTAGAGACGGAACCGCGGCGTGACGCGGGCGCCGCGCAACGGCGGCACGCTGGTGTCGAACAGGCTCTCGCTGGCCCACTGGTCCTCGCCGACCCGGGTAATCAGCAGCGCCTCCATGATCGGCGGCTGGCCGACGATCAGGAATACCCGGCCGCCGATGGTGAGGCTGCGGTGAAAGCCCTGATGGAGCTCCGGCAGCGACCCCGTGACCGCAATCACGTCGTAGCGCCGGCCGTCGTCCCAGCCGGCAGCGGCGTCGCCCACCTCCAGATTGACACCACCGACCCCGGCGGCGGCAAAGTGCTCGCCGGCCAGCTCGCGGAAGTCCTCGTGGATGTCGATGCTGGTGACCTCACCGGCGAGCTGAGCCAGGCACGCGGCGAAATAGCCCGTGCCGGTGCCGATCTCCAGGGCCCGCTCGTCGGGCTGGGGGTCCAGCGCCTGGAGCATCCGCGCCTCGAGCCTCGGCTCCAGCATCACCTCGCCGTGAGGCAGCGGAAGCTGGAGATCCGCATAGGCGAGGTTGCGGTGGGCCGCGGGCACGAAATCCTCGCGCGGCAGCGCTTCGAGCACCGAGAGGATGCGGTCGTTGAGCACCTCCCAGGGGCGGACCTGCTGCTCGACCATGTTGTAGCGCGCGCGCTCGAGATTGACGTCGGTCATTTGCGCATCCTCATCGCCAGTGACCTTGTTGGATTAGGGATCGAGGGACTCCGCCCCGGCAGCATCGTCCCGCCAGCGCGGCGCGTCGTCCGGAACGCCCGCCCGACGCCGCCGGCGCGTCGACAAAGGGTAAGCACTTTACCCCTTTCAGGCAACCGATTAGCGCACTAATAATCCATGTTCGCCCGGGGGTCGAACCGGCACCGGTCGCGCAACTGTTCATACAGACCGCGCACCGCGTCGTCATCCATGGGCGGGTTAACGATACGCAGGGTCACGTACTGGTCCCCCGGCGGCTCTCCGGGCAGCCCCCGCCCTTTCAGGCGCAGGCGCTTGCCCGCCTGGCTCCCGGCCGGTATCCGCATGTCCACCGGACCGCCCAGGGTCGGCACCTTCAGCCGCGCGCCCAGCGCGGTCTCCCAGGGCGCTACCGGCAGATCCAGGTGGATGTCCCGGCCGCGCAGGTGGAACTGGTGGTGCGGCGAGATATGGATCTCCAGATAGAGATCGCCGCGCTCGCCTCCCCCCATGCCCGGCTGCCCCTGGCCGGCGAGACGGATGCGCTGACCGTTGGTCACCCCCGCGGGCACGCGCACGCGAAGGCTGCGCTGGGTGCGCCGCATGCGGCCCTGGGTATCGGGCTCGGCACCCTCGAGCTGCACGGTACGGGCGCCACCGTGGAACGCCTCGTCGAGCGAAACGGTCAACCGCGCGGTCTGATCCTGGCCGCGGACCGAGAATCCGCCGTGCTGCCGGGCGGCGCCGCCGAATATGTCGTCGAACGGGGAACGGCCGCCGCCGAACAGTGACTCGAAGAAGTCGCTGAAGTCGGCGCCGCCACGGCCGCCGCCGGTATGGAACTCCCACTCCGGCGGCGGACGGAAATCCTGGCCCTCGCGCCAGCCGCTGCCCAGCTCGTCATAGGCGCGGCGCTTCTCGGGATCACGCAGCACCTCGTAGGCCTCCGCAACCTCCTTGAAGCGCTGCTCGGCATCGGGCTCGCTGCTGACGTCCGGATGGTACTTGCGGGCAAGCTTGCGGTAGGCACGCTTGATCTCGTCCGCATCGGCATCCCGTCCGACCCCGAGTATCCGGTAGTAGTCCTTGTACTCCATGCCCTGTTCGCCACCTCAGTCGCGTTACCGGTGTGCCCTGGCACGGCACGGCGGCGCGGCGCCCGCGCCGCCGCCTCCCCGACCTCAGCCCTCGACCTGGATGCGCCGTGGCCGGGTCTTCTCCTGCTTGGGAATGCTGACCTCGAGCACGCCCTGGTCACAACGTGCCGTGATGCCGCTGGGATCGGCGGTATCCGGCAGGCTGAAGCGCCGGGAGAAGCTGCCGCTGGCACGTTCGACCCGCTTGTAGCCTTCACCGGCCTCGTTCGTGTGGGACTCCCGGCGACCACTGATGCTGAGCATGCCGCCCTCCATGTGGACCTCGATGTCCTCCGGACGCACCCCGGGCAGGTCCGCATGGATGACGTAACGGTCGGTTTCCTCGCGGATATCCACCGCAGGCGTCCAGTCACTGGTAGCCAGGCTGGAGCTGTCCCCCGTCTCCGCGGACTCGGACAGACGGCCCAGCTCGCGGGAGAGCTCGTTGAGCAGCCCCCAGGGCTCGTAGCGACGAATGGCCATAAACACCTCCTGTCGAATAGACCTGTGGCTCGATGGCGGCACGCCGAGCGCGCCGTTCATCGCTCATGTGTGTCCCGCGCCCGGTAAATTCAAGCCCGATGGTGCTTGAACCGCGGCGGGGGCGCTGGTATAAAGGCCGATCTTTCGGGAACCCTGCGATCAGGCGCGTCGCCGCCCGGGCCTGATCAGAGGTTTCCCGGCTCATCACGGTCACGGATTCTAGGAGGCAGCTCCCATGGCGAAGGTCTGCCAGGTCACGGGCAAGCGCCCGGCCACGGGCAACAACGTCTCGCACTCGAACATCAAGTCCAAGCGGCGCTTCCTGCCCAACCTGCGGTTCCACCGCTTCTGGGTGGAGAGCGAGAAGCGCTTCGTTCGGCTGCGGGTATCTTCCAAGGGCATGCGGATCATCGACAAGAAGGGCATCGATCAGGTGCTCAACGATATCCGTGCGCGTGGCGAACGGGTCTGAGGAGGTCAGACATGCGCGAGAAGGTGAAACTCGTCTCGACCGCCGGCACCGGTCACTTCTACACCACCGACAAGAACAAGCGGAACACCCCCCACAAGATGGAGTTCCGCAAGTACGATCCGGTGGTGCGCAAGCACGTGACCTACCGCGAGACCAAGCTCAAGTAGCAGCGCCGCCACCCCGGCGGCGCCCGCGATGAAACCCGCCCTCCGAGGCGGGTTTTTTCTTGCCCGGGCGCGGACGCGGACGGGTATCATCACGGCATGCCCGAGCTCCCCGAAGTCGAGACCACCCGGCGCGGCCTCGCGCCGCACCTGGCCGATGCCCGCGTCACCGCCGTGACCGTGCGCGAGCGGCGTCTGCGCTGGCCGGTGACCGACGGCATCGAGGCCGCGGTGACCGGCCGGCGGATCGAATCGGTCTCGCGCCGGGGAAAGTACCTGCTGCTGGCCCTGGACGACACCAGCCACCTGCTCTGGCATCTGGGCATGTCCGGCAGCCTGCGGGTGGTCCCGCCGGAGACGCCGGTACAGCGGCACGACCACGTGGACGTCACCCTCGACGACAGCCGTGTACTGCGCTTCAACGACCCCCGCCGCTTCGGCAGCCTCCACCACGTCCTCGGCGCCCCGGAGGCCCATCCGCTGCTCGCCCGCCTCGGGCCCGAGCCGCTCGGGCCGGACTTCCACGGCGACCGGCTGCACGCCCGCGCCCGTGGCCGGCGCGCCCCGGTCAAGGCGTTCATCATGGACAGCGCCACGGTGGTGGGTGTCGGCAACATCTACGCCACCGAGGCCCTGTACCTGGCCGGCATCCATCCCGCCCGCGCCGCGGGCCGGATCCCGCGCAACCGCTACCGCCGGCTTGCGACCGCCATCGCCACGGTGCTCGGCGAGGCGATCACCGCCGGCGGCACCACCCTGCGCGACTTCACCGACGCGGACGGCCGCCCCGGCTACTTCCGCCAGCGCCTGCGCGCCTACGGTCACGGCGGCGCCCCCTGCGGCCGCTGCGGCCACCCCCTGCGCGAGATCACCGTCGCCCAGCGGACCACAACCTACTGCCCCACCTGCCAGCGCTGAGCCGATTTCGGTTTCCCCGTTGACCAAAGTCAATTCCCGGAACGATCGCGGTCGACTCTGAGAGTCAGGGTGCTAGCTTAGAATCAGTCAAGAAAACAGGCATGCTGACTACAAGGAGCACCGCCATGGCTTCAATACCCCTGCGCGCTTTGCCGCTCGCCGTCCTGCTCGTGGCCGGGGGCGCCCACGCCGATTCGCAACTGATGGAGATGGCGAAGGGCAGCTTCGAGCCCATTCCCGAACCGCCGGCGAACGTCGACGGCGTCAAGGTGACCGACGACATGGTCATCCTGGGCAAGAAGCTGTTCTTCGACCCGCGCCTGTCAGGCAGCCAGACGATCAGCTGCAACACCTGCCACAACCTCGGCATGGGCGGTGACGACAACCAGCCGACCTCCCTGGGGCACGGCTGGCAGCGCGGCCCGCGCAACGCCCCGACCGTATTCAACGCCGTCTACAACGTCGCCCAGTTCTGGGACGGCCGCGCCTCCGACCTCAAGGAGCAGGCCAAGGGCCCGATCCAGGCAGGCGTGGAGATGCACAACACGCCCAAGCGCGTGGTCGAGACCATCAAGAGCATGGATCCCTACGTCGAGGACTTCGAGGCCGCCTTCCCGGATCAGTCCGACCCGGTGACCTTCGACAACGTCGCCGCGGCGATCCAGGCCTACGAGGCCACCCTGCTGACCCCGGATGCGCCCTTCGATCGCTACCTGAAGGGCGACGAGGACGCGCTCAGCGACCACCAGAAGGAGGGACTGCAGGCCTTCATGAACAAGGGCTGCGTGGCCTGCCACAACGGCATCAACGTCGGCGGCCAGGGCTACTATCCCTTCGGCCTGGTGGAGAAGCCCGGCGCCGACGTCCTGCCGGAGAATGACAAGGGTCGTTTCTCGGTAACCGGCACGGCGACCGACGAGTACGTCTTCCGGGCACCGTCACTGCGCAACGTCGCGGTGACCGAGCCCTACTTCCACTCCGGCCAGGTCTGGGACCTGACCCAGGCGGTGGCCATCATGGGTGAGGCGCAGCTCGGCCAGGAGCTCAGCGACAAGGAGGTCTCGGCGATCACCGCCTTCCTCGAGAGCCTGACCGGCCCGATGCCGGACGTCTCCTACCCGCAGCTGCCGCCGAACGGAGCGAACACGCCGCGTCCGCTCGAGGCACCGGCCCCGACCCGCAACCCGCAGGGCTGACCCTGCCAGCCGCATGCCCCGCACCCGCGGGGCATGCCCTCAGGCGCTGCCCGCCAGCCAGGCGGGCAGCGCCTCGACCGTTTCCATCACCATGTCCGCCTCTGCGGCCAGTCCCTCCCGGGAGCCGGTGCCGCTGAGCACGCCGATCGCCAGACCGCAGCCCGCCGCCCGCGCCATGCGGATGTCGTGGAGGTTGTCGCCGACCACGGCCACCGCCTCCGGCCCGATACCGGTAGCGGCGCAGAAGCCCCTCACCATACCGGGCTCCGGCTTGCCGCCGTGGCCGCTGTCGTAGCCGGCGACGAACGACAGCACCCCCGGCGTAACAAAGCCGGCGAGCATCGCCCGGGTCGCCCGCTCGCCGTCGCTTGTGGCCACACCGAGATGCAGGCCTAGGGCACGCAACGCGGCGAACAGTGCCTCCAGCTCCGTGACCGGGGTGGCATGCACGGGCCCAAGGCGGGCGAAGACGCGGTCGAGACGGGCCACCAGCGCGGTCCGCTCGGACGCCTCCAGGCCCAGGGTCTGGGCCCAGGCCCCGGCGATCTCACCGGTATGTCCGGCGGCTAGCAGGCTGCCGGCGGCCACCCGGCCACTTGCCGGGTCGTGGCCGGCCACGCTCAGCAACCGGTCGGCCAGGGCGGCATCGCCGCCGGCGGCCTCCAGGGCGGCGGCCTCGTTCACCGGCCGCCAGGTGCGATGATAGTCGAACAGCGTGCCGTCCTTGTCGAACAGCACGCCGCGTATCCCGGCGCGCACGCCGGCACCGCCGGACATCGTCATTCGCCCCGGCGCACGGCGGCGACGTGGCCGGCGAAGGCGGGGTCCGCCATCAGGGCCTTGCAGCGGGCGAAGCGCTCCGTCGAGTAGGCCCAGAAGTCCTCCGCGGGATTGCCGTTGCCGTGCTGGATGAGCCCCCACAGGGTCCAGAGCAGGTCGCTCGCGGCCTTGTAGAGCACCATCCGGCCCCACTCCGCCGCATTCGGCTCACGCCCGAGGTAGGCACGCATCAGCCGCTCGTCCTGGGTGCGCGACAGACCCGCCTCGACAGAGAAGTCGCCGACGTCCCAGAGGGGGTCATTCATGCCGGAGTACTCCCAGTCGACCACCCACATGCGCTCGCCGTCGTCGAGAAAGTTCTCGCACAACGGGTCGCAGTGGCAGGGCGCCAGGGCCGCGGGCTGCGCGTCCAGGGCCTCGCGCATGGTGCCCGCCTCCGCGAGCACGTCGTGATAGCCCTCCGGGAGCGGGGTATCCAGACCGGAGAGCACCTGCAGGTACTCGTCGATCATGGCGAAGAGCTCGAAGCGGAACCGGAAGGTCTCGCCGGAGTTGTGCATGCGCGCGAGGACCTCGCCGGCCCGGTCGGCGGCGGCGTCCTCGGCCTGGAAATGCTCCGGCGACATGGTGCGACAACCCTCGAGGCTGCGCATGAGCATCAGCCCGTCGGTCTCGTCGAAGTGCAGCACCTCCGCACCGACGCCGGCACGGGACGCCGCACGGGTGTTGTGGGCCTCCACACCGCGGTCGATATAGGCCTCGGTACCGTCCCCGGGGATACGCAGGACCAGCTGCTCGCCGCCGTCGTTGAGCCGGTAGACCAGGTTCGTCATGCCGCCCAGCCGCTCGGCGCCCAGCGCCTCGGCACTGCGGCCGGCCAGCCGCGGGATCCGTGCGATCGCGTTTTCGAGATGGCTGTCCATCGGGTCCTCCTGATTGCGGGGTCCGTGTTCGCTGCGCCGGCTCACCGGGCCGGCTTCTCGGCGAGATAGAAGTCCAGACTGAGCTTGCCCTCGGCGGCGAGGTCCGCCCAGTGGGCCCAGCTGCGGTGGTTGTTCTCCAGCGTTTCGGCGTCCATCTCCCGGGCGAACTCGCTCATGTGCTGCTCCAGGCGCGCGAGCACCTTGGCGCGGTGGAGCGCGGCGTGGCGCTGCCAGTCCCGATGCTCGACGAGGGTGAACCCCGCCGCCTCGATGTGACGCTCGTAGTCCGCCGGCGAGGAGAGGTTGGACATCCCGTAGCGGGCCTCCACGGCGGCGCGCTCCTGCGGCGTGAGCCGCTCGTGCCAGAAGATGTGATCGGAGATCACGGCGCGGCCGCCGGGCTTGAGCACGCGATAGGCCTCACGCAGCACCCGTTCCTTGTCCGGCGAGTGCACCATCGACTCCTGGCACCACCACACGTCGAAGCTCTCGTCCGGGAAGGGGAGCTCGTGGAAGTCCGCGTACTCGAAGCTCACACGGTCGTCGAGGGCGCGGCTCTCGGCCATCTCGCGGCAGCGCGCGAGCTGGGTCTCGGAGATGTTGCTGGCGACCACCGAGACACCATACTCCTCGGCGAGATACCGTGCCGTGGCACCGTAGCCGCAGGCGACCTCCAGCACCCGCTCGCCGGGGCTCAGCCGTGCGGCCTCCGCCATCAGGCGCTTGGCCGCCCAGGTGGCGGTCTCGATACCCTCGTCACCGGTTTCGTACACGCCGTAGTGGATGTTCTCGCCCCACACGGCGGAATACAGGCGGTCGACGCCGCTGTTCTCGTAGTGTTCGGACATGGAATGCGTTCTCCGTTCCTTCAGGGTTGAGGCCGCGGCCCGGACTCAGGCGAGCCCGAGCGCGGCACGGCGCCGGGCCACCCAGGCACCGATGAGCCGGTCGGCGATCATGGCGATGAAGGCGACACACAGCCCGGCGACCAGGCCGGCGCCGATGTCCGCGCGGGTCAGCGCGATGTAAACCTCCTGACCGAGGTCGCGGGTCCCCACCAGGGCGGTAATGACGAGCATGGAGAGCGCCATCATGATGGTCTGGTTGAGGCCGAGCATGATCTCGGGCAGGGCCAGCGGGAGCTGCACCCGCCAGCGGATCTGGCCGCGCGTGCATCCGCACATGCGCGCCGCCTCGATGGTCTCGGCGGGCACGCCACGGATGCCGTGGTCGGTATATCGGACCGCCGGCGCCAGGGCGTATAGGACGATGGCGACCATCGCGGAGAAATCGCCCACCTGGAAGAGCATGACCACCGGGATCAGGTAGACGAAGCTCGGCAGTGTCTGCAGCGTGTCCACTACCGTGGTGGTCACCCGGTGGACGCGATCGCTGGCCGCCGACCATATGCCCAGCGGGATGCCGATCAGCGCGGCAATGGCCACCGATATGCCGCAGAGATAGACGGTGATCATCGCCTTCTCCCAGTTGCCGGTGACAGCGATGAACAGCGCCAGAGCGGTGACGCCCGCGGCGAGCCGCCAGCCGCCCAGGCGGTGGCTGAGCACCGCTAGGGCGGCGACGACACCAGTCCACGGCAACGCCACCAGTGCCCGCTTGAATGGGATGAGCACGTACACCAACAGCACCGACTTCGCCCCGTTGAGCGGCCCGTAGAGCTCGGTGTTGACCCAGGCGACGAGTCGCCCCCAGTACTCCGCCGTGCTCACGGTGAGGGCGTCCGGCACCCCGGCCAGCGGCGACCAGAACACGCCGGCGATCGTGGGCAGCGCCACCACGGCGGCCAGCAGCAGGGCGAAATGCCGCCGCGGGAGTCGCGGCCGGCTGCGGGTGCCGTCGGTAAGCGCGCGCCCCAGACGCTCGGTGGCGATGGCGATCAGGGTGATGGCGACGCCCGCCTCCAGCCCGTCGCCGATCTGCAGCCGGCGCAGGGCACGGAGCACGTCATAGCCGAGGCCGCCGGCGCCGATCATCGAAGCGATGATCACCATGTTGAGGGACAGCATGATCACCTGGTTGACACCGACCATCAGGCCCTGCCGGGCCGCCGGCACCAGCACGCGCCAGGTCAGCTGCCGGCGGGTGCAGCCGCTCATGCGGGCGAACTCCAGGATCTCCTCGGAGACGCCGCGCAGGGCGACGATGGTCACCCGGGCCATCGGCGGCATGGCATAGATCACCGTGGCCACCACGGCGGCCACGGGGCCGAAACCGAAGAGCACCAGCACGGGCACCAGGTAGGCGAATATCGGCACCGTCTGCATGAGATCGAGGACCGGGCGCAGAACACGCTCGAATGCGGGATGGCGGTAGGCGGCCAAGCCCAGCAGCAACCCCAGCACGAGGCCCACCGGCACCGCGACAAGGATGGAGGCGATGGTGGTCATCGCGCTCTGCCACTGCCCGAAGAAGGCCAGATAGGCCACGGTGAAGAACAGCAGCGTCGCCAGACGGCGCCCGCCAATCCGGGCACCGAAGAGCACCAGCGCGGCGGCGACCCCGAGCCAGCTCAACGCCGGCAGCATCACGCCCCCGTCCGCGAAGGGCAGTTCGAAGCCCTTGGCGAGCACGAGGGTGCCGGCCTCCAGCGGCACGGAGAGCAGTGTCGCCAGGCTCCGCACCACCGAGCGGAAGCCGATGCCGCCGATGGCGGCGTCCTGGAGCAGCCACTCCATGGCGTCGCTCACCCAGTCGGACACCGGCAGCTCCCAGCTACCGGGATACACGCCGAGCCAGGGCAGCCATCCGGCGAGCCGGTCGGCGACGAAGAGGGCGAGCACCACGGCCGCCACGGTCACCGCCGTGCGCGACAGCCCGCCGCCGGCCCCGGTGCGCTCCGCGACGGCCTCATTCATGGCCGCCCCCCGTGCCGGCGAGCACGGCAATGACCTCGTCGCGGCCGATCGTGCCGACCACACGCCCGCTTCCGGGATCGCGCACGCGCAGCGACGTTCCGGCCGCCAGCACACGGGGCGCCACCGCCTCGATACGCTCGTCGGCGCCGACCTCCGCCGCCCCGGCGGGCGCGGTGTCCTCATGGCGCATGACGGAAGAGACACCGACGACCTTTGCCGTGGGCACGTGGCGGGTGAACTCCGCGACGTAGTCGTCCGCCGGGGAGAGGACCAGGCGCTCCGGCGTGTCCACCTGGACGATCTCGCCGGCCTTCATGATCGCCACCCGGTCGGCGAGCCGGATGGCCTCGTCGAAATCGTGGGTGATGAAGATGACGGTCTTGTGCAGCACGCGCTGCAGGCGAAGCAGCTCGTCCTGCATCTCGCGGCGGATCAGCGGATCGAGGGCGCTGAAGGGCTCGTCGAGGAACCACAGCTCCGGGTCCACGGCGAGCGAGCGCGCGATACCCACGCGCTGCTGCTGACCGCCGGAGAGCGCCGCCGGCCGGCGGGCCTCATAGCCGTCGAGGCCGACGAGCTCGATCATCTCACGGGCCCGGCGCTCGCGCTCGTCACGGCCTATGCCCTGGATCTCCAGCGGGAAGGCGACATTGCCGAGCACGTCCCGGTGAGGCAGCAGCGCGAAGTGCTGGAAGACCATCCCCATCTGGTGACGGCGGATCTCGGTGAGCTCGCGCTCCGGGGCGGCGAGCAGGTCCCGGTCCTCCAGGGTGAGGGCGCCCAGGCTCGGCTCCACCAGGCGCGAGAGACAGCGCACGAGCGTGGACTTGCCGGAGCCGGACAGGCCCATGATCACGAAGACCTCGCCGGTGTGGACGTCGAGGCTGGCGTCACGGACCGCCGCGGTGAGCCCGTGCCGCGCGAGGGTCGCGGCATCCGGGGCACCACCGGAGCGCTCGAGCACACGGTCGGCGTGTTCGCCGAAGACCTTCCACAGGCCCCGGCAGGCGAGCTTGACCGGGGCATCCCCGGCCTCGCGGGTATCGGCATGCATAGGACGATGACCTGGCGTCAGCGGTGATTCGGAGGGACGGGGCGCCCGCCCCGCGGAACAGGGCGGCGCCGCGAGTGCGGCGCCGCCATAACCGGCGTTACTTCGCCGGGATCCAGGACCGCCAGGTGTCCTCGTTCTCGGTCATCCACTCGTCGACCACGCTCTGCAGCGGACGCCCGTCGACATCGATGGCACCGATCATCCGGCCCATCTCGTCGTTCTCGATGTGGAAATTGCGGATCGCGGTGTAAGCGGCAGGCCAGACGTCCTCGCCACCGGCCCAGGCGACCTTCTTGATCCAGCCGCGGGGATTGCCGCAGTCATAGGTGGCGTCCGGATTGATACCCCAGGACGGGTCGTCGTAGCAGCCGTCCCCGTACTTCGGGAACCGCACCCACTCGCCCTCGAACTGCTGCGGCGCCCAGTGGGGCGTCCAGAGCCAGGCGAGGATCGGGGCCTTGCGCTGGTAGGCGGACTGGATCTCGGCCATCAGCGCAGCCTCGGTGCCGGAATGCACCACCTCGAAGGGCAGGTCCAGGGCCTCGATACGCTCCTCGGCGTGGCCGTCCCAGGTGACCGCGCCCCCGAGGTAGCGCCCCTTGGGCTGCGTGGTAGGCGTGGCGAAGACGTCGGCGCAGTCCTTCAGCGCCTCCCAGTCCGGCAGCCCGGGGCAGCGTTCCTCCATGTACTTCGGATACCACCAGTCCTCGACGGCGCGCATCCCGGTCTCGCCCATGTCGAGGACCTTGCCGCCGGCGACGGCCTCTTCCATCAGGTCCTTCGCGGTGGTTTCCCAGATCTCCATAGCGACGGTGAGGTCACCGGACTTCAGCCCCGTGAACTGGGCCATGTAGTCCGCCTGGACGTAGTCCACCTCATAGCCCATCTCCTCGAGCACGCCGCCCATGATGCGGGTGCTCACGTTCTGGCCGGTCCAGTCGTTGAGCGTCAGCCGGATGGGCTTGTCCGTCTCCGGGAAGTCCGCGGCGGAGGCCGCACCGGCGGCGCCGAGTGCCACGGTCGCACCCATGGCCCACAAAAACCCACAATTTCTAATCCAGTTCCTGAGCTGCATCAGTCATTCCCCTCTTCAGCCGGTCTCCTGCTTCGGCGCTCGGGCACAGCCGTACCAGAGACCGGCCGGTAGCGCGTCCGCATTCACAAATTACCGATTAGTAGCCATTTATTTCGTCAACCGGGCCTTCTTTGGCACCGGTCTCGTCACCCACGCGATCACGGCACAGGGCCGCGAAAGGCGTTCTGTCGCCCCGCCGGCACGGGTTCCGGGGGTCGACAAAGATCAAACTTTTTCCACAAATTACCACATATTCAGTCAGACTCAAGCCCACGTGCGTTACAATCCGCAAGCAAGGGGCGTGGTGGCGTGATCGCTGCCGGCGCCGGGGATGGCTCACAGGGAGGGTTCGATTTGCACAAAGCCGCACGACACAAGGCGATACTGAGTCTCCTCGAGACCCACGGCTCCTGCAGCGTCGCCGAGCTGGTGGACTCGCTGGGGGTCTCCGACGAGACCGTGCGCCGGGACATCAAGACCCTGGCCAACCGGGACCTCATCGAACGGGTCCGCGGCGGCGCCATGCTGCCCGCGTTCGTGCGCGAGCCCGGCTTCCAGCAGCGCATGACCAGCAACGCCCGGGAGAAGCGGGCCATCGCCCGCGAGGCCGCCGCACTGATCGAGAACGGCGACTCCGTGCTGCTGGAGAACGGCAGCACCAGCCTGTACGTCGCGCGGGCGCTGCGCGGCCACCGCGACCTGTTCGTCGTCACCAACGGCCTGGACATCGCGCGCACCCTGCTCGGCAACGGCAACCGCGTGCACATGGCCTGCGGCGAGGTCCGCGCCGACGACGGCGCGGTGCTCGGGGCCAGCGCGATCGAATTCGTGAGCCGCTTTCGCGTGCGCTACGCGGTAATCACCGCAGGCTCCGTACACGTGGACGGCGGTCTGATGAACTACTACTACGACGAGACCGAGTTCTCCCACGCCGCCCTGGGGCAGGCCCTGCACGTCATCGCGGTAACCGACCACACGAAGTTCCGCACCCAGGCACCGGTAAGGCTGTGCGAGTTCGAGCGCATCGGCACCCTGATCACCGACCGCCAGCCCTCGGAGCCGCTGGTGGAGCGGCTCCGCGATGCCGAGGTACGCCTGCTAGTCGCCGGCACGGGATCCGCCGGGGAGTGAACGCCGCAACGCACGATTGCCTCCGGGCTCAGATCGTCGATAATGCGTGCAGGCCTTCGACGGGAGCATTCATTTGGCGCAGGGGCGGCAGCGCTGGCTGCAGAGACAGGCACCGGTCCTGGAATCGATACCGGATGCCGTGGCGATACTGGACCGGCAGGGACGCCGCCTCTACGGTAACGACCTCTACCACACGCTATGCCGCGAGCACGGCGTGCCGGATCTGCGCCCGGCCACGCTGGATGCAACCATGCCGGGCTGGGAGGAAATAGGCACCACGGCGTCCGCCACCGGCCACTGGGAGGGCGCGATAACCGTGCCCGCGGCGCACACCCCCCGCCGGACCCTGCGCTGCCATGTCCGCCCCATGATCGCCCCGGCCGGCGGGGATACGCTGTTCGCGGCGACGATCGCCGACATCACCGAGCTGGCCGAGGCCCACCAGACCTCGGACGGTCATGCACGGCTGATCGCACAGCTGCCCCATCTGCAGGTCCCCGGGGCGGGTGCCGGGGACACGGCGGTACGGGCCTTCCGCGACACCCTGGTCGAGGCCCTTGCCGCGATCGATCTCGGCCGCGCCGAGACCATTCCCGACGGTGACGAAACCGAAGGCGGGTGGTTCTACTGCCCGCTGACCGGGGACCGGCAGGAGGCCCGGCTGGTCTGGCGCGTCGGTGAGCCGCGCCACGGCGGCCGCGCCTTCCAGGCCCGCTTTCACGCGGCACGCGAGCTCTCGCCCGCCGAACGCCGCCTGGCCGTGACCGCCACCCGGGCGCTGACCACGAGCACCGAGCGCGCCGGCCAGCTCGCGCGCCTGCGCCGCACGGCATTCAGCGACGACGTCACCGACCTGCTCAACCGCCGCGGCTTCGAGCACTTCGCCGCGCCGCTGCTCGCCGGCGGCCAGCCGGCGTCGCTGCTGCTCATCGACATGGACCGTTTCAACCGCGTGATCGGCACTCTCGGCCACGACGCCGCCGACGCCTACCTCCACGCCATGGGCGAGCGGCTGGTCGGCGCCGCCGGCCCGGGACGCCTGGTCGCGCGCATGGGCGGCGACGAGTTCGCCATCCTTGTGCCCGGCGGCATGGGACTCGCCCGCGGCGTCGCCGAGGCCATTCACGAGCGCCTGGAGACGCCGATGACCATCGCCGCCCGCCCGGTGCGCGCGCGGGTGCACATCGGTATCGCCTCCGCCCCGAGGCACGGGAGCAGCCTCGCGGAGCTCCGCCGCTGCGCCGATCGCGCCATGTTCACCGCCAAGCGCACCGGGCGGAGCACGAACCTGTTCCGGCCGGAACGCGAGCTCACCGACCGAACCGCCCTGTGGGTGGAAGGGCGACTGGAGGCGGCCATCTCCGAGGAACTCCTCACCCTCGCCGTGCAGCCGATCATGCGGCTCGACAGCGGCGAGGTGACGGAGGTCGAGCTACTGCTGCGCTGGGACGACCCGATGCTCGGCACGGTCGCACCGGCCACGTTCGTGCCCGTCGCCGAGCACGCCGGCCTGAGCGAACGCCTGGATCGCTATGTCGTCGCCAAGGGCCTGCGCGAGACGCGCCACCTGGACTGCGCCGTGGCCATCAACCTCGCCGCCCCCACGCTCTACGACCCCGCCTTCGCGGACTTCGTGTTCACCCATCTCGAACGCGCCGGACGCACGCCGGACACGATGGTCTTCGAGATCACCGAGCGCCTCGTCGCCGACGCGGACCGCGCCCGCCCCACCCTGCAGCGGCTCACCGACGCGGGCGTGCGCATCGCCATCGACGACTTCGGCGCCGGCTACTCGTCCCTCGGGGTGCTCCCCGACCTGCCGCTCAGCCGCCTCAAGGTGGACAAGTCCTTCCTCATCGGCAGCCGCGGCAACCCGCGCCACCGCGAGGTGATCATCGGCACCCTGCGGCTCGCCTCGGCACTCGGGCTGGAGGCACTGGTCGAGGGCGTGGAGCGCGCCGAGGACATGGAGTGGCTGCGCGGCGTGGGCTGCGACTTCGCCCAGGGCTTCCTGTTCGGCACCCCCATCGCCCTGTCGGACTGGCCCGGCACCGACGACGACCCCCGCCCCGCCTGAACCGCCGCCTGCGCGGACTGGTATCCTGCCCGCACCGACGCAGGGCAGCCGGAGCACGACTCGCACACCGGAGGCACCATGGGCCGCTACCGACCGCCACGTCCACGCTCGTCACCCTACATCACGCCCGAGGGCTGGGACCGCCTCAACGCCGAGCTCGACTGGCTCTGGCGCGAACGCCGCCCCGAGGTCACCCAGGCGGTATCGGAGGCCGCCGCGATGGGCGACCGCTCCGAGAACGCGGAGTACATCTACGGCAAGAAACAGCTCCGCGAGATCGACCGCCGGATCCGCTATCTCAGCAAGCGGCTCGACGCGCTGACCGTCGTGCGTGAGCGCCCGGCGGACCGGGACCGCGTGTTCTTCGGCGTCTGGCTGGAGGTGGAGGACGAGGCCGGCGACCCCGCCTGCTTCCGCATCGTCGGCGCCGACGAGATCGACCCCGCCCACGGCTGGATCAGCGTGGACTCGCCATTCGCCCGCGCGGCCCTGGGCAAGGCCGTGGACGAGGAGTTCGTCGTGCCCACGCCCCACGGCGAGACGGTCTACATCGTCACCGCCGTGCACCACGAACCACCGGCCTGAGACCCCCGCACGCCCCCCGGTCCCTGCACGGAAGCAGCCTCCGGCGGCCCGGCCGGGAGTGCCGCGTGAGGGCGGGAACCGCCTCCCGGAAGCAACGACAGGCCCGGGCCGTGACAGGGTCACCGCGCCCGCGGGACGGCACTCCACCGGCCACTGAGGGCCGGCCGCCGCCACCCCGAACTAACAAACAGTCTTGACTGTTTTTATCTTTCTCCTACGCTCAATTTTGGGGTTTGCGTAACCGCAACTGGCTCCAAGAACAACGCCACCACGCTGGAGGAAGACCATGAGAGCACCCCTTATCGCCCTGTCACTGGGGCTTGCGACCGCCCTGACCGCCACCGCCGCGGTCGGACAGACCGAGTTCACGGCCAATTCCTTCTATTCCGCCGGCAGCCCGCTGTCGAAGTACGGCTTCATCGAATGGTCCAAGCTGGTCAAGGAGATGTCGGGGGGCGACCTCCAGCCCGACCCGATGATCGGCACCGCACTCCTCGAGCCCCGGGCATCACTCGAGGGCGTCCAGAAGAACATCGCCCAGGTGGCGACCATGCCTGCGATGTACACGCCCTCGGAAATGCCGGTCGCGAACTCCGTACAGCAGCTCGGCTTCACCTACTCCGATCCGCTCGCCACGATCTTCGCGGTGACCGACTTCTCCGTGCACAACCAGACGCAGCTCCAGGAGTGGAAGGACCTCGGCATCGTCTATCTCGGCGGCTACGCCACGCCGCCCTACATCCTCATGTGCCGCATGCCGGTGCACACCCTCGACCAGATCAAGGGCAAACGGATCCGCACCGCCGGCTCCGCGGTCTCGCAGTGGGTCGAATCGGTGGGCGGCATCCCGGTGAATGTCCCCTCCAGCGAGATGTACACCGGGCTCGATCGCGGCACGCTCGATTGCGCGAGCAACGCCGGCAACGATCTGGTGGACCGTTCGCTGTGGGAGGTCGCCAAGCACGTCACCCCGCTGTCGACCGGCCTCTACTACGCCGGGCCTCACTGGGGCTATAACGCGGACTTCTGGGCCAGCCTCACGCCCGAGCAGCGCCACACCCTGATGAAGGCGACGGCCTACAACATGGCGGACATGACCATCCACTACATGGCCAACGTCGACAGTGCCGAGAAAACGGCCAGGGAGAAGGGCGTCGAGTTCCACGAGGCGTCCGAGGGACTCCAGGGCTCTGCCGACGAGTTCAGCAAGAAGGTGGTCGAAATGGCCTACGACCAGGCCGAAACGACCTTCAAGCTGAGCAACCCGAAGGAAGTCATCGACGATTTCCGGGCCACCCACGAGAAGTGGAAGAAGCTGCTCAAGGACGTCGACCGGGACGATCCGGAGGCGCTGGCGAAGCTGGCCATGAAAGAGATCTACGGCGATCTTGATCCCGAGGCCTACGGCGTCTATTAGTCCGCGCCGATCGTAGACCGCCGGTCCCGGTGCCGCAGGCCCGGGGCCGGCGCAGCCACATGGAAGGCAGGCAGGTCATGAACGAAACCACCAGCACCAAGCCGCGCCGCCGGACCCAGGCCGAACGCTCGGCCGCCACGCGCACGCGCATTCTCGATGTCACGCTCGACTGCCTCATGGACATAGGTCTGCGGGACACCTCAACGGTCGAGATCGCACGCCGCGCCGGTGTTTCCCGGGGGGCGCTGCTGCACCACTACCCGTCCAAGGTGCTGCTGCTCCAGGAGGCGTTCAGGCATCTTCTGGACCGGGAGATTGCCGAGATCCAGCTGATGGCCTCCGATCTGGCCGAGGCCGAGATCACGCTGGAGGATTTCCTCGATACGCTCTGGGGCCATTTCTCCGGGCGGCTGTTCATGATCACCATCGAGTACCTCGCCGCGGCGCGGACCGACGAGGCCATACGTGAAACCATGACCGCCGTCGCGCTGGAGTTTAACGACTCCCTCGACGTCATCTGGGACAGCCTCCCGCTCAAGCAGGGGGTCTCGCTCGAGGAGCGCCGCCTGGCGCTCAATGCCACGCTTTGTTTCCTGAGGGGGATGGGCACGCAGACCGTATGGCGTGACGACCCTGCATTGCACCGGCAGATGCTCGAGTTCTGGAAACGCACGCTCGCAGCGATCGACATCATGAACGACTCGACGAGTGCCGGCGATCCCGCTCCTCCTCACCAGGAAAAGGACCCACGCGGATGATTGAAACACTCGACAGGATCACCGCCCGGATAGATCGCGTTCTTCTCGTTATCGGCTGTCTATTCCTCGCGGTGATGATGATCCAGATCACCGTGGATGTGCTGCTACGGGCGATTTTCAACGCCTCCGTCCCGGTCACGCTCGAGACGGTTTCCTACTACTACATGATCTTCGCGGTATTCCTGCCGCTGTCCTACGTCGAGCGGCGGAACGCCCATATCAAGGTGGACCTGTTCACCCAGCTCATGCCCGAACGGGTGCAGTTCGCGCTCCACGTCCTCGCCTGCCTGATCGGGGTGGGATTCTTCGGCGCACTCGCCTATCAGAGCTTCCTCGACGCGGTGGACGCAACGATAAAACAGCAGACGGTTATGTCCAATTTCATCTTCTATATCTGGCCGAGCCGGTGGGCGCTGCCGATCGGGTTCGCGGCGACGTGTCTCGCGATCATCAACAACATGGCTGCGGCCGTGATTCAGCGCCGGGCGCTCTGAGCTAGGGGGACATCGATGAGCCATCTTGCAATCGGCCTTATCGGGGTCGCCGTAGCGCTATCGATGATCGCGCTGCGGGTCCCCATCGCGGTAGCGCTCGGCTCGGTCTCGATCGTCGGCGTGGGCATGATGACGAACGCCCAAGTCGCCTGGGGACTGATCTCCGTCACACCGTTCGATTTCGTCGGCCAGTGGGCACTCACCGCGGCACCCATGTTCCTGCTCATGGGCTACATATGCACCACGACCGACCTGACGAGCGGGCTTTTCGACGCCATGCGGGTCTTCCTGTCCCGGGTGCCGGGCGGCCTGGCCCTCGCCAGTGTCGCGGGCTGTGCGCTTTTCGCTGCGGCGTCGGGTTCCAGCACGGCCACCGCTGCGGCGATGTCCCGCATCTCGGTGCCGGAGATGCTCAAGCACAACTACGACAAGGGGCTCGCCGCCGGCACGATCGCCGCCTCCGGCACACTCGGGTCGCTAATCCCGCCGTCCGTGCTGCTGATCCTCTATGGCGTATTCGCGCAGGTCTCGGTCGGCCAGCTCTTCATGGCGGGTTTCATTCCCGGCGTGCTCTCCGCGCTGCTGTACATGGCCATGATCAGCGGGCGGGTGATCGCCAGGCCCCAGCTCGCCGGCGCCGTCAATGAACGCCCGGACGCAAGCGAATGGAAGGCCGCGATAAGGCACATATGGCCCCTGCCGGTGCTCATCATCGCGATCCTCGGGGGCATCTTCTTCGGCATCTTCTCCCCCACCGAGGCCGGGGCGATAGGGGCCGCCGTGTCACTGCTGCTCGCAGCGGTACGCGGGACGCTGACCTGGCCGGCGGTGAAGGACGCCTTCGTGAGTACCGCCGTCAGTACGATCAGCATCTTCATCATCCTGATAGGCTCGGCCTTCTTCACCCGCTTTCTCGCACTGAGCGGTGTCCCGGACGCGTTCGCCAACACCATCCTCGACGTCAGCACGAACCCGCTGTGGATCATCTTCTCCGTCGCTGTGCTCTACCTAGTGCTCGGCATGCTGCTCGACCCGATCGGGCTGTTGCTGCTCACGCTGCCGCTGGTGCTGCCCCTGGTCGACGGCGCCGGTCTCAACCTCATCTGGTTCGGCATCCTGGTGGTCAAGCTGCTCGAGATCGGCCTGGTGACCCCACCGGTCGGCTTGAACGTCTACATGGTCAAGGGCTCGCTGGGCGACATCGTCACGCTCCCGCAGGTCTTCAAGGGCATCACCTGGTTCATCGTCATGGACATCGTCACGATCGTGCTGCTGGTGGCCTTTCCCATGCTCGCGCTGTTCCTGCCGCAACTCATGATTCGCTAGAAGCCACATCAACAGGAGAACGGATCTTGGCTACGATACGGCTTACCGACGCAAACGTCCTCGACACCGAGGCCGGGCGACTGCTGCCCGACCACAACCTGCTGATCGAGGACGGCCTCATCTCGCAGGTCTCCTCCGAGCCCATTGAAGGCAAGGCGGATCAGACGATCTCGCTCGGCGGTCGCGTGGTGATGCCGGGGCTGTGCGACGCGCACGTCCACGTCACTGCACTGACCCCGGATTTCGCACTGCTTAAACGCCTGTCGCCGTTCTACGTAGGCGCTCACAGCGCGGAGATCATGCACGGCATGCTGATGCGCGGCTTCACCACCGTGCGCGACGCCGGCGGCGCGGATCACGGGCTCGCGCGTGCGGTGGACGAGGACCGGGTGATCGGGCCGCGGCTGCTGTTCTGCGGCCACGCCCTCTCGCAGACCGGTGGACACGGCGACATGCGCTCCCCCGGCGAGAACGACGTCGATCAATGCTTCTGCTGCGCCGGCCTCGGCGTGGTCTGCGATGGGGTACCGGAGGCCCGGCGCGCCGCCCGCGATGAGATCCGCAAGGGCGCCACGCATATCAAGATCATGGCCTCCGGCGGCGTGGCCTCGCCGACCGACCGCATCGACAGCACGCAGTTCTCGCTATCCGAGATCGACGCGATCCTCGAAGAGGCGGAGGCGGCCAACCTGCACGTCATGGCCCACGCCTATACGGCGCGAGCGATCAACCGGCTCATCGCCCGGGGCGTACGCACCATCGAGCACGGCAACCTCATCGATGAGGAGAGCTGCCGGCTGTTCCGCGAGCACGGCGCGTTCCTCACGCCGACGCTGGTCACCTACGACGCACTGGCGCGCGAGGGCGTGGAGGCCGGCCTGCCGACGGACCTTCAGCGCAAGGTGTTCAATGTGCTCGAGGCGGGGTCACAGGCACTGGAGCTTGCCCATCGCGAGGGCGTGCGCATGATCTTCGGCACGGATCTGCTCGGGAGCATGCAAAAGCATCAGCTCAACGAGTTTCACATCAGGAAATCGGTCGTGCCCACCGACGAACTCATCCGGGCGGCGACGTGCACACCGGCCGAGGCGTTCCAGCGCAAGGGCGAGTTCGGCGTGGTTGCGCCCGGCGCGCGCGCGGACCTGCTCGTCCTCGACGAGAATCCCCTTGAAGACATCAACGTGCTGACGCAACCGGAACGCCACCTGAAGGCGATCATGAAGGGCGGCAAATTCTACAAGAACGAGCTCACCTGAGCACGGCCATTACACCTGCTGTTGTGACACAGACGAGGAGGAGCCAGACATGGGCGATCAGCGCGACTATACCGAACGCAGTTACGGCGAGATCGACGTCGGCCTCGGGCAGCGCCCCGGGATCGTCGTCATCGACTTCCAGAAAGGGTTCACGGAGGAGCAGTATCCGCTAGGCGGCGCACCACTGATCATGCGGAGTCTCGAGAACACCGCGCGCCTGCTCGATACCGCCCGTGCGTGCGGGATCCCGGTGGCGAACTGCTACACCGCCTACCAGGGCGGGCTGGACATGCCCTACTGGAAGATTACCGCCGTGCGCGAGCAGTTCCGCCTCGGGGATCCGTCGATCGAGCTCGATCCGCGCATTCACGAGCCGGGCTACGACGTCGTGGTCTGCAAGAAAGGGCCCTCGATCTTCTTCCAGACCGGCGTCGTACCGTACTTCATCAAGGAGCAGGTCGACACGGTAATCATCACCGGCTGCACCACCAGCGGCTGCGTCCGCGCCTCCTCGATCGACAGCTTCCAGTGGGGCTTCCGGACCATCGTCCCGGAGGACTGCGTGGGCGATCACGAGGAACAGCCCCACCGCGACAACCTGCGGGACATCTCGCGGCGCTACGTCGACCTCAGCAGCGCCGATGACCTCATCCCCTATCTCGAGAAAATCAGCGCCAACAGGCGCGCCGCGGTGTAGCGGCACGCGCATGACCTTCACGGTGGACCACCGCGGTTCACCGTGGAGGCGGCGTCGGC
>WBJT01000018.1_pt1 | contig 23802 bp, 25 predicted proteins | sample 5109881 | NCBI WGS metagenome assembly WBJT01 (sample SAMN11895465, study PRJNA545514) | wastewater metagenome | isolation source: saline BTEX enrichment culture, original innoculum from Kuwait petroleum... | place: USA:Stillwater, OK | collected 2018-09-01
CGGCTCAGGCGGCGGCGTCTTCTTCCTCGGAGACGCTGTTGCGGATGAGGAAGTCGAAGGCGCTGAGGGCCGCCTTGGAGCCTTCGCCCATGGCGATGACGATCTGCTTGTACGGCACGGTGGTCGCGTCGCCGGCGGCGAAGACACCGGGCACGGAGGTCTCGCCGCGGGCGTCGACCTCGATCTCGCCGTACTTGCTCAGCGCCACGCTGCCCTGGAGCCATTCGGTGTTGGGTAGCAGGCCGATCTGCACGAACACGCCGGCGAGCTCGACGTGGTGCATCCCGCCGGTCTCGCGGTCCTTGTAGTCGAGGCCGTTGACCCGGGAGCCGTCGCCGGTGATCTCGGTGGTCTGCGCCGAGCAGATCACGTCCACGTTGGGCAGGCTGTGGAGCTTCTTCTGCAGCACGGCGTCCGCGCCCAGCTTGTCGGCGAATTCCAGCACCGTGACATGATCGACGATGCCGGCGAGGTCGATGGCCGCCTCGACGCCGGAGTTGCCGCCGCCGATCACCGCCACGCGCTTGCCCTTGAACAGCGGGCCGTCGCAGTGGGGGCAGTAGGCCACGCCCTTGTTGCGGTACTCCTCTTCGCCGGGCACGCCGAGCGAGCGCCAGCGCGCGCCGGTGGCGAGCACCACGGTCCGGCCTTTTAGGCTGGCGCCGTTGGCGAGGCGCACCTCGTGGGGCCGGCCGGGCTCCTCGGCCGGGATCAGCGCCTCGGCGCGCTGGCGGTCCATGATGTCGACGCCGTACTCCTTGACGTGTTCCTCGAGCGCAGCGGCGAGCTTCGGCCCCTCGGTATAGGGCACGGAGATGAAGTTCTCGATGCCCAGGGTGTCCATCACCTGGCCACCGAAGCGCTCGGAGGCCACGCCGGTGCGGATGCCCTTGCGCGCGGCGTAGATCGCCGAGGCCGCGCCACCCGGACCGCCGCCGACGACGAGAACGTCGAACGGGTCCTTCTCGCGCATCTTCTCCGCATCGCGGGCCTCGGAGCCGGTGTCCAGCTTGGCGACGAGGTCCTCGAGGGTCATGCGCCCCTGGGTGAAGGGTTCACCGTTGAGGTAGACGCTCGGCACGGCCATGATCTCCTTGGCCTCGACCTCGTCCTGGAACAGCGCGCCGTCGATGGCCTCGTGCCGGATGCGCGGGTTGATGACGCTCATGAGATTGAGCGCCTGCACCACGTCCGGGCAGTTCTGACAGGACAGCGAGAAGAACGTCTCGAAGTGGTAGTCCCCATCGAGCGCCTCGATCTGCTCGATGATCTCCCGCGATGCCTTGGACGGGTGGCCGCCCACCTGCAGCAGCGCCAGCACCAGCGAGGTGAACTCGTGGCCCAGCGGGATGCCGGCGAAGCGCACACTGATGTCTGTGCCCGCGCGGCGGATATCGAAGGAGGGCCGACGCACGTGGGTGTCGTCGTCCTCGTCCTCGCGGCGCAGCAGGCTGATCTTGTCCGAAAGGGACTCGATCTCCCGCAGCAGCTCGTCGAGCTCCCTGGACTTGGCACCATCATCGAGGGAGGCGACCAGCTCGACCGGCTGGGTCACGTTCTCGAGATAGGCCTTCAACTGGTCCTTGAGCTTGTCGTCCAACATGACGATGCCCCCTTGGTTCGGATTCGGTGGGCGTGCCGGCCCCGGCGGGGCCGGACACGCTCTTGGGATGCGTGCGGGTCCGGCGGTGCGGACCCGCGGTCGGCACCGGTGTGCTTAGATCTTGCCGACCAGGTCCAGCGACGGCTCGAGGGTGGTCTCACCCTCCTTCCACTTCGCCGGGCAGACCTCGCCGGGGTGGTTGCGCACGTACTGCGCCGCCTTGACCTTGCGCAGCAGGTCGGTGGCGTCGCGGCCGATGCCCTCGGCGGTGGTCTCCATCGCCTGGATGACGCCGTCCGGATCGATCACGAACGTGGCACGGTCGGCCAGGCCCTCGCCCTCGCGCATGTTGTCGAAGTTGCGCGTGATCTCACCGGTGGGGTCGCCGACCATGGTGAACTTGATCTTGCCGATGGCCTCGGAGGTGTCGTGCCAGGCCTTGTGGGCGAAGTGGGTGTCGGTGGAGACGCTGTAGATCTCGACGCCCAGCTTCTGGAACTCGTCGTAGTGGTCGGCCAGGTCCTCGAGCTCCGTCGGGCAGACGAAGGTGAAGTCCGCCGGGTAGAAGAACACCACGGACCACCCGCCGCGCAGGTCCTGGTCGCTGACATCGAAGAAATCCGCGCCAGCCTTGAACGCAGTGGACTTGAACGGCTTGATCTCGGTGTTGATGAGAGACATTGGTATCGACTCCTTTCCGTGACGTTGAACCTCGAGTGCACACCCTACTGGCGACCGATTGGTTGTTCCAATTGATTGTCGTTAAATTAGTGATAGTGTCTGTCTATCGTTGTGACCCGACACGGGGCGTCGCACCAGGCGGGCGCGTGGTGCTGTGCGTTCGCGGTGCATGGCCGCGCGGCCATGCACCGCGGTGGCGGCCCGGAGCCGGCCGGAGTGCGCTTGCGTTTCGCCCCCGAAACCGGCTACAAATACGCGGGTGGGCGTTCGCCCCGCAAGGCGGCCGTAGTTCAACGGTAGAACCCGACCCTCCCAAGGTCGTGATGCCGGTTCGATTCCGGTCGGCCGCTCCAGATCCGCCGCCGCGTCAGGGCGCGGCGGCTTCCGTTTCCTGCGACGTCTGCATCTCCTCGATCCAGTCCATCTGCACCTGTTCCCCGGGATCGGCACGCGGGTCCATTTCGGTGATGACCGTGGTGGTGCGGGCCATGCTCACGAAGGCGGTCTGCTCTTCGTTGGGCACCTGTTCGCGCCGGGCGGCCAGGGTCGCGGCGGCCATCAGCACGGCGCAGGCGGCCGCGGCGTGGAACAGCCCCTCGGTGCCGAGGAGGTTCATGAGCTGGCCGATGGCGATCGGGCCGACCACCGCGCCGATTCCCCAGAGGAAGAGCAGCGCGCCGGCGACGCCGACGAAGTTGTCCGAGCGCACGCGGTCGTTGATATGGGCCACGGCCAGCGGGTAGAGCGTGAAGGTCAGGCCGCCGTAGCCCAGGCCGACCGCGGCGAGCACGGTCAGCCCGCTGTTGGCGACGAACAGCATCACCACCGCGAAGGCGGCCAGCGCCAGGTTCACCGCCACCAGCAGGCGTCGCCGGTCGAAGACGTCGGAGAGGTGGCCAATGGGGTACTGCAGCAGCATGCCGCCGAGGATCACGGCGCTCATGAACACGGCGACGCTCTGCAGGCCCACGTGGTCGACGATGAACAGCGGTGCCAGCGCGAACGCGGAGCCGTTGACGATGCCCGCCCCCAGGCAGATGAACACCCCGAGCGGAGAGCCGCGGCAGACCAGCGCGAGCGCCATAGGCGTGCGCTCCGGCGGTGTCGGGTGGATGGCGCGGGTGAGGCTCACCGGCACCAGGCACAGCGCCAGCAATACGGCGTTGAGCATGAACAGCTCCGGTCCGCTCGCCGGGCGCACGGAGATGAGGAGCTGACCGAGGCCCAGGCCGAGGTAGCTGGTGGCCTGGTAGAGGGAGAACAGCCGGCCCCGGGCGCCGCCGGCGCCACGCTCATTGAGCCAGCTCTCGATGACCATGTACAGCCCGGCCAGGGAGAAGCCGCTGATCACCCGCAGAGCGCCCCAGACCCAGGGGTCGATCCACAGCGCGTGCACCAGCGTGGCGGCGGTGACCAGTGCGGCGAAGACCGCGAAGGCGCGGATGTGCCCGGCCCGGCGGATCACCGCGCCGGCGCCGAGGGCGCCGAGCATGAGCCCGGCGAAGTAGGCGGACATCACCAGGCCCGTGATGCCGGGGCTGTACTGCTCGATGCCCATGCGCACGGACAGCAGTGTGCCGAGCAGCCCGCTGCCGGTCATGAGGATGACCGTCGAGCCGAGCAACGCCGTGATGGAGACGATGAGCGCGCGCATCCGCCTGGGTATCCGTTGCTATGTTGGGAACTGCCGCCGTTCCGGGCGGCAGGTAGAGGTCCCGATCGGCGAAAGTACGCCTTCCCTGCACGCCTGTGAAGTGTTCGACGTGAGACCCCGTCCCTGTCACCTGCGCCGCGGCTGTGTGCTACAAGTTCCGGTAGGGGTGTGATAACGCGGCGGACGGGAAACCTTGAGCGCGCCGGCGCACTCTAACCATCACAGGCCCTCGTCCCGAGGGTCTCCACAGGGGGCGTCCCGACGGGCGAATCCGTGACGGAGGAGATGGTATGTCGAGCACGAACGGCAATCCGCGCGAGCGGCATGAGCAGTTCCTGGATTCCCTGAGCGCCTTCACCCGTGAGCACCGGGCGAAGCAGTGGGAGGGCACGTTCGCGGATTACCTGGAGCAGGTCGTCGTGCAGCAGCCCGGGCTGGCTACGCGCAGCAGCCACCAGTATGTCTGGGACATGCTGCGCTGGATGCAGCGCCGGGAGGCCGAAGCCACGCCCGAGGGGGAGGAGTTCCGGCTGTTCTCCCACGAGCTCTTCGGCATGGACCGGCCGCTGCGCCGGATCATGGACTACTTCAAGGCCGCGAGCGCGGGCTCCGAGGTCGGCCGCCGGCTGCTGCTCCTGCTCGGCCCGCCCTCCGGCGGCAAGTCCAGCCTCGTGATCCTGTTGAAGCGCGGGCTGGAGGAATACAGCCACACCGAGGAGGGGGCCCTCTACGCGCTCAAGGGCTCGCCGCTGCACGAGAACCCGCTGAACCTCGTGCCCTACACCCTGCGTGCGGAGTTCCGCGAGACCTACGGCGTGGACATCCAGGGCGATCTCTCGCCGTACTGCCGCTCGGTGCTCGAGCGCGAGTACGAGGGCGATTTCATGCAGTACCCGGTGGAGCGGGTCTTCCTCTCCGAGGCCAACCGCGTGGGTGTCGGCACGTATGCCCCTCATGATCCGACCACGGCGGATATCGCCGATCTGATCGGCTCCGTCGACCTCGCCAAGGTCTCGGAGTACGGCGACGAGGGCGACCCGCGGGCATGGAGCTGGTCCGGTGCGGTCTACGCCGCCAGCCGCGGGCTGCTGGAGATGATCGAGATCCTCAAGGTCAAGCGGGAGTTCCTCTACCTCCTGCTCACCCTCACGCAGGAGAAGAACGTCAAGGTCTCGCGTTTCCCGCTGATCCACGTGGACGAGACCATCATCGCCCACACCAACCTGGCGGAGTTCCGCAAGTTCCTCCAGGAGAAGGAGAACGAGGCCCTGCTCGACCGCATGGTCATCATCCAGGTGCCCTACACCCTCAACTACCACGATGAGGCCCGGATCTACCGCAAGCTCATCGCCCAGGCCCCGACCTTCCAGCAGGTCCACCTCGACCCGCATGCCCTGGAGGTGGCGGCGGTGTTCGCGGTGCTATCGCGGCTCAAGCCCTCCGAGCGCGAGGACCTGGACCTCTCCAAGAAGGTGCACCTGTATGCCGATGAGGGGGTCGAGGGGGTCTCGGCGAGCGAGAAGGAGCGGGTGCAGCACGAGCACGAGGACGAGGGGCTCTCCGGCGTGTCGCCCCGGTTCGTGGTCAACGCGCTGTCCAACGCGATCTCGCGCAGCGACGTCAGCAGCCTCACCAGCATGGAGGTGCTGGTCACCCTCAAGGATGCCATCGAGAACGACGCCCGCATCGAGTCCAAGCAGAAGCGGGCGTGGGTGGACTTCCTCGTCACCGCGCGCAAGGACTTCTACAACCACTGGGTCAAGGAGGACGTGCACAAGGCGCTGTTCGTCTCCTTCGAGGAGGAGAGCGCTAGCCTGCTGGAGAAGTACCTCGACGAGGTGGAGGCAACCCTGGACAACCGCGAGGTCAACGACCCCATCACCGGCGAGTCGCGGCCGCCGGACGAGCGCTTTCTGCGCTCGGTGGAGGAGAAGATCAACATCTCCGACGCCGGCAAGAACACCTTCCGCCAGGAGGTGGTGCGCAAGGCGATGGTCGCCTACAAGCGCGGCGAGAGCTTCACGCTCGACTCCCACACCCGGCTCAAGGAGGCCATGGAGCGTTATCTGTTCGAGGAGCGCCGCGACGTGCTGCGTCTGGTGACCTCGGTGACCCGCCCGGACGAGGAGGCGAAGGAGAAGATCGCCGCCGTCGAGGAGCGGCTGATCGGCGACTACGGCTACGACCGTCACGGCGCACGGGAGGCGCTCAACTACGTGACCACGCTGCTGTCCCAGGAATAGCGCGAGACAGCCCGCATCGGCGGGCGAGGAGGGCGCAATGACGCTCATCGAGACCCACGGCAGCGACGCCGACGGCCACTGGTACGACCTCTTCTCCCGGGGCACCCGGGACTGGCTCCGTCACAACCGCCGTGTGCGCGAGGCGGTGCGCGAGCAGCTCCCCGACCTGGTGGCTGGCTCCGACATCCTGTCCCGGCCGGACAACCGCACCGTCCAGGTGCCGGTGAAGTTCATGGAGCACTACCGCTTCCGGCTCCGTGACCCGAGCGAGCAGGAGGGCGCTGGCCAGGGCCAGGCGGAGCCCGGTGACGTGCTTCGTCCCGCCCAGCCGGGGCACCCGGGGGCCGGCGGCGAAGAGGGCGCGGGCGAGGGCGACGGCGGCGTGACCTTCGTGCTGGAGTTCCGCGTCGACGACATCCTCGACTGGCTGTGGGAGGAGCTGGAGCTGCCCAATCTCCAGCCCAAGCAGGGCGACAGCGTCGAGACCGACGAGCTGATCCGCGAGGGCTGGGACCGTCGCGGGGCGCGCTCGCGGCTCGACCGCCGCCGTACCATGCGCGAGGCGATCAAGCGGCGCAGCGCCACGGGCCCCGGGGCGGTGCCGATCAGCAACGACGATCTGCGCTTCCGCCAGCTCGCACGCCGGCGCAAGCCGAGCACCAATGCGGTCGTCTTCCTGTTGCTGGACGTCTCATCGAGCATGGACGAGCATTGCCGCAAGCTCGCCAAGACGTTCTTCTTCTGGGCCCTGGCGGGCATCCGCCGGCAGTTCTCCGCGGTGGAGACGGTGTTTGTCGCGCACACCGTGGAGGCGTGGACCTTCGAGGAGGAGGCCTTCTTCCAGGTCCACGGCCAGGGTGGCACACGCAGCTCCTCCGGGCTGCTGAAGGTCGAGGAGGAGCTGGAGGCGGGCTACGACCCGTCGCGCTACAACTGCTATCTCTTCTACGCCACCGACGGCCACAACTTCAGCGAGGATCGTGGCAAGGCGACGGAGATACTCGCGCGGCTGGCGCCGCAGATGAACTTCATGGGCTATGCCGAGGTGTCCCACGCCGGGCACCGGCGGCTCGATACCGAGGTCGCCATCATCTGGCGCGAGCTCGCGGCGCTGGGCGTGCCCTGCGGCAGCTACGCGCTCAGCGACGACGGCGATATCTGGCCGGCGATCCGGGCGTTCTTCACCGATCAGGCGGACGCGGCGGAGGCGGTTTGATATGACCCTGACCCTGGAGCAGGCGGTTCCGAGGATGGAGGCCCTGGCCCGGGAGCTGGGGCTGGAGCACTATCCCGTCGACTTCGAGCTGGTGCCCTCGGCATTCATGACCGAGATCGCCGTCTACGGGCTGCCGGTGCGTATGCCGCACTGGTCGTTCGGCGTGCGCTGGATCTACCAGATGGTCCAGCACCGTATGGGGCACTCGCGAATCTTCGAGGTGGTCTTCCCGGGCAATCCCAACCGGGCGTTCCTGGTGGACACCAACAGCGTCGAGGAGAACACCCTGGTCGTCGCCCACGTGCTCGGGCACGCAGACTTCTCGCGCAACAACCTGCTGTTCGCCCACAGCCAGTCCCAGGTGGGCTACCACATCGTCGAGCAGGCGGCGGCGCACGCGCACCGTATCGAGGAGGTGATCGAGACCGTGGGCGAGCGGCGCGTCGAGGCGGTGCTGGACGCGGCCCTGGCGCTGGAGCCGCACATCGACACCGACCAGCCCCTCAACCGCCCGCGCTACGAGAGCACCCGTTCCGCGGCCGGCGCCGGGACGGCGGAGGCTGACGCGGAGCCGGAGTTCCAGGACCGCTACGCCATGCTACCCGGGGAGGCGGAAGGGCTCGGCGACGCCCCGCAGCACCGGGCGCCGCCGAGGATCCCGCCGCACCCCGAGCGCGACCTGCTGTGGTTCATCGCCCAGTACGCCCCGGAGATGGAGGATTGGGAGCGCGACATCTTCCTCGCGGTACGCAAGGAGGCGTACTACTTCCAGCCGGTGTTCAACTGCCAGATCATGAACGAGGGCTGGGCGAGCTACTGGCACGCGCGGCTGCTGCGCGAGGCGGACTTCCTGCCCTCGCAGGCGTACGTGGACTGCATGAAGACGCATTCCGACGTGGTCCGGCCCTACGGCGGCGACAGCCGCATCTCACTGCAGGTCAATCCGTATCACCTGGGCTACGTGCTCTGGCAGCACATCGTCGAGAACGACGGCCTGGAGGCGGCCCGGGCGGTGATGAGCCAGGAGGACGACTTCGGCTTCGTGCGCAACTACCTCACCGCCGAGCGGGCCCGGGAGCTGGAGCTGTTCGTCTATGCGGCGCGCCAGGACGGCCAGATCCGGGTGACCGATTCCAACCTTGCCGAGCTGCACGAGACCCTGCTCGGGCCGAAGTACAACTTCGGTGCGCCGCGGGTGGTGGTCGAGGAGCTACAGCGCGACGGCGGCCTGGTGCTGCGTCAGAACGTTGCCGACGACGGGCGGGGGCTGGACCTGGCGCGGGCGCGCCATGTGCTCGACTACATTTACCGGGTGTGGCGCCGGCCGGTGACCCTGCTGACCTGCGACGAGCGGGGGCGGGAGCTGCGCCTCGAGCCCGACGGCGGTGGGGACGCGGATTAGCTCCGGCTTATCGTTTCCGCACTTTTCCGGCCGAACGGGCTGTGGCCGGCAATGGTTTCCATATGGTTAACAATATGTTGATGTGTGCCCGCTTGCCGGGCGCCGGCACGGTGCGGAGACTGACGGCGTCAGGCAGGCGGGGTCGCCAAGGCGGTCTGGCCTGCGCAACCGTGATCGAGGGACGCGACAGTGTGGCGCAATACGACATCGGCGTACGGACTGGTCAGCATCGTGCTTCACTGGCTCATCGCCGCGGCCATTCTCGGCCTGTTCGGCCTGGGGCTGTGGATGGTGGACCTCTCCTATTACCACCCCTGGTACACCACCGCCCCTGACATCCACCGCTCCATCGGCGTGCTCGTGGGTGCGGCCGTGCTCGCGCGCCTGATCTGGCGCGGGCTCAACCCGCGGCCGGCCTTCGAGACCGGCATGGCACGCTGGGAGCGCGCCGGTGCGCTGGCGGCCCACTGGGTCATGTACGCGCTGATGCTCGGTGTCGTCGCCGCCGGCTATCTGATCACCACGGCGCAGGGCGATGCGGTCAGTGTGTTCGGCTGGTTCGAGGTGCCGGCCCTCGTCTCCGGCGTGGAGCAGCAGGAGGAGCTGGCCGGTGCGATCCATTATTATGGCGCCTGGGCACTGGTGCTGATCGCCACGGTCCACGCCCTCGCCGCCCTCAAGCATCATTTCGTCGACCGGGACCGCACGCTGGTACGCATGCTCCGTCCCGGCCGGTGAGTTCCGAGCAATCCATCGAGAGTCACAATCACCAGGAGGGACCGATGAAGCGCATCCTGACGACAATAGCCGCCACGTTGCTGGCGTTCGGCGTCACCGCCGCCCAGGCCGCTCCCGAGCAGTACAAGCTCGATACGGCACATACGTTCATTACCTTCAAGACCAGCCATATCGGGTTCTCGTGGATGCCCGGGGTGTTCCACGACTTCTCCGGCACCATCACCTACGATCCGGAGGACCGTGCCGCGAGCTCGACGGAGTTCACGGTGCAGACCGAGTCCGTCGACACCTTTCACGCCGAGCGCAACAAGCACCTGCGTGAACGCGACGGCCTGTTCGAGACCGGGGAGTTCCCGACGGCGAAGTTCGTGAGCACTTCCTACGAGCCCACCGGTCCGGACTCCGCGAAGCTCACCGGTGAGCTGACCATCAAGGGCAACACCCACACGGTGGAGTTCAAGGTCCAGGAGCTCGCCGCGCGCAAGGATCCCTGGGGGAACTTCCGGCGTGCCTTCTCCGCCAGCGCCACGATCAATCTGGCGGATTTCGGGCTGACCTATTTCGCCGACAACAACATTCCGGAGCCCAAGACCGCGGAGATCAACATCTCCGTCGAAGCACTGCGCCAGTAGTCGCTCGCCGGCACGTGCACCTGCCACGTCTGCCGGTCCCACACGCCCGCCGGTGCCCCCGTGCCGGCGGGCGTTCTCGTGTGGGCCTGACGCCCCGGCGTAACGAGGGATCCCCGGGTCAGGTGCGATGGGTCGCCGGCAACAACACAACAGGCCGCGGGACGGTCGCCGTACCGCGCACCGTCACAGCCCGAACGGGCGTCGTCCTGCTGCCCCGGCCTTCGCGGTGAGACGCGACCGGTCCGATGCGGCACCCCGTCCCGGGACGGCGGGAGAGCCGTGGCGTCACCGCCCGGCGACGGCCGCCGGTACCGCGCCGTCCGGCGGCGACGGCATCGCCATGCGGTTCGTGGCAGCCTATGATCCTCCCCCGGTCCGTCGCGGTTTGGCGCGGGCCGCCCTGCCATCATTCCGACGAGGTGACACGAGACGATGACCAGCGCGATGGCGTTCCTGCTGATCGGACTGCTGCTCGTGGCCATGGGGTTCACCCGGTCGGCCGTCGACCGGCTGCCCGTGACTACCGCCATGCTCTACCTGGGTGTGGGTCTGGTGGCCGGGCCCACGCTGCTCCAGGCCTATCACTTCAACCCGCTCAAGCAGTCGCAGACCCTGGAGCTGATCACCGAACTCGCGGTGCTGCTCTCCCTGTACACGGCGGGCGTGAAGATGCCGGGACCGTTCAGCCTGCGCCGCTGGCGCACCACGGCGTTGCTGGCCACGGTGGCGCTGACCGTGACCATCGCCGTGATGGCCGTTTTTGGTTACGTCGTCCTCGGGCTCTCCGCCGGGGCGGCGATCCTGCTGGCGGGGATCCTCGCGCCCACGGACCCGGTGCTCGCCACCGACGTGCAGGTGCGCCATCCGGGGGACCGGGACCGCCTGCGTCTGGCGCTGACCTCGGAGGCGGGGCTCAATGATGGCACCGCCTTCCCGTTCGTGCTGCTGGGGCTCGGGCTGCTGGGTATCCATCCGCTGGGAGAGGCCGGTACGGCCTGGGTGTTGCGGGACGTGCTGTGGGCGAGTGCCGCCGGCGTGGGCATCGGCCTGGCGGCGGGTGTGCTCGTCGGGCATGCTGCGGTCGAGGTGCGCCGGCGCTGGCCCGACGCGGTGCTCATGGACGATTTCGTGGGCCTGGGGCTCATCGCGACGGTCTACGGCCTCACCGTGAGCATCCATGCCTACGGGTTCCTGGCCGTGTTTGCCGCCGCTGTCGCCCTGCGCCAGACGGAGGTCCGTGCCGAGCCGCTGGCGCGAAACCGCATTACCGACGCGTCGCTGCTGTTCAAGGAGCAGCTCGAACGTTTCAGCGAGGTGGTGGTGATCCTGCTCGTCGGCGGCACGCTGTTCCTCAACTCCTGGAGCTGGCGTGCGGTGGCCACGGCGCTGTTCCTGTTCGTGGTCGCGCGGCCGCTCGGGGTCTGGCTTGGGCTGCTCGGCAGCCGCGCGCCGCGGCGCATGCGGATGATGACGGCCTGGTTCGGCGTGCGCGGGATCGGCTCGCTCTACTACCTGATGTATGCCATCGACCAGGGCCTGAGCGAGTCCGTGGCGCTGGAGCTGATCCACATCACGCTTATCGTGGTGACGCTCTCGATCCTGGTCCACGGGATCAGCGTCAAGCCCATGCTGAGCCGCTACTGGCACCGCGGCAGCCGCCATCGCCGGCCTGCCGCGGTGCCGTAACCCGCCGGCTCACGGGTCCTGGCCCTCCTCGATCACGCCGCGTTCGAACAGGCCCAGCACCACGACGATGACGAGCGCCAGCGCCGTGACGACGGCCGCCAGCGCCAGCTCGCCGGCGCCACAGGCGACCCCGATGGCGCCGACGGTCCAGATGGCGGCACCGGTGGTGATGCCCTGAATACCGGTGTTGCTACGAATGATGCTGCCGGCCCCAAGGAAGCCGATGCCGCCGATCACGCCCTCGATGATGCGGGTGGGGTCGATGCTGGCGGCCCCCGGTTTGCCCTCCGCGGCGGAGAGCAGGATGTCCATGCCGATGAGCATGAACGATGCCGCGCCGAGCGCCACCAGCATGTGCGAGCGAAGCCCGGCTGGTTTGCCGCGGAGCTCGCGCTCCAGGCCCAGCAGCATCGCCAGCCCCGTCGCTGCCGACAGGCGGGCAAGCATCTCCAGCAGCGGGAGCTCACCGCTCATAATGTTCCCCCTGGTTAGCACCATTGGAGCCCCGCTCGGACACGCCCATGCCGGCGGTCAGCACGAAGCGCATGGCGTCCTGTGCGCCCATGTCCACGGGCTCGACCTGTCCCCGGGGCATCACCAGGGTGAAGCCGCCGATCTGGTAGCTCATGGGCAGATACACCGCCACCATGTCCTCGCCGCCCAGGGCATCGCCGAGCCCGTCCCGGGTCAGGAAGCCGAGCACCGCCTCGGAGCGGCCCGGCACGCGCACGAGCACGGGGCGGCCGGTGTCCTGGCCGTCGTGGGGGGAGAACATCTGCATGACGTCGCGGATCGAGCCGTAAATGGTCTTGATCAGCGGGATGTGTTCCAGCAGGCGCTCGCTCAGATCGAACAGCCGGCGCACGATCCAGACCTGCATCAGCACGCCCACGCCGAAGACCAGCGCGACACCCAGCAGCAGTCCCAGACCCGGGAAGGCCAGGGTGTCCGGCAGCAGCCACTCGCTGATCGCGCCGAGTACGCGCTCGGCATACAGACCCAGCCATGCCAGTAGCGCGAAGGTCAGGGCGATCGGCACGACCGCGGCGAGTCCGGACAGGAATATGCGTCCAAGGGTTTTCATTGTCTTTTGTCCCGGTCGCTGTGTGATGGGCACGGGGCGGTCGATGCCGCACCCGTACCCGATAAGGGAAGGGGTGTCAGTTGCCGTCGCTCATGTTGTCCGTGGTTTCCTCCATCTCGTCGCCGGCCTCCTCGATCGCCTGGCCGGTATCTTCGACGGCCTCGTCCACCTGCTCGCCCGCCTTCTCCGCGGGGCCTTCGTCGTCACAGGCGACCAGACCGAATCCGAGCATAAGGGCAAGGGCGAGAAAAAGGGTGCGTCGCATTCCGGTTCTCCATTGTCCGGGGGTGAGTTCGGTACCGGCCGGGGTGCCATCGGCGATGCGCCGTACCCACGGCCGCTCTATGGCCCCGTCACCCGCATTGACCCGCCGTCGATGCACCAGGCCTCTCCGGCGGGGCCCTCTGCCTGCGACGATGGGATCGGGGGCGTACGCCGTCAACGACCGCCGGATAGCCGTGCTGGCCGGTGGCGGTGTGTCCGCGTATGGCGACACCGCGGCGGTGCAGCGGGGTTAAAGGTCCGGGTCGTCCAGCGGGCTGGATGCGGAGTGGGGCTGGGGGACGTCCTCGGTGCCGACGTCTTCGCGGCTGACGTCCATGGAGCCGGACCAGTCCTCCGGGGGCTCGATGGGACGGGCGCTGATATCGAGCCAGGTCTCCATGTCCAGTGCCTCCACGGCACCGTCGAAGTACTGGATCTCGATGCTATCGTCATCGCTCTCGAAGGCGACGACCTCGAAGCTGTCCCCTGACGGGGTCATGTACCAGTCCCCGACCACGGGGTCGTGACCGACAGCCATCGCGGGACCTCCTCCACCTGTTCCGGATGCCCTGAGGCAAGCCTGCTTCACGTATAGGAAGCGACCGCCGTCGCTGCAACGGCGGTCTGACGGGCGGCGGAAGCACCCCCCCCCGGCATCAGGCGATGCGGAAGCGGCGGAACATCTCGTCGAGTCGGCGGGAAAGACTGTCGAGCTCCCCGGCCGCGTGGCTGATGCCCTGCGCCCCTTCGTCGGAGCGCGAGGTCAGCTCGGCGACCTCGGTAATGGTCCGGTTGATGTCCTCGGAGACGGTGCTCTGCTCTTCCGTGGCGGTGGCGATCTGCAGGTTGAGATCCCGCATGGTCGAAACGGCCGTCTCGACGTCGCGGATGGCCGTCGCGGTGGACTCGGCCTGCTCCAGCGTCGATCCGGCGCGCTCGCGTCCCTTCCGGGTGAGGTCGCCCGCGGTGGTCGCCGCGGACTGGAGCTTCTCGATGGTCTGGCGGATCTCCTCGGTGGATTCCTGGGTACGCTGGGCGAGGGTGCGTACCTCCTCGGCCACCACCGCGAAGCCGCGGCCGTGCTCGCCGGCCCGCGCGGACTCGATGGCGGCGTTGAGGGCGAGGAGGTTAGTCTGCTCGGCAATGCCGCGGATGACCTCGAGTACGGTGCCGATCTCGGTGGTGTCCTGCTGCAGCTGCTCCATGGCGTTACCGAGCTCGCTCACGAGATCGTCCATGTGCTTGACGGCCGTGACGTTCTCGTCCATCGCCCGGAGGCTACTCTGGGTGTTGTCGCCCGCCTGGTCCGCGGCGGAGGCGGCATCAGAGGCATTGCGGGCGACTTCCTGGATCGTGGCGGACATCTCCGAGATGGAGCTGGCGCTGCCTTCGGTGCGCGAGCGTACCTCGGAGCTGTCGTCCGCGAGACCGGACGCCGTCCGGGTCAGCTCCTGCGCCGTCTCGGCGAGCGACCGGGCCGCTTCCTGCATCCGTGCGAGCATGTCGGTGATGTTGCTGCGCATGCCCTTCAAACCCTCGGAGAGGCGGCCGAGTTCATCTGCGCGGTCGACGCCGGTGTCGTTCCGGAAGTCGCCGTGGGAGTACGCGTCGATGGCGTCGGCGAGCCGGCGGGTGGGGTGTACCACGCTGCGGTTGAGCATCCAGAACAGCAGAGCCAGGGCCACGATGGAGACGCCGACGATGACGGGCAGGCTCCAGTCGGTGGCGATACCGGCCGTCCGGGACGCGGCTTCGCGCTGCTGGCGGGTGAGCGTGCCGATCTGGTCAGCTGCCTTGCTCAGCAGCTCGGTCGGTCCGCGATCGATGCCACGGACCGCGGTGTCGCCGGCACGGTGGTCGAAGCCGCTATCGACGAACGCCTTGTAGCCCTGCCGGTACTGTTCGGCCATGTTCTCGTGGGCGGTGAGGAATTTCTGCAGTGTCGAGCGGATCGCCGGCGTCGGGGCCGCAGCAATCAGGTCCTCGATGCGGGACTGCACCTCGCCTTCGGTCTCGCGGAACTGGCGCCAGTACTTCTCGCGCTGAGCGTCGTCACTGCCGCGCAGCAGTACGTTCTTCCACTCCTGGACCTGCTGCTTGAACAGCCGGTTGGTCGCGAGGATCTCGGTCTCGGCGTGGACGTAGCGTGTGAGCAGGCGTTCGTAGTCGCCGATGCTCGTGTTGAGCCGCACCACGGCGATCACCGCCGTAATGCAGACCACGGCCATCGCCAGGCCGACGGATGCCAGCAGCCAGTTACGCAGGCTGGATTTGAGCCAAGTCATCATCGATGTAGTTCCCCGGGCAGTCAACGTGAGCAGTTCCTACCGCGAACGAGTAATGGTGGTTAAGCTTTATGGTTCGTGGTGTCGACGGTGTATCGGCACGGCGGGGCGGTGCCTTAAGGCCTGGCGGCGAACGTCGTGGCAGTGGCCGATGGGCGGTATTCGCAGGGGCCTGGACGGCGATGCGCTGGCGAGCAACAGGCGTTCGATGCAGCGGTCCGGTCACGGGTCGGCGGGCGCCTCACCGACGCGACGGACCGATGGAACAGGGCGGAGGCATGGCGCAGGGATTCCGTGAACGCATGGCCGCGGAGGTCGCGGCGTGGCGGCACCAGGGCGTGGTCGACGACGATCTGGCCGCACGTCTCGCTGCGCGATACGCTGACGCGGAGGGCGCCGGGGCAATGGCGGTCCGGTTGCTGGGGGGGATCGCGGTAGTCCTGCTTGCCGCTTCTTCCCTCGCCGGGGTGGGGATCCTGCTGCAGAGCGCCTCCCCCGTTGCCCTGGCCGTGCTGGTACTGGCCGCCGCTTTCGCTGCCGGCTGGGCGGGGATCGGCCTGGCGCGGGATCGACGCCGGGGGCTGACCGTCACCGGCGGGGTGCTCATCACCTTTGCGCTCGCGGCTGGTTACGCCGGGGCGTTGCTGTTGTACTTCGGTCTTGGCGGCGGGGGCGGGGCGGACATCCCGCTGCTGGCGATGCTGCTCACGGCGATTGCCGCCCTGGCGGTGGCCTATTCGAACGCCCTGCGGTGGCCCTTGTTCCTGGGGCTGCTTCTGCTCTTCCACTGGGCGGGCACCCGTCATGGCTATATCGGTCATGGTGGCTATTTCCTGGACATCCAGAATGAACGGGACATGGCGGTCGCCGGTCTCACGGCGGTCGTGTTCGGTGTCCTGCACGAGTCGGTGGGCGAAAGGCGCTGGCTGCGACGCCAGGTCGGTTTCGGACATCTCTGGCTGGTCTGGGGGCTGGTCTATTTCAATCTCTGCCTCTGGATACTCTCCATACGGCCCGGAGGCACCGGCTGGGTGCTGGCGTTCAGCGCCGCCGGCGTCGCCCAGATCGTGGCCGGGGCGGTGCTCCGGGACGGACGCTTCACCGGGTTCGGCGTCGTTTTCCTGGCTATCGATGTGTATACGCGGCTGTTCGAACGGTTCTGGGACGAGGTCTCCATCGGGGGGTTCCTGCTGGTCTGCGGACTGCTCGGTGTCGGCATCGGGGGCATGTGTGAGCGCTTCGGCGCGGGGCGGGCGTCATGAGTCCCGCGCGCTTCAGACGGCGGGTGCGCCGTGAGCTTGCGGCGCTGCGACGCGAAGGTGTGCTCGACGACGCCGGGTTCTCCGCCCTTGCGGCCCGTTATCCCGATGCCGGCTGGGACTGGCGTTCGCTGGGGCGGTGGTTCGCGATATTCGGCGGTATCAGTGCCGCGGCCGGCGTGGTCCTGCTGGGCCGTGAGCTGCTCGGTTTCTCGCTGGCAAGGCTCGCCGCGGTGCTCGGTGTCTGCGTCGTCGCCGCTTTCGCGGGCGGCCTCCGGCTCAGGCGGCGCGGCGGTTACCACTGGACACCCCGGGGCCTGGAGCTTCTGGGCGGCCTGCTGGTGATCGCCCTGACCTTTACCGTGGGGGCGATCATCTCGGCCGGCTCCGGCAACTGGCCGGCGCTGCTGCTTATCGACCTGGGGGTGCTCCTGGTCCTGGCGTACGTGCTGGACAACCTGCTGCTCCTGATCGCGGCGGCGGTGGTGTTCTTCGCCTGGTTCGGCGGGGCCACCGGTTATGCCTCGGGCTGGGGCGTGTACTGGTTCGGGATGAGTTATCCGCTGCGTTTCCTTCTGGCCGGTCTCGCCGTCGCTCTCGCCGGCGGGCTCCACCGACTGGCGGAGGCGGGGCCTTTGGCCCGCTATCGCGGCTTTTTCCTGGTGTGGCTGTCCGCCGGGGTGTTCTTTGCGGAGATGGCGCTGTGGCTGCTGTCCCTGTTCGGCAGCTTCGAGCTGTCGGATGGCTTTCACCGGGCCGGTGCCGGGGAACTGTGGCTGTTCAACCTCGCCTGGCTCGGTCTCAATGCCGCGCTCATGTCGCTTGGAATCCGTTACCGGCTGCGGATGCTGCGTGGCTATGCCTGGACATTCCTCGTCATCCAGGGCTACACCCAGTTCTTCCGGTTTTTCGGGCATGCCCTGGGCCCGGTATTCACCGGCTTCGTGATGGGAGCGGCCACCCTGGCCCTGGTGGTGTGGGCGGAGCGCCGCAGGCGGGAGGCAAGCGGCACCGGTTAGCACGGGTCGCCGCGACCGTCGCGGGGGGCGGTGCGGGACCATGGGCCCGGGACGCCACGGGTGTGTCCCGGGGGCTGCCCTATGCGGTGCTTTGCGAACGCGTAGCCGCCCCGCCTTGGGCCAGGCCGGGCGCTGTGCTGGGAGAGGCCTGCGTCAGCAGCACATCATCGGCGCCGGCGTAGATGCGGCGCGAGCGCAGGTAGCCGGCGCCGAGCCAGGACGGCTCGCGGGCGTCGACGGGCATGCCGGGGGGTATCCGCCCGGTGCGCTCGTAGTAGGCGGCGTAGCCCTGCTCCTCGTCGCTGAGCGAGATGCCGAGGCGCCGGGCATTGAGGGCAAAGCGCTCGTCGCCGTCGAGCAGCTGCTTGTACCGCACCAGGTCCTTGATGTGGCCGATCACCTCTGTGCGATCGTCGGCGAGAAAGCCGGCGATGGCGTCGTGGACGTAGTGATCCATGAGCGTGGCCACCGCGGCCGGCGGGCGGCCTCGGCGACGAGGGCGTGGAGGGGGCGCTCGCTGGCGTCGGCCTGGCGGATGGCGAGCCGGGCGGGGGCGCCGATGAGGTGCTTGAGCTCGAGATCGCCGCGCTGGCAGAGGCAGTCGAGGCGGTAGCGAAAGGGGGCGCTCACCGCCTCCTCGCCGACCAGGCGGTGGGGGAGCAGCCCGGCCGGTGCGCCGAGCTCCAGGCGCAGCAGCCGCTGGTGCTGCGTGAGCTCGACGTCGAAATGATCGAGCAGCCGGTCCGCAGAGGTGTCGTCGGGCATGTGTCACCGTCCCTGGTCGATCGCCGGATCGCGCCGGTGCGGCGCGTCATCGCCTTCCGCCCTCCTGGCGGTCGGCATGGGCCCGGGGGCAGGCCCCGGCCCGGATATCAAAAGCCTACCGCAACGCGGCGCGGATGCCGAGTCCCGCGCCGCGCTGTTTCCCGGTGGCCCTGCTAGGGGCAGGGGTTGGCGTTGTCCCGGTGGATCGCCTCTATGCCCTCGATCACCGTCTCCGGCAGCGCCAGCGTCTCGCTGTCCATGTTGCTGTGGAGCTGCTCCATGGTGGTGGCGCCGATGATGTTGCTGGTGAGGAACGGCCGCGAGTTGACGTAGGCGAGGGCCATCTGCGCCGGGTCCAGTCCGTGCTCCCGTGCCAGCGCGACGTAGCGTGCCGTTACCGTCTCGCCGGGCTCGCCCAGGTAGCGCTTGAACTGGGTGTAGCGGGTCAGGCGGGCGCCCTCCGGGCGTGCGCCGTTCAGGTACTTGCCGGTGAGCGCGCCGAAGGCTAGGGGGGAGTAGGCCAGCAGCCCGGTGTACTCGCGGTGCGCGATCTCCGCCAGTCCCACTTCGAAGCTGCGGTTGACCAGACTGTACGGGTTCTGCACCGAGACCACCCGGGGCAGGCCGTGACGCTCGGCGAGCTGGAGGAAACGCATCACGCCCCAGGGGGTCTCGTTGGAGAGGCCGATATAGCGGATCTTGCCCTCGTCGACGAGGTCCGCGAGGGCGCGCAGGGTCTCCTCGATCCCCGGCTCCACGTCCTCCTCGGGATAGGTGTAGCCCAGGCGGCCGAAGTAGTTGCTCGGACGCTTGGGCCAGTGGAGCTGGTAGAGGTCGACGTAGTCCGTCTGCAGGCGCCGGAGGCTGCCCTCCAGGGCCTGGCGCAGTCCCTGGGCGTCGTAGCTCGGCCTGCCGTCGCGGATGTGCTTCACCCCCGGGCCGACGCACTTGGTCGCCAGGAACACCGAGTCGCGGGGCGCGCCGGCGGCGAAGTAGCTGCCGATGTAGCGCTCCGTGGTGCCCCAGGTGTCCGCGTGGCTCGGCACGGGGTACATTTCGGCGGTGTCGAAGAAGTTGATCCCGCGCTCGCGGGCGGCATCCATCTGGGCGTGGGCCTCGGCCTCGGTGTTCTGGTGGCCCCAGGTCATGGTGCCCAGGCAGAGCCGGCTGACCCGTACGTCGGTATCCCCGAGTTGGCGGTATTCCATGCTGTCCCTCTCGTGGCTGGTGGGTGCCATAAGGCGGATGGGCGATCTTGCCGGAGGCATTGCCATGCGTCAGCCGCGCCGGCGCCCGGGGGCCCGAACGGGTGGCTGTATCGGCGCACCTGTCGCCGCGGTCCCGCGGTGCCCTGACGTGTGGGAATGCCTCTGGACGGATTAGTGTGCGGTGTGCCGGCCACGCGCGTCCAACCCGCGGCGGGGCCTGCGTCAAAGCTGGTATCCTCGCGGCTTCCGTTGGGTCAGGAGGGATGGCGGATGCGCGAGCTCGTACTCGGTGGCGTGAAGTCGGGCAAGAGCCGTTATGCCGAATCCAGGGCGGCGGAGACGGCCGACGTCGTCTACGTCGCGACCGCCTGTGCCGGTGACGACGCGATGGCCGAGCGTATCCGCCGCCACCGGGATCGTCGTCCCGTCCACTGGCGGACCCGCGAGACTGATATGGATCTCGCCGGGGTGCTTGCCGGCGAGGCCGCGCCCGGACGCTGTCTGCTGGTGGACTGCCTGACCTTGTGGCTGACGCGGTTCCTGGAGCAGCCGGACGCCTGGCCTGACGCCCGTACCGATCTCCTTGATGCCCTGCCCGGCCTGCCCGGCCGGGTGCTGATGGTCAGCAACGATGTGGGAGGCGGCGTGATCCCCGCCGACGCGGTGTCGCGCTGGTTCGTGGACGAGGCCGGCCGGCTCCACCAGGCCGTCGCCGAGCGCTGCGAGCGCGTCGCCCTCGTGACCGCCGGTCTCCCCCAGATACTGAAGGACGAGCGATGAGCACATCCCCAGCGATCGCACCGCCGGACACGGCGGCCATGGACCGCGCCCGGGCGCGGCAGGCCAACCTCACAAAGCCCCCGGGTTCACTGGGCCGGCTGGAGGAACTGGCCGTGCGCATGGCGGGGTTCCAGGGCAGCGAGCGCCCCTCGGCGGACCGGGTGGGCATCGTGGTGTTCGCCGCGGATCATGGCGTCGCCGCCCGGGGCGTGTCGGCCTTTCCCGCCGAGGTGACGGTGCAGATGATCGCCAACTTCGCCGCCGGCGGTGCCGCGGTAAGCGTGCTCGCTAACCGGCTCGGCGCGTCGCTGCGGGTGGTGGACGTCGGCTCAGCCACCGACTACTCGGTCCCCGAGGGCGTGACGCTGGCGCGTGCCGGCCGCGGGACAGCCGATTTTACTGTCGGGCCGGCGATGTCCGCGGAGGCCCTGGCGGCGGCCTCGGCCAGCGGCCGGGCCGCGGCGGACGAGGCCGTGGACGCCGGGGCGCAGGTGTTCGTCGGCGGGGAGATGGGTATCGCGAACACGACCGCCGCCGCCGCGGTCGCGTGTGCGCTGCTGGACGCCGAGCCCACTGAGCTGGCCGGGCCGGGCACCGGCCTCGACGCCGCCGGCGTCAGCCGCAAGGCGGCGGTGATCGGCGAGGGGCTGGCACGGCACCGCGATGCTATCAACGGGCCGGACGATGCCCTCCGTTGCCTCGGTGGTTTCGAGATCGTCGCTCTGGCGGCGGCCATGGAGCGGGCGGCGGCCAGCGGCGTGCCGACCCTGGTGGACGGGTTCATCGTGACCGTGGCGGCCCTGGCGGCGGTCCGGCGCACGCCCTCGTTGGCACCGTGGCTGATCTTCGCCCATACCTCGGACGAGCCCGGCCATCGCGCGGTGCTCCGGGCACTGGACGCCGACCCCCTGCTTGCGCTCGGGCTGCGGCTCGGCGAGGGCAGTGGCGCCGCGGCGGCGGTGCCGCTGCTGCGTCTGGCCTGCGAGGTGCACGGCGGCATGGCCACCTTCGAGGAGGCGGCGGTGGCCGCCGGGGAGGGCTGAGCGATGCAGCGTATCGACACCGGTGATGCGGTGTTCATCGATCTTATCCGCCATGGCATGCCGGTGGGCGGGCGCCGCTACCGGGGGCACCGGGACGACCCGCTATCGGAGGAGGGCTGGGCGCAGATGTGGGCGGCGGTGCCGGAGGCGCCGCCGTGGCAGCGGATCGTGACCTCTCCGCTCACGCGTTGCCGGGCATTCGCTGAGGCCCTCGGCGAGCGGATCGGCGCGCCCGTGGCCGTGGAGCCGGCCTTCACCGAGATCTCCTTCGGCGAGTGGGAGGGTCGTGAGGTCGCGGAGATCCTGGCGCAGACGCCGGAGGCGATGCAGGCCTACTGGGCGGATCCGGTGGCCGCCACGCCGCCCGGCGGCGAGTCGCTCGCCGGGTTCCGTGAGCGGGTGGTCCCCGGCTGGGAACGGCTCGCCGGCGCCGCCGACGTGCACACCCTGGTGGTGGGCCACGGGGGGCTCATTCGCATGCTGCTGGCCCACGTCCTCGACATGCCGCTGGCGGCGGTCCTGCGCCTGGAGGTGCCGAACGCCGGCGTGACCCGGCTGCGGGTGCAGTCCGACATCAACGGCCGGCCGGCGCCGAGCCTGGTGTTCCACGCGAGGTCACGGGCATGACGGAGCCGCTGCGCGTGGCCTTCGCCTTCCTGACCCGTCTGCCGGTGCGGCCGCGGCGGATGGACGCGGCGACCACCGGGCGCTCGCTCGCGTGGTATCCGCTTGTCGGTGCCGTGATCGGCCTGCTTGCCGCCGCAGCGGTGCTGCTCGCCGGCACGGCGGGGCTGCTCGGCGGGGCGCTGGCGGTCGCAGTGCTGGTGGTCGTCTCCGGGGCGCTGCACCTGGACGGGCTGGCCGACAGCGCGGACGCGTGGGTCGGCGGCCTGGGGGATGCGGAGCGCACCCTGGCGATCATGAAGGATCCGAGCTGCGGACCGGTGGGCGTCGCGGCGGTGGTCGTGGTCCTGCTGGTGGAATTCGCGGCGGTGGCCACGCTCGCCGGCACCGGTGCGGTGGCGGCCCTGCTGGTCGCCGGCGTGCTCAGTCGTGCTGCGGCCCCGGCGCTATTCCTGACGACACCCTATCTCCGCTCCGCCGGCCTGGGCACGGCGCTGGCCGGCGGTGCGGACCCAACCGCCGTGCGCCTGGGGCTGCTGGCGGCCGCGGCGGCGAGCCTGCTGGCCGGCGGTGCCGGGCCGGTGGCGCTGATTGCCGCCGGGGCGACGGTCTACGCGGTGCGTGCGGCCTGCCTGCGGCGGCTCGGCGGTATCACCGGCGACACCACCGGTGCCGCCATGGTGCTGGTCGAGGTCGTGGTGCTGGTGGTCCTGGCGCTGCTGGGCTGACGCGTTACCAGAACACGAACAGCAGCACCGCCCCGAGCAGGAGCCGGTAGATCACGAACGGGGTCATGCCGATGCGGTCGAGCAGCGCCAGGAAGGCCGCGATGCAGGCATAGGCTGCCACGGCGGAGACGCCGGTGCCGATGGCGATCGCGCCCCAGTCCACCGGTGTCGCGGTGGTGAGCAGGTCGAGTCCCTTCCAGGCCCCGGCGATGGCGATGGTGGGGATGGAGAGCAGGAACGAGAAGCGCGCCGCCGCGGTCGGCGCCAGCCCCACCATGAGCCCGGCGGTCATGGTCACGCCGGAGCGTGACGTACCGGGGATGATCGCCAGGCACTGGGCGAGGCCGATGGCGAGTGCCGCGGGCAGGCGGATGGCCTGCTCGTCGCCCGTGCCGCGGCAGTAGCGCGCGGCGGCCCAGAGCGCCACGGCGAAGACCAGATTGGCGGCCGCGATGACCAGCGGTCCGCGCAGGGCGTCGTCGCCGGCCAGGGCCTCGAAGGCGCCCCCGGCGAGCACGATGGGCACTGTTGCCGCCACGATCATCACCCCGAGCCAGCCCTCGCCCCGAAGGTGGCCGGTGCGCAGGCCGAGCAGTGTCTCCGTGATCAGCCGCCAGAGCGTGTGCCGGAAGTAGGCGAGGACGGCGGTGAGCGTGCCCACATGGACGGCGATGTCGAAATCGAGTCCCTGGTCCGGCCAGTGGGTGACGATCGGCACGAGGATCAGGTGGGCCGAGCTGGAGATGGGCAGGAATTCGGTCAGTCCCTGCAGCAGGCCGAGAATCAGTGCGTGCAGCCAGTCCATGATCGTCAGTGTTGCTCCGTGGTGGTGACGGGGGCGAGAGAGTACACACGTACGGGGGCGGCAAGTCCGCGCAGGCGGCGCTC
>WBJT01000049.1_pt1 | contig 23143 bp, 20 predicted proteins | sample 5109881 | NCBI WGS metagenome assembly WBJT01 (sample SAMN11895465, study PRJNA545514) | wastewater metagenome | isolation source: saline BTEX enrichment culture, original innoculum from Kuwait petroleum... | place: USA:Stillwater, OK | collected 2018-09-01
GGCGTGCGTAACACGCGGCACAGATCCTCCACCTTGACCACCGTAGGCTGCTTGCGCCCCCGCTCGAGCTCGCTGATGTAAGAACGCGAGATCGCCGGGGCCATACTGTCCTGGGCAACGCCCCGGAACTGCCTCACGCGCCGAACGGCCTTGCCGTAAGCCCCACGTCCCATCGTCCCTGTCCTATTGATTGCGGGAAATGACGAAGGACAGCACAATCACGCGGACAGTGACGACCCTTCATCGAACGTCATTCAAAAGAATGCAACATCATTCACGCGACAGTCGCAGGACCGGATCACGACAAATGGCCCCACCGATCATGCCCCCAGCGGGGTACCACTGGTGATGCCGGCGGCGCCCGGTCCGCACCAATGGCCGACACGGCGCTCTTCAGCGCCGGCGGCGGCCCTGGTGATACTGTTCGCCCTGGGTGCCGCGCTGCTCTATTCGGCAGACGGGGCGGCCGCCACCGCCAGTCACTTCCTCTACGTCCCCGTGATCGTGGCCGCCAGCATTTACGGCCCGGCAGGCGGCATCGCCGCCGGCGTCGTGTGCGCGCTGCTCGCGGGCCCGGCCCTCAGCGCGGCGCTCGCTGGGGCCGTGACCGCGGCAGCGGCACTCTCGTGGGGCAGCGCAGGGACCGGCTACGTCACGGTCGGCGCGGTCACCGGGATGGCATTCCGGATCATGGGCCGGCAGACGCAGGAGCTGACGCGGCTGCGTTTCACCGATGCGGCAACCGAGCTCCCCAATATCAGCGCCGCACGCGCCTATCTGCGGGGAACGAACATGCTCGGCCTCCCCGCCGGGCCCGGTACCTACACGGTGCTCAGCATCCGCATCCTCAACCACGAGAAGCTCGTGGAGACCTTCGGCCAGGGACACGTCCGTCAGCTCGTCCAGCGCTTCGCCGGCCTGCTGCGCGACCGCCTCGGCGACGAGACCTTCGTCGCCCGCAGCGCGCCGGACCGACTTGCGCTGATTCATCCCCGCGGCCAGGACGATGCCGAACGCCTCCTGCCGGTGATCGACGGGATCGCCAGCCACCCGGTGGACGTCAGCGGCGTCCCGCTGTTCCTGGACATAGCGACCGGCCTGGCCTGCTCGGAGTCGCCCGACGACGACCCGGAGGAGATGATCGCGCGGGCCGACGTGGCCACCACCCGCGCCGCTGGCGCCGGCCGCGACACGGCCGTCTACGACGGGCGCCGGGAAAGCGACCACCGCCGTGGGCTGAAGCTGCTCGGCGAGGTGGACCGGGCCCTGGCGGAGGGCCAGTTCCATCTCGTCTACCAGCCCAAGCTGGATCTCGCCACCGGCCGGCTGCTGGGCGCGGAGGCGCTGGCCCGCTGGCATCACCCGGAGCACGGCCCGCTCAGCCCGGGGGCGTTCATCCCCCTGCTGGAGCAGACCCGGCTGGTGGACCCGTTCGCGCGCTGGAGCGTGCAAACCGCGATTGATCAGGCTCTCGCCTGGCGCCACGCGGGTCTGTGGGTACCGGTGGCCGTCAACGTCGCCGCCCGCAACCTGCACAGCGACACGCTGCTGGATTTCGTCGACCGCACGCTCGACGGGCGCGGCATCGACGCGGCGCTCCTGGAGCTGGAAATCACCGAGACCGCCCTGCTGAACATCGGCGCCCCACGGCTACGCCAGCTGGAACGGCTTCGCGACCGGGGCGTGGGCATCTCCGTGGACGATTTCGGCACCGGCTACGCCTCGCTGACCTACATCCGCGACCTGCCGGTAACCGCGGTCAAGCTGGACCGCTCCTTCATCCATGCCCTGCCGGAACGCCCCCGCGACCGCGCGCTCGTGTACCGGGTGATTCAGATGGCCCACGACCTGGGCCAGCGCGTGATCGGCGAGGGAGTGGAAGACGCGGCGACGCTGCAGAGCCTGCAGGCGCTCGGCTGCGACGCCGCCCAGGGGTTCCACATCGCCCGGCCGGCGGCCCCGGCGGACGCCCGCCGGCTGCTGGCGGCGCCGGCCTGGTCGCCCCCTGCCGGAAGCGGGGCGGCATAACGCGGCCCCGCAGCCGCCGTGTCAGCGGGCGTTGCGTGCGGCCCGGCCGCCGCGCGGCGCGGCGTCGCTGCGCCGCCGCCCGCCGCCGCCGGAACGCCGGCGACCGCCCGAGGGCTTCTTGAACAAGGGCTCCGGCTTCTCCGAGGGATCCGGCTCGAAGCCGGACACCGTGTGCCGGCGGATATCGTCACCGAGCAGCCGCTCTATCCCCTTGAGCAGCTTGAGCTCGTCGACGCAGACCAGCGAGACCGCCTCGCCGCCGTTACCCGCCCGGCCGGTGCGGCCGATGCGGTGGACGTAATCCTCCGGGACGTTGGGCAGGTCGAAATTCACCACGTGGGGGAGCTGGTCGATATCCAGGCCACGGGCGGCAATGTCTGTGGCTATCAGCAGGCGCACGCGGCCCTGCTTGAATCCGTCCAGGGCCCGGGTGCGCGCCCCCTGGCTCTTGTTGCCATGGATCGCCGCGGCGGTGAGGCCCTCGCGGTCGAGCTGCTTGGCAAGCCGGTCGGCACCGTGCTTGGTACGGGTGAACACGAGCACCTGACGCCAGTCGCCCTCGCGGACCAGATGGCTGAGCAGCGAGCGCTTCTCCCCCCGGCTCACCGGGTGGACGGTCTGGCTGACGGTCTCCGCGGCAGTATTGCGCGGCGCCACGTCGATACGGGTCGGCGAGCGCAGCATGCCCTGGGCGAGCCGGCCGATCTCCTCGGAGAACGTGGCGGAGAACAGCAGCGTCTGGCGTTCCGCGGGCAGGGCGCGGATGACCCGGCGGATATCGTGGATGAAGCCCATGTCGAGCATGCGGTCGGCCTCGTCCAGGATCAGCGTCTCCACTTGGGAGAGGTCCACGTTGCCCTGCCCCAGGTGATCGAGAAGCCGGCCCGGCGTCGCCACGAGGATGTCCACGCCCCGGCGCAGCGCCTGGACCTGGGGATTCATGCCCACGCCGCCAAAGATGACCGCGGAGGTCAGCGGCAGGTGTTGGCCGTAGGTGGTCACGCTCTTCTCGACCTGGGCGGCCAGCTCGCGGGTGGGCGTGACGATGAGCGCGCGCACGGCGCGGCGGCGGCCCTCGGTGCGCGTGCGCATGAGCCGCTCGAGCAGCGGCAGGGTGAAACCGGCGGTCTTGCCGGTGCCCGTCTGGGCGGCGGCCATGACGTCACCGCCGCCGAGGATGGCCGGTACGGCCTGCGCCTGCACGGGCGTGGGGGTGTCGTAGCCCTGCTCACGCACGGCACGAAGCAGCGCGGCCGAGAGGCCGAGATCATCGAATGACATGTTCTGGGAATACTCCTGGGATGCCTACCCGGCGGCCAGGGGCCGCGTGCGGGGTCCGGTCCAGGCTTGGAAGATCGGGAATTCGGGGCAGGCCCTGAGGGAAAACCGCGAAAACGGTGATACCGACCGGAGGGTACCAGCGGCGGCGACTATAGCACGTCCCGCCGGCGGTGACACGCCGGCGTGCGCCGGGCCCCGGATCAGCCGCCGCGGAGACACTCGTTGAGCAGACGGTCGAGCTCACCGGCGAAGGCCCGCCGGTCCGCCTGACTGAGCGCCGGCGGGCCGCCGGTCTGTACGCCGCTCGCACGCAGGGTCTCCATGAAGTCGCGCATGGTCAGCCGCGCCCGTATGGTGCCCTCGGTGTAGCGCTCGCCCCGGGGGGTGAGCACGCGGGCATCGCGCTCCAGCACCTCGGCGGCGAGCGGGATGTCCGAGGTAATCACGAGATCCCCCGCCGACACCCGGCGGACGATCTCGCTGTCGGCGGCGTCGAAACCCGCCGACACCTGCAACCGGTCGACGTAGCGCGAGCGCGGCACGTGAACAGGCTGGTTCGCGACCAGGGTGACGTTCACGCAGGTACGCTCCGCGGCGCGGAAGAGGATTTCCTTGATCGGGACGGGACAGGCGTCCGCGTCCACCCAGATTCTCATGTCCGTGCCGACCCGGCGCTGCGCGCCGCGCCGGCCTCCGGCTGCATGGTCCCGGTATCGACGAAGCGCTGGTGCCAGGCCAGGGCCTCGTCGAGCAGGTGCGGGGTATGGCGGCCGTAGCTCTCGCGGCAGGCCCGCTCGAAGTAGTCCTCCAGCAGCGGCCGGTAGTCGGGGTGCGCGCAGTTGGCGATGATGGTGCGCGCCCGCTGCTTGGGCGAGAGCCCGCGCAAATCGGCGAGCCCCTGTTCGGTGATCAGGATCATGACGTCGTGCTCCGTGTGGTCCACGTGGCTCGCCATCGGCACGATCGCGGAGATCCCGCCACGCTTGGCCATGCTCGGCGACATGAACACCGAGAGGTAGCCGTTGCGCGCGAAGTCCCCGCTGCCGCCGATGCCGTTCATCACGCGGCTGCCGGCGATGTGGGTGGAATTCACGTTGCCGTAGATATCCGCCTCGATCATGCCGTTCATGGCAATGCAGCCGAGCCGGCGGATCAGCTCCGGGTGGTTGGATATCTCCTGCGGACGCAGCACGATGCGCTCGCGCAGCTGCTCGATATCCTCCTCGAAGGTCGCCAGCCCGTCAGTGCTCAGCGAGAAGGAGGTCGCCGATGCCATGTCCAGCACGCCGGTGCGCAGCAGATCGAGCATACCGTCCTGGATCACCTCGGTGTAGGCGGTGAGCCCGCGGTAACCGCCCTCGGCGAGCCCCGCGAGCACGGCATTGGCGATGTTGCCCACGCCGGACTGCAGCGGCAGCAGCCGCTCGGTAAGCCGGCCGTGGCGGATCTCGTGGTCGAAGAAGTCGAGCAGGTGCGCGGCGATCTGACGCGAGACCCCGTCCGGCGGGCTGAACGGCGAGTTGCGGTCCGGCGCGTCGGTCTCCACCACCGCGATCACCTTCTCCGGCGGGCAGTGGAGGTAGGGTTCGCCGATGCGCTCGTCCGGATGCTCCAGCGGGATGGGCTTGCGGTGCGGCGGCAGCGCGGTGCCGTAATAGACGTCGTGCATCCCCTCCAGGGCCGCGGGCTGCCATCGGTTGACCTCCAGGATCACCCGGTCCGCCTGCTCCAGCCAGGTCTTGTTGTTGCCGACGGAAGACGACGGGATCAGCGCCCCGTCCTCGCGGATGCCGACGACCTCGATCACCGCCACGTCGATCTCGCCGAAATAGCCGAACCACGCGTGCTGCGCCACGTGGCTGAGATGCATGTCGATGTACTCGAGCTCGCCGGCGTTCACACGCTCGCGCACGGTCGGATCCGACTGGTACGGCAGGCGCAGCTCCATGCCCCGGGCCCGTGCCAGCGCACCGTCGAGTTCGGGCGCGGTGGAGGCACCGGTGAGCACGCGCAGCTGAAACCCCTCGCCCGCATCCGCGGCGGCATTCATGCGCTCGGTCAGGGCCTGGGGGACGGCCTTGGGATAGCCGGCACCGGTGAAACCGCTCATCGCCACGGTCATGTGCGGCTGGATCAGGGCGGCCGCCTCCTCGGCGGACATCAGGAGCTGGCGCAGGCCGGGATGCCGGATGCGTTCGTCCATGTAACACCTCGATTGCAGGATACGGGGAAAGGGGACGCACTCGCGTCCGCCGGCGGGGGAACGCGGCACGAAACCGTTAGACGGCAAATCATAGCATCGCTACCCACCGCCACCGCCAGTGCCCGGCCGCGCCGGGGCCGGGACGGCGGGACACGCCGGCTCAGAGGCCGGGGGCGGGCCGGGCGGAGAGCACGACCCCAGTGAGCACGGCGGCGTAATGACAGCCGGCGGCCACGAGCACCATGGAGTGCCAGATGACCGTGTGGTAGGGCAGCCGGGAGAACACGAACACCAGCACCCCGGCGGTGTAGACGGCGCCGCCGACGGCCAGAAGCACCAGCGGCGGGAACGCCAGCCCGGCAACCAGCGGCTGAAGCGCCGGGAGGATGCTCCAGCCGAGCAGCAGGTACAGCGCGATGGAGGCGGCGTAGCCCAGCCTGCCGGCGAGCTTGAGCCCGGCTCCGGACAGCGCGACGGTCCAGACGAAGGCCAGCAGCCCCCAGCCCCAGGCACCGGCGAGCACACTCAGGGTGAAGGGGGTATACGTGCCGGCGATCATCAGGAAGATCGCGGCGTGATCGAAACGCTCCCGCCGGGCAACCCGTTTCGGGTCGTCATGGCGGTCGTAGTTCGCCAGCGCCGAGGCCACCAGCATGGTGATCAGGCCCACCCCGTAGAGCATCACCCCGCCCAGCATCACGGCATCGCGCCGGCCGGCGGCGAGCCACACGAGCACACCCACGCCCAGCACCGCGACGACGAGCCCGACGACGTGGATGATACGGTCGGCGATCTGTTCCGCCAGCGTGTACCTACGGCTGGAAAGCGGCATTCCTCGACCTCCGTTGCCCTGCCCCGCCCGATTCCGGCGATACCGTCATCGCCGGAAGGATTCGATATCCTGATGCCGCACCACGTTCCACTCGCCGCTGTTGCGGTACAGCCGCTTGTCCCGGCGGGGGTAGTCGGTTACGTCCTGGGCGAGGCGCTGGCCCACCACCAGGCAGACCAGTGGCTCCGTACCGTCATTGTAGAGGTCGTGGGCGACGCCGTTGGCCGGGCAACCGATGAAATCGCCCGGTCCGACGGGCTGCTCCGTCTCGCCGATCGTCGCCCGTCCGCATCCGGCGAGCACGTAGATGCACTCCTCCTCGTAGTGATGGCAGTGGTACTCGGTGGAGAAATGGCCGGGTTCGACGGCGATCCGGTGCACACCGAGATTACGCAGTCCCACCGCGTCACCGAGCGAGCGATTCACCCGCACGGCCTGCGGATTGAGGAAGTGGGTCTTCTCCACGCCTTCCAGTGCTGCTATATCCTCGGCAGAAAGGTACATCGGGATCCTCCCGGCTGGTGGGTGCGACATGTATGATCCGCGTTTCAGGCCTCTCGTTGCAACGCTGCTCGCCGCGGCGTTGACCGCCGGCTGTGCCGGCACCCCCGCGCGGCCGGGGCCCACCGCATCTGCGGCCTTCCCCGCCGACGCCTATCGTGCCCTGGCCGCCGACGGCACGGTTTACCGGCTGGATCCCGCCGCTTCCTCGCTGCAGATCATCGTCTATCGGGGCGGTCCACTCGCGGAAAAAGGACACAACCACATCATCGAAGCCCGGGATTTCCGCGGGCTGGTATTCCTGCCGGACAAGGGTCTGGACGAGGCCCGGCTCGACCTCGCCGTGCCTGCCCGGGGGATGGTCGTGGACCCGCCCGCGGCACGCTCGGCAGCGGGCGGGGCGTTCGCCCACCCGCTGAACGACGAGGCCCGCACCGGCACCCGCGCCAACATGCTCGGCCCGCAGGTGCTGGATGCCGGGCGTTTCCCGCAGATCGCCGTGCACGCCGACGACATCCGTGGCGCCCTGCCCTGGCTGGTGGTCCGGACGACCGTGACCCTGCACGGCAGGACGCGCCGGTTGACCGTGCCGGTGGAGGTGCAGGCCGGGACGGAGGGCCTCACGGCCACCGGTCGTCTGGTACTGCGCCAGAGCGATTTCGGCATCACACCGATTACCGCCATGGGCGGACTGCTGCGGGTGCAGGACACGGTGACCGTGGCCTTCCGCCTGGTCGGGCGCCGCGAAGGGAAGGAGGGCTGAGCGGCGACGCGGCCGGCACCGCCGCGACGACCTGATCCGGAAAACCACGGTGGCCCCGGTGGCCGGGTGACGAACGGCCCACCAACGCGACGGCCGGCACCGCACCGGGCTTCGGATGCTGACGAGGATGACGTATACTGTACGTTTCGTCTGGCCTGCCAGTCCTCTCCCGCTACACCCAGGGTTCCACCACGTTGACTTCCGATTCGCCCGCCGGCTTCCCGGCACTGGGCCTGAGTGCCCCCGTTCTCACCGCTCTGCAGGAGGCCGGTTACGAGGCCCCGACCCCGATCCAGGCCCGGAGCATCCCGCCACTGCTCGCCGGCCGTGACCTGCTCGGCCAGGCCCAGACCGGGACCGGCAAGACCGCCGCGTTCGCGCTGCCGCTGCTCTCCCGGCTGGATGTCAGCCGCCGGGACACCCAGCTCCTGGTGCTCGCCCCCACCCGCGAGCTGGCCATCCAGGTGGCGGAGGCATTCCAGACCTACGCCCGCCACCTCGAGGACTTCCACGTCCTGCCGCTCTACGGCGGCCAGGACTATGGCATCCAGCTGCGCCAGCTGCGGCGCGGCGCCCAGGTGGTCGTGGGCACGCCCGGACGGGTGATGGACCACATGCGCCGCGGCACCCTGGCCCTGGAGACCCTCTCCGCGCTGGTCCTGGACGAGGCGGACGAGATGCTGCGCATGGGATTCATCGACGACGTCGAGTGGATCCTCGGCCAGACCCCGCCGGACCGGCAGGTGGCGCTGTTCTCCGCGACCATGCCGTCGAGCATCCGCCGGGTGGCCCACAACCACCTGAACGACCCGGAGGAGGTCCGCATCGAGGCCCGCTCCTCCACGGCCCAGACCATCCGCCAGCGCTACTGGTCGGTGAGCGGCATCCACAAGCTCGACGCCCTGACCCGGCTGCTGGAGGCCGAGCCCATCGACGGCATGCTGGTGTTCGTACGCACCAAGAACGCCACGGTGGAGCTCGCCGAGAAGCTCACCGCCCGCGGCTTCAGCTGCGAGGCCCTCAACGGCGATATCCCCCAGGCCCAGCGCGAGCGCACCGTCGCCCGCCTGCGCGACGGCCGGGTGGATATCATCGTGGCCACCGACGTGGCGGCGCGCGGACTCGACGTCGAGCGTGTCAGCCACGTGCTCAACTACGACATCCCCTACGACCCGGAGTCCTACGTCCACCGCATCGGGCGCACGGGCCGGGCCGGGCGCAGCGGCGAGGCGATCCTGTTCGTCGCGCCCCGGGAACGGCGCATGCTGCGCACCATCGAGCGCGCCACCCGTCAGAGCATCGAGCCCATGCGCCTGCCGAGCGCCGACGACGTGAACACGCGCCGCGTCGAGCGCTTCAAGCAGCGGATCACCGAGACGCTCGCGGACACGGACCTGAGCGTGTTCCGCCGGCTGATCGAGGAGTACGTGGAAGAGACCGGCGCCGAGCCCACCGCGGTCGCCGCCGCCCTCGCCCATGCCGCCCAGGGCGGCACGCCGCTGCTCCTTGACGAGGTCGCCGCCGAGCCGGAACCGGGCCCCCAGCGCGAGCGCGGCCCGCGCCGCGGCGCCCCGGACGCACGGGCGAAACCGCTGCGCGAGCACCCGGACGTGGCGATGACGCGCTACCGCGTGGCCGTCGGCCGGCGCAACGGCGTGCGCGCCGGCAACCTGGTGGGCGCCATCGCCAACGAGGGCGGCCTGGACAGCAGCTACATCGGCGCGATCGATATCCAGGGCGACTACACCACCGTCGACCTGCCGCAGGAACTCCCCGGCGAGACGCTGAACCGCCTGCGTGCCGCCCGCGTGTGCGGGCGGCGCCTGGAGCTGCGCCCGTTCGAGGCCGGCCCGGCGGGGGGCGGGCGCCGGGCGAAGCCGAAGCACCGCGGCCGCTGAGCGCCCGCCGGCTCAAGCACCCCGGGCCGGCGGCCCCACCCAGAAGAAGGGATTGCAGGCCACCTCCCAGAGGTGGCCGTCCGGGTCGGCGAAATAGCCGGCGTACCCGCCCCAGTCCGCCTCCCGCGCGGCCCGCAGCCAGGAGGCACCGGCCACGCGCGCCTGGGCGAGCATCGTGTCCACCGCCGCCCGGCTGGTGACGTTGTGCGCCAGCGTCACCCCGGAGAAGCCGCTGCCCGCGGGATCCACCCCGGCGTCGGCGGCCAGCGCCTCACGTCCATAGAGTCCGAGCCAGGTCCCGTCCAGGGTGAAGAAGGTCACCTCCGGCGGTGACTCCCGGCGCGGCAGCCCCGGCCCTTCTCCGTAGAAACGCGTGGATGCCGACAGGTCCCGCACACCCAGGGTGATCATGCTGATACGCGGCTCCATCGCGGATGCCCTCCTCACGGGGATGCAGTGCGGCAGCACCGCGCTACTCCCCCAATCATAGCGACACCGATCCGCGCCGGCACGGTGCAGCGACGACGCGCACGCACCACGGCGGGGCGTCGCGAAAGCACCGGGGCACGGCCCGACGGTGCGGCGCGAATCCCACGCATTCCGCGTGGTTGCGCTTACGCCGGCCTCTTCCCGGTGATCGTGTGACCGGGTTAACAACTGGCGCGGGTCTTGCTTGACACTCCCCGACGGATTCTCCGAGGGGGTGGACCGTGAATACCAAGGGGCAGGCTCCGGGGCACACCGGCGTGGGCAGCGCCGCCACAGAACGGCTGCTGCAGGTCGCCGATGCGCTGACCCTGGAGCCGGACTTCGAACGTTTCTTCACCCGCGCCGCAGAGGCGGCGCGGGGGTTCGTCGAGGCGGACGGCGCCGCGCTCATCCTGTGCACGGACGACGACCGCCTCGAGTACCAGTTCTTCAACGGCGCGCTGCGGCGGCTGGCCCGTTTCGCCGGACTGCGCTTCGCCCAGGACGAGGGCCTGGTCGGGCGCGCCCTGCGCGCCGGCCACACCCTGTTCACGCCGGACTACGCCGACGACGGCCACGCCATGGCGGCGTTCGTCAACGCCGGCCTGCGCGCCAACCTGATCATTCCCCTCATCGGCAGTGAGGGCGCCATCGGGGCGCTGGCCCTGTCGTGGTTCCGGCCGGTGGACGGGCCACCGGAAACGGAGGCCGTCCTCCTCGCCGAGAAGGTCGCCGGCCAGATCGCCGTCGCCTGCCAGCGGCGGATGCTCGAGCACCGCCTGGAGGCGATGGTGCGCACCGACGAGCTCACCGGGCTGCTCAACCGGGCCGGCATGATGGAGCGGCTCAACCAGCGCCTGGCCGGCTACCACCGGGACGGCACACCCTTCGCCGTCGTCGTGATCGACATGGACGGATTCAAGACCGTCAACGACCGTCTCGGTCACGCCAGCGGTGACGCCGTGCTCTGCCACACCGCGGAACGGTTGCATGCGGTATGCCGGCGCAACGACGACATCGCACGCATGGGCGGCGACGAGTTCGTGATCCTCGCCGACGGCGCCCACGGGAGCGTGGCGCTGGATTCCCTGCTCGCCCGCATTGCCCGGACGCTGTCCGAGCCCGCCACCATGCCCCGGACCTTCCGCTGCACCGCGAGCATGGGCAGCGCCCTGTGCCCGGAGCACGGTGCGAGCCCGGAGGCCCTGCTCGGACGTGCGGACATGGCCATGTACCGCGCCAAATCCCGCGGCGGGGCGGAACTCCACCGTTTCGACGCGGCCATGGAGCGGGCCAGCCGGGAGCGGGAGTCGCTGGCGGAGGACCTCGCCCGGGCCCTCGAAGACGGCGAGCTCCGGGTGCACTACCAGGCGATCTTCGCCGCCCCCGGGGAGGTCCCGCCCGCCGCGGAGTGCCTGGTGCGCTGGCAGCATCCCACCCGCGGATTGCTGCCCGCCGCAGCCTTCATGCCGGCGGTGGAGGCCGGCAGCCGCCGGCTCGTGCGCGACATCGACCGCTGGGTACTCAACGCCGCGCTGTCCCAGATCCGCGACTGGCGCCGTCGCGGCATCCCCCACCCGACACTGCACGTCAACGTCTCCGCGCGGAATTTCATCGCCGGCGACTTCTCGGACCACCTCGCCCGCACCCTCGCCCTCTACCCCGAGGTGCCGCCGGAGACCCTGGTGCTGGAGCTCACCGAGACCTCGCTGATCGACAACATGAGCGCCGCCGCGGAGACCGCCGCGGCCTGCCGCCGCCTCAACGTGCGCCTGGCACTGGACGATTTCGGCACGGGTTACGCCTCGCTCACCTACCTCAAGCGCCTGTCCGTGGACATGGTCAAGATCGACGGCGACTTCGTCGGCGACATCTTCGATAACCCGAACTCCGACGCCATCCTCCGCGGCATTCTCGCCATGTCACGGGCCCTCGGGCTGGACACCGTGGTCGAGGGCGTGGAGACCGTGGCCCACGCCGACATCCTCCGCAGCCTCGGCTGCGACCTGCTCCAGGGCTTCGGGCTCGCCCGCCCCGTCCCTGTGGACGCACTGGTGCCCGAGCCGAGCTACGCCGGCGCCATGTAGCCCCCACCCACCCGAAAGGAGAAACACGATGCCCCGGATCACCGCGCTCGCCAGCCAGCCGCGTCAGACCGTCGCCGCCCGGATCGAGGACGCCACCACGGAAGGCCTCGACCTCTCCCTGTCGCTGCCGGAGACCGGCCGCCAGGCGGACGTCGCCGCGGCACTGAACACCCTGCTGGACCGCACCGCCGCCCAGATCACCGACACCATGGGCAGCGCGCTGAGGCTCTCGGAGACCGCGCCGACCCTCGCCGATCTCGCCCGGACGGGCGAGAGTCAGAGCACGGCACTCTCGGACGCGGCCAACCACATCGCGGCGGCGAGCGAGGAGATGACCACCACCCTCGAGCAGGAGATCACCCCGAGCACCGAGGAGCTCGCGCGCTACGCCGGCCAGGTCACCGGCCTGGTCGACGCCAGCCACCGGCGCGGCGAGGCGATCGCACGGCACATGAGCGATCTCGACACCCGGCTGCAGGCCCTGGAGTCCCAGGTCGACGCGCTCCAGGCCCGGACCTCGGAGGTATCCGAGGTGGTGGGACTGATCAGCCGGATCGCCGGACAGACCAACATCCTCGCCCTCAACGCCGCCATCGAGGCTGCCCGGGCGGGCCAGTACGGCCAGGGGTTCGCGGTAGTCGCCGAGGAGGTACGTCAGCTCGCCCAGCAGACCGGCGAGGCCACCGGACGCGTCTCCGGCGTGATCGAGGGCCTGACCACCGGCATGGAGGAAACCGGGAGCGCGGCGGAATCCGTACGGGCGGGGCTGACCGAATCCCAGGCGGACGTCACCACGACCCTGGACGAGCTCGACTCGGCCCGCCAGGCGATGGCGGACCTCGATTCACGCAGCCAGCGGATATCCACGGCCATGCACCAGATGAACACCACCACCCAGGGCGTTGCCGAACAGGTCCACGAGGTGGCCAGCGTCTCGGCGACGATCCTCGAGCAGTCGCGCAAGGTAAACCACGCCAGCCAGCGCATCCACGAGTATTCCGATGAAGTCCTCACCTCCCTGGGCGCGTTCCGGCTCGCCGCCCACGGCCACGCCCGCACCGCGGTGACCGGGCTCGCCGCCGACCCGGCGCTCGCCGGCGGCGGGCGCGACGAACGCGAGCGGCGCCTGCGCGAGGCCCTCTCGGAGATGCCGTGGGTGGAGCTGTTCTACATCACCTCACCCGCCGGGGATCAGGTCACCGCCAACGTCGCCCAGGCCTCGTTCACCACCAGCTACGAGGGCGACGGCTCCGGCCGCGACTGGTCCGGTCGTGACTGGTTCCGCCGCGCGATGAGCACCGGCCGGGCCTGCGTCACCGATATCTACCGCTCCGCGGCGAACAATCAGTTCTGCCTCACCGTGGGTGTGCCCCTCGTTGACGCACGCGGCGATATCCGCGGGGTGCTGGGGGCGGATGTCAGCCTCGACCGGTTACTCGAGGTCGCCGGCTGAGGGGCCCGTCCTCTCCGCGGCGAGCGCACGCAGCGCCGCGACGGCATCGCTGCCGCGGTGCGCCGGCACCAGGATATGATCGTGATGGAAAGCGGCGATGACATTGGCGGGAATGCCCTCGCGGGTCAGCCGCCGGGCCACGGCGGCGGTAAGCCCCACCGCCCCCAGGCTGGAGTGAACGCGCAGGGTGATGAGCCGGAAGAGGCCGTCGTAGGCGAGTCCATGGCCGTCCGCGGCCTCGCGGCGGCACACCAGCGACAGGCCCTCGGCCTCGCGGAAGCTGGCCAGGGGATTGAGCCCGGCGTACGCACCGTAGGCCGCCGGGCCCACGGTCACGAACACGTACGTGCCGGGGGCAAGCGCCGGTGAGAGCCCCCGCAGCAGGGCGGAGAGATCGCTCAGCCCTGCCACCGGGGAACCCGGCATCCGGAAAGGCGGTCTCCGGGGCACACACCCCGGAGACGGATCCCGCTCACTCCAGCAGGCTGCGCAGCATCCACGCGTTCTTCTCGTGAACCTGCATGCGCTGGGTCAGCAGATCGAGGGTCGGCTCGTCGTGCGCCTCCTCCGCCAGCGGGACCACCTGGCGCGCGGTGCGCACCACGGTCTCCTGGCCCTCGGCGAGCTGGCGGATCATCTCCTTGGCCTCGGGCACGTCCGTCGCCTCCTCGACCGAGGAGAGCTCGGCGAACTGCTTGTACGAGCCCGGCGCAGGGAACCCGAGGGTACGGATACGCTCGGCGACCTGATCCACCGCCGTGGCGAGCTCGGTATACTGCTCCTCGAACATGAGGTGCAGGGAGTTGAACATCGGCCCGGTCACGTTCCAGTGGAAGTTGTGGGTCTTGAGGTAGAGCGTGTAGCTGTCGGCGAGCAGCCGGGACACGCCGTCGGCGATCTCTTTGCGCTTGGCTTCGTCGATACCGATATGAACGTCCATGGTTCAATCTCCCTTGGTTAGAAAAATTCCATGCTAAGTATGGAGTCGGCCGGGTGCATTGAGAAATCGAAACGACCGATCATCACGATAAATCCGTACCATGGCGGCGCCGGGCGGGGACACGTTCAGACATGCTGGCCGGCCGCATGGCCGGACGCCCATGCCCACTGGAAATTGTGTCCGCCGAGGTGGCCGGTGACGTCCACGACCTCACCGATGAAATACACCCCCGGGTGATCGCGGCAGGCCATGGTCTTCGACGACAGCGCCGCGGTATCCACGCCGCCGAGGGTCACCTCGGCGGTACGGTAGCCCTCCGTGCCCTCGGGCCAGACCGTCCAGGGCTGGCAGGCCCGGACGACCGCATCGATGTCCGCATCGCCAAGCTCCCCCAGCGGCCGGTCCGGGCACCACAGCTCGCACCAGCGTCGCGCCACCCGGCGCGTCAGGCGCTCGGCAAGGAGCGTGCGCAGCGCCAGGCCCGGCCGCCGGGCCCGCACCTCGCGGATATGCGCGGCGAGATCCAGCCCCGGAAACAGGTCGATCTCGAGCGGCCCGCCGGGCTGCCAGTACGAGGACGCCTGCAGGACGGAGGGCCCGCTCAGCCCGCGGTGAGTGAACAGGATATTCTCGCGGAAGGTCGCGCCGCCGGCGGCGGTCTCGGTATCAAGGGACACGCCGGCGAGATCGCCGAGGCGCTCGCGGGTGCGGGCATCCAGGATCACCGGCACCAGCGCCGCCCGGGTCGGCTGCACGGCGATCCCTAGCGAACGCGCGAAGTCGATGCCGAAGCCGGTGGCCCCCATCTTGGGGATCGAGTAGCCCCCGGTGGCGATCACCAGGGATGCGCAGGTCACCGCGCCGACCGCCGTGTCCAGCGCGTGCGGCTCGCCGGTGCGGATGTCGTGAACCGGTGCCTTGGTGCGCACGGTCACGTCTGCCGCGTCACACTCCTCCAGCAGGAGCGCCACGATGTCTTTGGAGGAGCGGTCGCAGAAGAGCTGCCCGAGCTTCTTCTCGTGGTAGGCCACCCCGTGCCGCTCCACCAGGGCGATAAAGTCCCACGGCGTGAAGCGGCTGAGCGCAGACTTCATGAAGTGGGGATTGGCGCTGAGGAAGTGCTCCGGGCCGGAGTACATGTTCGTGAAGTTGCACCGCCCGCCCCCGGACATGAGGATCTTCTTTCCCACCCGGTTGGCGTGGTCGAGCACCAGCACGCGGCGACCGCGCCGACCCGCCTCGATGGCGCACATCAGCCCGGCCGCGCCGGCGCCGATGATGACCACGTCCCAGTGCTGTTCCCTGTCCACCGTCTGCGTCATGGGCGCGCATTCTACGCGAAACGCCGCCATGGTCCGGCCCCGCTGCGTGAACTATCTTTTCCGGTGAGTGAGCGGCGCGATCCCCACCCGCAGCGGGACGGCCGACGGAGGGAGGTTGCCATGCAGATGACGCGACGCTTCTTCATCAGTACGGACATGGATGACCTCGAACGACTGGAGGAGGACCTGGAGGCAGCAGGCATCGTCACGCCCCAGTGCCACCTCCTCACCACGGACGACGCCGCGGCGGACAGTCACCGCCACCTCAACCAGGTCAAGGCCCTGATGAAGCGCGACCTGGTCCACTCCACGCTCATCGGCGCCGCGGTGGGCGCCGTGCTCGCCGTGATACTGCTGCTCATCGCCCATTTCGCCGGCTGGGTACACTCCGCCGCCGGCTGGCTGCCGTTCGTATTCCTGGCGATCATCACGCTGGGCTTTTTCACCTGGGAAGGGGGGTTGCGCGGTATCGAGACCCCGAACCAGCGTTTCCGCCGGTTCGAGCAGGCACTGGCCGACGGCCGGCACGTGTTCTTCGTGGACCTGGACCCGGGACAGGAGGACGTACTCGAGGCGGTCGTCGCCCGTCACCCGGCGGTGGAGCCGGCGGGCAGCGGTACCGGCTCACCGCACTGGCTGGTGCACTGGCAGCACCGGGTGAAATCGTTCTTCGTCCACACCTTCCCGTGACGGCCCGCCGCGTCCCGGACCGCACGTCCGGGACGGCCATATCGCCCTTGACACCGACGCCGGTTCGGGCAGGTGGGCGCTGTCATCAGTTTTTCACAGAACCTGTGGATAACTCTGTGAACAAACCGTAGAGAGTTATCGCAATCCCCTGTCAGAAGCGGCTTCCCGTTAGATTGCGCAGTTTTTCAACGACGAAAAAAACATGCTTTTAATCAGCTACTTGAAATATTCTCGCGTTGTTTTCTTGACGCGGCAGCGTTTTCGGGCTTCCCCCGGACGAAAGCTGTGCGGCCTGTGTACAAACTTGCGATTCCCTCCTTGACAAACCATCTGTCAAGGCACGATCGCCGTCTCCGCAGGCCCTCTTGACCGCGCGCCAGTGCACCGCGATGACGCATCCGCCCCGCAATGGGGCCTCAGCGGATCCGGCGCCCCCGGTAGACGATGGCCCCCCGGCCCGGGCTCTCCCCCTCCCCGGCCGCCGGGGAGGAGGCCGCCACCTCACCGGCCAGGGCGACCCCCCGGTAACGCCGGACGGTGTGCTCACCGTCAGCCGCCTCCGGTTCCTCCGCCGGCAGGCGTGCGTCCAGACCCGCAGCGAGCTCCTGCAACCCCGGGTCGTCCACGGAGGCGGCCAGCTCCAGCAGGGTCGGCACGAGGTCCTCGTCGCTGAGACGCGGCACGGAGAGACCGTGATCGCGCAGCCCCCGGCGCAGACGCATGGCCAGGTCGGTCATCTCCCGGTCGAGCTGTATCATCCCATCACTCCCTGATTCCGGTGCCCCGGAACGGGATGCAATAACGATACCGCAATGGGAAAACCCGGCTCGCCATGCCGTTGGGAAAACGATATGCCGCTGCCGATCGGAGACCTCCGAAGACGGCCGGGGCGGATGCCCGGCCAGGGGAACGGCATTGCCGTACGTCAGTCGTCGCCGCGGTCCGTGTGCCCCAGATCGCGATCCGGGGCCACCGCGTCGCGCACCAGGCGCTTGAGCGCCTTGATCTCCGGGAAACCGCCCTGCTCCCGGCGCGACCACAGGCACTCGCCGTCCACGACGATCTCGAACACCCCCGCCCCCGCCGGACACAGCGAGACCTCCGCCAGCTCGTCACCCAGGCTGGTGAGCAGCTCCTGCGCCATCCACGCGGCCCGCAGGAGCCAGCCGCAGCGGGGGCAGTAACGGATACGGACGTGGTGATTCATGGCGGCCCTCCAGGCGGAGGGCCGCACGATAGCAGACCACCAGGCCGGAAAAACCGCGCCGACACGGGCTCAGCCATTACGTCGGAACGGCAAACGGCGCACGCGCTCGCCGGTCAGGGCGAACCAGGCGTTGGCCACCGCCGGCGCCACCGGCGGTGTCCCCGGCTCGCCCACGCCGGTGGGCGCGGCGTCCGAGTCGACGATGTGCACCTCGACCTCCGGCATGTCCGTCATCCGGGTCGGCAGGTACGTGTCGAAGTTGGCCTGCTTCGGCCGGCCGTCCTCCAGCACCACCTCGTCGTAGAGCGCCGCACCGAGGCCGTAGCCGATGCCACTCTGCATCTGCGCCTCGATGTTGTGCGGGTTGATGGCGACACCGCAGTCGACGGCGCAGACCACGCGGTGGACCCGGGGCAGCCCGTTCTCACCCTTGGAGACCTCCACGACCTGGGCGACGTAGCTGTTGAAGGACTTGTGCACGGCCACGCCCCGGGCGCGGCCCTCCGGGACGGGCTTGCCCCAGCCGGCACGGTCGGCGGCGAGCTCGAGGACGCCGCGGTGGCGATCGTGATCGCCGAGCCGGGCGAGCCGGAACGCCACCGGGTCCTCCCCCGCCGCGTGGGCGAGCTCGTCCATGAAGGTCTCGGTGCTGAAGGCGGTGTGGGTATGGCCCACGGAGCGCCACCACAGCACCGGCACGCCGGCCTCGGGGTTGTGCCCCTCGACGGCGAAGTGCTCGAAGCTATAGGGGAGGTCCTCGGCCCCCTCGACGGAGACCGGATCGACGCCGTTGTCCCGAAGTCCGCCCATCTCCTTCATGATGGACTGGCCGGCGAGGCGGTGCTGCCACGCCACCGGCCGGCCGTCGTCGTCCAGCGCCGCCCGCAGCCGGTGGACGAACAGCGGCCGGTAGCGCCCGCCCTGGATGTCGTCCTCGCGGGTCCACACCAGCTTCACCGGACGCCGGCCATCGGTGGCCTTGAGAATGCCCGCCACCTCCATGGCGACGTCGCCGTTGGGGGTCGCGCGGCGGCCGAAGCTGCCGCCGGCGAACTGCGTGTGCACGGCCACCTTCTCCGCGGGCACGCCGAGTGTCTTCGCCACCACGCCCTGGTCGATGGTCGGGATCTGCGAGCCCGCCCACAGCTCGTAGCCATCGCCGGTGGCGCGGATCACCGCGTCCAGCGGTTCCATCGGCGCATGGGCGAGGTAGGGGAAGCGGTACTCCGCCTCGATCACCCGCGTGCCACCATCGATGGCGGCCTGGGCATCGCCGTGGGCCTCCGCGGTGGCGCCGGGCTCACGGGCCAGGGCGGCGAAGTCCTCGTACAGGGCCTCCGTACCCCGCTTCTCGGCAGCGCTGTCGTCCCACTCCGCCTTGAGGGCATCGCGGCCCTTCTTGGCGGCCCAGAAGCCCTCCGCGAGCACCGCGACGCCCCGGGGGGTGCGCACCACGTCGACCACCCCCCGCACCTTGCGGGCCTCACTGTCGTCCAGCGAGCGCAGGGTCGCGCCGAACAGCGGCGGGCGCAGCATCACCGCGGTGAGCATGTCCGGGAGGTAGATATCCAGGGTGAACTGGGCCTCGCCGTTGCTCTTCTCCGAGGCGTCCACCCGGGGCACCCGGTGGCCGATCAGGCGGAAGGACGACGGGTCCTTGAGGCGAACCTCCTTCGGCGCCTCGCGCCGCCCGGCGGCCTCCGCGAGCTCGCCGAAACGCGCCTCGCGGCCGCTGCCGGCGTGACGGACGACGCCCTGGGCGACGCTCAGCTCGCTCGCCGGCACGCCCCAGCGCTCCGCCGCGGCGGCCACGAGCATGGCCCGTGCCGTGGCCCCCGCCTGGCGCAGCTGGTCCCAGGAGCTTGCCATCGCGGTGCTGCCCCCGGTGCCCTGCATACCGCCGAGCAGCGCGTTGCCGTAGAGCTCGGCGTTGGCGGGGGCCGGAGCAACCTGCACCCGCGACCAGTCCGCGTCCAGTTCCTCGGCGAGCACGGTGGCCACGCCGGTGTAGCTACCCTGCCCGAACTCGATGTGCTTCGAGATCACCGTGACGGTGTCGTCCGGGGCGATGCGCACGAAGGCATTGGGGGCCCAGCCCCCGCTCTCCGTCTCCGCCGCCATGGCGCGGGGACCGCCAAGGCCCCAGTGAAAACCGATGACGAGGCCCACCCCGGCGGCACCGGCCCCCTTCAGCAGGCGCCGCCGGGACGGCGAGAACGGCTGTGAATACGGCTGCTGCATGGTCACGCCTCCAGCTCGCCGGCCGCGCGATGGATGGCCGCACGGATACGCTGATACGTCGCGCAGCGGCAGACGTTGCCGCGCATGGCGCCGTCGATGGCGTCGTCGTCGGGCTGCGGCGTCTGCTCGAGCAGCCCCACCGCCGACATCACCTGCCCGGACTGGCAGTAGCCGCACTGGGGGACATCCATCTCCGCCCACGCCTTCTGCACCGCGGCGGCGGCCGGACTCTCCAACCCCTCGATGGTGGTGACGGAACGATCGCCCACCGACTGCACCGGCAGCACGCACGAGCGTGTCGGGCTGCCGTCGAGGTGCACGGTGCAGGCGCCGCACTGGGAGATCCCGCAGCCGTACTTGGTGCCGGTGAGCCGCAGCTCATCGCGCAGGACCCACAGCAGCGGCGTGTCGGCGTCGACGTCCACGCTGTGGGTCTTGCCGTTGACCTTGAGGGTGATGCTCATAGTGCTCTCTCTCCGGGTCGGGCCACCGCGAAGGGTGGCAACTGTCCGAAAACGTACGACCCAGTGTAGTAGACGGTGCCCTCAACGCGAGCACCGTGCGCATCTCACCCCCGGCGCCCGCCACCGGCCCGGGCCACGCCGCGGCCGTCGTCGAACCGGACCTGATCGCGCCCGCCATCCTTGGCCGCGTAGAGGCTGCGATCGGCGTCGGCAAGGAGGTCATCGAGGGTGCGATGGCGATGGTCCTTGCCGGCGACGCCGACGCTGGCGGTCACCGCGATGATATCGTCGCCATGGTGAGCGCGGTGTGCGGCCACCGCCGCGCACAGGCGCTCGGCGAACGCCACGGCCTCGGCGAGCTCCGTCTCGGGCATCAGCAGAACGAACTCCTCGCCGCCCCAGCGGGCGAGCACGTCGTAATCCCGGACACTGGCACGGAGCACCCGGGCGACCGCCTTCAGCGCCTCGTCACCGCCGGTGTGTCCGTAGCGGTCATTGACCTGCTTGAAATGGTCGAGGTCGATCAACGCCAGTGACACCGGCCGGGCGTTGCGTACCGCCAGGTTCCAGATCCGCGCGCTGACATCGTGGAACGCCCGGCGGTTGTTGACGCCGGTGAGGGGGTCGATGCGTGCCAGCCGCTCCGCGCGGACGCGCTGAGCCTGCCCCTCGCGGAAACGATAGCTCAGCGCCAGGGCAAGCAGGGTCGCGTCGACCAGCATGCCGATGTCGACGGCACGGTAGGTCCAGGCATTGAACGGGATGAACCCCCATACCGCCATCGCCGTGACCGCGGCGCCGATCATCGACGAGACCGCGGCGAGCAGGAAATAGCGCGCGGCACGCAGACCGGCGCGCACGGACACGATCCCCAGGGCGAGCATGATCACCGTGAACGCGATCATGAAGGTGAACGCCACCACCAGCGCCGCCGCCTGGTAGCCGGCGGTCACGGCGGCGAGCATCGACGCGGCACCCACGGCGATGTAGCCGATCACCGCCCGGCGCAGCCGCGGGAAATGCTCGCGGGTATCGAGAAAACTGAGTGCGAAGGTCAGCCCGGTGGTCGCGTAGGCGAGCATCAGCACCGGGTTCGACCACTGCGCCCAGCCCGTGCTCCGCGGCCACAGCCAGGCGAAGCCGTGACCGGTGTAGGAGAGGTTCATCAGCAGGAAGGCACCGAGATAGAGGGCGTAGAGGGCGTAGCGGGCCTGCCGGAGCCCGGCGAACAGCATCAGGTTGTAAGCCACCAGGGCGAACAGGAAGCCGTAGAGGAACCCGTAGCCGTAACCGGTCACCAGGTCCCGTTCGGCAGCCGCCGCCGGGGTCTCGAGATAAAGGGGCACGACCATCGGGTCGGGGGTCGCCACCCGCAGATAGATTGTGGCGGCGCCGGGGGCGAAGCGATGATCGACCGCGAAGTAACGCCCCGCCACGGGCCGTGCGGCATACGGTTCCCGGTCCCCGGTGTGGTAGGCGGCCACGGTACGGCCGTTGCGACGGATGTAGACGGTGACGTCGTCCAGCCACGCCGTGGCCACGGTGAGGCGCGCCGGCCGCGGCTCGGCGGCAGCGTTGACCACCTCGAGACGGATCCATACCGGCCGGGCACCGATCCCGAAGGCGAGGACCGGCGATCCACCGGCAGAGAACCGGCCACCGTGGAAGGCCCCGACGGCCTCCGCCAGCGTCAGCGGCCCGCCGGTCTCGCGCAGGTAGCGGGCCTGCTCCCCGACCGGGCCACCGTCGCCGCCGGGCAGCCGTACCGGTTCCTGTGTCTGTGCCGCGGCGACGGTGCGCGCCACCATCCACGCCGCCAGCACGAGCAGCGCCATCGGCGACAGACGGGCGATCATGGGTGGGTTCGCACGAGCTGTTTATCCGTTGGTTAACGGGGGCCATGCCCCGCTCCAACTCTACCCCATGCCGGGTTGCCGTTCGATGTCGCCGGGGACCTCAGGGACACCGGGACCGGTCGCCGCCCTCCGGCGGCCGACTGTCGGCCCGCCGTGGCGGATGGCCCGCGGCTGACCCATGCTCCCAGGCATCCACGACGGCCAGAGGACCGGCCATGCGTACCCTCCCCCTGATACCGGCGATCCTGGCCGCGGCCGGCCTGGCGGCCTGCGGCGGCGGCGGAAGCAGCGACGGTGGCGACCCGGTGACCGAACCCACACCCACGGACTACACCGTCGAACGGGTCTTTTCCGGCCTGAGCTTCCCCGGCGTCACCGACATCCAGGCGCCGCCGGCCCCCGACGCCCGGCTGTTCGTGGCGGAGAAGGCCGGACGCATCCGCGTGTTCTCGCGCAACGACCCCGCTGCCGGCGCGCTCACCTTCCTAGACCTGAGCGGCCGCGCCGACCTGGTCACCGACGGCGAGGGCGGCCTGCTCGGTCTCGCCTTCGATCCGGCGTTCGCGGGCAACGGGTACTTCTACGTCCACTACACGGCCGACAGTCCCCGGCGCATCGTCGTCGCACGCTTCACCGACACCGGCGTGCGCCCCGTGGACCCGGCGACCGAGGAGGTAGTGCTGGAGATCCCCCATCCGGGCACGGACAACCACTACGCCGGCGCCCTGGCCTTCGGCCCTGTGGACGGCATGCTCTACCTCACCGCGGGTGACGGCGGCGGCTCCTACGACCCGGACGACAATGCCCAGGACCGCACCAACCTGCTCGGCTCGGTGATGCGTATCGACGTATCCGTCACGGGCACCGGCGTGACGCCCAACTACGCTGTGCCCTCGGATAACCCCTACG
>WBJT01000042.1_pt1 | contig 23129 bp, 20 predicted proteins | sample 5109881 | NCBI WGS metagenome assembly WBJT01 (sample SAMN11895465, study PRJNA545514) | wastewater metagenome | isolation source: saline BTEX enrichment culture, original innoculum from Kuwait petroleum... | place: USA:Stillwater, OK | collected 2018-09-01
GCTTGACCATACTGGGGCAGGGATCAGGCACAAGGAACGCGGGAGAGACAATGACAGAAGAAGACACCACGCAGCCCGACCGCGGGGGCGCGGAGCCGCTCGTGCCGGAGGGGGATACCGGCAAGGTCCGGGTGATCTACATCCTCTACCTGGTGGCGCTGGTGCTCGGTGTGACCGGGCTGATCGGCGTGGTCATGGCCTATATCTATCGCGACGGAGCCCCGGAGTGGCTGCGCAGCCACTACACGTGGCAGATCCGGACCTTCTGGATCGGCCTGGGGCTGTCGTTCATCGGCATGATCACCTCGTTGATCCTCATCGGCTGGCTGGTGCTGCTGTTCACCGTGATCTGGCTGATCGTGCGCTGTGTGAAGGGGATGCAGTGGCTGGAGCGCCGTGAGGCGGTGCCGGCACCCACCGACTGGTGGTTCGGCTGAGCCCGGCCGGCACGCCGCCCGGCGTGCCGGCGCGAGCCGGTCAGTTGATCTGGACGCTGACCGGGTCGGACATCGCGCTGAGGCGGTTGCTGTCGTCGTAGGCCTGCAGCGCGATGTAGTAGCTGCCCGACGACAGTCCCTCGATGGTGTAGGACTGCTGGTAGGGATCGCTGATGTCCACTTCCTGGCTGTAGTCGCCCGGGCTGGTGCCATAGTAGACACGATAGCCGGCGAGCTGCGACATCGACAGCGCGGAGCCGTCCTCCCGCTCCGTCGGGGCCTGCCAGGAGATGGTAATGGCGGCATCTCCGGTTACCGGTGCCGCCGGCGGACTGTCGCTGCTACTCGAGCTGCCGCCGCCACCGCCGCCCCCGCAGGCGGTCACGAAGAGGGAAACACCGAGAACGAGTGCGGCCAACCGGCACACGCGTAAGGTGCGGGACATAGTAGGTCCTCCAGCACGCCGGCTCACGCCGGGTGCAGTCGTCGCTGGGGTGATCGCGGCGGAACGCTCCCTCCCCCACCCCCGGGGACCGCTGCCGCTTGGAAGCCCGGATTAGGCCAGCACCGCCGGGTCCCGGGCGAGGACCTGTGTCACACTAGCGGGTCCCGGTTTCCGGAACCCCGATGGGTGGCAGGTTGTTGATTACTCAGGGCGTGAACTCCGCCACGACCGGGGCGTGATCCGATGGACGTTCCCAGCCGCGGGGGTCGCGGTCCACGTAGCTCGCGCTCAGCCGTTCGGTCAGCCGGGGGGCGGTGAGGATGAGGTCGATGCGCAGCCCGCGGTTGCGGCGGAAGTTGTTCATCCGGTAGTCCCACCATGAGAAGGTCCCCTCGGGGTGGTCGAAGCGGCGGAAGCTGTCGCTCAGCCCCAGGGCGGTGAGCGCCGCCAGGGCCTCGCGCTCCGGGGTGGAGCACAGCACCTGCTCGTGCCATGCCTCCGGGTCGTGGACGTCGTGGTCCTCCGGGGCGATATTGAAGTCACCCACCACCGCCAGCTCGTCGTGGGTCTCCAGCTCGGCGGCGAGCCATTCACGCAGATGCGCCAGCCAGGCGAGCTTGTAGTCGTACTTCTCGTCGCCCACGGCCTTGCCGTTGGGTACGTAGAGATTGACGAACCGGGTGGAGCCGACGGTGGCGGCGAGGACCCGGCGCTGGTGATCCTCGAAGCCGGGGATGTCGGTGACCACGTCCGTCACCGGCTCACGGGCGAGGACGGCGACGCCGTTGTACGTCTTCTGCCCGGAATAGGCGACGTGGTAACCCGCGGCCTCGATCTCGGCGGCCGGGAAGTTCTCGTCGGTGAGCTTCGTCTCCTGCAGCCCGAGGATGTCCGGCCGGGCCTGGCCCAGCCATTCCAGCACCTGGGGCAGACGGACCTTGAGGGAGTTGACGTTCCAGGAGGCGATCTTCATCAGGCTTTCCCCGGCGGCTGGGTGAACGGCGCGAAGAGCTTACTAACCTTCGCGGCGGCGACGCCACCTCCCGGACGGGCCGGTACGGGTGAATCCGCTCCGGCGATCCGTTAGAGTCGGGCGGAACACACCCACCGGGGAGAGGATGCCGTGGCGGATCGCGACAGCACGGGGGGCGCGCCCCTCATCGACCGGCGTCGCCGGCGACTCATCCAGGCCATGGGGCTGGCCGGTCTCGGGGCCGGCACGGTGGGGCTCTGGTCCGGCGCCCTGAGGGCCGCGGCGGACGGCGAGCCCCGGCGCGGCGGCACCCTGCGGGTGGCCCTGCCCTCGGTAAAGACCATCGACCCCCTGAAGGTGAGCAGCGGCGGCGGCATCGCCGCGATCCAGCAGGTGGGCGAGTACCTTGTCTGGGCCGAGGACGACCTGTCCCTGCGCCCGGTCCTCGCCACCGACTGGCAGGCCGCTGACGGCGGCCGCCGCTGGACGTTCGAGCTGCGCCGGGGCGTGCGCTTCCACGACGGCCGCGAGATGACCAGCGCCGACGTGGTCGCCACCTTCCGCCGCCTCGTCGACCCGGACAACCCCACCGCTGCCGCCTCGCAGCTGCCGTTCCTGCGACCGGAAGGGGTGTCGGCGGACGGCGACTACCGCGTGGTCTTCGAGCTGGACCAGCCGGTGGGGCGCTTCCCCTATTACACCCAGACCTACAACGCCATCATCCTGCCGGCGGACTTCGACGGCGATTTCGCCGCCAACCCGGTGGGCACCGGCCCGTTCCGCCTGGTGGACTACACCCCCCAGGAGTCCGTGGTCTTCGAGCGCAACCCGGACTACTGGGACGCCCCGCGGCCGTACGTCGACCGCGTCGAGTGCGACATCTACGGCGCCGCCCAGCCGCAGATCCTCGCGCTGCGCGGCGACGAGGTGGACATGATGCTCCTCGCCGGCCCGGTGGACGCCAAGCCGCTGTTCGAGACCGCCGGGGTGGAGGTGCTGACCACGCCGTCGGCGATGACCCGCCAGCTCACCATGCGCACCGACCAGCCGCCCTTCGACGACGTACGCGTGCGCCGCGCGGTGGCGCTGGCCATCGACCGCCCGACCATGGTGGAGACCCTGCTCGGCGGGCGGGCGGACCTCGGCAACGATCATCCCGTCGCCCCGATCTACCCGGAGAAGGTGTCGGTGGCGCAGCGCGAGCGCGACGTGGCCGAGGCCCGGCGTCTGCTCGCCGAGGCGGGCCATGCGGACGGCTTCGAGATCGACCTGTACACCGGCCGGTTCGTGGAGCTGCCCCAGTACGCCGTGCTCGCCCAGCAGATGCTCGCCGAGGTGGGTATCCGCGTGAAGATCAATGTCGAGCCCCTCAACGTGTACTACGGCCACTGGACGGAGGTCCCCCTCGGCCTCACGGACTGGACGGCCCGGCCCACAGCCGGGCAGATCCTCGCCGCCGCCTTCCGCGGGGACGCCGAGTGGAACGCCCCGCACTGGCGGAACGACGAATTCGACCGGCTGCTCGACGAGTTCGAGGCGAGCACGGACGAGGCCGAGCGCAACGATCTGGCGACCCGCCTTGCGCAGATCCTCCACGACGAGGTGCCGGCGGTGATCACCTACTTCCCCAACGCCCTGCGCCCGGTGCGCAGCCGCGTCCGCGGCGTGAGCGCGCACATGTCCAACTACCTGGACCTGCGCGGGGCCTGGCTGGCGGGATAGGGCGCCGGGGCGCAGCGTGACACGCATGCCCGACACCGCGCCGGGGAGGCGCCGGTGACGCGGTTCGTCCTCCGGCGGCTGCTGCTGCTCGGGGTGACGCTGCTCGTCGCCTCGGTGCTGATCTTCCTGATGACCTCGGTGATGCCGGGCAACGTCGGGCGCATCGTGCTCGGCCCGTTCGCCAGCGACGCCTCGGTCGCCGAGCTCAACCGCCAGCTCGGCCTCGATCAGCCGGCGGTGCTGCGCTACCTCCAGTGGCTCGGCGGCGTGCTCACCGGCGACTGGGGCCGCTCGCTGACCCTGGACACCGACGTGCTCCCCCTTGCGCTGGCCCGGCTCGGGCGCTCGCTGCTGCTCGCCGGCTACGCCCTGGTGTTGCTGGTGCCGGTGGCCATCGCCGCCGGCGTGGCCGCGGGGCGCCGGCCCGGCGGCTGGTTCGACCGGGTCGCCTCGGTGGTCGGGCTCACCTTCGGCGCGATGCCCGAGTTCGTCACCGGGGTATTCCTGATCGTGGGGCTGGGCGTGGGGCTCGGCTGGCTGCCGGTGCAGGCGCTGCCGGACGAGGGGGCCGGGCTGCTGACGTGGCTGCGCCACCTCCTGATGCCGGCGCTGGCGCTGGTGCTGCTGCTGTTCGCCTATCTCTTCCGCATGGTGCGCACCGGCATGCTCTCCGAGCTGGCGGCGGACTACACCCGCACCGCCGTGCTCAAGGGCCTGCCCCGGCGGCGGGTGATCCGCCACCACGTGCTGCGCAATGCGCTGCTGCCGACGATCACCGTCATCGGCGCGCAGCTCGGCTGGCTGGTCGGCGGGCTCGTGGTGGTGGAGACGCTGTTCCGCTACCCGGGCATCGGCAGCCTCATGGAGTACGCCGCCTCCAACAAGGACGTCCCCCTGCTCGCGGGCTGCGCGCTGCTCATCACCGGTGTGTTCGGCCTCGCCAATCTGGCCGCGGACGTCGTCTATGCCTGGCTCAACCCGAGGGTGCGCCATGCCCTGGCGGGTGCTTGAGCCCCTGCGCCGCTCGCCGGCGCTAGCGGTCGGGCTGGCGATGGTCGCGGCGTGGCTGGTCACCGCCGCGGCGGCGCCGTGGCTCGCGCCGAGCGGGCCGACGGTGAGCGACTACGGCGCACTCAGTCAGGCGCCGTCGGCGGCGCACTGGTTCGGCACCGACGAGTACGGCCGCGACGTGCTCTCGCGGGTGCTCTTCGGCGGGCGCTACGTGCTGCTCATCGCGCCGGCGGCGACCCTCATCGGCCTCGTCCTGGGGGCGGCCATCGGCATGAGCGCGGCCTACTTCGGGCGCTGGGTGGACGAGGTCATCATGCGGCTGCTGGATGCGGTGATGGCCTTCCCCATCGTCATCCTCGCGCTGCTGGCGCTGACCATGCTCGGCGGCTCCACCGGCAACGTGGTGCTGGTGATCGGGCTGGTGTTCGCGCCGCTGATCGCGCGCACCGCGCGGGCCGCGGCGCTGGTGGAGGTGCGCCGGGAGTACGTCCAGGCCGCGCGGATCCGCCGCGAGGGGCCGCTGTACGTGCTCGCCGTGGAGGTCCTGCCCAATATCCGCGGCCCGCTGGTGGTGGAGGGCACCATCCGCCTCGGCTATGCGGTGTTCACCTCGGCGACCCTGGGCTTCCTCGGCCTCGGCGTGCAGCCGCCGGCGCCGGACTGGGGCCTGATGGTCGCGGAGAACCGGGCGCTGCTGACCAGCGCGCCGTGGACGGTGCTGTTTCCCGCCGGGGCCATCGCCTTCGTGGTGGTGGGCTTCTCGCTCATGGCCGACGGCCTGCGTGACCTGGAGGGCCGGTGAGCGCGCCCGTCCTCGCCTTCGACGGCCTGTCCATCGCCTACCGGCGCCGCGGGCGCTGGCACGAGGCGGTCTCGGACGTGGACCTGGCCATCGCGCCGGGCGAGGCCTACGGCCTGGTCGGCGAGTCCGGCTGCGGCAAGTCGACGCTCGCGATGGCGGCGATGGGCTATCTCCCGGACAACGCCCGGGTCAGCGCCGGCGGCATCCGCATCGCCGGCGAGGACCTCGCCGCGCTGGACGCCGAGGGTCTGCGCCGGCTGCGCGGTGGCACCGTGGCGGCGGTCTACCAGAGCCCGGGGACGGCGCTGAACCCCGCGCTCACCGTCGGCGAGCAGATCGCCGAGGTCTACCGCCTGCACCGCGGGTTCGGCCACCGCGCGGCGTGGGACGCCGCCGCGACCATGCTTGAGCGTGTGCAGATCCCCGACGGTCACCGCGTGCGCAACAACTACCCCTACCAGCTCTCCGGCGGCATGCAGCAGCGGGTGGTGATCGCCATGGGCCTTGCCGGCGATCCGGACCTGCTCGTGCTCGACGAGCCCACCACCGCCCTGGACACCACCGTGCAGGCGGAGATCCTGGCGCTGTTCGAGGGCCTGCGCGCCGAGCTCGACGTGGCGCTGCTGTTCATCAGCCACAATCTCGGCGTGGTCCAGGCGGTGTGCGACCGGGTCGGGGTGATGTACGCCGGCGAGCTGGTGGAGGAGGGGCCGGCGGAGACGCTATTCCACGACCCGCGCCATCCCTACACCGCCGGACTGATCGCCTGCATCCCGGACTTCGACGCCGCCGGGCGGCCGCTGCGGCCCATCCCCGGCGCACCGCCGGAGCCCGGCGAGCGGCCGGCGGGCTGCGTGTTCGCGCCCCGCTGCCCGGTGGCGCGGGACGACTGCCGGGGCACGCGCCCGCCGCTGGCCGCGACCGGACCGGGGCGCGCCAGCCGCTGCCTGTACCCGGACGACACCCCGGCGGTGGACCGGGGCGCCGGGGCGGCCACGGGGACCCACGCCGGCGGGGGCACCGGCGACGCCGTGCTCCGGGCCGAGGGGCTGCACCTCACCCTCGGCGGCGTGCCCATCCTCCGGGACGTCGACGTGACCCTGCGCCGCGGCGAGACCCTGGCGCTGGTGGGCGAGTCCGGCAGTGGCAAGACCTCGCTGGCCCGGGTGCTCACCGGCCTGGCACGGCCCCGTGCCGGTACCGTGAGCCGCAGCGGGCGCGGCGGCGCGGCGGTGCAGCCGCTGCAGATGGTCTTCCAGTCGCCGGACGGCACCCTCAACCCGAGTCACCGCATCGGCTTCATCCTCGCCCGTGCCATCCGGCGTCTCGCCGGCCTCGGGCGCCGTGCCGCCCGCGAGCGCGTGCCCGGGCTGATGCGCGCGGCGGCCCTCGACCCGGCCCTCGCCCGGCGCCGGGGCGGCCAGCTCTCCGGCGGCCAGCGCCAGCGGGTCGCCATCGCCCGGGCCTTTGCCGGCACGCCGGACGCGGTGGTCCTGGACGAGCCTACCTCGGCGCTGGACGTCTCGGTGCAGGCGGCGATCCTGGAGCTGCTCCGCGGCCTGCGCGACCGCCAGGGCGTGGCCTACCTGTTCATCACCCACGACCTCGCCGTGGTCCGTCACCTGGCCGACCGGGTGGCGGTGATGTACCTGGGCGTGATCGTCGAGGAGGGCCCGGCGGACGCGGTCCTCGGCGGCCCGTGCCATCCCTACACCGAGGCCCTGATCGCCGCCGTGCCCCGCGGCCGCCGCCGTCCCTCGCGTCCGCGCCTGACCGGCACCAACCCGGGCCCGGCGGCGCGGCCCGCCGGCTGCCCCTTCCATACCCGCTGCCCCCACGTCATGGACATCTGCCGCACCGAGATCCCGCCGCGGCGCGAGCCCCATGCCGGTCACGGCGTCCACTGCCACCTGGAGACCCCCGCGCTGCCGCGCCCCGCCGGCTGACCCCTTCGCATCCCACCGTCACGGAAACATCATCCGCGCTTAAGCACGCCGTCACCCCGGACGTCCAGCCTGTTCGACGTTTTCGTTGATCGCGCCATCGCGATCGGGTTTTTCGAACACGGAGGCGGCGATGATCCACACCGAATCGCTGGCGATGACCTATCCGGGCGGGGTGACCGCGCTGACCCCGACCTCGGTGCGTTTCGAGCGCGGGGCGGTGACCGTCCTGCTCGGGCCCTCCGGGGCCGGCAAGTCCACCCTGCTGCACTGCCTCAACCGGCTGCGCGCGCCCACCGGGGGGCGCGTGGTCGCCGACGGGGTCGGGCCGCTGGAGGACGCGGCGGCCATCCGCCGACACCGCCGGCGCACCGCCATGATCTTCCAGCAGCACCAGCTCCTGCCCCGGGTGAGCGTGCTGCGCAACACCCTGATCGGGCGTCTCGGCCACCACGGTTTCTGGCGCAGCACGCTGCCCCTCCCCGCCGGTGAGCGCCGGCTGGCGCTGGACAGCCTCGAGCGCGTAGGCCTGCTGGACAAGGCCCTGGTGCGGGCCGACCAGCTCTCCGGCGGCCAGCAGCAGCGGGTGGGCATCGCCCGCGCGCTGACCCAGCAGGCCGAGCTGGTGCTCGCCGACGAGCCGGTGGCGAGCCTCGATCCCGGTGCCTCCCGCCAGGTGCTCTCGCTGCTGCGCGACGTCTGCACCGAGCGCGGTCTCACCGCCGTCATCAGTCTCCACCAGGTCGAGTACACCCGCGAGTTCGCCGACCGGGTGATCGCCCTCGCCGACGGCGGGGTGGTCTTCGACGGCCCGCCGACGGCGCTCGACGACGATGTCCTCTGCCGGGTCTACGGGCCCGGTGCGGTCGCGGACCTGCGGCGCGACGCCGCCGGTGCCGCGGCCTGATCCCTCCCCCAACCCAAGGAGATACCGCCATGATCCGCCGACTTTCCGCCCTGCTCGCCGGCCTCGTGCTCGCCGGCTCGGCCCATGCGGCCGGCGCCAACCCGGATACGTTGCGCGTCGCGCTGCTGCCGGACGAGTCGCCCCAGACCATCATCAAGGAGAACGAGCGCTTCCGGGACTACCTCGCCGAGCGCCTCGACAAGGACATCGAGCTGGTGGTGACCACGGACTACTCGTCGATGATCGAGGCGGCCCGCTTCGGCCGCATCGACCTCGCCTATTTCGGGCCCCTGTCCTACGTCCTGGCCCGCCAGCACGGCGCGGACCTGGAGCCGTTCGCCGCCAAGCGCAAAAACGGCGAGACCACCTACCGCTCGGTGCTGATCGGCAACGTCGCCGCCGGCGTGAGCGAGCTCGACGACGTCGCCGGCAGGCAGGTGGCCTTCGGTGACCCGGCCTCCACCTCCAGCCACCTCATCCCCAAGAAGGTGCTCATCGACGCCGGCGTGACCCCGGACGACTACAGCGGCAACTTCACCGGCTCCCACGATGCCGTGGCCACCGCGGTGCAGAACGGCCACGCCCAGGCCGGCGGGCTGTCCAGGCCGATCTTCGAGTCGCTGGTGGAGCGCGGCGTGATCTCCAGGGACCGCGTGCAGGTGATCACCTACTCCAAGCCCTACCCGCAGTATCCCTGGGTGATGCAGACCTCGCTGGACGACGACCTCAAGGCGCGCATCCGCACCGCCTTCCTGGAGGTGGACGACCCGGAGATCCTCCGTCCGCTGGGCGCCGAGGGGTTCGCCGCGATCAGCGATTCGGACTACGACGTGGTCCGTGACCTGCTGCCGCTGCTCAAGAAGTAGCCATGAGCGAGCGTTCCCACGACGCCATCCTCGCGACGGAGCGCGCCCGCCGGTACCGTGCCGGCGGGGCGCTCCTCGCCCTCCTGGCGGTGATCGCGGTCGCCGGCCACTACGTCGGGGTCTTCGACGGTGCCCGGCTCGCGCAGGGGGTCCCGGCGCTGCTCGAGCTCATGGGCAACATGCTCCCGCCGGATTTCACCGGCTGGCAGGACTGGATCGCGCCGCTGATCGACACCCTGGCCATGAGCGTCGCCGGCACCGCCATCGCCGTGATTGCCTCGGTGCCGCTGGCCTTCTGCGCGGCGCGCAACACCACGCCGTCGGCCGCGCTCTACCATGGCACGCGCAACCTGCTGAACTTCCTGCGCACCGTGCCCGAGCTGATCATGGGCATCCTGTTCGTGGCCGCGGTGGGCTTCGGGCCGCTGGCCGGCGTGCTGGCGGTGGGACTGCACTCCATCGGCATGGTGGGCAAGTTCTTCGCCGAGACCGTGGAGCACGCCGACCCGGCGCCGATCGAGGCGGTCCGTGCCACCGGCGCCGGCCCGGCGCAGGTGATCTGGCACGGTGTCCTGCCCCAGGTGCTGCCCCGGTTCCTGGATGTCTCCGTCTACCGCTGGGAGTACAACTTCCGCGCCTCGACGGTCATGGGTCTGGTGGGGGCCGGCGGCATCGGCTTCGAGCTGATCGGCAGCCTCCGCATCCTGGCCTACCGCGAGGTCTTCGCCATCCTGCTCGTCATCCTGGCCACCGTGATCGTCGTCGACGGCATCGGCTCGGCCCTGCGCCGGAGGATCCAGTGACCGACCGACCCCTCGCCGTATTCGCCCAGCGCCCCATGCCCGAGACCGTGCAGCGCCTCGGCGACGGCATCGCCGTATGCTGCAACACCACCGATGCCGCCTGGCCCCCGGAGCGGCTGCGCGAGGCGGCCGCCGGGGCGGACGCCCTGGTCGCGTTCATGACCGAGCGCGTCGACGCCGCGCTCCTCGACGCCTGTCCCCGGCTGCGTATCGTCGCCGGTGCCCTCAAGGGCTACGACAACCTCGACGTCGACGCCTGCACCGCCCGCGGGGTCTGGGTGACCACCGTGCCGGACCTGCTCACCGTGCCCACCGCCGAGCTGGCCCTGGGACTGATGATCGGGCTCGGCCGCCACCTCCGCGAGGCGGACGCCCACGTGCGCAGCGGCGCCTTCACCGGCTGGGGGCCGCGGCTCTACGGCACCGGGCTGGCGGGCAGCGTGGTGGGGATCATCGGCATGGGCGCCATCGGCCGGGCGATCGCCCGCCGGGTGCGCGCCTTCGATGCCGAGGTCGTCTACGCCGACCCGCAGCCCCTCGATGCCGCGGATCCCCTGACACCGGGGTGCGAGCGCCTGCCTCTGGACGAGCTGCTGCACCGCAGCCGCTTCGTGGTCCTGGCCGCACCGCTCACCGCGGCCACCCTCCACCTCATTGACCGGGAGCGGCTCGCGTTGATGCGCCCGGACGCACTGCTGGTCAATCCCGGCCGCGGCTCGGTCGCCGACGAGGCGGCGGTGGCGGAGGCCCTCGATACCGGCCGGCTCGGGGGCTACGCCGCGGACGTCTTCGAGATGGAGGACCTCTCCCGCGCCGACCGTCCGGCGGCCATCCCCGGGGCACTGCTGCGCCACCCGCGGACGCTGTTTGCGCCGCACCTGGGCTCGGCGGTCACCGGGACCCGGCGTGCCATCGAGGCCCACGCCGCCGACAACGTCCGCCGCGTGCTCGCCGGCCATGCGCCGGCGGACGCGATCAACGACCCGAGGGGGCATGGATGCTGAACCTGCGCTACGTGGCGACCTTCCTGGCGGTGGTGCGCACCGGCAGCCTCCGCGGCGCCGCCGCGGAACGGGGGCTCTCGCCGGCGACCGTTTCCCACCAGATCCAGCGGCTGGAGGCGGATATCGGCGCCCCGGTGCTGCTCCGTGGCGCGCGCTGCCGGCCGAGCCCGGTGGGGGCGCGGCTGCTGCCCCACGCGGAGTCCCTGCTGCGGGTCAACGCCCGCGCGATGGCGGCGGTCGCCGACCCGCAGCTCCACCTGGGTGCGGCCTCCAACATCGGCATCTACCTGCTGCCCCCGGTGCTGCGTCGCCTGCGTGAGGGTGAGGCGGCACCGGCGTGCGCGGTCAGCGTGGCGGACAACGCCACCGTCACCGAGCGCCTGGAGGAGGGGGCGGTGGACCTGGCGCTGCTGGAGACCTGGCAGGCGCGTGCCGGTTTCGACGCCGTGTGCTGGCGCGACGAGCCGCTGGTGGTCATCGTCCCGCCGGGACACCCGTGGGCGCTGCGGCAGCGCATCACCGCCGACGAGCTGGCCGGCAGCCGGCTGCTGGCGGGGGAGCCGGGCACCGGTACGGGGCGTCTGCTGCGGGCGTTCCTGGCGCGCTGCGAGGGCGGGCCGGCGATCGCCGGCGAGCTCGGCAGCACCGAGGCCGTCAAACGCGCGGTGGCCCACGGCGAGGGGATCTCGCTGGTGCTCGCGGGCACGGTGGACGAGGAGGTCACCGCCGGCCGGCTGGCCGCCATACCGCTGGCCGGTCCCGGGTTGAGCAAGCCGCTGTGGGCCGTGTGGCGCCGCGGACACGCGGTGCCGGGACGCGACGCGGTGCTCGCCTCGCTGCAGCATGCCGCCTGAATCGCTGCGCTCCCCCGCCTGAATCCACGGTCGCGATATGCAATGATGAGGGCACATGCACGCCGCGGCGTGTGCGGCGCGGGCGGTGTATCCGCGTTGCACCCGCGGCCAGGTCCCCGGGAGGAGCAGCGCGACCATGAACGACGACACCCCCGCCCCGTCAGCCGGGCCGGCGACCGGGCAGCGCCCGCTCTCCGGTGCATGGATGTTCGTGCTGGCCCTGGTGGTGGGGGCCTTCGGGGGGTTCGGCTCCATCGTCTTCAAGGGCGCGATCGCCTTCTTCCAGAACCTCTTCTTCCTCGGCCGCTTCGACGTCCATCTCCAGCCGGATACCCATATCGACCCGAGCATCTGGGGCTGGGGGGTGATCTTCGTGCCCGTGGTCGGGGCGATCATCGTGACCTGGATCATCCGCACCCTGGCGCCGGAGGCACGGGGCCACGGGGTGCCGGAGGTGATGCACGCGATCTATTACCATGGTGGCGAGATGCGCCCCATCACCGTGGTCGCCAAGGCCATCGCCTCGTCCGTGTCCATCGGCACCGGCGGCTCGGTGGGCCGCGAGGGCCCGATCATCCAGATCGGCTCGGCCTTCGGCTCGACCCTGGGGCGGTTCCGCAACATGCCGGCGCGCCAGCGCATCGTGCTGGTCGGCGCGGGCGCGGCGGCGGGCATCGCGGCGACCTTCAACGCGCCGCTCGGCGGGCTGGCGTTCGCCGTGGAGCTGATGCTGATCTCGGTGACCGCGCTCAACGTGGCCCTGGTGGCGAGCGCCACGGTCGCGGCGACCTACATCGGGCGGCTGTATTCCGGTATCGGGCCGTCGTTCGAGATCCCCAGCGTGGAGCTGTTCGCCGACCACGCCATCGGCTCCTACCAGCTCCTGCTGTGCGTGCCCTTCGGGCTGCTGGTGGGGCTGGCCGCGGCGGGCTTCGTGCACTCCATCTACTGGTTCGAGGACCGCTTCGAGTCGCTGTTCCACAACGACTACCTGCGGCACATGTCGGGCATGTTCGTGCTCGGGCTGATGATGTACGGCTTCCTGTGGTATCTCGACGAGTACTACATCGCCGGCGTCGGCTACGCGACCATCCTCGACGTCCTCCGCGAGGTGCTCACCAACCCGCTGCTGTTGCTGCTGCTGTTCGCCGGCAAGCTCATCGCCACCGGGCTGACCCTGGGCTCCGGGGCGTCCGGCGGCGTGTTTTCGCCGTCGCTGTTCCTGGGGGCCACCCTGGGGGCGTCGTTCGCCGACGGTCTCCAGTGGCTGGTGCCGGGGCTGCAGATCGATCCGGTGGTCTTCGCGATCGCGGGCATGGCCGGCATGGTGGGGGCGACCACCTCCGCGGTGGTCACCGCCATCGTGATGATCTTCGAACAGACCCGGGACTACTCGGCGATGCTGCCGATCATCACCGTCGTGGCCCTGGCCTACGTGGTGCGTACCCGGATTACCGCGGAGAGCATCTACACCCTCAAGCTCGCCCGCCGCGGCCTGGGTATCCCCCAGGGGCTGCAGGCGGCGGTCTCGCTCTCGCGCAAGGCGCGCCGGGTGATGAATCCGGACTTCCAGGTCATCGACCTCGATGACCTGCGCCAGTGGCAGGAGGAGCACGTGCCCGGCGAGGGTCCGCGCTACACCGTGGTGGCGAAGGAGGGCCAGCTCTACGGCCTCGCCCGCGAGGACCTGCGCTACGTCATGCGCGACCGCGAGCTCTCCGAGCTGGTGGACACGCGCTTCATCGTGGTCCCGCCCACCACCCGCTGGCCGGTGCTCATGCGCGCGATCAAGGAGGGTGGCCACGAGGTCGTTCTGGTCGCCCGCGGTCGTGCCAGCCGGGACCTGCTCGGCGTGATCACGCCCCGGGAGATCGCGCTCACCGTGCGCGACGCCGCCGAGCTGATGGACTGAGCGGGCGGCCTAGTCCCCGCCCGGCCCGGCGGCGTCCGGTGCATGCGCCCGCAGCGCCGCCGCCAGGCCGGAGGCCCGCCGGGTCGGGCGGTGGCTGACCGCCTCCCGCAGCACCGCGGGATCGCCCCAGACCGTGGCGTGCCGGCGCGCCCGGGTCAGGCCGGTGTAGATCAGCTCGCGGGTGAGCACCGGCGTGGGCTCGTCCGGCAGGATCATCAGTACCCGCTCGAACTCCGAGCCCTGGCTCTTGTGCACGGTCATGGCGTAGACGCACTCGTGGGCGGGCAGGCGCTGGGGCGCGAAGTCGCGCACGCCCCCGGCGGCGTCGGGGAAGTGCGCCCGCAGTCCCTCCGGTGTGCGCCAGACCACGCCGACGTCGCCGTTGGCGAGGCCGAGGGCGTAGTCGTTGCTGGCGACCATCACCGGCTGACCGTGGTACCAGCGCTCCAGCGCCGTCGGCCCAAGGGCCTCGCGTATCGCGTGGTTGACCGCGTTGACCCCGAAGGGCCCGTCGCGCAGGGCGCAGAGCACGCGCAGCGCCCCCAGTGCGCTCAGCGCGTCCGCCGGCGTCGCCTCGCCGGCGATCCCCCGGAAGAAGGGCACCACGGCCTCCGCCAGCGTGGCGGGCAGGGCGGTGGCGTCCACGTGACGGTGGGCGAGCTCGCCGTCCGCGACATCGTCCGCCGCGGTGAGCAGCGCCGCCGCGGTCTCCCCCTCGCCGTCGCGTACCGCCCGGGCCAGGGTGCCGATGCCCGGCGGGCCGTCGGCGGTGTCGCGGAACCGCCAGCTCCGGTAGAGGAAGGCGACGCCGTCGGCGAGGGGCGAGGCGGTCGCCGTGCCGGCGGGCAGGGCCTCGCCGGTGACCGCCGCCAGCCAGTCCCGCATCCCCGGCGAGTAGCCCTCCGCGCCGCTGCACAGGTCGCCGAGCACGGCGCCCGCCTCCACGGAGGCGAGCTGGTCGCGGTCGCCGAGCAGCACCAGCCGGGCGCCCGGGGGCAGGGCGTCCACCAGCCGTGCCATCAGGGGCAGGTCCACCATGGAGGCCTCGTCGACCAGCAGCACGTCCAGGTGCAGCGGATTGTCGGCGTCGTGGCCGAAGCGGGCGCGGTCCGGCCGGGCCCGCAGGAGCCGGTGCAGGGTGACCGCCTCCCGGGGGATGGCCTCCAGCACTGCCGGCGACTGCAGCGCCGCGTCCCCGGGCAGGCTCGCGGTGATGGACTCGGTCAGCCGTGCCGCGGCCTTGCCGGTGGGTGCGGCGAGGCGGATGCGCGGCGCCGAGCCACCGGCCAGGCCCTGCTCGGCGAGCAGCGCGAGCACCCGGCTGACCGTGCGGGTCTTGCCGGTGCCCGGGCCGCCGGAGATCACCGTCACGCCGCGCCGGACGGCGACGGCGGCGGCCACCCGCTGCCAGTCCACGCCGTCGTCGGGCCGCGGGAACAGGCGCTCCAGCCCGTCCCGGAGCAGGGCGTCGTCCACCGGGTGGTCGTGGCCGGCGAGGGCCACGAGCCCGTGGGCGAGGTCCTGCTCGAAGCACCAGTAGCGGCGCAGGTAGAGCCGGTCGCCGTCGAGCACTAGCGGTGCGAGGCCGCCCGGGGGCTGCACCGCCGGCGAGGCCTGCAGGGCGTCGCGCCACGCCGCCAGTCCCGGTGCGGCGATCCCCGGGCCCTCCGCGGCGGCGTCGGCGAACAGCGTGCGCCCGGCGTGGCGGGCGAGGTCCACGCAGATGTGGCCCTCGCCGAGCTGCTGGCTGGCGAGGGCGGCGGCGGCGAGCAGGGCGTCGTCGCCGCCCTCGCCGGCGAGCCCGGCGACGAAACCGGCGAAATGGGCGTCCAGCCGGCGCAGTGTCCGGGCATCGACGGCGGCGCGCAGGCGCGGGTCCATCAGGCGGCCTCCGTGTCGCCGCTGAACAGGGCGTCCAGCCGCTCGATGAGCGCACGCGGCGGGCGTTCGCGGTACACGCCGGTCGCCGGGCCCTGTGCCGGCGTCATGCCGCGGAGGAAGAGGTAGCGCACGCCGCCGAAGTGGCGGTCGTAGTCGTAGTCCGGCAGCCGGCTGCGCAGGAAGCGGTGCACCGCCAGGGCGTAGAGGGCGTACTGGAGGTCGTAGCGGCTGGCGGCCACGGCGCGGGCCAGGCGCGCCGGGGTGTAGGCCGCCGCGCTGCCGCCCAGGTGGTTGGACTTGTAGTCCACGACGAAGTAGCGCCCGTCATGCTCGAAGACCAGGTCGATGTAGCCCTTGAGCATGCCCTGCAGCCGCCCGAAGGTGAGCGCCGGGCGGCGCCCGTCGCCGACCTCGGGGAGCGCCTCGTCGAGCTCTGCGGCGCCCACGTCCCGGACGGGGAAGAAGAACGCCAGCTCGTCCAGGCGCTGGCCGCGGTCGAGGGCGCTGAGGGTGACGCCGCTGTCGTCCAGCGGCGTGGCCAGCACGCCGCTGAGGTGGCCGGTGACCGTGGCCGCCCAGTCGCGGTCGAAGCCGTAGGCGGGCAGTAGCCGGGCGACGTGGCCGGCGAGGTCGTCCGGGTCGGTAAAGTCCGCGAGCTCCAGCACCCGGTGGAAGAAGGTGCCCGCCCGGGCGCCGCGGGGGAAGGCGTGGATGCCCTCGCCGGGGGTGTCGGCCGCCGCCGGCTCCGCCTCGTCGCCGGCGTCGTGGTCCGGCTGCTCGATGAGCTGGCCGGCATGGCTGGTGAGCAGACCGCTGTAGCTGCTCAGCCGCCAGCCCTGGCGGACATGGCCGTCCAGCGCCAGGGCCTGTCCGCGCCCGGGCGGGCCCACGGCGGCCGGTGTGCCGGCGTCGCCGCCGCCGTCGTCCAGGGCGGTCACCGTGACGATGCCGCCGTGCTCCGCCTCCAGGGCCTCCCACGGGGCGCGCAGGGCGGCGTCGTCGTCGGGGAGCTCGGCCACCGGGGGCGCGCCGTCCGGGTCCGGCGGCGGGAACAGCAGGTAGGCGAGGCCGGCATGCTCGCCGTCGTTGTAACGGCCCCAGGCAAGCTCGCAGCGGTGCGAGGCGCGGGTGAGGGCGACGTAGAGCAGCCGCAGTTCCTCGGCCATGGCCTCGCGGTAGGCCTGGGCCCGGTGGGCGTCGAGCTCGGCGGAGCCGAGGTCGAGCACGAGCTCGTCGTCGCCGGGGTGGAACAGCGGCGCCGCCGCGTCGTCCGGGGCGCGTCCGAGGGCGATGAAGGGCAGGAGGACGACCGGGTACTGCAGCCCCTTGCTCTTGTGGATGGTGACGATCTTCACCAGCTCGGCGTCGCTCTCGAGCCGCAGCTCGGCGGCCTCGCCGGCGGCGCCGGGGTCGTCGAGCTGTTCCTGGAACCAGCGCAACAGGGCGGTCACGCCGTAGTGCTCGGTGGCGGCCTCCTGGAGCAGCTCGCCGAGGTGGAGGAGGTTGGTCATGCGCCGCTCGCCGTCCGGCAGCGCGAACACCCGGCGGATCATCCCCTCCTCGTGCATGAGCGTGTGCAGCATGGGCAGCACGCCGCGCCGGTCCCAGCGCTCGCGGTAGCCGGCGAAGCGCTCCAGGCGCGCCTCCCACGGCGGGCCGAGGCGCAGTGCCTCGTGGAAGTCCGCGGCGGAGAGGCCGATCAGGCGCGTGCACACCGCCGCGCGCAGCAGGCCCTCGTCCTCGGGCTCGGCGACGGCGTGGAGGATGTGGCCGAGCTCCCGGGCCTCCTCGGTGGCGAATACGCTCTCGCGGCTGTGGTGGACGCTGGCCACGCCGCGGGCGTCGAGGGCGCTCTTCACCGCCTCCGCCTCGCTGTGGCTGCGCACCAGCACGGCGATGTCCCGGGCGCGCAGGGGCTCGTCGCCGAGCCGGGCGCGGCCCGCGTCGGCGCTGGCGAGCATCCCGGCGATACGCGCCGCGCAGGCCCCGGCGAGGCGTTCCCGGGCGCGGCCCTTGGCGATAGTGCGTTCCTTCTCGCCGCGCTCGTGGAACCACACCCGCAGGCCGGTGGGCGTGGCGCCGTCGATGGTCAGCGGGCGCTCGTCGGCGCGGCCGGCGGCGGTGACCGCCGGCAGGTCGATGCCCTGGTCGAAGATGAAGCGCCGCGGGTTGCGCCGGAACAGGGCGTCGATGCCGCGGACCAGGCTGTCGGTGGAGCGCCAGTTGGTGGCCAGGGTGAAGCGGCCGCCGTCCGCCGGTGTGCCCCGGCGGGCACGCAGGTAGGTGAAGATGTCGGCGCCGCGGAAGCTGTAGATGGCCTGCTTGGGGTCGCCGATCATGAACAGCCCGCAGCCCTCGCGGCCGGCGTAGATGCGCTGGAAGATCGTGTACTGCTCCGGGTCGGTGTCCTGGAACTCGTCGATGAGAGCCACCGGATGGCGCCGGGCCACGGCGTCGGCAAGGGCGCTGCCGTGGGGCCCGCGCAGCGCGTCCGCCAGGGTGGTGAGCAGGTCGTCGAAGGAGAGCACCTGCTCCGCGCGCTTGCGCTCGCGCAGCCCCTCACGCAGGCAGTCGAGGGCGTCGTGGAGCACCTGGATGCGCCGGGCCCCGGCGAGCTCGGCGGCGAGCGCGGCCAGCTCGCCGCAGGCGTCGAACAGGGGGTGGGCCGGCGGTTCGGTGCCGCGGCGGGCCGCGGCCTTGAGCACGTGGCCGGCCTGGGTCTGCGGGGTGAGCAGCTCGAACCCCGCGGGCAGCGGCAGGTGCGGGGCGTCGAACCACGTCGCCCACAGCGGCCGGAGGGCGGCCAGCCGGTCGGCCCGGTAGGCGCTGGCCGAGGCGCTCAGGACCTTCGATGCGGCGGCCTCGTGGAGCCGGGCCACGGCCTCGTCGCCGGCCTCCCGCCACAGCCCTGCCGCGCGCGTCGCGGTCGCCTCGAAGCGTTGCTCCAGCGCGGCCAGGGCGTCGTCGTCCGGCTCCGGGATCACGCGCAGGCGGTGGCGGTCGAGATAGCCCTTCACCGCGGCGAGCAGCGCCTCGGGCGTGGCCCACTCGGAACGCACCCAGCGGGCGTAGGCCTCGGAGCAGCCGTAGAAGCGGCGGCGCCAGAAGTCCTCGGCGAGGGCGCGGCGCAGGTGGTGCTCGTCGGCGATGAACTCGGCCCGGAACAGCGAGCCGCTCTCGAAGGCGTTCTCGCGCAGGGTGCGGTGGCAGAAGCCGTGGATGGTGTGGATCGGGGCCTCGTCCATGCGTGTGAGCATTTCCGAGAGCCGCCGGGCGCAGTCGGCGTGGTCGTCGCGGCGGGCAAGCAGCCCCTGCAGCACCGGGTCGTCTCCGGGCGCCTCACCCGCCGCGAAGGCGTCCGCGGCCCCGCGCAGGCGGCGGCGGATGCGCTCGCGCAGCTCTTCGGTGGCGGCCTCGGTAAAGGTGACCACCAGGATGTCGCGGAGGTCGAGGTCGCGACCGAGCGCCGGCTCGGCGTCGAGCAGCAGGCGCAGGTAGAGCGCGGCGATGGTGAAGGTCTTGCCCGTCCCGGCGCTCGCCTCGATCAGCCGCAGCCCGGACAGGGGAAAGGTGTCGATGTCCAGCGCGTGCATGGGCGCGATCCCGTGAAACGCCGTCAGCGTAGCACGCCCCGGCGCAGCAGTCGCCAGAGCACGCCCCAGCCGAAGATCAGGGGGTGGTGCCGTACCCGGGGGGAGAGCTCGACGCGCTCGCCGGTGTGGCGTTCGAGCTTCCAGGCGGCGTAATCCAGGCCACCGTCGAAGGTGGCGCTGGCCTTGGCGAGGCGCAGTATCGACAGGGCCGCCCCCTGGAGGCGGCGTGCGCGCCAGGCCGTGCGGGCGCGGAGCCGGCGCCAGGGCCCGGCGGTGCAGTGGTAGCCGCTGCCGGACGGGTCGCGGCGCAGCCGGCCGTCGAGCCGGGGCAGGGCCGCCTCGGTCAGCGCCCGGTAATGGTCGCGGTCGTGGTCAACGAGCCCGCGGACGCGGTCCGGGCGCTCGGGGCGGAGCTCGGTGGCGTAGCTCAGCGCGAGCCCGCGGGCCCATAGCCTCTCCGCGTCGAAGGTGCCGGGGAGCATCGGGGCGGTCTCGTCGATGAGGCGTGGCACGGCCCGGGCGAGCAGCGCGGTGATCGCGCCGGCGGCCGCCCGGTCGCGCCGGTAGGCGAGCACCGCCGGCTGGGCGAAGCGGCCCCAGACGTAGGGGTGGAACCAGCGCCCGATGCCGCGGGCGAGCTGACGGCGGGAGAGTACGGCGTATTTGGCACGAAGCGTGCGCCCCTCGTGGCGTTGCTCCAGGTAGAACACGCTCGGCGGCAGCGCGGCGGTGACCGGAGCCAGCCAGCGGCGCCCGAAGGCGCCGCGGTAGCCGTCCACGATGGCGTAGAGGTCGATCAGCCCGTCCGCCGGGTCGACGTCGCGCAGGCAGGAGCCGTAGGCGATCACGGCCAGGAGGTTGTCGCCGAGGCGTTCCGCGAGCGCGTCCGCGACGGCTGCCACCGCCGCCGGCGGGGGGCGCTCCAGCCGACCGGCGACCAGCGTCTCGAGCGCGTCGCCCCCCTCTGCGGCCACGGTCATGGCGGGGTCAGCCCCGTCCGCCGGCGCGCTGTGCGCTCCCGTCCTCGGCGAGCGAGGCGAATGCCTCGCCGATCCACTCGATCTGCTCCGGGGTGTGCGCGGCACTGACGCTGCAGCGCACGAGGGACTTGCCGTCCGGGGTGGCCGGTGGGAACACGAGGTTCACGTAGACGCCGTTCTCGAGCAGGCCGTGCCACAGTGCCAGCGCCTCCTCGCGGGTGTCGAGCAGCACCGCCACCACCGGGCTGAGTTCCGGGCCGACCCGGTAGCCGGTATCGGTGAGGCTCCGGTAGAGTGCGTCCGCGTTGTCCCACAGGCGCTCGCGCAGCTCCGGGCGATCGCGCAGCTGGCGCAGCGCGGCGCGGGTGGAGGCGATCACCGACGGCGACGGCGAGGCGGTGAAGATATAGGGGCGGCTCGCGTAGCGTACCTGCTCCAGGGCCTCGTGGTCGCTGACGCAGAACCCGCCGATGCCGGCGAGGCTCTTGCTGAAGGTGCCGACGATGAAGTCGACGTCCCCGCCGACGTCGGCGTAGGCGGTCACGCCCTCGCCCTGAGGGCCGTAGACGCCGAGGGAGTGCGCTTCGTCCACCATCAGGTAGGCGCCGTAGGCGTGCTTGAGCGCGGCGATCTCGGCGAGCGGCGCGGTGTCGCCGAGCATGCTGTAGAGCCCTTCGACCACGATCAGCGTGCGCGAGGCGCGCTCACCGAGGCGCTTGAGGCGTTTCTCCAGGCTTGCCGTGTCGTTGTGGCGGAAGCGCACCATGTCGGCGCCGCTCAGGCGGCAGCCGTCGTAGATGCTGGCGTGGCAGTCCGCGTCGATGAGGATCACATCACCGGGCCCGGCAAGGCTGGAGAGCATGCCCAGGTTGGCCTGGTAGCCGGTGGAGAACACCATCCCGTGGGCCTTGCCGTAGAAGTCCGCGAGCTCCTCCTCGAGGAGCCGGTGACCGTCGTAGCTGCCGTTGGCCATGCGTGAGCCCGTGGTCCCCGTGCCGTGCTCCCGCAGCGCCGTCTCGGCGGCACTGACACACTCCGGCTCGAAGGTGAGGCCCAGGTAGTTGTTGGTCCCGGCGAGGATGACCCGGCGGCCGTCGATACGGGCCTCGGTGGGGGAGAGCACCGACTCGATCGGGGTGTCGAATGGATCGATGCCGGTGGACAGCAGCGCCTCGCGCTCGCGGCGCAGCGTGTCGAACTTGTCCAGCAGGGCCATTCAGGCGTCCTCCTCAAGGGTCTGGATCAGGGCGGCGAGCTGGCCGGGGGTGCGGATGTCGGCCAGGGCGTTGACCGGGACGACGACGTCGAACTCGTCCTCGATCTGCATCACCAGGTCCATGACGTTGACGGAATCGAGGCCGGCGTGACTGAGCAGATCGGTGTCCTCCCCGATAGTGACGTCCTCCTCGGCGAGCGTGCGGATCTGCCCGGTCAGGGTTTCCAGTATCTGTTGATAGCTGTGGTTCATGGGGACCTTCAGCAGTCGTGGTGCGCCAGGCACGTATCGGTGCCCGGGCGCAGGGCATCGGCCAGACGGATGCTCGGGCGCCATCCGGTGGCCTCGGTATAGCGCGCGATGTCGCAGCGCCAGTCGGGGTGGCGGAGTTCCTGGACCTTGCCCGGCGTGAGCATCGGCGCGTAGCCGAACGCCCGGGCGAGGGCCAGATTGACCGATGCCACCGTGTACAGGGCGAACCCCGGCAGCGGCACCCGCCAGACCCGGTGTCCCAGGGCAGTGCCGGCGATCCGCGCGATGTCGCCCCATCCGTAGCCGTCCGCGGTGCCGTCGTGCAGCTCGAACAGCCCGCGCGGCGGCTGGGGCTGGGCGAGCCAGCAGCGGATCGCCGCGACCAGGTCGCGGACGTGGAGCAGCGTTATCCGCGCGTCCAGGCGGCCGGGTACCGGCAGTATGCCCCGGTTCATGGCGTCGAAAAGCGGCTGCATCTCCCGGTCGCCGGGGCCGTAGACCGCGGTCGGTCGCAGGATGGTCCACGGCATCACGTCCGCGTTGCCCGTCAGGCAGTCCTCGGCCAGGCGCTTGCTGTGTGCATACCACGACAGACCCGGCTCACGCGCGGCCAGGGACGAGAGCAGCAGGAAACGCGGCCACGGCCGGCGCCGTGCCGCGGCGTGCACCAGCGTCGCGGTGCCGCCGGTGTTGACCGTCTCGAATGCCCGTGCCGAGGCACCGCGTACAGTACCCGCGCAGTGGACGACCGCGTCCGCCCCGTCGACCAGGCGCTCGGCGGCGGCCTCGTCGCGCACGTCGCCCTGCAGCCACTCGGTGCCGTCGCGTACCGGTGCGCTGCGGTGGGCAAGGGCACGGACGTGCCAGCCATCGGCGAGCAGGCGCCGCCGGAGCGCGGAGCCGATGAAACCGGTGGCGCCGGTGAGCGCGACGGTGCCGGACATCGCCGGGGCTCAGCTCCCGGTCTGCGCCGGTTCCGGCGCCCGCGCCGCCTGCCGGGCGAGGTAGTCCTGGCGGGCGCGGGAGCGCGAGAGCTTGCCGGAGGAGGTGCGCGGCAGTGTGTGCGCGCCGACCAGGTCCACCTCCGGGGAGACGCCGAAGTGCGCCTGCACCCGTGCCTGGACCCTCGCGCGCAGCTCGGTGCGCGCCTCGCTGCCGGTCAGCCGGCACTGCAGCACCAGCACCACGCGCTCGCCCCCGTCGTCGTCGACGGCGAAGGCGCTGACGTCGCCGGTGCGCACGTCCGGTTCCCGTTCGACGGCCTGCTCCAGGTCCTCGGGCCAGAGGTTGCGCCCGTTGATGATGATGAGGTCCTTGTGCCGGCCGGTGATCACCAGCCCCTGCCCGCCGAGGTAGCCGAGGTCGCCGGTGTACAGCCAGCCATCGGGATCCAGGGCCTTGCGGGTGGCGGACTCGTCGTTGTAGTAGCCGCTCATCAGGCTCGGGCCGCGCACGGTGACGTGGCCGATATGGCCCTGGGGCAGCGGGGTGCCGTCGCGCTCGCGGATGACGACCTCGTGTCCGGGCT
>WBJT01000051.1_pt1 | contig 22962 bp, 29 predicted proteins | sample 5109881 | NCBI WGS metagenome assembly WBJT01 (sample SAMN11895465, study PRJNA545514) | wastewater metagenome | isolation source: saline BTEX enrichment culture, original innoculum from Kuwait petroleum... | place: USA:Stillwater, OK | collected 2018-09-01
TCAGCGCTAACGGGCGCGCCTGACGGCAGCAGGCGTGTGATCGCGCCCGCTAGCGGGGACTGCGGTGCAGGCAGGGCCCCACGGCGGGGCGCGGCAGGTATCGCTCATGTCTGGCCACCTTCCCTGGAGGCAGGTCATTATCCGCTCCCTTCCCCGGTGACGGTCGGCGTTCTTGCGACACCCGTCCGGGCACCGGAGCGGGATCAGGTTGCCTCATGCGGCGTGAAATTCCAAGACCGCTGCGCCGAAGGAAAATCCCGTCACGGCAGCATGTCGTACCACCGTCCGGCCCTGTCCGGCGCGACAGCTACGCCGGAACACACGGCGCCGACAGCAAGTGGATAACAGCCCGCTGATTGGCACCAGGCAACAAAAAACCCCGGCAGGGGGCTAATCCTGCCGGGGTCCACGGGAGACGAGAACGGACGTCGCGCGTCAGTTCTCACCCAGCACGGCGGCGTGCATCACCTCCGCGCCGGTGTCCTGCTCACGTACGTGGTTATCGATGAGGAACTCCCAGCCGTGAGCCGCGGTCAGGCTGTACGACACGGCTCTGTCCTGCTCCGGTTGGGCCTCGGCGAAGTAATAGCCGCTCGCCGGGGCGGGCGGTCGGTGCTGCGGTTGCTGTTGCATGCTCAATGCCTCATTCAATGCCGAAAATTCATAAAAGTCCTGATGAGTCAAGACTAACAAGTGTTTACCGGCATGTGGACAGGAAACATTGAGACGCAAAGGACAAACGCATGTGCCTCAATGGCACAAATAAGGTGGAGCGCCGGGCGTAGCGTCCGGCCCTGCGGGCCCGACGCGCTAGCCACGCAGGCCTAGGACGTCCTCCATGTCGTAGAGGCCGGGCTCGCGTGCCGCAACCCACTCCGCCGCGCGCACGGCACCCTTGGCGAAGGTCATCCGGCTGGAGGCACGGTGGGTGATCTCGACGCGCTCGCCTATGCCGGCGAACATCACGGTGTGCTCGCCGACGATGTCCCCGCCGCGGATGGTCTCGAAGCCGATGGTGCGGGCGTCCCGTTCCCCCGTATGACCCTCGCGACCGTAGACGGCGCACTCGTCGAGGTCCCGGTCCAGCGCATTGGCAAGCACCTCGCCCAGACGCAGCGCCGTGCCCGAGGGGGCATCCACCTTGTGGCGGTGATGGGCCTCAATGACCTCGGTGTCGAAGTCGTCGCCGAGCGCCCGCGCCGCCATGTCGACGAGGCGCAGACACAGGGTCACGCCGGCGCTGTAGTTTGCCGCGTACATCACCGGGATCTCCGCCGCGGTCTCGCGGATGCGCCCGCGCTGCGCCTCCGAATGCCCGGTGGTGCCGATCACCATCGCCCGGCCGGCGTCGCGGCAGATCGCGAGGTTGGCGTCAGTGGCCTCGGGCAGGGTGAAGTCGATGAGCACGTCGAAGCGGTCCGCCACCACGGCGAGGTCGTCGCCGAGGGTCACGCCGAGGCGGCCGGCGCCGATGAGCTCGCCGGCGTCGGTACCGATCAGGCTGCTGCCCGGCCGGTCCACCGCCGCCGCCAGGGTCAGGTCCTCGCGGTCGATCGTGGCCTGAATCAGGTTCCGCCCCATGCGCCCGGCGGCGCCGACGATGCCGATCCGTGTCATGACGTTCCCTCCGGTCCGGCGCTAGAAGCGCATGTTCTCGAAGAAGGACTTCACCGAGTCCAGCCAGGAGCTGCCGCGGGGATTGTGCTTCTCACCACCATGTTCCAGGGTCTCGGCGAGCTCCTCGAGCAGCTCGCGCTGGCGGGCGGTGAGGTTGACCGGCGTCTCCACGTTCACCCGGCAGAGCAGGTCCCCCGCGGGACCGCCGCGCACGGGCTTCACGCCCTTGCCGCGGATCCGGAAGGTCTTGCCCGACTGGGTGCCGGCGGGCACGCGCAGGTTCACCCGGCCGTCCAGGGTGGGTACCTCCAGCTCACCGCCCAGCGCCGCCGTGGGCATGGCCACGGGGATGTCGCAGCGCAGGTCCGCACCGTCGCGCTTGAAGATCGGATGCGGCTTGACCGCCACCTGGACGTAGAGATCGCCGGGCGGACCGCCGTTCTCGCCGGGCTCGCCCTCGCCGTTGAGGCGGATGCGGTCGCCGCTGTCGACACCGGCGGGGATGCGCACGGACAGGGTCTTGGACTCCTGGACGCGCCCCTTGCCGCCGCAGCTCTTGCAGGGATCGGTGATCACCTTGCCGGCACCGCGGCAGCGCGGGCAGGTCTGCTGGATGGAGAAGAAACCCTGCTGCACGCGCACGTCGCCGTGACCGTTACAGGTCGGACAGGTCTCGGGCTGGGTGCCCGGCGCGGAGCCACTGCCGCTGCACGCCTCGCACTCGGTGAGGGTCGGCACCTCGATCTCCGTCTCGGTGCCGAAGACCGCGTCCTCGAGGTCCAGCTCCAGGGTGTAGCGCAGGTCGGCGCCGCGGAACATGCGGCTGCCGCCACCCCCGCCGCCGCCGAAGATATCGCCAAAGACGTCGGAGAAGATATCCGAGAAGCTGGCGCCCCCGCCGCCGAAGCCGCCGCCGCCCATACCCGCATTCGGGTCGACGCCGGCGTGGCCGAACTGGTCGTAGGCCGCACGCTTCTGCGAATCGCCAAGGACCTCGTAGGCCTCCTTGACGTCCTTGAAACGCGCCTCCGCATCCTCGTCACCCGGATTGCGGTCCGGGTGATACTTCATCGCCATGCGGCGGTACGCCTTCTTGATGTCGCCGTCCGAGGCGTTGCGCGAGACGCCCAGGACCTCGTAGTAGTCGCGTTTCGACATGGTTGCGTTGTACTCGGCCGTTTCGTGTCTGGTCACTCTCCGGCGGGGAGTATACCGGTTAGGGTCCGCTCACCCCACGCCGCGAACGAAAAGGCGCAGGATGCCGGCCACACCCTGCGCCCGTGAGAACCGCCGGGGGCGCGCCACGCGCCCCCGTGCCGGATCACTTGCGCTCGTCGTCCTTGACCTCCTCGAACTCGGCGTCGACCACGTCGTCCTGACTGGACGAGGTGCCCTGGCCGCCGGAAGAGGCCTGCTCGCCGCCGGCGGTCTCGCCGCCCTGCTCGCCCTCGTTCTGGTAGAGCCGCTCGGCGAGCTTGCCGGAGACCTCGGACAGGGCCTGGGTCTTGGACTCGATCGCCTCCTTGTCGCTGCCCTTCATGGCCTCCTCGAGCTCGGAGATCGCGTTCTCGACCTCGTTCTTCTCATCCTCGGTCACCTTCTCGCCCAGGTCCTTCACGGACTTGCGGGCCGCGTGGATGAGATTGTCGGCCTGATTGCGGGCCTCGACGAGCTCGCGCGCCTTCTTGTCCTCCTCGGCGTGCTGCTCGGCGTCCTGCACCATGCGATCGATCTCGTCCTCGTTCAGGCCGCTGGAGGCCTTGATGACGATGGACTGCTCCTTGCCGGTGCCCTTGTCCTTGGCCGAGACGTTGAGGATGCCGTTGGCGTCGATGTCGAAGGTGACCTCGATCTGCGGCACACCCCGGGGCGCCGGCGGGATGTCCTGAAGGTCGAACTTGCCGAGGGACTTGTTGTCCTTCGCCATCTCGCGCTCGCCCTGGAGGACGTGGACCGTCACGGCGTTCTGGTTGTCCTCGGCGGTGGAGAACACCTGATTCGCCTTGGTCGGGATGGTGGTGTTCTTCTCGATGAGCTTGGTCATCACGCCGCCGAGGGTCTCGATGCCGAGCGACAGCGGGGTGACGTCGAGCAGCAGCACGTCCTTGACGTCGCCGCCGAGCACGCCGCCCTGGATCGCCGCACCGATGGCGACGGCCTCGTCCGGGTTGACGTCCTTGCGCGCGTCCTTGCCGAAGAAGCCCTTCACGGCCTCCTGGACCTTGGGCATGCGCGTCTGGCCGCCGACGAGGATCACGTCGTCGATGTCGGAGGCGGACTGGCCCGCGTCCTTGAGCGCGGTCTTGCAGGGCTCGAGGGTACGCTCGACGATGTCCTCGACCAGCGACTCGAGCTTCGCCCGGGTCAGCTTCAGGTTGAGGTGCTTCGGCCCGGTCTGGTCCGCGGTGATGTAGGGGAGATTGATCTCCGTCTGCTGGCTCGCGGACAGCTCGATCTTCGCCTTCTCCGAGGCTTCCTTGAGGCGCTGCATCGCCAGCCGGTCGCCGCCCAGGTCGATGCCCTGGTCCTTCTTGAACTCGGCGATCAGGTAATCGATGATCGCGCGGTCGAAGTCCTCGCCGCCGAGGAACGTGTCGCCGTTGGTGGAAAGCACCTCGAACTGGTGCTCGCCCTCGACCTCGGCGATCTCGATGATGGAGATGTCGAAGGTACCGCCACCGAGGTCGTAGACGGCGATCTTGCGGTCACCACCCTTCTTGTCCATGCCGTAGGCGAGCGCCGCCGCGGTGGGCTCGTTGATGATGCGCTTGACCTCGAGACCGGCGATCTTGCCCGCATCCTTGGTGGCCTGACGCTGGGAGTCGTTGAAGTACGCCGGCACGGTGATCACCGCCTCGGTGACCTCTTCGCCCAGGTAGTCCTCGGCGGTCTTCTTCATCTTCTGGAGCACGCGCGCGGAGATCTCCGGCGGCGCCATCTTCTTGTCACGGACCTCGACCCAGGCGTCACCGTTGTCCGACTTGACGATCTTGTACGGCATCTCGCGGACGTCACGCTGGACGACGTCCTCCTCGAAGCGCCGTCCGATCAGGCGCTTGGCCGCATACACGGTGTTCTCGGGGTTGGTGACCGCCTGCCGCTTGGCGGCGGCGCCGACGAGGACCTCGCCGTCCTCGGTGAACGCAACGGTGGACGGCGTGGTGCGCTCGCCCTCTGCGTTCTCGATGACCCGGGTCTGGCCGCCCTCCATGACGGCGACGCACGAGTTCGTGGTCCCCAGATCGATGCCGATGATCTTACCCATAATGCAACAACTCCTTCCGGATTCCTGTCACCCCCGGCACCCGGGAGCGGTCTGTTTTCGGTCTACGCCCTGAAGTGAGGTCGTACCGTCGTGTTTCAAGCCTGCTCGTCGACCTGATCGCCCTGGCCGCCGCCCGAGGCCGCCCGGGAGACGATCACCATCGCCGGCCGGAGCAGACGATCGCCGAGCAGATAGCCCTTCTGCACCACCTGCAGCACCGTGTTCGGCTCGTGCTCGCCGGATTCCTGCGCCGCCATGGCCTCGTGACGCGAGGGATCGAACTTCTCGCCAGTCGGCTCCAGCGCCTGGATGTCGAACTTCTCCATCGCCTGCTGGAGCATGCGCAGGGTCAGCTCGGAGCCCTCGCGCAGCTTCTCCACGTCCGCGCCCTCTTCCTGGGCCGCGTTGACGCCCATCTCGAGGCTGTCGCGCACCGCGAGCAGCTCGCCGGCGAACTTCTCCACGCCGTAGCGCCGAGCCTGCTCGACGTCCCGCTCGGAACGCCGGCGGATGTTCTCCATCTCGGCACGCACGCGCAGGAGCTGGTTCCAGTTTTCCTCGGCCTTCGCCTGCGCCTCCTCGAGCTGGGTCCGCAGGGCCTCGACCTCGTCCGTCGGGGCGCCCCCGCCTTCACTCTCGGGCCGGGCCCCGGCGCCCGTCTCCGTCTCGCTCACGGCCTCGGCGGACGTGGACGCCTGGGACTCGTTGCGCTCTTCCTCTGTCATATGGTGTCTCCGTTCAGGACGACTGTGCTGTCACGATAGGTATCCCGATTCCGACGGGCCATGCGTTCACGGCCCACTCCGGGACCTATGCTGGGGTTCAGGAATTGGGATTCAAGGCGTGGCCGAGCAGACGCGCGGTCACGTCGACGATCGGGATCACCCGGTCATAGTCCATCCGCGTCGGCCCGATCACGCCGAGCACGCCCAGGACCTCGCCCTCGGCGCGATAGCTGGAGGTCACGAGGCTGACGCCGTCGAAGATCTCGTAGCCCGACTCCTCGCCGATGAAGATCTGCACGCCGTCCGCACAGAGACAGCGGTCGAGCAGGTGCAGGATATCGCGTTTGCGCTCGAACGCATCGAAGAGCTCCTTGAGCTTGTCCACGTCCGAAAGCTCGGCGAAGGTCATCAGGTTGGTCTCGCCGGCGATCACGTAATCCTCGTCGTCGGCCTGTTCGTCGGCGAACAGCCGCTGAGCCACATCGATGACGGAGGTCATCAGCGAGTTCATCTGCTCGCGGTCCGCCTTCATCTGCTCCAGCAGCAGCTCGCGGACCGAGCCGATCTCGCGCCCGGCGTACTCGGCGCTGAGGTAGTTGCTCAGGCGCTGGAGCTCGGCGGCGGAGTACTCACGCTCGGTGTGGATGACGCGGTTCTGCACGTCGTGGTCGTTGAGCACGAGTATGGCGAGCACCCGGCGCTCCGAGAGCGGCAGGAACTCCACGTGCCGGAGCGTGCCGCCGTTGCGCCGCGGCAGCGTCACCACACCGGCGAGCCGGGTCAGCCCGGAGAGCAGCGTCGAGGCCTTGTCGACGAGCTCCGAGGTCCCGCCGTCGCGCTCGAGCTGGACGCTGAGCTGACGCATATCGGAGGCGTCCATGGGCTGGACCGTGAGCAGCGAGTCCACGAAGAAGCGGTAGCCGAGATCGGTGGGCACCCGGCCGGCGGAGGTGTGCGGCGAGCAGATGAACCCGGCCTCCTCCAGATCAGCCATGATGTTGCGCACCGTCGCCGGGCTGACATCCAGACCCGACTGGCGCGTAAGCGTGCGCGACCCCACCGGCTGACCGCTGCGGATATAGAGCTCCACGAGCGCCTTGAGCAGGCGCTGGGCGCGGGGGTTGAGCTGCGTTTCTCCCGTCCGACCGACCATGCGCTTCCGTTCGACCCTGCAAGGGGCAAATCGAGTGAGGTCACGAGTTGGCACTCCCGGGCCGAGAGTGCTAAGCGAAGCTATCAACGCCCGCACGAGCTGTCAACGCGCCCATCGCCGCACATTGGCCCGCCCCCGCGATCATGCTACGGTCGCGCCAATCCACGCGACAGGCCTCCCATGCAGGTATTCAGCACTATCGGACTCACCGGCAAGCCCGACGACGCCGGGGTCAGCGACACGATCCAGCGCATCGCCGACCACCTCCACGGCCGCGGCTGCACCGTCATCATCGACGGCCGGACCGTTCCCGCCCACGTCGCCGCCGACTGCGAGCGCACGGGAACGACGCCCATCGCCGAGCGCGTGGACCTGCTCGTCGCCATCGGCGGCGACGGCACCCTGCTGACCGCGGCACACGAGGTCGCCGGCTCCGAGGTGCCGATCCTCGGTGTCAACCGCGGGCGCCTTGGCTTCCTGGTGGACGTCTCCCCCGGCGACTTCGCAGAGATCGACAAAGTCCTGGAGGGGCAATACACCGCCGACGACCGCATGATGCTCTCCGCGGAGCTCCGCGACGGCGAGGGCCGCGTGCTCGATGCCGGGATCGCGCTCAACGACGTTGTCCTGCACAAGTGGCACACGGCGCGGATGATCGAGTTCGAGACCTGGATCGACGGGCAGCTGTGCAACCAGTACCGCTCCGACGGGCTGATCATCTCCACCCCCACGGGTTCCACCGCCTACGCCATGTCCGGCGGCGGCCCCATCCTCCACCCGGACGTGGACGCAATGGCGCTGGTACCCATATGTCCACATACGCTGTCGAACCGCCCGCTGGTCATCGGTGCCGGCTCGCACATCGAGATCCGTATGCCCGGCACCCAGATGGCGCAGATCCGGCTGAGCTGCGACAGCCAGAAAAACCTCGAGCCCGTGCCCGGCGCGAGCGTACACATACGCCGCCACGACGCCCCGGTGCACCTGCTCCACCCGCCGGGCTACCAGTACTTCGACATCCTCCGGGCGAAGCTGCGCTGGGGTGACGGCCACCCGGTTTGATGTACCCTGAGGGCTGCGTCGCGACCGCACGCGCAGGGATCAGGACGGGAGGCGAATGCTACGCCACATCCACATCCGCAACTTCACCATCGTCGACCGCGCCGACATCGAGCTCGACGGCGGCATGACCGCACTCACCGGCGAGACCGGCGCCGGCAAGTCCATCCTCCTCGATGCCCTGGGCCTGTGTCTCGGCGACCGCGCCGGCAGCGGGCTCATCCCCGAGGGCGCGGACCGCACAGAGATCAATGTGCAGTTCGACGTTGCGGACAACCCGGCGGCGAAGGCGTGGCTCGACGAACAGGACATGGCCGAGGACGACGAGTGCCTGCTGCGCCGCGTACTCCACCGCAGCGGCCGCTCCCAGGCCTGGCTCAACGGCCGGCCCGTGCCCCTGCAGCAGCTCGAACGCCTGGGCCGCCACCTCGTGGACATCCATGGCCAGCACGCCCACCAGTCGCTGATGCGCCGCGAGGTCCAGCGTCAGATCCTGGACGACTTCGGCGGCTACGCCGACGCCTTGGAGACCGTGCGCGAGGCCCACCGTCACTGGCGCACCCTGCGCGATGAGAAGCGCCGGCTCGAGGGCGGGGGCGAGGACTATGGCGACCGCCTGGAGCTGCTGCGCTTCCAGGTCGAGGAGCTGGAGGCGGTGGTGACCACCGCCGAGGACATCACCGCCCTGGACGCGGAGCAGCGCCGGCTCGCCTCGGCGGGCACCCTGATCGAGACCTGCCAGGCCGCCCTCGCCGCGCTCTACGACGACGACAACGCCATCCAGGGCCAGCTCGGCGGGGTCACCCGCGAGCTCGACTCGCTGAACGACCCGGGCCTCGAGGGCGCCCGGGAGCTGCTCGCCAATGCCCAGGTCCAGCTCGAGGAGGGCTGCCAGGAGCTGCGCCACTTCCTCGACGGCCTGGAGGTGGATCCGGAGCGCCTGGAGTGGGTCGAGCAGCGGCTCTCCACCCTCACGGACCTCGCCCGCAAGCACCGCGTGCGCGCCGAGGAACTGCCGGAGCGGCTGGAGGCCCTGCGCGAGGAGCTCGCCGGGCTGGAGAACGCCGAGACCCGGCTCGCCGAGCTCGACCGCGAGCTGGCCGAGGCCGACACCGCCTACCGCGAGGCCGCCGCGGCGCTGTCCGGTCACCGGGCGGACGCCGCGGGGACGCTGGCCGGGCGCATCAATGGCTTGATCGGCGAGCTCGGCATGGCCGCCGCGGAGATGGTGGTGGACGTGGGCCACGACGCCGACGCCACGCCGTCCGCCCACGGCCTGGACGAAATCGCCTTCACCGTGCGCACCAACCCGGACCAGCCCTTCGGCCCCCTACAGCGGGTGGCCTCCGGCGGCGAGCTCTCACGTATCGGCCTGGCGCTGGCCGTGGCGACGGCGGACGTCAGTCGCATCCCCACGATGGTCTTCGACGAGGCGGACACCGGCCTCGGCGGCGCGGTGGCGGAAGTGGTGGGTCGCAAGCTCCGCGAGCTCGGCGCCGGTGCGCAGGTGCTGTGCATAACACACCTGCCCCAGGTGGCGGCCCAGGCGCATCACCAGCTGCAGGTGCAAAAGGACATGGACGACGGGCGCACGCGCACCCATATCACTATTCTCGAGCCCGAGGAGCGCACCCGCGAGATCGCGCGGATGCTGGGCGGGGTGGAGATCACCGAAAACACGCTCAACCACGCCCGCGAGATGCTCGAGCGCGCGAGCGCCTGAGCCCCACGTGCACCGACACACGGGGGCGCCCCGGGCAACACGGCGGAACGTCCGCGGCCGTGCGAACGCCCCACCGCGGGGCGGGGTCTACCCCTGCGCCGCCTCCCGGCACTGCGCGCAGCGGCCGTAGAGGATCAGCGAGTGGTCGGTGAGCTCGAAGTCATGCTCCCGGGCGACCGCCTTCTGGCGCTCCTCGATGGTCTCGTCGACGAACTCCTGGATCTGACCGCACTCCACGCAGACCATGTGGTCGTGGTGGCTGCCCTCGTCCAGCTCGAAGACCGCCTGATTGCCCTCGAAGTTGTGCCGTTTGACGATGCCCGCGGCCTCGAACTGCGTGAGTACGCGATAGACGGTGGCCAGTCCGATGTCCGCCCCGGCGTTCATCAGATGCCGGTAGACGTCCTCGGCGGAGAGGTGCTCCTCGCGGTTGCCCTCGAGGATCTCGAGGATCTTCACCCGCGGCAGGGTTACCTTGAGGCCGGCCTTGCGCAAGTCTTTGGACTCCAAAACGCCTCCCGATGCGCTCGTGTCAATGTAGCGGTGGCTGAGTTATGATGCGCGCTCGTCACTGCCTGAGATTGAGGACGGCAACCGTGCGCGTATTGCCAATAGTATACATTAGCGCCTTGCTGCTTGGCGGCTGCAGCGTCAGCGATCTGCCGATCGTCTACCAGCCGGATCTCCAGCAGGGAACGGTGATCGCCAGGGAGGACGTCGCCCAGCTGCGCCCGGGGATGAGCCGCGAGCAGGTCCGATTCCTCATGGGCACCCCCAGCATCGACGATCCCTTCCACGCCGACCGCTGGGACTACGTCTACTCCTACCTCCCACGGGGCGACGGGTTCGACGAGCGGAGCGAGAAGCGGCTGACGTTGTATTTCGACGACAACGGACTCACCCACGCCGAGGGGGCCTACATCGAGCCCGGTAATCCGCTCAACAGCGGGAGCTGAGCCCGGTCATCGCCGCGCGCCGGCCCGCCGGCGCCGCATCTCCTTCGGATCCACCTGCAGCGCCCGGTAGATCTCCACACGGTCGCCGTCGTGCAGCGCGTGATCCAGTGCCACCGGTGTGGCGAACACCCCCACCGTCTGGCGCGCAAGATCGATCTCGGGAAAACGCGCACGGACCCCGGAGGCCTCGATCGCATCTCCGGCAGTCGCCGGGGACGGCAGCGTCACCGGAATCAGCACCTGCACGTCGGGCCGGGCATAGGCGACCTCCACACGCAGCCGCCCCGGGGCCGCCCCCTCACGCGTCGCCATAGACCTCGCGGGCCCGCTGGACGAAGGATTCCACCAGCGTGTTGGCGACCTGGGTGAACACCCGCCCGAAGGCCATGCCGAGCAGCCGTGAGGAGAACTCGAACTCCAGCTCCAGCGACACCCGACAGGCGTTCTCGTCGAGATCGCGGAACTGCCAGTAGCCCTGAAGGTGACGGAACGGGCCCTCGACCAGGCGCAGCTCGATCATCTTGCCCGGCTGGCGCCGGTTGCGGGTGGTGAAGGACTTCTCAAAGCCCCCCTTGGAGAAGACCAGCGTGGCCTCGACCGTATCCTCGTCGCGATAGAGCTCGCGGCTCGACTTCACCCACGGGAGAAATCGCTGGTAGGCGTTGACGTCGTCCACCAGCTCGAACATCGCCTGTGCGGAATACGGGACCATCGCGGAGCGCGAGACCGTCGTCATTGTCCTCCCCTGTTCTGATTCAGCCGACCCGGAACCCGCTGGCTTCCACGCCGATCACCACCAGCGCCGCGGGCGCCACAAACCTTACCAAAAAACGCCACACCGGCGCCGCCGCCCCGCGGCGTAGCGCGATGCGCACGCTCTCCGGCGAGAGCACCCAGCCAGCGTAGAGCGCGACGCCGAGCCCCACCAGCGGCAGCACCACCGCCGCCACGCCGCGGTTGAGGGCCTCGAACAGGCCCATGCCTCCGGCCACCGGCAGCTGCCAGCGCCCGGGCATTCCGAGGGTGAGCAGCGGCACCAGCCCCAGTACCCAGACGACGACACCCACCATCGCCGCCGCCATCGGCCGATCGCGCCGCGGCGAGGCACTCAGCCACGCCACCGCCGGCTCCATGAGCGCGCAGGTGGACGTCCAGGCCGCCAAGCTCAGCGCCGCAAAGAACAGCACGCCGAGGTAATCGCCGCCGCCCATGCCGCCGAAGACCACCGGCAGCGTCTGGAACGCCAGCCCCGCACCACCACTCGCCGACAGGCCCCCGTTGAATAGCGCGGGCAGGACCGCGAGCCCCGCGAGCACGGCGAACAGCGTGTCCATCACCACCGTCGCCACCGCCGGGAAGATCACCCCGCCCCGACAGTACGCACCGAAGGCGATCATCACCCCGGCACCCAGGCTCAGCGTGAAGAAGGCGTGCCCCAGCGCGGCAAGTACCGCCTCCACCGTGACCGCCCCCCAGTCCGGCACGAACAGGAACGCCAGCGCCGCCGGCAGTCCGGGCGATTCCCACTGCGCCGCCACCAGCGCACCGAGCAGTACCGCGAGCAGCGGCACAAACCAGCGCGCGGCCACCTCTATGCCGTAACGCACGTCCCGCCCGGCGACCAGCACCGCGGCGCCGATGAACAGCGTGTACCAGCCCAGCAGGGCCTCGCCGTCATGCACCAGCGCACGGAAAAGCCGCGCGGCGGCCAGGGTGTCCAGCCCCTCGAAGCTCCCGCCGGCGGCCCGGAAAATGTACGCCAGCGACCAGCCGCCGACGATGCCGTAGACCGGCAACAGGAGCACGCCCGCCGCCACCGAGGCGACGCCGATCACGCCCCAGGCCCGGGAATGGCCCTCGCGTATCGCGAGCCGCCCGAGCCCCCGTGGCGCGGCCACACCGGCTCGCTCGCCGATCACCAGCTCCGCGATCATCAGCGGCAGGCCGAGACCGGCAAGACAGAGCAGATACAGCAGCAGGAACGCGCCGCCCCCGTACTCGCCCACCAGCCAGGGGAAACGCCAGACATTGCCGAGCCCGACGGTGGCGCCGACGAGGAGCAACGTCACCCCGCGCCCGCCCGCCGGCCGTGTAAACCCTGTTGCCACCGCGTCCTCCCGACTCGGACCAGCCGGTATTGTCGGCACTGCCCGCCGCCCCGGCAAGCTCGGGCGTTGGCGCAGGCCGGGCGGACGATTAGAATGTCCGCGTGAGCAAGAAAGCAGGCAAGAAAAAGTCCACGGGTGCCGACAACGTCATCGCGGTCAATCGCAAGGCGCGGCACGAGTTCTTCATCGAGGACACCATGGAGGCGGGCATCGCCCTGGAAGGCTGGGAGGTCAAGAGCCTTCGCCAGGGGCGGGCCAACCTCACGGAGGGGTACGTCCTGCTGAAAAACGACGAGGCGTGGCTCATCGGGGCGAACTTCCCGCCCCTGCCCACGGCGTCGACGCACATCCACCCCGACCCGATCCGCACGCGCAAGCTGCTGTTGCACCGCCGCGAGATCGACCGGCTCATCGGCGCTACCGAGCAGAAGGGCTACACCGTCGTGCCGCTGGACCTGCACTGGAAGCGGGGCAACGCCAAGCTCACGGTCGGGCTCGCCAAGGGCAAGAAGCAGCACGACAAGCGCGCGGACAAGAAGGAGCGCGACTGGCAGCGCGACCGCGCGCGTATCCTCAAGCACAACGTGTGACGATATCGGGGCTCGCACGGAACTCCGCGATGCCCTAGACTGTCATAGCTCATGAACAGGGGGCGACTTGGCTTCGACGCGGGTCGCAAAACCTCAGGTGCATGCCGAGGACGTCACTCAACCTCGTAAAACATGTGGCAGCAAAGATAGTTGCCAACGACGACAACTACGCCCTCGCGGCCTAAATAACCGCGAGCGGTCGGCATCCGGTCTCCCGTGGCCGATGTTCGACCGGCATAGCACACGGGATAGCGCCTCGGACCGCCCGGATCCGTTGCGCGAAACCTTGACGGGATCGCCGACTGCACGCCCTGTCCGTCGGGTGGCAGCCGGCTAAAAATAATAGACGGATCTAAGCATGTAGACCCTGGGGCGGAGGTCCCGCGGACGCGGGTTCGATTCCCGCCGCCTCCACCATTTATCGTTTCAGCGCGTTCCAAACAGTTCCCTGAAACCCTCTAACCCCGCTTCTCGCGGGGTTTTTTGTTACCATTAGGTCCGTTGCGTTCCAGGGGAAGCCTAGCACATGTGTGTGTAACGGCGTGAGTAACCCCGGGGTACGCCAAGGTGGTTACACACAGCGGGGGTGTGAGATGGCGCTGACCGACCGGGAAGCAAGGCAAGCCAAGCCCGCCGAGCGGCAGTACACGATGGCCGATGGCAAGGGGCTGTCCTTACTGGTGACGCCGAAGGGCGGGAAGTGGTGGCGGTTTCGCTACCGCTACGGGGGGAAGCAACGGATGCTTTCGCTCGGCACCTATCCCGAGACCAGCCTGAAGCAAGCTCGGGACAAGCGCGACGAGGCCCGCGGGCTACTCGACGACGGCGTGGACCCGAGCGCCCACCGCAAAGCCACCCGCGCCGCTCAGGCCGAGGCGACCGCCAACACCTTCGAGGCCCTGGCGCGGGAGTGGTACGAATCCAAGCATTCCGCGGAGGTGGTCGCCGAGCACGCCGAGCGCAATCTCCGTCGCCTGGAGCAATACGCCTTCCCTACCCTCGCCCGCACGCCCGTCCGTGAGATCAACCCGCCCGAGGTACTGGACGCCCTGCGCCGGATCGTGGACCAGGGGAAGGTGGAAACCGCGCACCGGGTGAAGGCGCTCATTGGGCAGGTGATGCGCTACGCCATCGCCACCGGCCGCGCCGAGCGTGACCCGACCCCGGACCTGCGCGATGCGCTGCCGCCCTCCCGGCCGACCCATCATGCCGCCCTGGTGAAGCCCGACGAGGTAGCGCCGCTACTCCGCACCATCGACGATTACGGCGGACAGCCGGCCACCCGGGCCGCCCTGCGCCTCGCCCCCATGCTGATCGTCCGCCCTGGCGAGCTACGCAAAGCCGAGTGGGCGGACTTCGATATGGAGCGTGGCGAGTGGGCCACGACCGCCAAGGGCGGGGTGCCGCTGGTGGTCCCCCTCCCCCGGCAGGCGCTCGACGTTCTACGCGAACTGGAGCCGATAACCGGCCGCGGCAGCTACGTTTTCCCGAGCGTGCGCGGCAAGGGCCGCCCCATGTCGAACAACACGATCAACGCCGCACTGAAGCGCATGGGCTACGGCGACGAGATGACGGGTCACGGCTTCCGGGCGATGGCGCGGACCATCCTGGTGGAGCGCCTGGGCTTCCCGGTGGAGATCGTCGAGATGCAGTTGGGCCACCGCGTCCGCGACGTACACGGCCGCGCCTACAACCGGACCCAATGGCTGGAGGATCGCCGCTCGATGATGCAGACGTGGGCGGACTACCTCGACAGCCTCAAGGCGGGGGACGCGAACGTTGTGCCGTTGAAGGGGCGGCGGTGATGACAAGAGGCAGCCCTTTCCGACATCCGAAGCTTGCTCCGGTCACTGACCGACTGCCCCATTGGCTTTTCCGCACCCTTGACCGCGGTGACCCGGAAGATTTAAAGACGATGATTCAGGGTTACGACCTGCCAAACCGCGAGGGTATTCCGAAAGAACTTGAGCGCCAGATTGTTGATGGTGTGAGACAGGTATCGGGCAGCTACGTTATGGGTGTGCTTAGCCTATTCAACCGCGCCCCTTATGACGACAGATTGCGCGAAGCAACAGACGCGATAAGAGAATGCCTTGACGCATTCACGGACGACACCATCTCGTTACCCTTGGACCCCTCATACATCGAAGATAATCCGCCCCTACGCGATCACTTCAGGGCTGAAGTGGAAGAAAATACCGGCAAAAACCTTTCCGACGATGAGCTTAAGGCAGAGTTCGAACATATGCGGACTATCCTTGGATGCGTAAAGCGAGCCGCGGAACGGGAAATCGAGGGGCGGGAGCAATCCGGGGCAACGAAAAATCACAAGAAACGCGTTTCGGCAGCCCGGAAGCATTTTCAGTCATCGACCCGTCTGGTAGTTCGCGGTGTTCGCTACGGACTGGAAACATACGGTGACGATGCCTATATGCAACCCGCCCGCCGCGATCGGATAATTTGGGCGGTGCTACAAGCTCTCGGGGAGGATATCACCCAAGTATCGGCATCAACGCTTGCACGCTACTGGAGCGAGGCAAAGCGGCCGCAAAGAATGGTGCTCATTTAGGGGGTAGCACCCAAAATCCACCCCTACCCCGGTAAACTCTCCACCCCGCGTCCCACCGAGACTGACCCCGTGTCCAATAGCTACCACGGGGATTCGACAATGCCTGACCGCATCCTTCGCCGCCCGGAAGTCGAGCGCATCACCGGCATGGGGCGTAGCGCCCTGTATGCCGCCATGCAGGAAGGCCGCTTCCCTCGCCCGGTGAAGCTCGGCCCCCGCGCTGTCGGCTGGCGGGAATCGGAGGTCCAAGCCTGGATCGACAGCCTTAGCCGGGATACCGGGGAGGCCGCGTAACCATGAGGGAGGAAAAGAACCGGCCCGCCGGGTACGCGGGCCAGAGTCTCGACGCTGCACGCCGCCTGTATGGCGACGCCCCCTATGATACCGCGCCCCGCGACCCCGTGCAGTCGTTCCGCGCCGCGCTGGCGGACGCGGGCATCCCGCCCCATGAACCCGCCGACGTGGTGCCGGATGGCCGGCTGCATCGCTATCGGGTGGAAGGCAACCGGGCCGGCACCCGCAACGGGTGGTATGTCCTCCACCTCGATGGCGTGCCCGGCGGTGCCTACGGGTCATGGCGGGCCGGGGTCAGCGGTACATGGTGCGCCCGGGACCGGGAGACCCTGACACCCGCCGAGCGTGACTCCCACCGCCAGCGCATGGAGGCCGCCCGGGCCGAGCGGGACCGGGAACAGCACCGCCGACACCTCGCCGCTGCGGGTCGGGCTGCCCGTATCTGGAGTGACTGCCACCCCGCGGACCCGGGCCACCCGTATTTGGGGACCAAGGGCATCCCGCCGCTGAACGCCCGCCAGCGTGGCGACCGGCTGGTGCTGCCGGTGGTAGAGCTCCAGTCCCGGCGCCTGACCTCGCTCCAGTTCATCGGGCCGGACGGCACCAAGAATCTGCTGTCCGGTGGGAGAAAACGCGGGTGCGTGATCCCAGTCGCCGGCCGGATGCCGGGCGCCTCGCGGGTGCTGATCTGCGAGGGATGGGCCACGGGCGCCACCCTCGCCGCCCTGGAGCCGGACGCCCTGGTGCTGGCCGCGATAGACGCCGGCAACCTCCACCCGGTCGCCACCGCCGCCCGGCGGGAGTGGCCGGACATGGAGCTGGTGATCTGCGCCGACGCCGACCCCACGGGCGTGGATAAGGCCCGCGCCGCTGCCATCGCTGCCGAGGCGCTGGTCGCGGTGCCGATGTTCCCGGAGGGGATCGAGGGCTCGGACTGGAACGATTACGTGGCCGCTGGGCTCGGGGAGGTGGAGGTATGAGCGCGATCAACCCGACCGCCCCCGTAGAGGCATGGCCGCGCCTGGAGCCGCTGCCGGAAGGACTGCCGCCCGTGCCGGCACTGGATGCCGAGATGCTGCCCGAGGCCCTGCGTCCCTGGATCACCGACATTTCGGAGCGGATGCAGTGCCCGATGGAGTATCCCGCCATAGGTGCCCTGGTGGCGCTGTCGTCCGTGGTGGGCCGGCAGATCGGCATCCGCCCCCGGCTGCGCGACGACTGGACCGTGGTGCCGAACCTGTGGGGTGCCATCGTTGGCCGCCCCGGGCTGATGAAGTCACCCGCGCTGTCCGAGGCCATAAAGCCCGTCAACGCACTGGAGGCCGAGGCGAGGCGCCAGTGGGAGGCCAACAAGCGCGAGCACGACGTTCAAGCGCAACTTCAGGAGGCCGGGGCCAAGGCGACGAAGAAGGCCATTCAGGACGCCATGAAGGCCGGTGACCGGCAGAAAGCCCACGACCTCGCGCTGGTGCAGGCCCATGAGGAAACGACCCCACCCGAGCGGCGCCGCTACATCACCAGCGACACCACGGTGGAGGCCCTGGGCGAGCTGCTGTCGTCGAACCCGCGTGGCGTGCTCGTCTACCGCGATGAGCTGACCGGCTGGCTGAAGGACCTGGAGCGCGAGGGCCGGGAGTCCAGTCGGGCGTTCTACCTGGAGGCGTGGAACGGAACCGGCGGGTTCACTTATGACCGCATCGGCCGGGGCACCATCGACATCGAGGCCGCCTGCATCTCCATCCTGGGCGGTATCCAGCCGGGCCGGCTGTCGGAGTACCTGCGAGCCGCCATCGACGGCGGTGCCGGGGACGACGGCCTGATCCAGCGGTTTCAGCTAATGGTCTGGCCGGACATGCCCGCCGAATACCGCGACGTGGACCGCTGGCCGGACGGGGAAGCCAAGCGCGAGGCACGCGCTGTGTTCGAGCGCCTGGACGCCATCGACCCCGAGGCCCTGGGGGCGGATACCGAGGATGGCGGCATCCCGTTCCTGCGCTTCGATGGCGCCGCCTATGAGCGGTTCACCGACTGGCGGGTGGAGCTGGAACGCCGCATCCGGCACGGCAACGAACATCCCGCGTTCGAGTCCGCGATCGCCAAGCATCGGTCGTTGGTGCCATCGCTGGCGCTGCTGTTCCATCTGGCGGACGCCCCGGACGGTGGCCGGGTGACCGACCGTGCCCTGCTGATGGCGCTCGCGTGGTGCGAGTACCTGGAGGAACACGCCCGCCGACTGTACGCCCCGGCCCTGGACCCGGCCCTGCACGCCGCCCGGGAGCTGGATCGGCACATCCGGCGTGGCGAGCTACCCAACCCGTTCCGCGAGCGAGACGTGTACCGCAAGGGCTGGAGATTGCTCGACCGCAAGGGAACGCGGGAGGCACTGGACTACCTGGAGGACCTGGGCCGCGTCGCGGGGGTGACCATCGACGGCCCCGGCCGACCCACCACCACGTGGTACATCCACCCGGACCTGGGGGGTGCGTGATGGCGTTCGCCGAGCGACTGGCCGAGCTAAAAAAACACAGGAAGGCGCCCAGTAGGGACCGACAAAACCGACAAAACCCACCTTCTGTCAGTTTTGTCAGTCCCGAACGGGGCGCATATCCGAAAAATTCGGAGCCGACCGCCCCGTGCCCGACCTGCGGTGGCGGGGATTACTACGAGGCGGATGGCTGGCACTGCACCCGCTGCCAGCCGCCCACGGAGGCCCCGTCGCGCTGGCTGGTCGTGCCGGGCGGGACCGTGCCGGACGGTGCCGCTCAGGACGTGGATGCTGTTCTGCATCGGGCCGTCGCCGGGACGCCCGTCGCCGTGGAGACCCTGCGGGCTGCCCTCGATGACGACGACGTGGTGGAGATCACCCACGGCCGCCTGAGCGTGGCCGAGGTGCGGGCATTCGCCGAGACCCTGGACCAGTGGCCGGTGGAGCCGCCCGAGGCGGTAACCTGCGCCACCTGCACGCACTACCGGCGCAGCGAGCATCACCCGCATCTGGGGACCTGTGCCGCTGGTGTGATCCCCGGCGGTGCGGCGGGGCTGTGGGATACCGACCGGCGGCATTGCCCGCACTGGAGGCAGCCATGAGGGCGGTACGCGGTGCGCCGTGGCTGCGTGAGCAGATGGAGAAGGTAGTGACGTTGCCGCGCCCCCGCCGCCGCTTTCATGGCTGGATGCGCCCGGTGCATGGCGGCAAGGCCCACGCGGTGTTCCGGGTGCCGGACGGCAAGGCCGGGTGGATGCTGATGTTCGCCTGCAACCATGCGTCCACCCGGTCCCGGGTGGTGACGGATGAGCAGGCGCCGCGGTGCCGGGTATGCCTGGGCCGGGTGGGTGGAGACCCGCCACGAGGGGGTGCGGCATGAGTGTCGAGCAACGAGCGCCCCAGCCCGGGGACGCAGCCACCATTGGCGAGCGCCCGGAGCGGTTCACCGTCATCTCCCTGGACGGCGGCACCGTGGTACTGGAGTCCCGCCACGGCGTGCGCTGCCGGGCCGGCCGGCGGGTGGTGCGCGTGGTGGATGGGGAGAGACGCCAATGATGCTGGAGCGGCTGCACAGCGAGATCACCGAGGCCCTGGAGGCGGCAGCCGAAGCCGAGCGGGAGGCGACCGAACAGCGCCGCCTCGCCACCGAGCTACTGCGCCGTGCGCTCATTGAGGCTAGTACCGGCAGCCGTTGGTGGCCGGAGGGGATGACCGAGGATGACGCCATGCGACTGGTGCGGGAGGCACGACGATGAGCGATTTGGAGATGCCCGAGCCGGATGAGCTGGGCGAGCTGGCCGTCCCGGAGCCGCCGGACGACGAGGTGGGGCGCGTCTTGGCTGAGTGGGACTGGCGGGAAAAACGGGTCCTACCGTGAGGGGTGACCCTGCGGGTGACAACAGGCGCGGGGATCGCGTTGAGCGAGCACGACGAGGCGCGGTTGATTGTTGTTGTTTCCTGGTGCGCTCACCACATCGATAGGTCCGCGGGTCCCTCCCGATGTTGGCGCGAACACGGGTGCGCGGAGTCGCGGTTTCCGACCATTTTTCGATCCCTGGTGACCGTCAGCAGCATGGCGCCGTATCCGCGCTGTGGCGGGCTGTGTGGGTGCCGAGAGTGCCGAGCGGGGTCCTTCCAGGGCGAACACGCCGCACGGGTGCGCAGAGGCGCAATCGCTGGCCATGTACGGGTCACCACGCCGGTGCCGGTTCCGGTTCCTCCAGGCTCAGAGATGGCGCTGTGCGCGGACTGACGGCGACCACGAGGGGGAACCGGGTGGGTCCTTTCCACGCGACTGCTGTGCGGGTGCTGGCGAGCGCGGTTTTTGCCTAGTCACAGGCGCCACGAACCGGGGTTGTTGTTTCCATCGGGGAGGGGCGTCGCAATCCCTGGCGCTACCGGCGCGGGACCGTCGAGGGCCGGCGACTTTTCGTGCCGTCAGAATCGAGCTAGGGGGGGTATCCATCGACCGGAACCGGAACCCCCTATGGACTGGCGGAATCTGCGCGAATATCGCGACTCTGCGCACCCGCATTCGTGGCGGTGCTCAGAGGGACCCGCGGCATCGGGCTCATGCTACGATCCCGAATGGCACGGATTGGCGCACACGGGAGGCGCACGCCATGAGCGAGGTGATTGTGGTGAAGGCGGTACGGGACGCCGAGGCCGGTGTGTGGCTGGTGGAGTCGTCGGACGTGCCCGGTCTGCGCCTGGAGGGCGAGACCCTGGAGGAACTGGCCGAGAAGCTGCCCGGCGCCATCCTGGACCTGTTGGAAGCGGGCGGGGGCGTGGATGACGGGTTGGACGTGCCCGTGGAGCTGATCGCCCACGCCAGCACCCGCGTCCGCAGCCCGGCAGCGTGAACGACTACGGCAAGCCCGTCCGGCGCATCCTCACCGAGAACGGCTGTTACCTGCTACGTCAGGGCCGTGGTGACCATGAGGTGTGGACCAGCCCCCATGCCTCCCGGCCGTTCACCGTCCCCACCAAGATCAAGTCCCGGCACACCGCGAACGGCATCCTCAAGGATGCGGGGCTGCCCAAGGCATTCTGATCGGCTGGTGAGCACCCGACCGCCGCGACCGCCTGACTTCCCTGTGCGGTGCATCGGCGCCTTGGTAGGCGACGACGGGTGCATGGGTGAGCCTACCAAACAAGAAAGCCCGGCGCGTGGCCGGGTGCGGTAGCGCCCGCCGCACCGTCCGCTCGCTCGTGCCGTGCTCGGCGGCAATGCGGGAGGCGGTGCGCTCGGAGCTGTGGTCATTTTGACCACTGCTTTTACCCTTAAGTGACCCGGCCTCGGACGCAGACCGCTTCGCCCGCGCATACTTGCGGCCGACATGGAAAGCCCGGCGCGGGGCCGGGCTGTGGTGATTACCGCTGGCGGTATCGGAACTCGAAGTACCGGCATCCGGGGTCAGGGTGGCGTACCCGGCGCTCGCTGAGCAGTACCAGCTCCTCACCCCTGGCGGTGCTGACAATCTCCCCGGTGGAGCGGGGGCCGCCCGGGACCTTCGCCACCTGCACCGGCACGGCCGGGCCGTGGACGCGGCGCTTGGTCCACCAGGTTTCGATGGTTGCCGTCATCGCTGCACCCTCCCTGTCTGGCGCTCCAGCCACCGCCGGTAGTCACGGTTCTCCCGGTCGGCGATCCGCTGTGCGGTCGCCCTGGTGCGCTCCCTGGTGATGACGATGGTGCTCTGATGCTCGGCGTGGCCGTAGACGTTGCGCCGGCTGCGAGTGAGCAGTACCGACCAGCGCCCATCCGGGGCCGGGCCGACGTGGTAGTGCTGTTCCATGCTCATGCCGATTCCCTCCCTTCCTGGCGGTCCTCACGCCGTGCTGCCATCGCCTCCAGGGCGTCCCACTGCGCTGGCGTGAGCAGCGATTCAACCATCGCCGCGATCCGGGCATGAGGGCAGTCGTCAAAGGCCCGCACGCGCTCCACCAGCGCGTCCATACGCTCGTCGGGTGCGTGCTCACGCATGGCTGGCACCCTCCAGGCAGTCGGGATCGGTGGCGCCGCGGACGATGCGAACGCTCGCGTAGCACTCGGGGGAGCTGGTGGCGAGGCGATCCCGCTCGGCCCGCGCCTCGTCGGCGGTACGGAACGGCCCGGCGAGGGGTTCGGCAATCAGGCGCCGCCCGTCGGCGAGGGTGCGGTCGGCAGAGACGTGGTACTCCACGAGCCAGCCATCCGCGGCGACCGTCGGGCCATCATCGAGCACGAGCACGCCCTGATCCGCGTCCCACTCGCCCCAATCGGAATCACCGCCCTTGGCGATGGCGCCGCGCCCGTTGGGGTAGACGGTCATCTGCCCGCGCTGGCCGCCGCCGTAGTAGATGGGCCACGTCCGGGCGCCGGGCTCCCATGCCGCCTGCTGATCTAGGGGAATGCCGGCCGGGGGCTCCGATGCCAGCGCCTCCAGTTCCTCGCGGATCGCGGCGACGATGGCCGCGTCATCGCCCTCCAGTTCATCCGACGCGGGTGTGAGCCGGGCCACCGCCATCGGCAGGCCGGAGCCAGCGGGCCGGACGTAGTAGCCGGACCATCCTAGTGACGATACGTGGCGCCCATAGTCGAGGCCCTGGACGGTGCTGTACTCGGGGATGCGGGTGCTCAAGACGAGATCACCCGCGGGGAGATCGTTGGTGCTCATGGTTGCTACCTCCAGTGGCTGTGGTTAGCGGGGTAGCAACGGACCAATGTGTGTAACGTAGAGAGTAACTATCGGGTTTATCCCGACTAGTTTATCGCGCGCTCAATGGCTTACGATTTTTTTGTGTTGGACGCCGCCTCCACCAAAATCTCGAATAGAAACAGCGGCTTAAAGCCGCTGTTTCTTTTTCTGCCTGATGATTTTCCGACTCCCTCCCGGCACTCCGGTGATAGAGGCCCGGCATGTACGTACCGCGTG